>ERZ1645187.172-NODE-172-length-61702-cov-261.498321_pt1 | contig 61702 bp, 49 predicted proteins | sample MGYA00575352_ERZ1645187 | MGnify/ENA primary metagenome ERZ1645187 (study PRJEB40837, sample SAMN11349314) | freshwater sediment metagenome | isolation source: river sediment | host: Sediment | place: India: Wazaribad , New Delhi | collected 2017-02-21 ... | reverse complement strand
CTTACCGGGGTTGCGATGGGCCTCGAGAGTTACTCAAAACTACAAAACTTCAGTTTCTTAGGAAACCCATTTAGCCCTTGCTCCAGTTCACCCTCGCGGCACGGCCGTGAGCCGCAGGTCCGGGCCGATCTGCCGCAAATCCTGAATCTCCAGGGGGAGACGGTCGTTCATCCGGTCCAGACCGGGGAGATGGAAGAGACCACGCCCGGCGTCGCCCATGAGGTGGGGGGCGAGGTAGAGCACCAGTTCATCGACCAGGCCGGCCTGGAGGGCGCTGCCGGCGAGGGTGGCGCCGGCCTCGATCAGGACCTCGTTGATCTCCATGCGCGCGAGGTAGCGCAGCAGGGTCTCGAGGTCCAGGCCACCGGGACCGGGCGGGACCCGGAGGATTCCCGCGCCAGTGGCCTCCAGAAGGGTGGCGGCTGCCAAATGGGCGGCGCGTTTGGGATCCAGGCGGATATGGGGGTCGTCGTCGAGGTCCGGCTCCTGGGCATGGGCCGGGGCGCGATCCGGTGCCTGGTCCCCTGATGGGGCGGGAATGGTTGTGAGATGCGGCTCGATCGTCGGAAGAGGCTCCGGGTTTCCGGGCCTGAGGCCATCGGCCTCCGGGTCCAGGCAGGCGATCAGGGTCTGCCCCGGCAGGCTCAGCAACCGCGCCGTGGGCGGGGTGCGCAGGTGGCTGTCGACCACCACCCGCAGGGGCTGGCGCACCGTGCCATCCGGCCCGATCCCGGGCAGGTCCGCCGGGCTCAGGCGCACGTTCAGGGAGGGATCATCCGCCAGCAGGGTGCCAACACCGGTGAGGATGGCGGAGCTGCGAGCGCGCAGGAATTGCACATCCCGCCTGGCCGCCGCCGAGGTGATCCACTGGCTCTCGCCGCTGGCCATGGCGGTGCGGCCGTCCAGGCTCGCCGCCAGCTTGACGCGGACATGGGGCAGGCCCCGTTCCATGCGCTTGATGAAGCCGGGGTTGAGACGGCGCGCCTCGGTCTCCAGCAGGCCCTGCTCCACCGCCACTCCCCCGGCGCGCAGCCGGTCCAGGCCAGAGCCGGCGACCAGGGGATTGGGGTCGGTCATGGCCACTACCACCCGCGCCACCCCGGCCGCCAGCAAGGCCTCGGTACAGGGCGGGGTCCGGCCATGGTGACAGCAGGGCTCCAGGCTGACATAGGCGGTGGCGCCGCGCGCCGCGTCCCCCGCCGCCGCCAGGGCGAGGGGTTCCGCATGGGGGCTGCCGGCGCGCCGGTGCCAGCCCTCCCCCACCACCACGCCCGCCTTGACGATGACACAGCCGACCCGAGGATTGGGCTCAGTAGTGTAGAGACCCTGGGCGGCCAGACGGATGGCGCGGGCCATGTGGATACGATCGGCAATCCGGTCGCTGGGGAAGGCGGGGTTAATCATCGCAGGTCGACTGGCCCAGGCTTGGGAGAGATCAAGCGGGTGACACCGTATAGACGTCCCTCTGGGCTTGACGACCACCTCGCGGCGGTCAAGAACCCCGCCAGTCGCCAGCCGACCCCGCGCCCACCGCACCAACACCGGATAGGCATCGGGTCGGCATTGATCATGCCTTGCTTCCCAGGTCCGTTAGCAGGTCGAGCTGTTTGCGTTTGGCCTCGGGACCGGGCTGGCGCTCCAGGCGATCGATTTCCTCGCGGAAGGCGCGCACGTCCTCGAACTTGCGATAGACGGAGGCAAAGCGGACGAAGGCGACCTCATCCAGTTGGCGCAGTTCCTCCATCACCAGCTCGCCGATCTGGCGGGAGGAGACCTCGCCGTCGCCGCTGGCAATGAGCTTGCGGTTGATGCGCGCCAGGGCGGCCTCGACCTGTTCCGTCGGCACCTTGCGCTTTTCCAGGGCGCGCATCATGCCCGAGTAGACCTTGCGGCCGTCGAAGGGTACCCGGCTGCCATCGCGCTTGATGACCCGGGGCAGGTTGAGCTCCGCCGCCTCGTAGGTGGTAAAACGGTCCTTGCACACCAGGCACTCCCGGCGGCGGCGCACCTGGTCACCGTCCCCGGACAGCCGGGAATCGATGACCTTGGTGTCCTGGGCTCCGCAATAGGGACAGCGCATTCAGTCAGACCCGGCACACATGAGGTCGGGGTTCACTCCGCCCCCACGCCGATCCGGCCGCACCACCCTGGGGGTCTGAACCGGGTCGCACGCTATCCGCCAAGCCGACACCCGCCCTTAGTCCCGGTACACACCGCCCTCAGTGCCGATACACCGGAAAACGGGCGCACAGGTCGAGGACCTTGGCCTTGACCTGGTCACTGACCGCCTGGTCACCCCGGGCGTCGATCAGATCGCACATCCAGCCCGCCAGGTCCCGCGCCTCGGCCTCGCCACAGCCGCGGGTGGTCAGGGCCGGGGTACCGACGCGGATGCCGCTGGTGACGAAGGGTGATTGGGGATCGTTGGGCACGGCGTTTTTGTTGACGGTGATGTTAGCCGCCCCCAGCCAGGCATCCACCTCCTTGCCGGTAAGGCCCTGGGCGATGAAGCTGACCAGGAAAAGATGGTCGTCGGTGCCACCCGAGACCACGTCGTAACCACGGTCGAGGAAGACCTGGGCCATGGCGCGGGCATTCGCCAGGACCTGGCGCTGGTAGTACTTGAATTCGGGGTCCATGGCCTCCTTGAAGGCGACGGCCTTGGCGGCGATGACGTGCATCAGCGGGCCGCCCTGGATGCCGGGGAAGACCAGGGAGTTGAGCTTCTTCTCGATCTCCGGGTTGGCCTTGGCCAGGATCAGGCCACCGCGGGGACCGCGCAGGGTCTTGTGGGTGGTGGTGGTCGTGACGTCGGCGATCCGGACCGGGCTGGGGTAGAGCCCCGCCGCCACCAGGCCGGCCACATGGGCCATGTCCACCAGCAGGTAGGCGCCGACGGCGTCGGCGATGTCGCGGAAGCGCTGCCAGTCCACCACCCGGGAGTAGGCGGAGAAGCCGGCGACGATCATCCGGGGCTGGTGCTCCTTGGCCAGGCGCTCCACCTCGGCGTAGTCGATCTCGCCGGTGGCCGGGTCCAGACCGTACTGGTAGGCGCGGTAGAGCTTGCCAGAGAAGTTGGGCTTGGCGCCATGGGTCAGGTGGCCGCCATGGGCCAGGCTCATGCCCAGCACCACGTCGCCGGGCTCGCACAGGGCCATATAGACGGCGGCGTTGGCCTGGGAGCCGGAATGGGGCTGGACGTTGGCAAAGTCGGCGCCGAACAGGGCCTTGGCGCGGTCGATGGCCAGTTGCTCGGCGATGTCGACGAACTCGCAGCCGCCGTAGTAGCGCTTACCGGGATAGCCCTCGGCGTACTTGTTGGTCAGGACCGAACCCTGGGCCTGCATCACCCGGGGGCTGGTGTAATTCTCCGAGGCGATGAGCTCGACGTGCTCCTCCTGGCGGCGCTCCTCGTTCTGGATCGCGGCCCAGAGCTCGTCGTCATAGCCCTCGATGCGGGTGGTCTGGTCAAACATGGCGGAACCTCAAAGGGTGAAATCGGCGCATTCTAGCCGCTTTGGCCGTTGGCATGCGCGCCTTCCTGGTCCGGTCCTGGTTCGCATCAGTCCAGCGTCAGGCCAGCCCCGAGGTCACAGCCGCGTCAGGCTCACCGTTTGCCGGAAACGCGCCAGGGCGAGCAGAAAGGTCAGGACCCCCAGGCCCAGGGTGGCGGCCAGGTGCGGCCAGATCAGATCCAGGCCGGCCCCGCGGAAGACCAGTGACTGCATGTAGGCGACGATGTGGGTGGTCGGCGAGATCAGCATCACCCGTTGCAGGAACTCCGGCATGGAGTCCAGGGGGGTATTGGCCCCCGAGAGCATGTACATCACCAGGAAGACCGGGATGGAGAGCAGGCCAAACTGGGGCATGGTGCGAGCCAGGGTGGCGAGGAAGATCCCCAGGGCGGTCAGGGCGAAGAGATAGACCGCCAGACCAAGGACCAGGAGTCCCGGTGAGCCGACACTAGGGGCGCCCAGGACCCCCGTGACGACCAGGACCAGGGACAGGCTGGCCGCCACCAGGATCACCAGACCGTTGGCCCAGACCTTGGCCAGCATGATCTCGGCGGCGGTGAGGGGCATCACCAGCAGGTGTTCGATGGTGCCGTGCTCCCGCTCGCGGATCAGGGCCGCGCCGGTGAGGAGGATGCCCAGCAGGGTGACCATGTTGACGATCTGCATCACCGCCAGGAACCAGGTCGAGTCCCCATTGGGATTGAAGGCCAAGTGGGTTACCGCCGACACCGCCGGGAGGGGTGCGGGGGCCTCGTCGCGCAGATGAAAGAGGGGCTCCTCGGCCAGGACCCGTTCCAGGTAGCGCGCCCCTGCCCCGGCCATGGCCATGGCGGTGGCGTCGACATTGACCTGAATCGCCGGCTGGCGCCCTTCCCGGACGTCGGCGTGCAGGCGCGGCGGAAAGTCGATGACGAAGGTGAAACGGCCGGCATCCAGGACCCCGTCCAGGTCCGTGGCCGGGATGAGCACCGGCGGCTGGAAATAGGGCGGACGCAAGGCCGCCGTCAGGCGAGCCGTCAGGGGTGAGCGGTCCTCGTCCACCACCGCGACCGAGGCGTTCTCCAGTTGGATCTTGACCCCCCGGGCCGGGGCGATGATGGCGAGGGTGAAGCAGTAGAGGATCAGCAGGACCAGCACCGGATCGTAGCGCAGGCTGGCGAGTTCCTTCAGTCCCAGGCGATAAATGGCGCTGAGCCTCATGGATATCGACTTTCGCCCGGGTTCAGGAATCGACCGATCTCCAATCGACCTCCGACCCGGATCAGGCGCGGTCCCCGGTGGCGGCAATGCCCGCCAGTTCGGCGGCCAGACCAGCGAGGAGATGGGCCGCGCCCTCCGCCCCCTCGTGGTCCCAGGTCCGCAGGCTCCCGGCCATGAAGCCGAGGGCCGAGGCGATCTCGAAAAGCCTTTGCCGGTCGTGTTCATTCAGACCCCTCACGCCCAGGGAGGGCTTCGGCGGCACAGGGTGCCGACTCGCTTGCTCCCTCCCCCCGGTTGGGGGAGGGTTGGTGAGAGGGGGGCTGGATTGATACAGCGCGAGGGGCTCTGCTGGCTCGCGGACGGCGGACAAATTGTCAAAGATGTCGGGCAGGGCCACGGGTTCGCCCGCGGGGAGGTCATGGCCTTCCTCCTCCTGGAACCATTCGGGAATGACGAACGCCGGCGGACTGGCGGCTGGCTGGGAAGGATCTTGGCTCATGGTGATGAGGATACCCCCGGGCGAACCAGAGACGGCGGGCACTCCAGGCGGGAGGGAGTTAGGAAGGCCGACCCCGGGCTAGGCCGGGGTCGACGCCTTGGGCGTGGAGGGGAGCAGGGCCATGGGGAATGTGCCGGGATCGGCAACCCAAGGGGCGCCAGTTTCGCTGACCTTGGGTAGGGTAGCAATCAGTGGTCTAAGGTTGGGCCGGGGTCGACGGCACGGGGCTCGCGCTAGCCGGTGACGCTGGCGGGGGCGGCGGCGCCATCGCCGGCACGGATTCCGTCACCGGCACTGGCGGGGCCACCGCTACCGGCGGGGCAGGCGGCGCCGGCTGCGGGGACGAGGGCTCCGGGACCTTCCGGGTCTCCATGGGCAACACCTCGACCTGGACCGACCCAGGAGCGGCTGGCGGCTGGCTGCCCAGCGGCTGCTTGGCCTCCTCGACGAGAACCCCCCGGTCCGCCTGGTTGAAGAAGCGGAAGAAGTCGGAATCGGGCTGCAACACCAGCATGTCGCCGCCCTGGCCGAAGGCGGCGCGGTAGGCGTTCAGGCTGCGGTAAAAGGCGTAAAACTCCCGATCCTGGTTGAAGGCCTGGGCATAGATCTCGGCGGCCTTGGCGTCGCCCTCGCCGCGGGCCTCCTCCGCCAGCTTGTAGGCATCGGCCAGGATGACGGTGCGCTGCCGGTCGGCATCGGCACGAATGCGCTCGGCGGCCTCGGAACCCTTGGCGCGCAGGTCGCGGGCGACCCGCTCGCGCTCGGCCCGCATGCGCTCGTAGACCGATTCGCTGACTTCAGGCGGCAGGTCGATCTTCTTCACCCGCACGTCCACCACCTCGATGCCCAGCTCGGCGGCCTGACGATCGACGGCCTTGGTCAATTCGTCCATGAGTTGATAGCGGTCCTCGGAGACCACCTCCTGGATGGTGCGGCGCCCGAACTCGTCGCGCAGGCCGGTGTTGATCCGCTCGGCGAGCAGGCGACTGGTGCGGCCACTGTCACCACCGGTGGAGCGGAAGAACTGGCCGGGGTTGGTGATCCGCCACTTGGCGAAGGAGTCGACGATCACGTCCTTCTTTTCCACCGTCAGGAAGCGCTGGGGGCGGGACTCCAGGGTCTGGAGGCGGCCGTCGAACTTCTTGACGTTGTTGATGATGGGGATCATGAAGTGCAGGCCGGGCTTGTAGTCGCTGTCGACGATCTCACCCAGGCGCAGCTTGATGGCCACCTCCCACTGGTTGACGATGAAGGCCGAGGCATAAAAGACCAGGGCCAGGACGGCCAGCCCGAGGGGGGCGAAGAACTTCATCGGGGCATTCATCAGCGCTCCCTCCGCTCGCGGGACGTGTCACGGGAATCCTTCTTGGCGGGCTGGCTGGTATCGCTGGGTGGGGGTGCCGGGGGTGCCGCGACCGCCCGGGGCGCCTCGGCCGCCGGTTTTTTGCTGATCAACTGGTCCAGGGGGAGATAGACGAGACTGTTGGCCCCCTCCTTGACATCCAGCAGGACCTTGTTGGTCTCACCCAGGACCTTTTCCATGGTATCCAGGTAGAGCCGCTCCCGGGTCACCTCCGGGGCCTTGACGTATTCACCGAGGACGGAGAGGAAACGGGCGGACTCACCCTCGGCGCTGGCGATGACGCGATCGCGGTAGGCCTTGGCGTCGGCCTCCATGCGCGCCGCCTCACCGCGGGCCTGGGGGACGATCTCATTGGCGTAGGCCTCGGCCTTGTTCTCCAGGCGCTCCTTGTCCTCACGGGCCTTGATGGCATCGTCGAAGGCGTCCTTGACCTGTTCCGGCGGCTTGGCCGGTTGCATGTTGACCGAGGTGACTTCAAGTCCGGTCTTGTACTGGTTCATCAGGTTCTGCACCCGCTCCTTGATGCTGACGGCGATGGCGCCACGCCCCTCGGTGAGGATGAAGTCGAGCTTGCTGGCGCCGATGGTCTTGCGCACCTCGGTCTCGGTGGCGTCACGCAGGGTCTTTTCCGGGGTCTGGTCCTGGAAGAGATAGTCCGCGGCGTCCTGGATGCGGGACTGCACCGTCAGCTCCAGCTCGACGATGTTCTCGTCCTGGGTGAGCATGGAGGCCTTGTGGGTGAAGGACGAGATCTCGTCGACGTTGACCTTGACCACATCCTCGATGGGATAGGGGATGCGCCAGTGGGGGCCGGGCTCGGTCATGTAGGCATAGGCGCCGAAGCGCAGGACCACGCCACGCTCCGCCGGCTGGATGATGTAGATGCCGGACAGCAGCCAGATCAGCAGCAGGATTCCCGCCACCACGCCGATGGCCTTGCCGCTGAAACCGCCCCCAGGCAAGCTGGGGAAGCCACCGCCGCGTCCGCCGCCAGGACCACCGCCCTGATCGTCGGGTTCCGGACCGGAAGGTCCCTTCTTGCCACCGAAGAGCCCGCCCAGGCTCTCCTGGAGCTTGCGCACCACCTCGTCGAGGTCCGGGGGACCCTGCTGGTCGCCGCCGCTCTTGCCGCTCCAGGGGTCCTTGTTACCGCTACCACCGGGCTCATTCCAGGCCATAGTCACTCCTATGCCATGCAGTAGACCCGCGGGTCGTGGCGCCGCGGGTCGTTGTCGTGGGTTCGTCAGACGTTGGGGCATTGTAAGTAAGGTATCAGCGCTTCGGCAAACCCGCCCATCGGCCGCCCCCATCAGGCCTCAGCCAGACGCTCAGCGAGGTTCGGCAGGCGGCTCAGCAGCCGTTCGAGGTCCGCGGGGGCCAACCGCACCTCCAGGTCCCAGCCGCCCTCTTCGGTATGGGCCTCGGCCAGGACCTGGGCGTGGTTGAACAACCAGGCCCGCAAGCCGCCCTCGGCCGGGGTCAGGCGCACCCGGCGATGCAGCCAACCGGCGCCCACATGCTCGGCGATGGCCGTGAGCAGCAGGTCGAGCCCGACGCCACTCCCGGCGCTGAGCCAGACCCGCCGTGCCCGGCCGTCGGCATCGCGCTCGATCCGCGGCTCCGCCGCCGGCAGCAGATCGATCTTGTTGAAGACCTGGAGCTGGGGCGTCTCCCCCGCCCCGATCTCCGCCAGGACCTCCTCCACATCGGCGATGCAGCCATCCCGCCGCGCCCCGGCGGCATCGACGACGTGCAGCAACAGATCCGCCATCCGTGTCTCCTCCAGGGTGGAGCGGAAGGCCGCCACCAGTTCATGAGGCAGGTCGCTGACGAAGCCGACGGTGTCGGCCAGGATCACCGCCTGCCCCTCCGGCAGGTCCAGGCGCCGCAGGGTGGGGTCGAGGGTGGCGAACAACTGATCGGCCTGGAAGACCCCGGCCTGGGTCAGGGCGTTGAAGAGGGTGGACTTGCCGGCGTTGGTGTAGCCCACCAGGGACAGGGTCGGCAGCTCCGCCTTGTCCCGGGCCCGCCGCCCCTGGGCGCGCTGGCCGACGATACGCGCCAGCCGTTTGTTGAGGGTGGCGATGCGCTTGCCGAGCAACCGGCGGTCGGTCTCGAGCTGGGTCTCGCCGGGACCGCGCAGGCCGATGCCCCCCTTCTGACGCTCCAGGTGGGTCCAGCCACGGACCAGCCGGGTGGAGAGGTGGGTGAGCTGGGCAAGTTCCACCTGGAGCTTGCCCTCGAAGGAGCGGGCGCGCTGGGCGAAGATGTCGAGGATCAGCCCGGCGCGATCGAGGACCCGGCACTGGAGGTGCCGTTCCAGATTGCGCTCCTGGGCCGGCGACAAGGCATGGGCGAAGATCACCAGCTCCGCCTCACCGGTCTCCACCAGCAGCTTGAGCTCATCGGCCTTGCCACTGCCAATGAAGAGACGCGGCTCCGGCTTGTCCCGGCTGCCCGACAATTCACCGACGATCTCGGCCCCGGCGGCCCGGGCGAGGAGGCGGAATTCCTCGCGCTCCTCGGGCTCCGCGACCCGCCCCAGGTCCAGATGGACCAGGACGGCCCGCTCCCCGGCACGGGGACGGTCAAACATGGAGACGGGCGGGATGACGGCGAGGGGGGGAGACGGCACCCGGTCCCGGTGACTGGCGACCGGAGCCGTGCGGACCCCTGGGCGGTCCCACGGTGAGATCAGCTATTGCCTGGTTCCGGCAAATCGTCCAGGCCGGTGGGGGAGAGCCGGACGTTGCGCGCGGGCACGACCGTGGAGATGGCGTGCTTGTAGATCATCTGGCTGACATTGTTCTTGAGCAGGACGACGAATTGATCGAAGGACTCGATCTGGCCCTGCAACTTGATGCCGTTGACCAGGAAGATGGAGACGGGGACGCGCTCCTTCCTCAGGGCGTTGAGAAAGGGGTCTTGCAGGTTTTGCCCTTTGGACATGGAGAAAGCTCCTGATTCTTGTAGTCGTTGCATGATAGAGACTTGACGGCGGGACAAAAAAAACGCGCCCGCGTAACGGATGGTGGAAGAGACAGGGAAAGTTTGCCGAGGTTCACCCCAGCGCCTGGTTGACGAGGGCCAGGGCCCGCTCCGTGGGGGCTTCATCATCGAACAGGTAATGACAGTCAGCCTCGGCACGCAACCAGGTCGTCTGCCGTTTGGCGAGTTGCCGGGTGGCGATCACCCCCCGTTCGATTGCCTCAGTATAGCTTGAGGCACCCAATAAGTAATTCAACATTTGCCGATAGCCAACGCTGCGCAGGGCGGGCAGGTCCGGCGTCAGGTCGCCCCGCGCCCAAAGATGGCGCACCTCCGCCTCGAAGCCCTGGGCCAGCATGGCCTGGAAGCGCTGATGGATTCGCTCGCCCAACACCGCCCGCTCCCGGGGGAGGCGGATCAGCTTGAGCACCCGGTAGGGCAAGGGCTCACAACAGCCGTATACGGCGCCAGCGGCGGTGCCGACGGCGTGGCCGGCGCCAGCCCCAGTCCCTCTGCCCTTACCCGTGCCAGTCCCAGTCCTAGTCCCAGGAATACTACCAGTACCAGTACCAGTACCAGTACCAGTACCAGTACCAGTCCCAGTGCCCGTGCCCGTATCCGTGCCAATGCCAGTGCCGACGCCGACGCCGAGGCCGGGGCCGGCGTCGAACTGACGCTGTAATTCGCTCATGGGCCGCCCGGTGACCTCGAACACCTCCAGGGCGCGCTGGATGCGCTGGGGGTCGTTGGGGTGGATGCGGGCGGCGGCGGCGGGGTCCACCGCGGCCAGCCGCCGGTGCAGTTCCGCCCACCCGATCGCCGCCGCCTCCGCCTCCAACCGCGCCCGAATCGCCGGATCGGCCGCCGGCAGGGGGGATAGGCCCTGGGTCAGGGCGCGAAAATAGAGGCCGGTACCCCCCACCAGCAGGGGCACCCGGCCCTGGGTGCTGATGACCGCCATCTCCCTCAGGGCATCGGCGCGGAAACGGGCGGCGGAGTAGGCCTCGGTGGGGTCGAGGATGTCGATCAGCCGGTGGGGCGCCCGGGCCAGGATCTCCGGCCCGGGCTTGGCGGAGCCGATATCCAGGCCGCGATAGACCTGGGTCGAATCCACGCTGACGATCTCGCAGGGGAAACGGCTGACGAGCTCCAGGGCCAGGGCGGTCTTGCCCGAGGCGGTGGGTCCCATGAGGAAGATGGCAAGGGGGCGGTCCATGGGAGGGCGATCCGCGCTCAGCGCCCGCGGGCGAACAGGCGGTCGAGTTCCGCCAGGGTCAGGCGCACCCAGGTCGGGCGGCCATGGTTGCATTGATCCACGCGCTCGGTGCGCTCCATCTCCCGCAGCAGGGCATTCATCTCCTCCAGGGTCAGGCGGCGGTTGGCCCGCACCGCGCGGTGGCAGGCCAGGGTGGCGAGGACCTCGTTGACCCGGGACTGGAGCAGGTCGCTGCGGCCATGGACCACCAGGTCCGCCAGCAGATCCCGCAGCAGGCCCTCGGCGTCGGCACCCTGGAGCAGGACCGGGATCTCCCGCACCGCGAGGCTGGCCGCGCCGACTCGGTCGACCGTCAGGCCGAAGCGGCGGAAGTGATCGGCATGGTCTGCGGCCAGATCGGCCTCCCGCTCACTGACCCGCACCGCCAGGGGCACCAGCAGGGGTTGGCGGCGCAGGCCGGGGCCCTCCTCCCAGGCACGCTTGAGGCGCTCATAGGCGATGCGCTCGTGGGCGGCGTGCATGTCGACGATGATCAGACCATCCGCGGCCTGGGCCAGGATGTAGATGCCCTGCAATTGGGCCAGGGCATAACCCAGGGGCGGGATCTCTTCCCAGGCCGCCGGCTCGGGTCCGACGCCTGTTGCGGTGGCCGCGACCGGGCTAAAACCGGTGATCCGAAACCCGGCGGTGGCTGATCCGCCCGTCGTCACGCCGACCGCGGAGGATGGGCTCGGGCACCCCGCCGCGGAGAGATCGGGGGATGACCAAGCCGGCGGGGAGGGCTGGTAAAAGCCCTGGCCATGGCCCCAATCGCCGCGTCGCTCGCCGATGCCCCCGGTTAAACTCGCGGACAGGGGCAACTGCCGCGCCGACGGCTGGAAAGGTGGCTGGCAAGGCGCCGGTGAACCGGGCGGCGACGAGGTCAGCTCGGGTGAACCGGCAGGCGGCAAGGTAAAGGTCGGTGACTCGGGAGGCGGAGCCTGACAGTCCGGCGACCCGATAGGCAACGGGTTAAAAACCGCCGACCCAGGACCCGTCGTCGCCCCCGGGTAGGTCTCCTGATCCCAGGCGGGCAGGTTCCCGGAGGCACCGGGCGGGCCCAGTTCTCCCGCCGCCAGCCGCCGGTGCAGGGCCCGGAAGATGAAGTCGTGGACCTGGCGCCCCTCGCGGAAGCGCACCTCCTGCTTGGCGGGATGGACGTTGACGTCCACCAGCACCGTCGGCAGTTCCAGATAGAGGACATAGGCCGGATGCCGGCTGTGGTGGAGGACGTCCTGAAAGGCCTGGCGCACCGCATGGGTCACCAGTTTGTCCCGCACCAGACGCCCATTGACGTAGAAGAATTGCAGGTCGGCCTGGCTACGGGAGAAGGCCGGCGCCGCCAACCAGCCGGAGAGGCGCAGGTCGACCGCGGCCTCCGCCACCGCCAGGGCATGAGCGAGGAAACCCTCGCCCGCCAGGGCCGCCAGGCGCTGGCGCAGGCCCGTCTCGCCCACGGCCGCCGGCAGGTCGAGGAGGACGCGGCCATTGTGCTGAAGGCGAAACCGGGTCCCGACCCGGGCCAGGGCGATGCGCCGCACCACCGCCTCGACATGCCCTAGCTCGGTCTTCTCCGCGCGCAGGAATTTCCGCCGGGCGGGGGTGTTATAGAAGAGATCCCGGACCTCGACGGTGGTACCGGGCGGGTGAGCGACCGGCTCCGGGGCGTAGAGGCAATCACCGCCGTCACCGCGGACGGCCCAGGCCTGATCGGCATCCGGGGTACGGGAGCGCACCTCCAGCCGCGACACCGAGGCGATGCTGGGCAGGGCCTCGCCGCGGAAGCCCAGGGAGACCACCGCCTCCAGCTCCGCCAGGCTGGCGATCTTGCTGGTGGCATGGCGGCTCAGGGCCAGGGCCAGGTCCTCCCGGGGGATGCCGCAGCCGTTATCCCGCACCCGTAGCAGCTTGACCCCGCCCTGCTCCAGGTCGATCTCGATCCGATCCGCCCCGGCATCCAGGCTGTTCTCGATCAGTTCCTTGGCCACCGAGGCCGGGCGCTCCACCACCTCGCCGGCGGCGATCTGATTGATGAGTTGGGCCGGCAGGGGGCGGATGCGGCGCGAGGACGAGGTTTCGGCGGTCATGGGTCGGGATGGAAGCAAAAAGGACGCCGGCAAGCAAGACGGTATTAGCTCCCCGGCGGTGGCCAGCCGCCGGCTTGCCTGCAAATGGGGGCACGCAACCTCCCTTGCGCCGACCCCGCCGGTTGGGTCCCCAGGGCGGGCTTGGGCTATCATGAGCACCCTTTATCCACCCCTAACCTCCAAGGCCAGACATGCCCCAGGAATCCCTCAGCGGACAGCCGTCCCGGCTGTCCATCGCCATCACCGGCTCGGGCGGCAGCGGCGCCGTCACGACCGGGTCGATCCTGCTTGCCGCCGTGGCCCGCGCCGGCTACTACGGCCTCATGACCCGCTCCGCCGGGCCCCAGATCCGTGGCGGTGAGTCCGCGGCCATGGTGCGCTTCGGTCCCGGCCCGGTGAACGGCATGGACGATCGCTTCGATATCCTGGTGGCCCTGGACTGGCTCAACATCAGCCGCTTCTATGACGAAATCCCCCTGGGCGCCGAGAGCCTGGTGCTCACTGACCCGGCGGGCGGCGCCGTGCCGGCGGAGATCCTCGCCAGTGGCGCCCGGGTGGTGGAACTGCCCCTCAAGGCCATGGCCGACGCCGTGGCGGGTGGCCGCCTGAACATGGCCGCCCTGGGGGCCGCCGGGGCCCTGGCCGGCTTGCCCCTCGCCGCCCTGGAGGCCGAGGCAACGGCGGCCCTGGGGCGCAAGAGCGCCGACATCGCCGCGGCGGCGGTGGCCTGCCTCCAGGCCGGTTACGCCACCGCCCCCGCGCGTCGCGTGACCGCCATCACCGGCACCGAGCGCTGGAACATGAGCGGCAACGAGGCCAGCGGCCTGGGCGCCCTGCGCGGCGGGATCCGCTTCGTTGCCGCCTATCCCATCACCCCCGCCACGGAGATGCTGGAGTGGCTGGCCCCGCGGCTAGAAAAGGTCGGCGGCGGCCTGCTCCAGGCCGAGGACGAACTGGCCTCGGTGAACATGATCATCGGTGGCTCCTTCGGTGGCGTGCCCTCCCTCACCGCCACCTCCGGTCCCGGCCTGAGCCTGATGATGGAGGGCCTGGGCCTGGCAGTGACCAGCGAGACCCCCATCGTCGTCGCCAACGTCATGCGCGGCGGACCCTCCACCGGCATCCCCACCAAGTCGGAGCAGTCGGACCTCAACATCGCCCTCCATGGCTTCCACGGCGACGCCCCCCACCTGGTGCTGGCGGCCACCGACATCCGCGACTGCACCTTCACCACCCAGTGGGCGGTGCGCCTGGCGGAACATCTCCAGACCGTGGCCATCGTCCTCACCGATCAGGCCCTGGGCCAGTCGCGCACCATCTGCGACCCACCCGCCCGCTTCCCGGACGAACTGCCCCGGGTGACGGCGGAGATCGGTGACGAGCCTTATCGCCGCTACGCCCTCACCGCATCCGGCATCTCCCCCATGGCCCTGCCCGGCCAGCCCGGCGGCCTCTACGTGGCCGACGGCCTGGAACACAACCCCCGGGGCACCCCCTCCAGCATGGCCAAGGATCACGCCGCCCAACTGGAGAAGCGCCGCCGCAAGCTGCTGGACTTCGACTATGGCCCCTGGTGGGCGGAGATCAGCGGTTCCGGCCCCCTGGCCCTGGTGACCTGGGGCTCCGCCACCGGCGCCGTGGTCGAGGCCGCCGAGCGCCTGACCGCCGCCGGTCACCCGACGCGGGCCATCGCCCTGCGCCTTATCGCCCCCCTGCGCCACGCCGACCTGGCCCAGGCCCTGGCCGGGGCCGAGCGGGTCCTGGTGGTGGAGCAGAACCAGGGCGGCCAGCTCTTCCACTATCTGCACGGTGAACGGGCCCTGCCGGCCGGTGCCCGGTCTATCGCCCGCCCCGGTCCCCTGCCCCTGCGCCCCGGCGACATCGTCGCCGCCGCCCTGGCTACCCTGGACCCGCAGACGCCCGCGGCCGCCCATGCCGCTGGGGCGAGCCCGGCCCTTACCCCTGAATCCCTGGGGCGCTCAGCGGCCAGCCCGACCCCGGATACGGGTCCCGGCGACCGCCCCGCCCCCTCTGCCGCCCAGGAGCTTTGATATGGAAGGCGCATCCACCTCCAGCACCTACCAGGCCCCGGTCCTCAAGGCCAAGGACTACAAGTCCGACATCAACCCCATCTGGTGTCCCGGCTGCGGGGACTTCGGCGTCCTCGCCGCCATGACCAAGGCCGCCGCCTACCTGGGCCTGGCCAAGGAACAACTGGCCATGGTCTCCGGCATCGGCTGCTCCTCGCGCCTGCCGGCCTACATCAATAGTTACGGCTTTCATGGCATCCACGGCCGCTCCCTGGCCATCGCCGCGGGTCTCAAGGCGGCCCGGCCGGACCTGACGGTGGTGGTCGCCGGCGGCGACGGCGACGGCTTCTCCATCGGCGGCAACCACTTCATCCACGCCTGCCGGCGCAACATGGACCTGACCTACATCGTCATGGACAACGAGGTCTATGGCATGACCAAGGGCCAGGCCTCCCCCACCACCCAGCCGGACTGGCGCAACAGCAAACTCACCCCCCGCGGCACCGGGGTGCGGCGCTTCCAGCCCGCCGCCCTGGCCCTGGCCGCCGGCGCCTCCTTCATCGCCCGGGGGTTCACCGGGGACCCCAGCGGCCTGACCCAGCTCATCGTCCAGGCCATCCAGCACCCGGGCTTTTCATTCCTCCATGTCCTCAGCCCCTGCCAGACCTACCAGCCGGAGCAGAAGGAGTGGAAGCACCTGGTGCATGAGAGCGAGGAGGAGGCCACCGACGACCCCATCGAGGCCGCCCGCCGCATCCAGGCGGACGATGGCATGTCCCTGGGCGTCATCTACGCCCAGTCCCTGCCCACCTGGCTGCCCCCCCACCTGTCCCAGGCCAGCCTGCCGGAGATCGAAGCGGAGTTTCATCTATGAGCGACCACCACCCCGAACACATCGCCAGCGTCGGTGAATTCCTCGCCCACGCCCTGGAACTGGAGTACGAGTCCGCCGAGCGCTACCGGGAACTGGCGGGGAACATGAGCGTCCACAACAACCCGGAGATCGCCGAACTCTTCGAATACCTGGCGCGCATGAGCGACCTCCATGCCCAGGAGGTCGAGGAACACGCCCGGGACATCCCGTTGCCCCAGATCGCGCCCTGGGACTACAAGTGGGCCGCCGGCGGCAGTCCCGAGGCCAATGCCGCCGAGCAGGACGAGGAGCTCAGCTACCTCATGACCCCCATCCAGGCCATGCACCTGGCCCTGCACAATGAACTCCGCGGTCGCGACTTCTACGCGCGGGTCGCCGCCGGTTCCCCCGACCCCGAGGTGCGCCGCCTCGCCGCCGAGATGGCCGAGGAGGAGACCGAGCACGCCGAACTGCTGGAGCAACGCCTGGCCAGGATGGACCCCCGCCGCGCCACGCCGGTGGAGGACCTGGACCCGCCCAACATGCCGGAGTGATTGGCCGCCGGCGACCTGGGTCCCCGCGCCGGAGGGGCGGGGCGGCCGTCCATCCCGGCTAAGGCGACAGGTCGCCGGGGGATTGCTCCTCCGGACTCTGGATGAGGGTGGCGTAATGGTCGGCGTAATCCCGGTCGGCACCGACCATGTGGCCGACCAGCCAGTGCTGGAGGGCCGCCAGGGTCTCGGCGTCGAGGTGGCTGGTGGCCTGACGTTCCAGGTCCCGGACCATCTCGACGTATTCCGCCAGCAGGAGGGCGTGCTCGCTGCGATGCGCGGCCAGTTCCGGATAATCGATGGCGCGCATCAGGGCCTCTTCGTGCTTGAAATGTTCCCGGGCCTGGTCGGCGAGGATCTCCAGGGCGGTGATGAGCGCCCGGTGACGGTCCGCCGCCTCCCGTTCGTCGCCCGGGGTTTCGCCAACCCCGCTCCCGTCCCTATCCTGACCGGACAAGCCGGGGAGGGGCGCGACGAAGCGCTCGGCGAGTCGATTCAGGCCCTCCACCAGGGCACGGTGTTCCTCGTCGATGGGATCGATGTGGAGATTCCAGTGATCCTGCCAACTGATCGAGAACATGGGCTTGGCCTCAGCTAGGCGATACCACCTGGAGACCATTGTGGCCGATACCTGGCCACTCCGCCAGCCGCGGCCGCCCGGGGCCAAAGTAAATCCTCACCTTTATTTTGGCACTATCGCCCAAGCTCGCCCCTCTCCCCACCCCCTCTCCCACCCGGGGCGTAGGGCTCATTATGACGAGAGAGAGCGCCACGCCAATGAATAATCAAGGGCTTGTCGTGATTTTGACGCCAAGACTCGCCAGTCCTTGTTGAACGGTTCCTGAGCAACGGATTTCGGACCTCCCCATGCGCCATGCCACCCCGCCCCCGCCCGGCCGCCCGGGCAGCCGCAACCTCAAGCCCCTGCTGCGCCTGCTGGGCTTCGTCCGCCCCTACCTGGGACAGGTGCTGCTCGCGGTCCTGGCCTTGCTGGTCGCCGCTGGCGCCGTCCTCGCCTTCGGCCAGGTGATCCGCGAGGTGGTGGACAGCGGGCTCAAGACCGGCTCCGACGCCGCCCTCAACCGCTCCCTGCTGCTCTTCCTGGCGGTGGTGCTGACCATGGCCGGGGCCATCCTGGCACGTTCCTGGCTGCTGAGCTGGATCGGCGAACGGGTGGTCGCCGACATCCGGGTGGCGGTCTTCTCCCGGGTGCTGGGGCTGGACCTGGGTTTCTTCGAGACCAGCCGCACCGGGGAGCTCATCTCCCGCCTGACCGCGGACACCACCCTGTTGCAGACCGTGGTCGGCTCCACCCTGGCCATGGCCCTGCGCGCCCTGCTGCTGATCAGCGGCGGACTCGTCATGCTCGCCCTCACCAGCCCCTGGCTCACCGGGCTGGTGCTGCTCGGCACCCCCCTGGTGGTCCTGCCCCTCTGGCTGCTCGGCCACCGGCTGCGGCGCCTGGCCCGCGCCAGCCAGGACCGGGTCGCCGACGTGGGGGCCTTCGTCGACGAGGTCCTGCATGCCATCCGCACCGTCCAGGCCTTCTGCCACGAGGCCATCGACCGGGCCCGCTACCGGGAGCGGGTGGAGGCGGCCTTCGCCACCGCCATGGGCCGCGCCCGGCTCAGCGCCAGCCTGGGGGCCATTGCCACCGCCCTGACCTTTGGCGCCATCGGCGTCGTGTTGTGGATCGGCGGACGCGAGGTCCTGGCGGGGCGCCTGAGCGGTGGTGAGCTCTCGGCCTTTCTCTTCTACGCCGTCCTGGTGGCCAGTTCCATCGGCGGCCTGAGCGAGATCGCCGGGGAACTGCTGCGTGGGGCCGGGGCCAGCGAACGCCTGATGGAACTGCTGGCCCGCGAGAGCCAGATCCGCGCCCCGACCTCCCCCAGGCCCCTGCCCACCCCCCTTCGCGGGGAGATCCTGATCGAAGGCCTGAGCTTCGCCTATCCCGCCCAGCCGGACCTGCCAGTGATCAGGGACCTGAACCTGCACATCCGGCCTGGGGAAAAGGTCGCCCTGGTGGGCCCCTCGGGGGCGGGCAAGTCCACCCTGCTGCAACTGCTGCTGCGCTTCTACGATCCCCAGGCCGGGGCCCTGCGCCTCGACGGCCTCGACCTGCGCGACCTGGACCCCCGGGAGTTCCGCCGCCACATGGCCCTGGTCCCCCAGGACCCGGTGATCTTCGGCGCCGACGCCTGGGAGAACATCCGCTACGGTCTGGACGCGGTGCCTGAGGCCGCGGTCCGGCGCGCCGCCGACGCCGCTCACGCCAGTGAGTTCCTCGACCGGCTGCCAGAGGGGTTCAACACCTTCCTCGGCGAGCGCGGGGTGCGGCTCTCCGGTGGCCAGCGCCAGCGCCTGGCCATCGCCCGCGCCCTGCTGCGGGACCCGGTCCTGTTATTGCTGGACGAGGCCACCAGCGCCCTGGACGCGGAGAGCGAGCGGCTGGTGCAACTGGCCCTCACCGAGCTGATGGCGGGCCGCACCAGCATCGTCATCGCCCACCGCCTGGCGACGGTGCGGCGGGTGGACCGCATCCTGGTCCTGGACCAGGGGCGCCTGGTCGCCGCCGGCAGCCACGAGGAACTGATGGCCCAGAACGGCCTCTACGCCCGCCTGGCCTCCCTGCAATTTCGGGAGTCGCCATGAATAGCCCCCTGCAACTGATCCGCCTGGCGGCCCTCCCCCTGAGCCTGACCCTCCTCACCATCCTGGCAGGCAGTGTGATCAACCGGGTCATGGTGGTGGAACTGGGTCTGCCCGTGATTCTGGCTGGACTCTTCGTCTCCATTCCGCTGCTGGTAAGTCCGGCGCGCATCTGGCTGGGCCATGTCTCCGATGCCTACCCCCTCTGGGGGCGGCGCCGCGAGCCCTATCTGATCCTGGGCGCCCTCATCGCCGGCAGCGGTGCGGCCCTGGCTGTGGCCCTGGTGCTACAAACCCCCGCCCTCTTCAGTGTGGGCACGGGGTTGATCCTGGTGGCCCTGATCGCCTATGGCCTGGGTCGCAACCTGGCCGGCAACACCTTTCAGGCCCTGCTCGTCGACCGCTTTCCCCACGGGGCGTCCCGCTCCCGGGCCGCCAACCTCTATGAAGTGGTCAAGCTCCTGGGCATGATCGCCGGCGCCGGGCTGGTAGGTCTGGCCCTGCGGCCCTACAGCGCGGAGCGCCTGACCCTGGTGGTGGCGCTCATTGCCCTCGTCGCCGCGGCCCTGTCCGTCCTTGCCACCCTGGGCCAGGAACCCAGGGGGGAGGCACCCCGCCAGGCGGCCGACCAGGCCCGGCGAAGCCACTTCTGGGCCAATTTCCACGAACTCGTCTGGCGCGATCCCCAGGCCCGGCGCTTTCTCGCCGTCATCAGCCTGACCCTGCTCGGCACCCAGATGCAGGACGTACTTATGGAGCCCTACGCGGGAATGGTGTTCGGTCTGGACGTCGCCGCCACCACCCAACTGACCATGTTCTGGGGCCTGGGGGCCCTGGCCTCCATCCTGCTGTCCGGCCTGTTACTGATCCGCTGGCTGGGCCTGGCTCGTTTGTACCGGCTCGGCGTCCTCCTCCTGATCCCGCTCTTTCCCCTGATCATCCTGGCCGGCCTCAACCAACAGGTGTGGCTGCTCCAGGCCAGCGTCCTGGGCATGGGGCTCGCCAGCGGCCTGGCCGCCGCCAGCCTGCTGGCGCAGACTGTGGCCTTCACCAGCCTAAGAAGCGCCGGGCTGTTGCTCGGCGTCTGGGGCCTGGGCCACCAACTGGGCCGGGCCCTGGCCAGCCTGCTGGGGTCTGGGCTGGTGGATGGTTTAAACCTAATCATCAACCATCTGGGTATCGAGCAACTGGTCGCCAGTGAGCACGCCCTCCTCGCCTACGGTACGACTTTTGTAGTGGAGGCAGGAATCCTCGCGGGAGCGCTGGTGGCATTCAACCGCCTGAAGATCGAGTCCGCCAGGGCTCTGGCGGAATCCTGACAGCGTGATTCTTGCCCAGGGTCGTTGCAACCGTGGATCAGAGAGACCCTGGGACCGAGGCTGGTCGTGCGCTGCGTCGCGGCCGGTCGCCTAGACCACCGGCCAAGTTCCCAGGGACTGATGCCAAGGACGCCAGCACCATGCCAACACAGCCAAGTTGACCCTCACGAAGGATTGGGCCCCAGGGTGACAAGCCCCAGAATGCCCGGTACTGAATCAGGAGCCTAGCACCGACCTGGCCCCATCATCGAGAACCCCATGAGCCTTAAGACTACCCATATCCTCAAGATTCTGCGTGAACGCTTCCATGCCTTTCCCGGCCTCTCCGACCGCTGTCTGACGGAATCCTTGCAGATCTTCCGTCTCTTCGACCTGCGCGAGGGCGAGAGCCTGCGCCTTACCGGCGGCGACCTCCCCGACCGCCTCTACGTCGCCATCGGCCGGGTGGCGATCACGGATGCCGAGGGCCGCCGCCAGGAGCTGGCTGCCGCCGATCTCGGCTACTTCCTCCTGCCACCCCTCCCCGCGGCGGTGATGGTGGAGGCCCTGGACGACGCCCACCTCTGCCACATCGACACCGCCCTGGCCGACTACCTGCTCACCCTGGAACAGGTGGCGCGCAGCCTCGCCGAGCCCGGCTCCCCCCGCGACGACTACCTGCGCCTGGTGCGCGCGACCGCCCCCTTCCAGCGCATCCCCCTAGAAAACGCCGAGCAGGCCCTGGCCAGCCTGCGCGAACGATCCGTCAAGGCCGGCGACGAGATCGTCAAGATGGGGAAGGAGGCCGATGCCTTCCATGTCATCGCCGCCGGTCGCGCCGAGCTCTGGCAGATCGACGACGAGGAAGGCATCCCCATGAAGGCCGCCGAACTGGGGCACGGCGACGCCTTCGGTGAGGACGCCCTGCTCACCGGCAAGATCAGCCCGGTGACGGTGCGCATGCTGCAGGATGGCATCCTGCTCGAACTCACCCGCGAGGATTTCAACCGGCTCCTGGCCCGACCGCTGGTCCGCGAGGTCGATACCCCCGTGGCCAAGGCCATGATTGACAATCAGTATGTTGCGTTGGACGTGCGCCTGCAGGAGGAGTTCGACGAGGGCCACATCCCCGGCGCCACCCTCATCCCCCTGTCGCAACTACGCCAGCGGGCCAGCGAACTCGACCCCGCCGCTCGCTACGTGGCGTACTGCCGCAGTGGCCGGCGGAGCGCGGTGGCGGCCTTCCTGCTCAGCCAGCTCGGCATCGACGCCGTCAGCATGGCCGGCGGCGTCCTCGCCTGGAGCGACCCACTGACGGAGCCTGTGCCGGAGGATTGAGGACCCTCCAGAGAGGACGCCTGCTACCCCTCCCCCGACCCGCTTAGTCCTGTCCGGACAGCGCAAGGCTCGGGCAGGCCGTCCTCCCTCCACCCTCCTCAAACTGTTATCAGAGGCCCGCCGCACCCTCTGAAGATGAAAGACAGCCCAGGTCCCAGGGGGCTGTCTTCCACGCGAATCTCCGAGAGAGGGTCTCGCCCGCGAGGGGGGCAGGGCCCATCATCCCCACGCTTGGCGTATACTTTGGTTCGCGTAACTCATATCGGAGAACCTGCATGCCACGCGGAGGAGCACGTCCCGGCGCCGGGCGCAAGGTAGGATCGGGTCGCTGGGGCGAGCCGACGAAGGTGGTGCGCCTGCCAGTCAGTCGCATCCCGCAGATCCAGGACTGGCTGGGGGCGCCAGCGTTGGGGCCGGACCTGGAGGGCCTGGAACCAGCCATTCCGGGCACGCCTCTGTCGCGGCCCCTGTTCTCGTCCCGGGTCCCCGCCGGCTTTCCTTCACCAGCAGACGAGTACGCCGAGGGCAACCTGGACCTGCACCAGTACCTCATCCCCCATCGGGAATCGACCTTCTATGTTCGCGTCAAGGGCCAGTCCATGAGCGGGGCCGGCATCCTGGACGGCGACCTGCTGGTGGTCGACCGGAACCGGGAGCCGCGCCACGGCGACATCGTCCTGGCCATCATCGACAACGAACTGACCGTCAAGGAACTGGACCAGCGCGGGCCAGTGCCGGCCCTCAAGTCCCATCACCCAGACTATGCCCCCATCGCCCTGCGCTCGGCCCAGGAGCTTCTGATCTGGGGGGTGGTTGGCGGCGTGGTGCGTAAGCTGCCATGAACGCGCCCAAGGCCGTCGTGGCGGCCCAGCCGGGCCCTGACCCGGTTGTGGATTGTGCGGCATTCCCCCCCCGCGCCGTGATCGGCGAGCGCTACACGCATGACCAGCCCTGAACCCAGCCACGTCCCCGATACCTATCCCCGCGAGCGCCTCGCTGGCGCCGTCGAGCGCGTCACCTACCACAGCGAGGCCTCGGGCTTCTGCGTCCTGCGCGTCAAGGTCCGGGGACAGCGCGACCTGGTGACGGTGGTCGGCAACGCCGCCACGGTCACCCCCGGGGAGTACATCGAGGCCCAGGGCCTGTGGGTCAACGACCGCCAGCACGGCCTCCAGTATCGCGCCGACCAACTCCAGGTGGTCCCCCCCAGCACCCTGGAGGGCATCGAGAAGTACCTGGGCTCCGGCATGGTCAAGGGCATCGGCCCCCACTTCGCCCGCAAGCTGGTCCGCGCCTTCGCCGAGGCGGTCTTCGACGTCATCGAGACCGCCCCTGAACGGCTGGAGGAACTGGACGGCATCGGCCCCAAGCGCCGGGAGCGGGTGGTGGCCGCCTGGGCGGAGCAGAAGGTCATCCGCGAGATCATGGTCTTCCTCCAGTCCCACGGCGTCGGCACCTCGCGCGCGGTGCGCATCTACAAGACTTATGGCGACGCCGCCATCCTCAAGGTCAGCGAGAACCCCTACCGCCTGGCCCTGGACATCTGGGGCATCGGCTTCAAGACCGCCGACACCATCGCCCAGAGCCTTGGCATCCCCCACGACTCCCTGCTCCGCGCCCAGGCCGGGGTGCGCCATGTCCTCCAGGTCTGGTCCGAGCAGGGCCACTGCGCCGCCCCGCCCGACAAGCTGACGGCCATGGCCGTGGACCTGCTGGGCATCCCGGAGGCCATCATCCTGCAGGCCATCGACCTGGAACGGGCGGAGGGCAACCTGATCCTGGACCTGGACCTGCTGTTCCTGACCCCCTTGCAGCGGGCGGAGGCCGGTTGCGCCCAGCACCTGCGCCGTCTCCTGGCCGGGCCCACACCCTGGGGCCTCATCGACCCCGCCAGGGCCCTGCCCTGGGTCGAGGCCCAGACCGGGCTGGAACTCTCACCCTCCCAGCGCCAGGCGGTGGCGACCATGCTCGCCAACAAGGTCTGCATCATCACCGGCGGTCCCGGGGTGGGCAAGACCACCCTGGTCAACAGCCTGCTGCGCATCCTCCAGGCCAAGCAGGTCGAGGTGCTGCTCGCCGCCCCCACCGGCCGCGCCGCCAAGCGCCTCACCGAGACCACGGGCCTGGAGGCCAGGACCGTCCACCGCCTGCTGGAGTTCGACCCTACCAGCTTCCAGTTCAAGCGCGACGCCGATCACCCCCTGGAGACCCAGCTCCTGGTCCTCGACGAGGCGTCGATGATGGACACGGTGCTGATGAACCAGGTGCTGCGCGCCATCCCGGACGAGGCGGGCCTGCTGATCGTCGGCGACGTGGATCAGTTGCCCTCGGTGGGGCCCGGGGCGGTGCTGGCGGATCTCATCGATTCCGGCGCCATCCCCACCGTGCGCCTGACCGAGATCTTCCGCCAGGCCCAGTCCTCCCGCATCATCACCAACGCCCACCGCATCAACCGCGGTGAGCTGCCCCTGGCCCCGCCCAAGGGCGAGACCAGCGACTTCTACCTCATCCACGCCGAGACCCCCGAGGACATCGCCACCAAGCTGATGGCCAGCGTCACCGAACGCCTCCCGCGGACCTTCGGCCTCGACCCGGTGCGGGACATCCAGGTCCTGACCCCCATGAACCGTGGCGGCCTGGGGGTCAGGGCCCTCAACGCCGAGCTCCAGGCCCGGCTCAACCCCGATCGCCAGCCGCGCGTCGAGCGCTTCGGCACCACCTTCGCCCCCGGCGACAAGGTCCTGCAGCGGGTCAACAACTACGACAAGGAGGTCTTCAACGGCGACATCGGCTGGATCAGCAACCTGGACCCGGAGCAGGGCACCCTCACCGTCGACGTCGATGGCCGACTGGTGGAGTACGAGTTCGCCGAACTCGACGAGCTGTCCCTGGCCTACGCCGCCAGCATCCACAAGTCCCAGGGGTCAGAGTACCCGGTGGTGGTCATCCCCCTGGCCATGCAGCACTTCACCCTGCTGGAGCGCAACCTGCTCTACACCGCCGTGACCCGCGGCCGCCGCCTGGTGGTGGTCATCGCCGAGCCCAAGGCCCTGGCCATCGCCGTCAGGCGCCGGGAGTCACGCCAGCGCATCACCCGGCTACGGGAGCGGTTACTGGCGGGCTAAGGTCGGCCGGCCGATCACGGCGGATATTGCCGATATAGCCATTACCGGTTAGCGCCACGGCCAGTCAGTTTCCGGTCGGGCGGACAGGGGAGGGTCGGGTGGCGTCTGGCGGGGGTGTCAACCGCAAGGATGCGGTTGCCAAGCCTCCATGGACGGATTCACGGCGTCCCCCGTCAGACGCCACCCGACCCGGCATCCTTGCGCCACCGCCTCACCAGCCGGGGCAGGAAGGCCAGGGCCGCCAGCAGGGCCAGGGCGATGAGGACCTTGTGCACCAGGCCCTCCCCCCCGACCGCGGCCTCGCGGCCGGCGTAGCCCAGCCAGGTGAAGGCGAAGGCCGGGGGCGCCATGCAGATCGCCGTGGTCAGCAGGTAGGGCAGGAAGCGGATGCGGGTGACCCCCAAGGCGTAATTCATCAGGAAGAAGGGAAAGAGCGGCACCAGGCGGACGAAGGCGACGAAGCGCCAGCCTTCGGCCTCCACCCCCCGCACCAGACGCTCCAGCAGGCCGCGGTTGCTGGCCTGCACCCAATCGGCGGCCAGGTAGCGGGCAATCAGGAAGGCCAGACCAGCGCCGATCGTTGACCCGGTGAGATTGAAAAGGGTCCCCCAGAAGGGGCCGAAAAGGGCGCCACCGGCCAGGGTCAGGATGGCGCCAGGGAGGAGCAGGACGGTGGTCAGGGCGTAGAGGGCCATGAAGAGCAGTGGCCCCACGGGCCCGGCGGCGTCCAGCCAAGCCGCCAGGGCCTCGGCCTCGAAGTGCTCGCGCTGGCTCAGGAGCAGGGCGCCCCCCACGACCAGGGTTAGGAGCAGCCAGGGGCGCGCCCCCATCCTCACCGCGCTTGACTGGGAGCCAGGTGGCCCCGGCGGGCGCGGGGCCGCGTAACCGTGGAGGCCGCCGTTCGCGTGAATGTCTCGATAAATTGTTTCATTTGCCGCCTCAATCCTTCATGGCGTCGATCATCAGCGCCTTGGCCTCCCGGTAGTCCTGGTTCGCCTCCTGCATCATCTCCTCGGCGGCCTCCAGGGCCTTGAGGGCCTCCTCGATGTCGGTGCCGGCGAGCATTTGCGGAATCTTGGCGATATCCCGCTCGTCGCCCTCCACCAGGCTCATGTTGCCAAGGTCGCCATGCAGCAGGGTCAGGCGGTGCTGGCAGAGGGTGTTGACGTCCTCGTGCTGGCAGGTACAGCTCGCCGCCATGTTGCTGCCCTTGCGCTGGAAGACCACCTCGCAGGGCGCCTCGTCGCCCTGCTGGACCACCAGGCGGATCTTGCGCAGGGGATACTGGAGCTGTTCGTAGGCCTCCACCGCCTTTTTCACCGAGACGTAGAACTCCTGGGTACCGATGGCGGCGGAGAGGCCGACCTTCTCCAGTTGTTCCATGAAGGGCCGGGTGGCGTCGGCGATCTTGACGTCGACCCCGGCCTCCTCGAACTTCCGGTGGAGGTCGGCGAAACGCTGGGCGGCGGTGATGTCCATGTCGGTGATGGCCTGGGCGTCGATGATCACCCACTTGATCGGCGGCTCGGTCTCCGTCACCAGGGTCTCCAGGCGGTCCATGACGTAGCGGGAATTGGCGAATATCAGCGGGCCGTAGAGGCGGTAGATGAGCAGGCCGGGGACGGTCTCGCCGGGGGCCGGGGCGCCGTCGGGGCTGACGATACCCTCGGGCAGGGTGGAGAGGTTGCGGGCGAGCTTGGTGCCGGGACGGATGGCGCCGAGGTCCTGGAACTTGCCGCCGGGGCGGACGCGGCGCAGGACGGCGTCCTTGGGGCGGGCGAATTCGACGATGACGCCGACCAGGGAGATGAGCAGGCCGAAGATGATGCCGGGGACGACGCCGGCGATGAGGATGGCGCTGGTCACCGCCAGGGAGATGAAGAATTCGAAGCGGTCCATGCGGAACAGGTCGCGCAGGGCGGCGATCTCCAGCATGCCGATGCCGGTGACGATGAGGATGGCGCCCAGGGAGACCTTGGGCAGCATGCCGATCAGTTCGGTGAGGAAGAACAGGGACAACAGCAGACCGGCGGCGGCGATCAGTTGCGCCACCTGGGTCTTGCCACCGGTGGAGTCGACGATGGAGGTACGCGATTGGCTGGCGGAGACCGGGAAGCCCTGCAGCAGGCCGGCGCCCACATTGGCGACGCCCAGGGCGGTGAGCTCGGCGTTGGGGGTGATCTCGTAGCGGTTCTTGTTGGCGAAGGTCTGGGCGAGGAGGATGCCATCGGAGAAGGCGAGGAAGGCGATGGCCACCGCCGCCGGGGCCAGGGCGCTGATATCGGAGAAATGGAGAGTGGGGAACACCAGTTCCGGGATGCCGGAGGGGACCTCGCCCACCAGCTTGATGCCCATGGCCTCGAGGCCCATGAACTGGGTGGCGAGGATACCGATGGCGGAGACCGCCAGGGCGCTGGGGACCCGAGGCAGGTGCTTGTTGAGCAGAATGAGGGTCAGGATCATGGCGAAGCCAAAGAGAAAGGTCGGGACGTTCGCCTCGGGTAACTGGGTGATCACCTGCCAGAGCAAGGGGAAGAAGTGTTCGCCGTCGGTATGCACGTCGAACAGCTTGCCAAGCTGGGTGGCGGCGAGGATCAGGGAGGCGCCGTTGAGGTAGCCGATGAGCACCGGGCGGGAGAGAAAGTCGGCGATGACCCCGACCTTGAGCCGGGCGGCGAGGATAAGGACGATGCCGGAGAGGATGCCCAGGGTGGCGGCCAGGGCGGGGATGCGGCTGGGGTCCCCCGCCGCGAGGGGCAGGATGGCGGTACCGGCCAGCAGGCCGATGGCGGCGTCGGGGCCGGCGATGACGTGGCGCGAGGAGGCGAACAGGGCGTAGCCGATGGAGGCGGCGAGGGCGGCGTAGATGCCGGTGATGGGCGGCATGTGCACCAGTTCGGCGTAGGCGATGACCGAGGGGATCATGACCACGCAGGCGGTGATGCCGGCCACGAGGTCGCCGCGCAGCCAGCGGAGCTGGTAGGTGGCCAGGACGGTAAGCAGGGGGATGCCAAGGGAAAATCGGCGACCGGCAACGGTGTTCGTCATTCAGGGCCTCATGGATGGGTGGTCTGCGCCCTTGAGGACGGGGAGTCTTGCGGGCTCTCCGATCCGGTTCGGGAGCAGGAACCCCGGCGCCAGCGGGGTGAGCGCGGCGCGGGCGTCATGCACACGCAACGATAAGGTAATCAACTGGTCATGAAAAGCCGCCAGTGGGGTCAATCCTGCCTGTAAAGGCGGCGTAACGCGATTTCCCCCCGGGAAGGGCGCATCCGGGGGCCTCGGGTCGGGCCGTCAACCAGGGGGATGGGATTATACGGGCCTCAAGGGCCCGGCCTGACGACGTCCCCGCCAGGCGCCAGCCCCTCTGGTGGGAGCGAACCTGCGGTGGCCCTACCGCCGGGGAGCGGTTTTTGCGGGGAGGGGTCCGTTGGAGTAGGCTAACCGCCCTCCCCGCGGCCGCCGACCCGCGACCGCCCGCTCCCAATGCTTACCGTCACCCAGAGGTTCACCGTGGAAAAGGACCTGCGCGAGGCCGCCCTCGACTATCACCGCCGCCCCACTCCGGGCAAGATTTCCGTCACCCCCACCAAGGGGCTGACCAACCAGCGCGACCTGGCCCTGGCCTACTCCCCCGGGGTCGCTGCCGCCTGCGACGCCATCGTCACCGATCCCGCCACCGCCGCGGACTATACCTCCCGCGCCAACCTGGTGGGCGTGGTCACCAACGGCACCGCCGTCCTCGGCCTGGGCGACATCGGCCCCCTGGCCGCCAAGCCGGTCATGGAGGGCAAGGGCTGCCTGTTCAAGAAGTTCGCCGGCATCGACGTCTTCGACATCGAGCTGGAGGAAAAGGACCCTGACCGGCTGATCGAGATCATCGCCGCCCTGGAACCGACCCTGGGCGGGGTCAACCTGGAGGACATCAAGGCCCCGGAATGCTTCTACATCGAGCGCCAGCTCAAGGCGCGGATGAAGATCCCGGTCTTTCACGACGACCAGCACGGCACGGCCATCATCTCCGCCGCCGCCCTGCTCAACGGCCTCAAGGTGGTCGGCAAGGACATCGGGGCGGTCAAGGTGGTCTGCTCCGGCGCCGGGGCGGCGGCCATCTCCTGCCTGGACCTCTGGTGCGAACTGGGGGTGCGCCGTGAGCACGTCACGGTCTGCGACTCCAAGGGCGTGATCTATGTCGGACGGCCCGGGGGGCTGGACGAATCCAAGGCCCGTTATGCCCGGGACACGGCCGCCCGCACCCTGGGCGAGGCCATCGTCGACGCCGACATCTTCCTCGGCCTCTCCACCGCCGGGGTCCTGAGCCCGGAAATGGTCAAGACCATGGCCGACCAGCCCATGATCCTCGCCCTGGCCAACCCCATCCCGGAGATCATGCCCGATCTGGCCAAGGCGGCGCGACCGGACGCCATCATCGCCACCGGGCGCTCGGACTACCCCAACCAGGTCAACAACGTCCTCTGCTTCCCCTTCATCTTCCGTGGCGCCCTGGACGTCGGCGCCACCAGCATCACCGAGGCGATGAAGATCGCCAGCGTGCACGCCATCGCCGAACTGGCGGAGGCCGAGGTCACCGACGAGGTGGCCCTAGCCTATCCCAACCGGGAACTGACCTTCGGCCCGGACTACCTGATCCCGACCCCCTTCGATCCGAGGCTGATCGTGCGCATCGCCCCGGCCGTGGCCCAGGCCGCCATCGCCTCGGGAGTCGCCACCCGACCCATCAGCGACTGGGAGGCCTACCGCGCCAAGCTCACCGAGTTCATCTACCACACCGGCGTGGGCATGCGCGCCATCTTCCAGGCCGCCCGCCGCACCCCCGGCAAGCGCATCATCTTCGCCGAGGGCGAGGACGAGCGGGTGCTGCGCGCCGCCCAGATCCTCATCGAGGAGCGGATCGCCCGTCCCATCCTCATCGGCTGGCCCAGCGTGATCGAATACCGGTTGCAGAAGGCCAAGCTGCGCATGCGCCCGGGCGTTGACTTCGACCTGGTCAACCCGGAATCCGACGAGCGCTACCGCGAATGCTGGGAGGCCTACCTCAAGCTGATGGCGCGCCGCGGCGTGACCCCGGCCATCGCCAAGTCCACCCTGCGCCGCGACACCACCGTCATCGGCGCCATGCTCCTCCGGCTGGGCTACGCCGATGGCCTGCTGTGCGGCACCAGCGGGCTCTACGCCGACCACCTCCAGGTGATTCGCGACGTCATCGGCAAACGATCCTGCGTCAACACCCTGGCGGCGATGAATTTTCTCATGCTGCCCGGCCGCTCCCTGTTCATGTGCGATACCCACGTCAACCAGGACCCGGATGCCCAGCAGATCGCCGAGATGACCCTCCAGGCCGCCGAGCAGGTGCGCCACTTCGGCGTCCAGCCCAAGGTGGCCCTGCTGTCCCACTCCAATTTCGGCTCCAGCCCCTCGGAATCGGCGCGCAAGATGAGCCACGCCGCCGCCCTCATCGACGCCATGAGCGCCGGCGAACTGGAGGTGGACGGCGAGATGCATGGCGACGCCGCCCTCTCCGAGGAGTTCCGCCGCGCCGCCAACCCGGACTCGCCCCTCAAGGGCGAGGCCAACCTGCTGATCATGCCCAACATCGACGCCGCCAACATCGCCTACAACCTGCTCAAGATGACTGGTGGCGAGGGCGTGACCATCGGTCCCATCCTCCTCGGTGCCGCCCGTCCGGTGCATATCCTCACCACCACCTCCACCGTCCGCCGCCTGGTCAACATGGCCGCCCTGGCGGTGGTGGAGTCCCTGGAGCGTTGAGGTGAAGGCGCCAGTCCACACCTGAGGAACTGGCGCCGGCCGCAATCTTCGTTTCTCATCAGGATCATCATCTTGGCACTCGCGATTTTTGACCTCGACAACACCCTGCTGGCGGGGGATTCGGATTATCTCTGGGGCCTGTTCCTCGCCGAACAGGGGATCGTCGATCGCGTCCATTACGAGCGGGAAAACGAGCGTTTCTACCGCGAATACCAGGAGGGACGGCTCGATATCCAGGAATTCCTGCGCTTTTCACTCCGGGTCCTGCGTGACCACGACCGGGAGGCCTTGCTCGGCTGGCGGTCCCGCTTCCTGGACGAGAAGATCGAACCCATCGTCCTCGCCGGCGCGCTGGCCCTGGTGGAGCGGCACCGGGCCGCGGGGGACACCCTGCTGATCATCACCGCCACCAACGCCTTCGTCACCGCGCCCATCGCCGACCGCTTCGGCATTCCCCACCTCATCGCCAGCATCCCCGAGGAGCGGGGGGGGCGCTTCACCGGCGAGGTCGCCGGGACCCCCTCCTTCCAGCACGGCAAGGTCGAACGGCTGCGCGAATGGCTGACCGAGCGGGGTGGCGACCTGAGCGGCAGCCACTTCTACAGCGACTCCCATAACGACATCCCCCTGCTGGAACTGGTTGACCGCCCCGTGGCGGTGGACCCGGACGAACGCCTTGCCCGCCATGCCCGCCAGCGGGGTTGGCCCATCATCTCCCTCCGCGACCCCTTGCCCGGCAGGGGCCTCGACTGAGCGACCTTGAAAACCAACCCGCTCTCTTCACCAGCCCCGAGGCCCTGGCCGCGGCGAGGGTGCCGATGCAACCTTTAGCCGCCCTCTGGCGGGGGCTGATGTTCTTGCTGCACCTGCTGACCGCCTTCCTGCTGGTTGCCCTGCTCATCGCCCCCGCCCGGGCGCGGGGGCGTCGCTTCGCCCAGGCCCCGGCCCTGTCTCGCTGGTGGTACCGGCGCCTGTGCCGCATCCTGGGGCTGCGCCTGGTGGTGACGGGGGAGTTGGCGCCCGGGGTACTGCTGGTGGCGAACCATGTCTCCTGGCTCGACATCCCGGTCCTCGGCGCCCAGGGTGACCTCTGCTTCCTTTCCAAGGCGGAGATCCGCGCCTGGCCCCTGATCGGCTGGATGGCCGAGGTCCTGGGCACCCTCTTCATCAGCCGCGGCGCCCATCAGGCCCGCGGGCTGGCCGAACAGATCGCCGCGCGCGCCCGCGACGGCCAGGTGGTGGTCATCTTTCCCGAGGCCACCACCAGTGATGGCTCCTGGCTGCGGCCCTTCCACCCCCGCCTCTTTGCCGCCGCCCAGGACAGCGGCGCCGCCCTCCAGCCCGTCGCTATCCGCTATGGCGAACCGGACCAGCGGGACCCCATCGCCCCCTTCATCGACGCCGACCAACCCGGGCCGCACTTGCGGCGGGTTCTTCGGCATCCGGGCATCCGGGTGGAGGCGCGCTTCCTCCCCCTCATTCCCAGCCAGGGACTGGACCGCAAGGCCATGGCCCGCGCCTGCCGGGAGGCGATCGGGGCATCCCTGGGGTTGGAGACCGACGCTGACCAGACGGCCGCCCCTCGCGCCGCTTCGGACCGATAACCAAAATACCGCCCTTGTCCTGGGCGAGTCATGGGCCCGATTGGGGATTACCGGGCGCTTCGCCTCCGGCCGGCAACAAAAAACCGCGCCGGAGCGCGGTTGAGGAACAGGGCGCGTAAGATACCCTCATCCGTGGGGATGAGGGACCCGCGCTGCGGTCTTATTTGGCCTCGGCGGCGGGAGCGGCCGGAGGAGCGGGCGGGGCATAGGGGGCATAGGGCGCGCCGTAAGGGGCATAGCCGTAGGGGCCACCCCAGTAGGGGCCATAGCCATAGCCGTAGTAGTCACGATAACGGTTATAACCGCGACCCCAACCACGTCCGCCACCGGACATGTTCATGTTGAAGTCACCGTAGCCGTCACCGAACATGTCGTTCCACCAGTCGTTGCCGGAGTTGCCCCAACCCGGGCCACCCCAACCTGGGCCGCCCCAGAAGGCGGAGGCGGAAGCGGACACACCCAGCAGGGCGGCGACGGCGGCAGCGGTAGCAAGCTTCTTCATTCAATTTCTCCTCATTTTTCTGAGTCTTGTTGAGTAAGCGCGGTACCTTGTGTACCCACGGTCACTATAATATTAGCATTCGATAATTTTCAAAATAGATAATTTTTATCACCCCCTCGGTTTTGATTGATCGAGACTAATAATAGGGCTTCTGGCCAGGCCTTCAAGCCTTCAGGGACCCCGCAGCCGCCGGGCAACCTGCACCAGATCCAGCCAGGCCCTGGCCTTCTGCTCCGGGGAGCGCAGCAGATAAGAGGGGTGGAAGGTCACCATCAGGGGCAGGGCCGTGGGGCCAAAGCTGAACCAGCGTCCGCGCAACCGGCCCACGGCCTCGTCGGTCTCCAGCAGATTCTGGGCGGAGATCCGGCCCAGGGAGACCAGAACACGAGGTTGTACCAGGGCGATCTGACGCAGCAGGAAGGCGCGGCACGCCGCCGCCTCCTCGGGCTTGGGGTCCCGGTTGCCGGGGGGCCGACACTTGAGGATGTTGGCGATGAAGACCTGGTCCCGGTCCAGGCCGATGGCGGCGAGCATGCGGTCGAGGAGCTGGCCGGCGCGGCCGACGAAGGGCTCGCCCCGCCGGTCCTCCTCGGCCCCGGGGGCCTCGCCGATGAACATGAGGTCCGCGTCCCGGCGGCCCACACCGAACACGGTCTGGGTGCGCGTCTCGCACAGGCCGCAGGCGCGGCAAGCGGCGACTGTCGCGCGCAAGTCATCCCAGCCCATAGTGAAAACGGGGGCCTGGGCGTTGCCGGCCTCTAGGTCGGGTGGCGCCGGCTCACCCGCCTGGCCATCGGCGCAGGAGGCATGAGCCCCCTCCCTGACCTGTGACCCGGCCCGGCTTCGCCACACCTGGATGCCCATGGCCTCCAGGTAGAGATGGCGCCGGACCGGGTCCAGGGTGGCGTCCATGGCGCGGATCAGACCTCCGCACCCTGGGGATGGGCCCGCTCCAGGGGCTTGAGCACCTTGTTGCAGGCGTTGATGTAGGCCTTGGCGGAGGCGACGATGATGTCCGTGTCCGCCCCCTGGCCGTTGACGATGCGCCCGCCCTTCTCCAGGCGCACCGTGACCTCGCCCTGGGCGTCGGTGCCGCTGGTGATGCTGTTGACCGAGTAGAGGCGCAGCGTGGTCCCCGAGTTGACGATGGACTCGATGGCCTTGAAGGTGGCGTCCACCGGACCGCCACCGATGGCCGCGCCGGGCTCCTCCTGGCCATCCATCTGCAGCACCAGCTCGGCCCGGGGCACCTCCCCGGTCTCGGAGCAGACCTTCATGGACACCAGCTTGAGGCGCTCGTTGGTGGCATCGAGATTGGCGTCCGTCACCAGGGTCTGGAGGTCCTCGTCGAAGATCTCGTGCTTCTTGTCCGCCAGCTCCTTGAAGCGGGCGAAGGCGGCGTTGAGCTCCTCCTCGGAATCGAAGCTGATGCCGATCTCCGCCAGGCGGCTCTTGAAGGCGTTGCGGCCCGAGTGCTTGCCCAGGACCATGCGATTCTCGGTCCAGCCCACGTCCTCGGCGCGCATGATCTCGTAGGTCTCGCGGTGCTTGAGGACCCCGTCCTGGTGGATGCCGGACTCGTGGGCGAAGGCGTTGGCCCCCACCACCGCCTTGTTGGGCTGGACCGGGAAACCGGTGATGCCGGACACCAGCCGCGAGCAATGGACGATCTGGGTGGTATCAATCCGGGTGTCGCAGGCGAAATGGTCCTGACGGGTGCGCACCGCCATGACGATCTCCTCCAGGGCGGCGTTGCCGGCGCGCTCGCCCAGGCCATTGATGGTGCACTCCACCTGGCGCGCGCCGTTGCGCACCGCCGCCAGGGAGTTGGCCACGGCCAGGCCGAGGTCGTTGTGGCAATGGACGGAGAAGACCGCCTGGTCCGCGTTGGGGACGCGCTCGATCAGGCCACGGATGAGGTCGCCGAACTGGTAGGGCACGCTGTAACCCACCGTATCGGGGATGTTGACCGTCCGCGCCCCGGCCTTGATCACCGCCTCCAGCACCCGGCAGAGGAAATCGGGCTCGGAGCGGCCGGCGTCCTCCGGGGAGAACTCGACGTTGTCAGTGTAGCGCCGCGCCCGCTTGACGGCATGCACCGCCTGCTCCACCACCTGATCCGGGGTCATGCGCAGCTTGCGCTCCATGTGGATGGGCGAGGTGGCGATGAAGGTGTGGATGCGCGCCGAATTGGCCTTGGCCAGGGCCTCGCCGGCGGTGTCGATGTCCTTGTCCAGGGCCCGGGCCAGGCCGCAGACGGTGCTGTCCTTGATGACCGTGGCCACGGCCTTGACCGCCGCGAAATCACCCGGGCTGGCGGCGGGGAAGCCGGCCTCGATGACGTCGACCCGGAGTTTCTCCAGGGCCTTGGCGATGCGGACCTTCTCGTCCTTGGTCATGGAGGCCCCGGGGCTCTGCTCGCCGTCCCGGAGGGTGGTGTCGAAGATGATGAGATGCTCTTTGCTCATGACTCGCTCCCGCGTATGCGCGTGACCCGCCAGGGACCATCGGGGTCCGCTGGGCGTGGAATTCGGTATCTGACTGGGTGCGTATTCTAAGCCCCCGCCGGGGCAGGTGTGTCTTGTCTGCCCCTCAGGGCAGCAGCAGGACGCGCGGCAGGGTCAGGGCTGGAAGCCCCGCCGGGAGGACGGGCGCGGAGGGCGCCGGGATGGGGAGGGTGATGCTTGACATGGTCATGGCGATGCTCTGAGGGCGAATATAGGGCATGCCAGGACCGATGCCAAGTGGCTCCCGCCGTGTCCGCAATCATATAAACTCAGCTCACTGACACCTCATCCGCGGATCAGGCCCGGGCAAGGACCCGACGACCTTCCCTTCAGCATCCGGACGGCAGGACCCATGGAGTACAAAGACTATTACAAGACCCTCGGCGTCGCGCGCAACGCCACGCCGGAGGCCATCAAACAGGCCTACCGCAAGTTGGCGCGCAAATTCCACCCGGACGTGAGCAAGGAGCCCGACGCCGAGGCGCGGTTCAAGGAGATCAACGAGGCCAACGAGGTCCTCAAGGACCCGGAGAAACGGGCCGCCTACGACGCCCTCGGCAGCCAGTGGCGCGCCGGCCAGGAGTTCCGGCCGCCCCCCGGCCAGGGCGGCTTTCATCGCGAGTTTCGCTTCAGCACCGGCGACGCCAGCGGCTTCAGCGACTTCTTCTCCTCCCTGTTTGGGGGCGGTGGCGGCTTCGGCGGCTTTGGTGATGCCTTCGGCGAGGCGCGGCGCGGCGGCGGCCGGCGCGAGGACCCCTTCCGTCAGCGCGGCCAGGACCAGACCGCCCAGGTCGAGATCAGCCTGGAGGAGGCCTTCGCCGGCGGCACCCGCGAACTGCGGCTGGAAACCCCGACCCAGGATGCCCAGGGCCAGGTCCACCTCCAGCACCGCACCCTGAAGGTCCGCATCCCCCCCGGCGTCAGCCAGGGGCGCCAGATCCGCCTGGCCGGCCAAGGGCAGCCGGGCTTCGCCGGGGGACCCGCCGGGGACCTCTACCTGGAAGTCCACCTGCGACCCCACCGGGTCTTTCAGACCGACGGGCGGGACATCCTCCTCCACCTGCCCGTCACCCCCTGGGAGGCGGCCCTGGGCGCCCAGCTCCAGGTGCCCACCCTGGGTGGTCCCGTCAGCCTCAAGATCCCCGCCGGCAGCCAGAGCGGCAAGCGCATGCGCCTCAAGGGCCGCGGCCTGCCCGGCGACCCGCCCGGGGATCAGATCCTGATCCTGGAAATCCACACGCCGCCCGCCGACTCCGAGGAGGCCAAGACCCTCTACCGGCGCATGGCGGAAAGCCTGGCCTTCAACCCCCGCGCCAAGTTGGGAGGCTGAGCCATGAACCAGCCCATCGACCTGTTCCGCGACCATCCCCTGGACGTCCTCCCCGAGCTGATCCTGGACGAGAGTCCGGCCATCGGCCTGGAGGATCTAACCCGCCTCTGCGGCGTCAGCGCCGAGGTCCTCATCCTGCTGGTGGGCGAGGGCCTGCTCGCCCCCCTGGGTCAGTCCCCCGCCGACTGGCGTTTCGACGGCCATCAGATCCGCCGCATCCGCCGCGCCCTGCGCCTCAGCCACGATCTGGAACTCGACTGGCCCGCCACCGCCCTCGCCCTCGACCTCCTCGACGAGATCCAGCACCTGCGCCAGCGCATCCACTGCCTGGAGCTTCAGCTCGGGCGCTGGGACTGAGGACTCACCGCCGGCACGGAAGCCCCCAGGGCCGCCGTGATCTCCAGCGCCGTGGTCGGGCGACCGAGGAGATAGCCCTGAACCAGGTCGCAGCCGGCGGCGGCCAGGTAGTCGAACTGTTCCTGGGTCTCCACCCCCTCGGCGATGACGCGGATGCCGAAATGGTGGGCCATGGCGATGGTGGACTGGACGATGGCCGCATCCCCGGGGTCGGTGGTGAGGTTGCGGATGAAGCTCATGTCGATCTTGAGGAAGTCGAGGGGCAGGCGCTTGAGGTAACTGAGGCTGGAATAGCCGGTACCGAAGTCGTCCAGGGCGATGGTGACGCCCAGGTCGTGGATGCGTTGCAATTCCGCCAGGGCCCGGTCCGGGTCCTGCATCAGGACGCGCTCCAGGACCTCGATCTCCAGCAGTCGCGGGGCCAGGCCGGTGCGCTGGAGCATCTTTTCCAGGTCGCGGGCCAGGTTGCCCCCGTCGATCTCCGCGCCGGAGACGTTGATGGACACCCAGGGGGGCTGGGCCAGCCCCTGCCAGGCATGGGCCTGGGCGCAGGCCTCGGCCAGCACCCAGCGGCCCACCGGGTGGACCAGGTCGCCCTGCTCCACCACGTCGATGAATTCCCGGGGGCCGACCAGGCCCAGGCGGGGATGCTGCCACCGCAGCAGGGCCTCGACGGCGACCAGGGCGCCGCTACCCACGGCGACGATGGGCTGGTAGTGGAGGCGCAGTTCCCCCCGTTCCACGGCGTGGCGCAGTTCGTTCTCGATCTGGAGGCGACGGCGAGCGGCCTGGGTCATCTCCGGGCGGTAGAAGGCGAGCCCCGCCCGCCCGGTCTCCTTGGCCCGCTTGAGGGCCGCTTCCGCCTTGCGCAGCAGGCTGGTGGCGGCCTCATCGTCCTGGGGATAGAGGGCGACGCCAAGGCTGGCGGTGAGACGCAGTTCGGGCAACCCGTCCAGGTCCAGGGGCCGGTGGACGAGTTGCTGCAAGGCGCGGGCGGCCTCGCTGGCCTGGGCACTGGCCGGAGGGGCCTCTGGTCCGCTGGCCAGGGGCCGGGCGAGGACGAAGCTGTCGCCGGCGAGCCGCGCCAGGATGTCCCCCGGGGCGGCGCTGGCGGCGAGGCGCTGACCCAGGGTGCGCAGGGCCTCGTCCCCCGCCAGGTAGCCGTGGGTGGCCACCAGGTCCTGGAAGTGATCCAGGTCGAGCACCAGCAGGGCCAGGCCGGAGGCCTGGGTCCTGGAGACGCCGGCCTCCTCGGCGGACCCGCCGGGGACCGGTTCACCCAAGGCGGTGGCCAGGGCCTCCCGCAGATGGGCACCATTGGGCAGGCCGGTGAGGGGATCGAAGTGACTGAGATAGGCGATCTCCGCGGCGGAGCGCTGGGCGGCGCTCAGGTCGGTGAAGACCGCCACGTGCTGGAGCACCCGGCCCTCGGCGTCGAGGACGCGGTTGATCTGCAGCCACTGGGGATAGACTTCCCCGTTCCTGCGCCGGTTCCAGATCTCGCCGCTCCAGGCGCCGGTGGCCTCCAGTTGGCGCCAGAGGTCGCGGAAGAAGGCCTCGTCGTGCCGCCCGGAGTTGAGCAGCCCGGGGTCGCGCCCCAGGACCTCCGCCGCCGGGTAGCCGGTGATGGTGGTGAAGGCGGGGTTGACGGCCAGGATGCGGTTGTGGGCATCGGTGATGAGGATGCCCTCGCTGGTGTTGTCGAACAGGGCGGTGATGAGCCGCTGCTGGGCCTGGGCGGCATGCTCCTCGGTGATGTCGTGCACGGTGCCCAGGCTACGGATCACCCGCCCCTGGTTATCCGTGAGATGGACGGCGCGCTCCCGCACCCAGCGTTCGCTCCCGTCGGCGCGGCGGATGCGGTGCTCGATCTCGTAGGGGGCCACCGCCGTCAGTGACTGCTGGTAGGCGGTGCTGACCGCCTCCTGGTCCTCGGGGTGGACCATGGCCAGAAAGTCCCCGAGATCCAGTGGCGTGCCGATGGGCTGGCCGAAGAGGCGATAGGCCTCGTCGGACCAGTACAAGCGATCCTCCGCCACGTCGTATTCCCAACTGCCGAGGTGGGCGATGGCCTGGGCCTCGAGCAGGCGTTCCTGGGCCCGGCGCAGGTCGCTGATATCATTGACGATGGCCAGGGCCTCAGTCAGGTGGCCCGCGGCGTCGCGGATGGCCGACACCGCCACGTCGGCCCTGACCTGCCGGCCGTCGCGATGCCGGTATCCCCGTTCCACGCGATAGCTGGGGATTTCCCCGGCCAGCAAACGACTGAAGTTCGTCCGGGCGCGCTCCTGGTCTTCGGCGGCGATGACGTCGGTGAAGTAGCTGCCGATCAGTTCGTCCGGGTGGTCGGTGTAGCCCAGCAGTTCGAGCGGGCCGGATTGGCCAGGCGCAGGCGGCCCTGCAGGTCGTAGAGGCCGATGCCACTGGGAGCGCTGGCGCTGATGGCGCGTAGGCGTTCGGTCTCGGCAAGCTCCCGGGTACGATCCAGCAGGATCAACAGATAGCCCTCGCAGCCCCCCCTGGCATCGCGGATGGCGGAGGCCGTCAGCCGCAGCCAGCGCGCACCCTGATCCTCCGGACGGCTGAGGTCGAGGGCCAGCCCCCTGCCCTCGCGGGCGGCCGCCAGTCGCTCGGTCAAGTCCGGCACCGTCAGGCCCGCCGCCGTCAGGAGTTCGTTCAGGCGCTGGCCCCCGGTCACCGGGCGGTCGACACCCAGGGCCCCGAGGGCCGCCTGGTTGACGAACCGGACGCCCAGGTGGGCATCGGTGGCGAGGATGCCCAGGTCCGCGGAGTGTTCGAGCAGGCTGCGCAGCACGCCCTGGTCGCTCAACTGGCGACGGGCATCGTTGAGGGCCCGCCCCTGGTCGGCGACGACCTGACGCAACAGACGCAGGTGGGTGGTCTGGAGGTCCTTGAGCAGGTCGCGGCGGGTGAGGATGCCGACCAGGCGCCCGCTTTCGTCCGTCACCGCCAGGCGACGCACGCCCAGGGCGCGCATCAGGGGACTGGCCTCGTGGGCGGGCACGTCCGGCTGGACGCAATGGACCGGCTGGGACATCTGACTCAGGACCGGCGTCAGCCCCAGGTCGAGGGCGGCCCCGACCAGGCGGATGGCGTCGCGCTCGCTGAGGATGCCCAGGACGCGGCCCGCCTCGACGATCAGCACCGAACTGATGCGGCGCTCGGTCATCAGCCGCAGGGCCTCGGCCACGGTGGCCCCGGGGGGGAGGCTGACCGGGTCCCGGGTCATGAGGTCGCTGACGGTGCGCGGGATCAGCAACTCGTCGGCCCCCAGGGCCTGGGCGAAGTCGGTCTCGGAGATGACCCCGACCAAACGCCCCGCCGCATCCACCACCACCAGGTGGCGGATGCCCTCCGCGACCATACGTGCGTAGCCCTCGGCAAAGCCGATATCCGGGGGGGCGGTAATGGGGTTGAGGGTCATCAGCCCGGCCAGAGGGGCGTCTGCATCGTAGGCCTCCCGGACGATCAGGGCCAGGGCATCACGCTCGGTGAAGATCCCCACCGGCCGGTCGTCGGCGACCACCACCACCGAACTCATTCGTTGCTCGCTCATGGCGGCCAGGGCCAGGTGCAGGGGGGTTTCCGGGGCGAAGGCCAGCGGCGCCCGGGAGCGGCACAAATCGGCGAGGGTGAGCGTCTCGATCATGGGTGGGTGGCAGGCCCGGACAAGTGGCTCAAGAGAATCGGGTCAGGCGGCCAGGGCAAGGGAGCTGGACCCAGGGCGGATCACAGCTCGGGTGTCCCGGCCAGGCCGGCATCAGCACCCGGTCGCCCGGGCTCATAGAGCTGGACACGATTTCCGCCGGCACGCTTGGCAGCGTACATGGCCTGATCGGCGCTGGCAATCAGGCCCTCGGGTGAGTCCAGGTCGCACAGGGGATAGACCACCAGCCCTAGACTGGCGCCCACCGGGGGTAGGAGCGCGCCCTCATGCAGGATCGGGGCCCGCAGATTGTCCAGCACCCGCTCCAGCAGTAGCAGGCTGGTCTCGATAGTCCCCAGGTCACCGATACAGAGGACGAATTCGTCACCGCCGGCGCGGAATATCAGGTCGTGCTGACGAAAGGCCTGGCGCAAACGCTGGGCCACCTCCTTGAGGACATGGTCGCCCACCGCGTGACCGAGTTCATCGTTGATCGGTTTGAAGCCGTCGAGATCCAGATAGGCCACCGCCAGCAGGTTTTGATTGCGATCCGCCTCCGCCATCATCCGCTTGAGTTCCGGAAGCAGTTCCTTACGATTGAGTAGCCCGGTGAGATGATCGGATTCAGCGATGCGCTGCAGTTTCTCGGCCCGCTGTCGCTGGGTCGCCAGGTCAAAGACCATCTGGTTAAAGCTGCACGTCAGGCGGGCCAGTTCGTCATCCCCGACGCAGGGCAGTTCCACCCACTGGCCCTCAACGAAGCGCTCCACTCCTTCCTGGAGCCGCTTGAGGCCACGCACCAGCCAGTTGCCAAGTAGAACGGAGAAGATGGTCGAGAGCAGCAGCTCCACGGCAGCGATCAGAAAGAGCTGGTATTCCGCGGACCGGATCAGGTCCTGGATCCGTGCCGCCGAGAGAATCACCCGCACATGGCCGAAGATCTGCCCGGACTCTTCGACGGACACCTGGGCCTGAATCAGGGTCCCGGCGTCCGGTGATGGGGCTGACGGTGCGGGGTCCTGGTTATTGGCGCTCTCCAGGCGCGCCGAATCAATCAGCACGCCTCCCCGGGGATCGAGGATCAGTAGGCGATTGACCTTTTCGAAATGACTGATTCCAGGCTGCTCCAGGGCAAGCCGGGTATCCCGATCGTTCCTGTGGCTAACGCCTTCCCGAGCCAGGGCCTCCAGGGTCGCCAGATCCTGGGCGATGAGGGCATTCTTGATGGCGATGGCGATCAGGTGGGCCGTCGTATGGGCACGTCCCCGCAACTGCTCTTCATTCGTGGAACGGAGATAGTCGAGACTCACCCACAGCAGCAGGGAGAGAAAGACGACCTCGATGAGGGCGATGCCGAGGATGGTCTTGAAGCGGATACTCACGGCAACCGGCGTCCGGAGTCCGTCACGGCGCGGGCATCTCAGACAGGCGCCGCAGCCGGTCGACGTCCAGGGCGCGAATGTCGTCCCAATCGCTGTCCTTGGCCAGCGTCAAGGGGCCCAGGGCCGCGTTCGCCAGCAGTTCCGGGGCCTCGTCGGCCAGGGTAAGGAGGGCCTGACCCACGGCCCGGGCGTCCTGCTCCGCGACCCCGGGACTGACGGCGATGGCATGGGGAGTGAAGCCCGGGGTCTCCCACAGGACCCGCAGTTGTCCGCGGACCTCCGGGTTGAGCGCCTCCAGGGTGCGGCGGATACCACCGCCGGCGGCGAAGTGGCCGCCCGCCACGTTCAGGTACACGGAGTCGTGGGAGGCGACGAAGCGGGTCTGGAAGGGGATGCCGCGCCGCTCGAGTTCGGCGCGGGTGAGGATGCTGGCGGCGAAGGCCCCGGGCGCGGGGAAGACCAGTTCCTGATTTGCCAGGTCCTCCAGGGCGGTGTAGGGGGCCTCCTTGACCACGACCATAATGCCCTTGAGACGCTGATCGCGGTCCCGCGCCAGGGCCCGATAACCGGGGGCGGCGTTGAAGACCACGAAATGAAAGGGGTTCATGTAGGCGAAATCGTAGCGCCCGGCCGCCAGGCCCTGCTCAAAGGTGGGGATATCCTTGGCGGTCGCGAATTGCAGTGGCACGCCGCTAAGCACCTGAAGGCGCTGTAGCAGCGGCACCCACATCTGCGCCAGTCGGGTGGCCGCCTGTTGCGGTACGACCCCGAAGCTGTAGACCCGATCCAGGGTGGTCCCGGTGGCCCGTGGCGCCGGATCGAGGGGATGTTCCGGAGAAACCGTTGGCGGTGACGCTTGGGAAGAGGTGTCGACGTCCGCGGCCCGGAGGGAGAGGCTGATCAGCAGCAGGCCCAGTCCGAGGAGGAGGCGAAAGAAGGTGTCTGTACGGGTCAGGTTCATCAGGGGCTACCCCATGGCGATAGTTTGCGGCGGGAAGTCCCGGCAAAGAGCAGGTTGCACGGGGGCCGCCCTGGAGGCGGAGTGCCCATGGCTAGCGGCCATGCGCTTGGGCGGCGCGCTGGCGTGGCGCAAAGAGCATGGCCTTTGATGGCCCCCCGATGGCTGTAAAAAGGGGGCTGATGCTGCTGGAAAGATAGCATCTTAGCGGGAAAGTGCCCCAGATAAGTGAGAACACAGGGTGACCAAGAGCCGTCGCTCGGCGCATCATTATCGGATGGACACCCGCAGGCATCCGCCTCCTCGAGCCGCGATCCTCCCCCCTGGGCGAGATGATCCGCTGACCTCCAGCGCGGTTGCCTTGCCGTTTCGTGGCCAGGAGGCTCCTGTCGAGTTGCCCCAAGCCCATGCCGGTGTGGGTCGTGGCGCCTGCTTCCGAGGTCCTGGGTTTGACAGAGTAGCAGCCAGACCCGCAGGGTACCGGCTCAACAAGGGCGCATGGAGATCCGGATGGCGGGCGCGATGGCTGGTGGCCGGGCTGTTGTACTGTCTCGTCATCACCCCAGCCCTGGCGGAGAGCTTCAAGGGCCGGGTGGTGAAGGTCATCGATGGCGACACGGTTGTGGTCCTTGGTCCCGCCAAGCGGACCGAGCGGGTGCGGATCCAGGGGATCGACGCCCCCGAGGCCGACCAGCCTTTTGGCGCCCAGGCCAGGCAGCGGCTCCAGGACCTGGTGGGTGGCAAGGTGGTAACCGTGGTATCCGACAAACGGGATCGCCACGGTCGGTTACTAGGCAAGCTGATGCACGGTGGGCAGGATATGGGCCTGGCCCTGATCCGCGAGGGCTTCGCCTGGTGGTACCGCGACTATGCCACGGACCAGATCCTACTGGATCGTGTGTTGTACCCCCTGGCCGAAGTGCAGGCCCGCTGGGATGACAGTGGGCTCTGGGCTGATCCCGATCCCATACCGCCCTGGGTGTTTCGCCACCGGTAGGGGCGCCAGCGTGGATGCCCATCCTTAAAGTTAGCGTGAAAGCCACGGCACAGACGCTCATTCCCAGGGGAGTGGCGCGTCCCATCATGACAGTTGAATGCATCGTTATCGGATCGGGTGGCCACTGACGGAGGACGCGGTGAATCGTCGTGGCCACACCGTCACCGGTCCGGCCAAACCGGATCAGATACGGCAATCGAGTGAAGAACAGCATGACCCATCCCGACCTTCTCGGCCAACTGAGCGGCCTCCAGACGATGATGGCGGACCTCCTCACCGGGGTCCCGACCGCCGCGGCCAATGCCCGCTTCCACCCCCGCCTGGCCTCGCTGGGCTGGTATCTCGGCCGTGCCATTTATCGGGAACTCCACTGGCTGCGGGAGGTGCTTGACGGCGACGGGGACCTGGCCGGCCGGGTACGCCACCTCTTCGACGTCGACGAGGCGCTGGCCCCGGTGGAACAATTGCCCCCGCCGGATCACCTGCTGGCCTGGGCGGCGGAGATCCAGGACGAACACCTGCGCCGCCTGGCGACCCCCGGAGCCCTGCCGCCCAGCCCCTTGCTGGTGGACGACCGTCTCGCCTGGTTCCTGCTCCAGGAGCGGGCGCGCGATTATGAGGCCATGCTGTGGGTGCTCCTGGCGCGGCGTTGGCGGGAAGCATCCCCCCCCTCCCTTGCCCCTCCGGCGCCGCGGCTGGAACCGCGCCTGCCCAGCGCCGACATGGTGGCCATCACCCAGGGCCACTACCGGGTCGGTTCCCGGGGGGAGCCCTGGGCCTATGACAACGAACTGCCACCCCAGGCGGTGGAACTGGCCAATTTCCGCATCGCCCGCCGGCCCGTGACCAACGGCGAATACCTGGCCTTCATGACGGCGGGTGGCTATGACCGTAAAGAGTTCTGGGACACGGCGGGTCAGGCCTGGCTGGCCAGCGACATGGCCCGGGCGCCCTGGCACTGGCGCCGGGACGGCCAGGGGGGCTGGCACGCCCTCGGTCTCAACGGGCCGGTGCCCCTGGTGGCCGAGGACCCCGTGGCCGGTCTGAGCCACCACGAGGCCCGGGCCCATGCCGCCTGGGTGGCCAGCCTGGGGGGCGCCCTGACCGGCGCCGTCGTGCAGCACGAGTATCAGTGGGAGGTCGCCGCCCGTGGCGGCCACCTGGAAGGTACCGGTCGGGTCTGGGAGTGGTGCGCCAACCTCTTCCATCCCTATCCGGACTTCAGCCCCTTCCCCGACCCCAGCGTCTCCGCGGCCGCCTTCGGCACCGACCAAGGCGTGCTGCGCGGGGCCAGCCTGCACACCCAGCGCTGCCTGCGGCGCGCCAGCTTCCGCCATTCCGCCGCGCCCGACGACCGCTTCCGGATCAGCGGCCTGCGGCTGGTCTTCCCCCCGGATTGAGGCCAGGGCGCTGCCGACCCGCCCACACCCCAGACACGCCCCCCCGCCCTCGCCCGATCCCCGGGCGGTTTATGCTGCACCGCAATACAATGGATTTATATAATTTGATTCATCAATGTTTGGACCAGGTGTAAATTAGCATTTGCTCATCTAGCGACTGGTCTACCCCTGGTCGCCGGCCTGTCCGCCCCTCGCACCCCGAGGTTGGCGCCCCTGAGTTGTATCTCCATCAGTACCGGTCAATGGCCGCCTCCCGTCTGGGGGGCCTGAGGTATGGGTAGTCAACGATGCAGTCTATTTTCGTTGCCGTCGGCTTCATGAGTGCCCTGGGCCTGATGCTGGCCAGCATCCTGGTCCTGGCCAACAAGCGCCTCTTTGTCTTTGAAGACCCACGCATCGATCAGGTCGAGGACCTGCTGCCCAAGGCCAATTGCGGCGCCTGCGGCACGGCGGGCTGTCGCCCCTTCGCCGAAATGCTCGTCCAGGGGCAGATCGAGCCGGCCAAGTGCACCGTCAACTCCAAGGATATGAACCAGGTCATCGCCACCTTCCTCGGCGTCGACCTGGGCAAGGAGGAGAAGCGCGTCGCCCGGCTGGCCTGCGCCGGGGGCACTCACGTGGCCTACATCCGCGCCTCCTACGGGGGCATCGAGTCCTGCCGGGCCGCCGCCCTGGTTTCCGGGGGTGGCAAGGGCTGCGCCTGGGGCTGCCTGGGCTTGGGTGACTGCGCCGACGTCTGCGATTTCAACGCCATCCACATGGATCGCTACGGTCTGCCGGTGGTGACCGAGGCCGACTGCACCGCCTGCGGCGACTGCGTCGAGGTCTGCCCCAAGGACCTGTTCAGCCTCCACCCCGTCAGCCATCAACTCTGGGTCGCCTGCAACAACCAGGCCTTCGGTGACGAGGCGGAAAAGGAGTGCGAGGTCATCTGCACCGCCTGCGGCCGCTGCGCCCAGGACTCCCCCGAGGGCCTGATCGAGATCCGCGACAACCTGGCGGTGGTCGACTACGCCAAGAACAGCCTCGCCTCCCGGGTGGCCATCGAGCGCTGCCCCACCGGGGCCATCGTCTGGCTGGAAAAGGGCGGCAAGGCGGTCAAGGGCCGGGACGCGCGCAAGGTGGTGCGCAAGGAGGCCCTCCAGCCCGAACTGGCCCGGTCGGTTGCCCGCCCGCGGGTCGCCGCCCGCGTTTGACCGGGGGAGCGATGCCAACTCAGCCGCGCCCAGGCTCGCCCCCTCTCCCCAACCCCTCTCCCACGAGGGGCGAGGGGCCAAGGCGTGCCGGTGGTTGCTGATCGGTTCCATCACGAACTGACGCCCCTTCTGTATGTGCCAGATCCCTTAAGTACCTGATTTAGCACCCAATCCGTTTTCCCGCGCCCCGCGCGCCCCTGTATCCGGTTCCCCGGCCCCAACCGCCACGGGATTCATCAAACCCAGACCGCTGAGTAGATCAAGGCCATGTTCGGAAAAAAAGACGAGAAGTCCTTCAAGTATCCTGGCGTCCGGCAGGCGATGGACGGCAACGCCGCAGTCATCCTCTGCGAGCGGGAGGCCTCGGATGCCGCGGGCGCCTATCCCATCACCCCCTCCACCCAGATGGGCGAGTTCTGGGCGGAGGAGGTCGCCAAGGGCCATCTCAACGTCTCCGGCCGGCCGCTGATCTTCGTCGAGCCTGAGTCCGAGCACGCCGCCGCGGCGGTGACCGCGGGCATGGCCATGTCCGGGCTGCGCGCCACCAACTTCTCCTCGGCCCAGGGCGTGGCCTTCATGCACGAGTCGCTCTACGCCGCCGTCGGCAAGCGCCTGCCCTACGTGCTCAACATCGGCTGCCGGGCCATCACCAAGGCCAGCCTCAACGTCCACTGCGCCCATGACGACTACCACTGCATCGACGACACCGGCTTTTTCCAGGTCTTCGGCAAGAACACCCAGGAGGCGGCGGACCTCAACCTCATCGGCCGCAAGATCGCCGAGCTGTCCCTGACCCCGGCGGCGGTGGCCCAGGACGGCTTCCTCACCACCCACCTCATCGAGCCCCTGCTGGTGCCCGAGCGGGAACTGGTGGCGGAGTTCCTCGGCCGCCCGGATGACCTCATTGACTGCCCGACCCCGGCCCAGAAGCTGGTCTATGGCGCCACCCGCCGTCGCGTCCCCGAGGTCTGGGACGTGGACAAGCCGATGCAGTCCGGCACGGTGCAGAACCAGGATGCCTACATGCAGGCGGTGGCGGCCCAGCGCCCCTACTTCTTCCAGCACATCGCCCCCCTGGCCGACCAGGTCATGGACGAGTATTACCAGCTCACCGGCCGCCGCTACCGCCGCGTCAGCGGCTACCGGATCGAGGACGCCGAGTACCTGATCCTTGGTCAGGGCAGCATGATCCTCCAGGCCGAAGCGGTGGCCGACTACCTGCGCGAGACCCGCAAGCTCAAGGTCGGCGTGGTCAACCTGACCATGTACCGCCCCTTCCCCGGCGACCTGCTTGGCCCCCTGCTCAAGGGCAAGCGCGGCGTGGCGGTGCTGGAGCGCACCGACCAGCCCCTGGCGGAGGACCTGCCCATCATGCGCGAGGTCCGCGCCGCCCTCTCCAAGTGCCTGGAAAATGGCATGGTCGAACGGAACGAGTCGCTCCCCTACCCGGCCTACGACAGCTACAAGGCCGGCGATATGCCGCGCCTCTACTCCGGCTGCTACGGCCTGGGCTCCCGCGACCTCCAGCCCGAGGGCCTGATCGCCGCCATCGAGAACATGCTCCCCGGCGGCCGCCGCCAGAAGTTCTTCTATCTCTCCGTGGACTTCATGCGCGAGGCCACCAATCCCAAGGACGAGATCCGCCTCCAGGCCCTCAAGGACGCCTACCCGGCGGCCGCCAACCTGGCCCTCAAGGGCAGCGAGAATCCCAACCTGCTGCCCAAGGGCGCCATCACGGTGCGCATGCACTCGGTGGGTGGCTGGGGGGCCGTGACCACGGGCAAGAACCTGGCCATGACCCTCTACGACCTGCTGGGCTTCGACATCCGCGCCAACCCCAAGTATGGCTCGGAGAAGAAGGGCCAGCCCACCACCTACTTCCTGTCCGCCGCCCCGGAGCCCATCCGCCTCAACTGCGAGTACACCTACGTCGACGTGGTCATGTCGCCGGACCCCAACGTCTTCACCCACTCCAACCCCCTGTCGGGGCTGAAGAAGGGCGGCGTCTTCATCATCCAGTCCAACCTCGGCAACGCCGAGGCGGTGTGGGCCACCTTCCCCAGCGAGGCCCGGCGCTACATCGTCGACCAGGACATCCACGTCTTCTACGTCGACGGCTTCAAGATCGCCCGGGACGAGGCCTCGGACCCGGAGCTCCAGTTCCGCATGCAGGGCAACGCCTTCCAGGGCGCCTTCTTCGCCGCCTCGCCCCTCATGGAGCGCGCCGGCCTGGACGAGAACGGCCTCTTCCAGGCCATCGAGGACCAGTTGCGCTCCAAGTTCGGCGGCAAGGGCGAGCGGGTGGTCCAGGACAACCTGCGGGTGGTGCGCCGCGGCTTCGACGAGATCGTCGAGATCAAGGACAAGCCCCTGACCGTCGGCCAGCTCATCCCCCATAAGGCCTCCAAGCTGCCGATCATGCTCAAGCAGTTGCCGGAGGGCGACGGCTTCGTGGCCGATGTCCATCGCTTCTGGCGCCAGACCGGCTACTTCTACGCCACCGGCCGCGGCAACGGCAACCTGGCGGACCCCTACATGGCCATGAGCCTGATGCCGGCCTCCACCGGCGTCTACCGCGACATGACCCAGATCCGCTTCGAGTATCCCAAGTTCCTACCGGAGAACTGCACCGCCTGCGGTGGCTGCTTCTCCACCTGCCCGGACTCCGCCATCCCCGGCCTGGTCAACACCGTCGCCGAGATCTTCAACACCGCCATCCTGCATGTGGAGAAGGGCCTGCCCACCCAGTACCTGCGCCGCGAGACCCGCAAGGTTGAGAAGCGCCTGCGGGAGCTGCTGGACGGGGCCGGCGAGGGCGCCGACACCCGCACCCTGCTCGACCAGGCGGTCCTGGAGACCCTGGCCGCCTCCGAGCTGCAAGGCGACCAGAAGGCAGCCCTGGAAAAGGAGATGGGCCTGTTCCTGGAGGCCCTGGCCGGCTTCCAGTTGTCCGTCACCAAGCCCTACTGGACCAACCGCGAGAAGAAGGAAAAGGGCAGTGGCGGCCTCTTCAGCATCACCGTCAACCCTTATACCTGCAAGGGCTGCATGGAGTGCATCGAGGTCTGTGAGGACGGCGCCCTGGTGGCCGAGCCCCAGACCGACCAGGCCATCGCCGACATGCGCGCCAAGTGGGCCTTCTGGCTCGACCTGCCGACCACCCACCCGGACTTCATCCGCATCGACGACCTCAACGAGAAGATCGGCGCCCTGGAGACCCTGCTCCTCGACAAGGCCAACTACCAGTCCCTGGTCTCCGGCGACGGCGCCTGCATGGGCTGCGGCGAGAAGACTGTCATCCACCTCTTCACCGGCACCGTCACCGCCCTGATGCAGGGCCGGGTCAAGCAGCACCTGGCGGAACTGGACGACCTCATCAACCGCCTGGAGACCCACGTGCGCCTCAAGCTGGCGGCGGGAGTGGACCTCAGCAATCCCGCGGCCATCGCCCAGGTACTCGACCGTCACCAGCATGCCGACCTGACCCTGGGCGAGCTGTCCAGCGAACTGGACCAGGGGCGCAAGGTCAACCCCGTCGATCCAGAGTGGCTCGGCTGGGTCACCGGCCTCCTCGGCACGCTGCGCGACCTCAAGGCCCGCTACACCGACACCCAACCCCGCGCCACCTTGGGCATCATCAACGCCACCGGCTGCACCTCGGTGTGGGGCTCGACCTTCCCCTACAACCCCTACCCCTTCCCCTGGACCAGTCACCTGTTCCAGGACTCCCCCTCGGTGGCCATGGGCATCTTCGAGGGCCACATGCGCAAGATGGCCGAGGGCTTCAAGGCAGTGCGCCAGGCGCGGATCGAGCTGGACAAGGGCTACAAGGCCGCCGAGCACGAGGCCTTCTTCACCTTCTTCAACTGGAAGGACTTCAGCGAGGAGGAGTGGCGCCTCTGCCCGCCGGTGGTCAGCGTGGGCGGTGACGGGGCCATGTACGACATCGGCTTCCAGAACCTGTCCCGGGCGCTGATGTCCGGCATGCCGATCAAGGTCCTGGTCCTGGATACCCAGGTCTATTCCAACACCGGCGGCCAGGCCTGCACCTCCGGCTTCATCGGCCAGGTGGCGGACATGTCGCCCTACGGCAAGGCCTGGAAGGGCAAGACCGAGATCCGCAAGGAGATGGGCCTCATCGGCATGGCCCACCGCACCAGCTTCGTGCTCCAGGGCAGCATCTCCCACATGAGCCACCTGCTGGAGGGCTACATCGACGGCCTCAACAGCCGCCGCCCGGCCCTGTTCAACATTTACGCCGTCTGCCAGCCGGAGCATGGCGTCCCCGACGACCACTCCGAGCACCAGAGCCGCCTGGCGGTGGAGTCCCGGGCCTATCCCCTGTTCCGCTTCGACCCGGACGCCGGCACCACCTTTGAGGAATGCTGCTCCATCGAGGGCAACCCCAACCTGGACGATGACTGGATCAGTTGGACCATCCGCTACCAGGACGAGGCCGGCAAGGAGCAGGAGATGTCCCTGCCCATGACCTTCGCCGACTTCGCCATGACCGAGGGCCGCTTCCGCAAGCACTTCCGCAAGGCCCCGCCGGAGACCTGGAACGACTCCATGGTGCCCCTGCACGAGTTCCTCGACCTGGACGCCGACGACCGCGAGGGCAAGTTCCCCTTCGTCTGGGGCGTGGACGGCAAGAACCGCCTGATGCGCGCCCTGGTCTCCCAGGAGCTGGTCCTCTCCTGCGAGGAGCGGCGCGGCTTCTGGCGGCAGTTGCGCGGCATCGTCGGCCTGGACCGCCAGTTTGACGAGGAAGCGGTGCGCAACCAGGCCAAGGCCGAGATGGCGCAGAAACTCACCGCCGGCCTCTTCGCCCTGGCCACGGGTGGCGCCACCGGCCTGGGGTCCGGCCTGCTGGCCGACTTTGCCCCGGCTGGCGGTGGCAACGGCGCCGGCCAGGCAGCCGGCGCGGGTGCCGGCACGGCGGCCGCGGGCGGCTGGGAGCCGGTGTGGATCGAAAGCCCCGAATGCACCGCCTGCGACGAGTGCATGAACATCAACCCCAAGATCTTCGCTTACAACGACCAGAAGCAGGCCGTGATCGTCGACCCCAAGGGTGGCCCCTTCAAGGACATCGTCAAGGCGGCGGAGAAGTGCACCGCGGGCTGCATCCACCCCGGCACGCCCTTCAACCCGGCGGAAAAGGATGTCGACAAGCTCGTCGCCCGGGCGGCCAAGTACCAATAGGCTGCGACCAGGCCAGTCCCCCTCCCCCCTCGTGTGGGAGGGCCGGGGAGAGGGGGTCCAAGGTCCGACCCAAAAGGATTCGGACACCAACTCCCGGGGAGGGTCGGGGGGCGTCTGGCGGGGGTGTCGCCAGCACGGACGCTGGCGCCAAGCCTACAGGGACGTATTCAAGGCGTCCCCCGCCAGACGCCACCCGACCCGGGCGGTCAGAACCAACTTTCATTCGATTCAAGCATCCGCATGCAAGAGCGAACATGGGCATCCTGAACTTTTTCAGCTCGACCAAAACCTTCGCCCACGGCATCCACCCCGTGGAGCACAAGGAACAGACCGCGGACAAACCGATCCGGCGCCTGGGCTTCGCCCCGGAACTGGTGCTGCCCCTGGCGCAACACCGGGGAAAGCCCTCCCGGCCCCTGGTCAAGGTCGGCCAGGAGGTGGTGCGCGGAGAGCCCATCGCCGCGGCTGACGGCTTCCTGTCGGTGCCCATCCACGCCCCCGCCGACGGTGTCATTCGCGCCATCGACCTGGCGCCCACCGCGGAGGGACCCAGGGCCAAGGCCATCTTCCTCAAGGTCCACCGCGCCTCCACCCAGGAGGTGCTCTACGACCTGCCCCGGGACCTGGCGGCCCTGTCACCCGAGGAACTAATCGCGGCCGTGCAGGATGCCGGCCTGGTGGGCCTGGGCGGCGCCGCCTTCCCCAGCCACGTCAAGATGCGGCCACCGGAGGGTCGCCACATCCACACCCTGGTGGTCAACGGCTGCGAGTGCGAGCCCTACCTGACCTGCGACCATCGCCTCATGCTGGAACGGCCGGACAGCATCATGGCCGGCATCCGCATCGCCCTGCGGGCCACCGGGGCGGAGCGGGCGGTGATCGGCGTCGAGGACAACAAGCCCGACGCCGTGGCCCGGCTGCGGGAGCGCATCCCCGCCGACCTGCCGGTGACCGTCGAGGCGGTGGAGACCAAGTACCCTCAGGGCGCGGAGAAGATGCTCATCAAGAGCCTCTTCAACCTGGAGGTCCCGGCGGGCGGCCTGACCCTGGACCTGGGCATCGCCGTCTACAACGTCGGCACCCTGGCGCAGATGGGCGACCTCCTCCCCCGCGGCCGGGGACTCATCGAACGGGTAGTGACCGTCAGCGGCCCCGCCGTCTTCCGTCCCGGCAACTATCTGGTCCCCCTCGGCACCCCCCTGCGCTTCCTGCTGGAGCAGACGGGGATGAGCGAGCAGGCCGGCGAGGTCATCCTCGGCGGGCCGATGATGGGCATGTCCGTGGCCTCCCTGGACGTGCCGGTGACCAAGGCCGTCTCGGGGGTGGTGGTCCTGGAGGCCCAGGACCCGGACCTGGCCCAACGCCAGGTGCTGCCCTGCATCAAGTGCGCCGCCTGCCTGGAGGCCTGCCCGGTCAAGCTCAACCCCTCCATGCTGGGTGAACTGGCCCAGCATCGGGAATACGGGCGGATGGCGAGCGAGTACCACCTGGACCAGTGCTTCGAGTGCGGCTGCTGTGCCTATGTCTGCCCCTCCAACATCCCCCTGACCCAGTACTTCCGCATCGCCAAGGCCATCAACCGAGAACACCCGCCAAAGCCGCATTGACGACCGATCGGGGCAACTTCAGGGCCCGGCGGACCAAGGGGCAGGACAGAGAGGAAGTCCCTGGCCTGTGCCGGCGCCACCTCGTCAATGATGTTGCCCAAACGACCCCCTTAACCCGGCTGCCACCACGCCCAACACCGCCAACGCCGCACCCTATCTCAGCCAACGAGCCACGCCATGTCGAGACCCATCGAGATCCGCACCTCCCCGCACCTGAAGCGGGCGCGCACCGTGCCGCAGATCATGCAGGGCGTGGTCTGGGCCCTGCTGCCCATCTGCGCCTTCGCGGTCTTCCAGTTCGGCCTCAGCGCCCTGCTGCTGCTGGTCACCACCACGGCGGTGGCCATGGGCACCGAGTACCTCTTCGCCCGCCTGTCCGGGCGGGGTAACACCCTCAACGACTGGAGCGTGGTCATCACTGGCCTGCTGCTGGGCCTGACCCTGCCGCCGGGCTTCCCCCTGTGGATGGCGGCGGTGGCCGCCTTCGTCGGCGTCGCCCTGGGCAAGTCCCTGTTCGGCGGCCTGGGCTTCAACGTCATGAACGCCGCCCTGGTGGGACGCGCCTTCGCCCAGGCCGCCTTCCCGGTGGCCATCACCACCTGGACGCCGGCCTTCGCCCCCGGCCGCTTCTGGGAGCTGATCCCCTCGACCCTCACCCTGCCCTTCCTGCAGCCCATGCCGGTGAAGGACTGGATCGCCGGGCTGAACATCGACGGCTTCACCGGCGCCACCCCCCTGGCCCTGCAGAAATTCCAGCAGATCGAGGTGAGCAGCCTGGACCTCTTCACCGGCATGGTCGCCGGCTCCGCCGGGGAGACCTCGGCCCTGCTGATCCTGATCTGCGGCCTCTGGCTGGCCTTTCTGCGCATGCTGGACTGGAAGATCCCGGTGGGGGTCATGCTCGGCGCGGTACTGGTCGCCCTGCCCCTCTGGCTGCTGGACGGCAGCGTTTACCCCACGCCCTGGTTCGTGCTCTTCTCCGGGGGCCTGATGCTGGGCGCCTGGTTCATGGCCAGCGACATGGTCGGCTCGCCGGTCACCCCCTGGGGAGCCCTGGCCTATGGCCTCTTCATCGGCATCCTGACCGTGGTCATCCGCCTCTTCGGTGGCCTCACCGAGGGCATCATGTACGCCATTCTCCTGGCCAACGCCGCCGCCCCCCTCATCTCGGCGGTCACCCAGCCGCGGGTCTATGGCGTCAAGCGGGAGGGGCGGTCATGAGCGCCACCCTTCCCGTTCAGACCGGCACCTCGGCTCCTGCGCTATCTCCAAGCCCGATGCCTGGACATGAATACGAACAGGCACCCGAACAGGCCGTTAATCAGGGTGCAAATCAGGCTGCGAACCGGACCAGGACACCGACTACGGAACAGGCCTCGGCGCGGATCACGGCACGGGCCACTGAACCGGCCGTTGAGCAGGCCCCTGCCACCCCCAGCCTGGCCATGCTGCTGACCCTGGGGCTCATCGCCGCCATCTCCGGCCTGCTGGTGGCGACGGCCTATGAATACACCGCCCCCATCATCGCCGAGAAGGAGCGCCTCGCCACCGAGGCGGCGGTGCTGCGCATCCTCCCCGGCGCCGTCGCCAAGCGCGATTTCGTCATCGACGCGGCGGGCCGCCTGGCCCCTGTCGACCCGGCCTCCGGCGGGGCCAATGGATCTGCCGCGGGAGGCGGCGGTCTGGTCTATGCCGGCTACGATGCCCAGGGCCGGCTCCAGGGTCTGGCCTTCACCGGCGTCGGTAGCGGCTACTCGGGTCCGGTGGAGGTCCTGTTCGCCTACGACCCCGAGCGCCAGCTCATCGTCCGCAGCAAGGTCCTCAAGTCCACCGAGACCCCGGGCTTCGGCGACAAGCTGGACACGGACCCGGCCTTTCTGAAGAACCTGGAGGCCCTGGACGCCCGCCTCGATGCCACGGGGCAGGCCCTGGCCAACCCCATCGTCACCGTCAAGAACGGCACCAAGACCCAACCCTGGCAGATCGACGCCATCACCGGCGCCACCCTCTCCTCCCGGGCGATGGGCAAGGCGGCCAACCAGGCCGCCCAGCGCGCCGCCCCGGCGATCCAGCGCAGCCTGACGCTGCTGGCCCAACCGTCTAACTAAATCGGGAGGCATGAACCATGGCTGAAGCATCCCAACCCGCGGTGGTCGCCAAGGCGGCCGACCCCTTCAACCGCGAGGAGACCCTGACGGCGGACACCTTCCTGCGCGGCCTCTGGCAGGAGAATCCCGTCTTCGTCATGTTGCTCGGCATGTGCCCGGTGCTGGCGGTGACCAACTCCGCCATCAACGCCCTGGGGATGGGGCTGGCGACGACCTTCGTCCTCATCGGCTCCGGGGCCCTGGTGTCCCTGCTGCGCCGCTGGATACCCAAGCAGGTGCGCATCGCCAGTTACATCGTCATCATCGCCACCTTCGTCACGGTGGTGGACTACGCCATCCATGCCATCAGCCTGGAGCTGTACGCCTCCCTGGGGGCCTTCATCCAGCTCATCGTCGTCAACTGCATCATCCTCGGACGGGCCGAGGCCTATGCCTCCAAGCAACGGCTGGTGCCGACCCTGGTCAATGGCCTGGGGATGGGCCTGGGCTTCACCCTGGCCCTATTTAGCCTGGGCTCGGTGCGGGAGATCCTCGGCAATGGCACCCTGTTTGGCGTCACCCTCTTCGGCGACAGCTTCCAGCCCTGGCTGGTGATGATCCTGCCCCCCGGGGGCTTCTTCGTCCTCGGCGCCTGGCTGCTGCTCTTCGCCTGGCTCAAGCAGCGCCGCGAGCGCCGCGTCCTCGCCTCCGCCGGAGCCGCCGCCCATGGCTAACCCCTCCCTGCCCCTGATCTTTCTCGACGCCGCGGTGGTCAACAACTTCGTGCTGGCCCTGTTCCTGGGCATCTGCCCCTTCCTCGGCACCTCCGCCAAGAAGGAGACGGCCCTGAACATGGGGCTGGCCACCACCTTCGTCATGGTCGTCAGTTCGCTCAGCGCCTACGGGGTCAACTGGCTGCTGGTGGAGCTCGAACTGGAATTCCTGCGCCTGATCTGCTTCATCGCCATCATCGCCTCGGCGGTGCAACTGGTGGAGATGTTCGTCAAGAAGCACAGCCCGGCCCTGTTCCGCTCCCTGGGCATCTTCCTGCCCCTGATCACCACCAACTGCGCCATCCTCGGCCTGGCCCTGTTCCAGACCGCCAAGGAGTACGACTTTCTCCAGAGCCTGGTCTACAGCCTGGGGGCCGGCACCGGCTTCATGCTGGCCCTGATGCTCATGGCCGGCCTGCGCGAGAAGCTGGAACTGGCCAGGCTGCCGACGGTCAGCCAGGGCGCCGCCCTGAGCCTGATGCTTGCCGGGCTCCTGTCTTTGGCCTTCATGGGCTTCGCCGGCCTGGGGGGGTCCCATGGTTAGGGCCCTCATCGCCAGCCTGATCATCTTCACCGTCCTGCTCGGCTGGGTCTGGGTGCAACAGCGCTACGCCGCCTTCGCCCGCCAGAACCCCCGGCTTGGCCCCTTCCGCGCCCCGGACGGCGGCTGCGGGGGGGGCTGCGCCTGCAAGGGCGGCCAGTGCGACGTCCCGCCGCGATGACCGCCCCTGGCATGGCCGCGAGACCCGTCAACGGCAAGGCTCCAGCGCCCCCCGACGGCCTCCCGGTGGCCCCCTCATGCGCCCCCCACGGTGCCGCCCGCTACGCTCCCTCCAGTGCCATCCCCAGCGTTCCCTCAGTTCAAAACCGTTGGGAAAGACTGGCGTCGGCGGAGACGGTCCTCTCGTGCCGGCCCGGCGGTTAATGCAATCCGGCCGCTGGCGCAGCCATGCTCCCGAGAACCCTTACCCCCATCCGATTAGCCTTTACCCCCACCCGATCCCGAACCCTCACCTGATTTCCGCATCCCTGAAGGAACCCGCAAAATGAGCGAACTCGAACCCCCCATCGGTCCCACGGTCGCGGCCCAGATCCTGGCATCCCGGCGCATCACCCCGGAGAAGGCGGTCGAGGTGCGCCACCTCACCCTGCGGGTGACGGACCCGGCCTTCCAGTTCGTCGAGGGCCAGAGCATCGGCGTGGTGGTCCCCGGCCCCCACCCCTTCGGCAACCCCTACCACCTGCGCCGCTACTCCATCGCCAACGCCCGGCCCCGCCCCGAGGACGAGAGCCTCGACCTGGATATCCTGGTGCGGCGCTGCTTCTACATCGATGAGATCAGCGGCGAGCGTTACCCCGGCATCGCCTCCAACTTCCTCTGTGATGCCCAGCCCGGGCAGCAGATCTCCCTCAGCGGCCCCTACCGCAGCCCCTTCCAGATGCCCCAGGACAAGACCGCCAACCTGGTGATGATCGGCACTGGCACCGGTGTCGCCCCCTTCCGCGCCTTCGCCCAACTCATCTACGAGCGCCGCGGCGGCTGGGACGGCCAGGTGCGCCTCTTCTATGGCGGCCGCACCGGCCTGGACCTGGCCTACGCCAACGACGAGGAGACCAACCTCGCCGACTATTACGACCAGCCCACCTTCAAGGCCTTCAAGTCCCTGGCCACCAATTCCCTGATGGGCTCCTCCGATGCCCTGCAGCGCGGCCTGCGGGAGAACCTGGACGAGGTCTGGGCACTGGTTCAGGCGCCCAACACTCATGTCTTCCTCGCCGGCCTGGGCAAGATTGCCCAGGTCCTCGACAAGGTGATGAGCGAGCGCGCCGGCTCCGCCGAGGCCTGGCAGACCTTGAAGCAAGGCATGATTCAGCAGGGTCGCTGGTCGGAGCTGATTTACTAAGAGAAGGTAAGTCTCTAAGGCTTCGGGACTAGTTTCAGGTGTCTGGAGTTTGGAAAGCCCTCTAATCAAAGTCGGGACGACTCAGAATCCGCAAGCCCCAGATACTTGAGAACCAGATGATTGGCGCAGGGAACGAGATCGGCCTGGCCGCCCTGGCTGATCTCAAAATCTCGGCGGCTGGGTCTTCTGCTCCCACTGCTCCGCCAAGCGGGCATCGACCGCAAGCCCCAACTCCCCCGCGCGATAGGCCTTGGCCAGGCGTTTGGCTGCCTCGACATGCCAGCCCTCGGCGGCACGTTCCAGCCAGGCCACCGCCTCCCGGTCATCGCGCGTGACCCCCTCGCCCTCGGCGTAGGCTATGCCCACGTAATAGGCGGCGGGGGCATAGCCGCGCTCCGCCAGCTTTAGGAACTCGGCAAAGGCGCGATGCGGGTCTGGCGGGCCCATGACCCCCCGCAGATAAAAGGCCGCCAGGGCGTATTGACCGCCCACCTCCCCCTGCTGGGCGGCCTGGGCATACCAATGGGCCGCCTTGCGGTAATCGCGCGGCACCCCCTGCCCCAGGTGGTACAGCAGGGCCAGACGCAATTGCGACGGAGCGTGGCCCGTCTCCGCCAGCACCTTCAGCATCCGCGCCCCGGCCGCCACTTGCCCCGAGAAGATGAGGTTCATGGCATAGCGAAACTGACTCTGCTCGGCGCTGCAACTGATCAAGCCCGGCAGGGTGAGCGCGAGGCACAGCAATAGAATCATCCGGTGCGGGCTTCGCCTCATGGAGCGGGCACCTCCCTGCTGGATTGCCCCGTTGGTGGATACTCCTCCCCGGCATGCCCGGTTCCTGGAATCTCACTCCTGACATTCTCTGATCTGGAAATTCCCCTCCCGGCCGTCCCAGCTTCGGAATCCTCCTGCCTTGCCGATTCCGTTTCGCTGCCCTCCCCCTGGGAATCCTCCTGCCTGGCAGAGTCCGATGGAGAATCCTCCTTGACGGCATCGTCCGAGCTGGAGCCTTCCAGGCTGTCATCGGGACTAGCATCCTGCCCCACGGTCTCCTGCCCCATGGCGTCCACCGCGACTAAGACCGGCGGTGTGACGGCAGGCCGCGTAGCGGCATCGACGGAACGACGGGTCAATCGGGCAAAAAGGAGGTTGCGGATGAAGTCGCCATGCAGCCCCAGCCAGACCAGCAAGGGCGCGACGATGGGTAGCACCAGCACCGACAATTGCCGCCCGACCCCCCACAGATAGAAGGCGGTGGGGCTGTCCGGCAGGACCATGCCAAAGTGGCTGGGCGGCATCAGGGTCAGGGCGGGCACATGGGTGCGGAACAGGGAGAAGTGGAACTGGGTGGTGAGCACGGCCATGAGGAAGGCCACCGGCAACAGAATCACCGTGCCCAGTAGCAAGCGCCGCGCCAGCCCACGCCCAGGGGTCGCCAGGGTGAAACCCCAGAACAGGGGGAAGACGGCCACCGCCCGGTTCAACGGCAGGGGCAAGGGGGTAAAGAGGCGGGGGGGATCAGTCAGGGTGGGCACCAGACTGATCAGCCAGGCCTGGCCGCCCTGCATCTTCAGGTCCAGCACCGTCTCGGGCCAGAGCAGAGGGGCGGCCGCGCCCACGGCCCAGGCCAGCGCGGACAACAAGGGATCCCGTAGATAGAACCACCAGACAGCCAGGCAGGCCGGGACGCTGATCAGGGTGCCGAGGAACCAGCGCCAGACGGGATCACGTGGCAGCAGCATGGCGCTCATCAGTCGGGGGAGGCAACCGGCGCAGCCACAGCAGGAAGATCAGCAGCACGTCCAGCATGATCAGGGCATCCCAGACATACCAGTGCACCCAGTGGAACCACTCCGGCTTCCAGACCCCCAGGTAGGTCAGGCTGATGATGCGCACCATGTTCAGGGCCTGGACCCCTAGGAAACCCAACAGCAGCCCCCAGAGGCGATAACCCCAGGGGGCCGGATAGGCCAGCAGGACCGCCCACAGCAGCAGGGTGGCCTCGACACCGTTGCACAGATCGAGGATGCGGACACTGAAGCCGGGGATGGTCAGGACGTTGCCGTTGACCCAGGCCTGGCCGCCGAAGGTAGTGATCAGCCAGCCGGCGATGACGGTCAGGCTGTCGGTAAAGGGAGCAATAAGGTGATCGCGGATGGTGGGAAGGTAGACCAGGCCAAAGAGCAACAGGCCCACGCCAAGGAACGTAAAGATGAAACGCCGCATGGCTTCCGTTGTGTTGCAGAATTAGAGAGAAAAGACACCCCGCCGGCGGCGGGGTGTGGTTGGGATAAATCGTACTCAATTCCCCAAGCTGCTGCCACTCTTCTCCACCCGGGTGTGGCTAGATCCAGCCACACCCGGACCGGAAGGTTAGCTATTGACCCCGAACCTGCTCCGCGACCTCCAGACCACCCCCATCAGCATCAGACAGAGGAGGATCATGGCCCACTCGCTCAATGTTGGAATAGGCACGGGTGGATCAAATTTGATCTCCGTTGGGTTATCACCCCCCGGCGTCTTGTCATCCGTGAGACCGGTCAGTGTACCGCCACCCGGAGGTGTCCAAGTCGCGTTCCCCTGATTTTGGAAAGTCTGGGCGATGTAAGGATTGTCGACAGTCACCTCGAAGCTGATGACCAACTCGTTTTCAGCATCCGCCTCGGTCGTATGCCCCGCATCGGGACCAAAATTGGCGATCACCCTAATCAAGTTTGGCGAAATGAAGTTGCCAGCGTCCGAACAGCTACCTCCCTGCACGGTCGTGATCCCTCGAGGTGTGCAAGTCAAGGTTCCCGGGCGGTAAGTCATTCCAGCCGGAATCGGGTCTTCGATAACGACTCCATTAGCAATAATTATGGAATTATTAATCCACACCATGTTCCAGCGAATGATATCCGTACCGCTGACTTGCCCTGTTTTGACACCGTAAGGTGGATCAAAGACGTAGGCGAATACCGCCTCAGAATCCGTGTCGCTGACAGGGTCTTTCCCGCCAGGAGGATCCATGGTGACACTGGCCACATTTTCCAGGCTATCTACACGTCCGCTTTCTTCGAAGTAAAGCACCAAGCTTTCTTCAGGTAATAGCGGCAACGTACCCGAGGCAATGGGCAATGAATCACTTGCGGTAATTCCTAGTGGGGTGTCAACAAGTCGCGGATTATCAAGGCTGACATTTCCTACATTAGTGACCTTGAAACACCAAGTGAGCTTGACCGGTTCATGGGCCTTGTTCACATAGATCAGTTCATTTTTTGCCGTATCGCAACTCCCCTGACCGGTAACGAAAACGCTCTTGACCAGCGTCAACGCCGGGCTTTGCGTGGCCGTGGCGGTTTCACTGTCTTCCAAGGAGTCGGTGCCGTCGGCGCTGGCTTTGGCTTTGTTGGTCACCGACCCGGCGTTGAGGTCGGCCTGGAGCACGGTGTAGCTGGCGGTGCAGGTCACCGCTTCACCCGGATCCAGTTCGCCGTCCAGGTTGCCGACGGTGTTGACCGCCGGGCAGGTCACCGTGGCCTTGTCGTCCGCCACCGTCACCGGGCCGGTCAGCGCGACGTTGCCGCTGTTGGTCACCAGGTAGCTGTAGGCAATCACGTCGCCCACCGCGTCGTAGGGACTGCCGCTGCTGATGCTCTTGACCAGCGTCAACGCCGGGCTTTGCGTGGCCGTGGCGGTTTCACTGTCT
>ERZ1645187.171-NODE-171-length-61707-cov-158.513803_pt1 | contig 61707 bp, 56 predicted proteins | sample MGYA00575352_ERZ1645187 | MGnify/ENA primary metagenome ERZ1645187 (study PRJEB40837, sample SAMN11349314) | freshwater sediment metagenome | isolation source: river sediment | host: Sediment | place: India: Wazaribad , New Delhi | collected 2017-02-21 ... | reverse complement strand
CGCCCATGCCGAATTCCGGGGTGTTGGTCTTGCCGAGGATCACCGCGCCCGCCGCGCGGAGCCGCGCCACCACGAGATCGTCGCGGGTCGGACGCCGATCGGCGTAGAGGATCGACCCCTGCGTGGTCACCGGTCCGGCGGTGTCGATCAGGTCCTTCACGCCGACCGGCAGGCCGTGCAGCGGCCCGCGACGGGCGGGGGGGAGCGCATCGAGTGCGGCGGCGGTGGCGCGGGCGGCCTCGCCGTCGACGGTGATCCAGGCGGCGAGCTCCGGATCGAGGGCGGCGATGCGATCGAGATGGGCCGTGACGGCGTCGCGCACCGCGAGCGACCCGTCGCGCATCGCCCCGACCAGCTCGATCGCCGAGCGATCGCAGAGCGGCGCCTCATTCGACGGCATGTGCATACGCGGCCCTCCGATTCTGCTCATGATTTCATCCCGACGCCTTCGGCATGCATTTCAGAAATCATACATCTACATGTTTTTATTAGATAAAGCAAAAAACGGCATGCAGTTTGCTCGATATCGGGTGCAATCTCGATGCCGGAGAGCCGCATGTCGTCAGCCCCCATCCACGCCGGACGCTCTCTCGTCGTCGATGCCGTATCGCATCGCTTCGGCCAAGCGGTCGCACTCGACGACATCAATCTCGACGTGAGGGGGGGCGAACTCGTCGCCCTGCTCGGACCGTCGGGCTGTGGCAAGACCACGCTGCTCAGGATCATCGCCGGGTTCATCGCGCAGAGCGAGGGACGGATCGTCATCGGCGACGACGTGGTCGATGCCCTGCCGCCGGCCCGACGGGCGGTCGGCATCGTCTTCCAGAACTATGCCCTCTTCCCGCACATGACGATCGCCGAGAACATCGCCTACGGTCTCGCCGCCCGTGGTGCGTCGCGAGCGATGCAGAAGGAGACGGTCGAGCGCATGCTCGATCTGGTCAAGCTCGGCGGCTTCGGCGAGCGTCTGCCGCGCCAGCTCTCCGGCGGCCAGCAGCAGCGCGTCGCGCTCGCCCGGGCGCTGGCGATCGAACCGTCGATCCTGCTCCTCGACGAGCCCTTCGCCGCGCTCGACAAGAACCTCCGCCTCGACATGCAGATCGAAGTGAAGCGGCTGCAGCGCCTCTCGGGCATCACCACCATCCTCGTCACGCACGACCAGGAGGAGGCGCTGTCGATGGCCGATCGCGTCGCGGTGCTGTCGCAGGGTCGGCTCGAGCAGTTCGCGACGCCGACGTCGATCTACGACACGCCCGCCACGCGTTTCGTCAACACCTTCGTCGGCAGCGCCAACGAGCTCGGCGGCGCCGTCCTCGGCCCCGACGGTGATCTCCTCAGGGTGCGTCTCGACAGCGGCGCCGACGTCTCGGTGCGGGCGCCCGGCGGGATGCTCGCCGCGGGCAGCCGCGTCGTCGTCTGCCTGCGCCCCGAGCATCTCCGGATCGATGCGCCCGGCGAGGAGGGCTTCGCCGGGGTGGTCGAGATGGCGTTGCCGCTCGGCCCGACGGTGGTCCACGAGGTCCGCACCGGCACCGGGGCGGCCCTGAAGATCTCCGAGCCGCGATCCGGCGGCTCGCTCCTGCGCGCGGCCGGCACCGCCGTGCGCATCTCGACGGCGGGTCCCGGTCTCGCCGCAGCCTATCCGCAGACGGTCTGAGCCCGCCCGGGTCCTCGGACGAACAAGGAGAGTTCCATGCTCACCAGACGTCGCCTTCTCGAAACCGCCCTGACGCTCGGCGCGATGCAGGCCTTCCCCGGCCTGTCGCTGGCCCAGGCTCGCCCGTTGGTCTTCGCCACCTTCACCGGCAGCTGGGAAGAGGCGCACAAGGCGGTGCTCGTCCCCGCCTTCCGCAAGGCGAACGCGGACGCCCAGATCGTGCTCGACCCGATGCTGTCGGTCGACCAGATCGCCAAGGTCAACGCGGCGCGCGCCAATCCGCCGATCGACGTCATGCTGCACGATCCGGGCCCGGCGCTGGTGGCGATCGGGCAGGATCTCGTCGAGCCCTATCCGGTCGAGAAGAGCGCCTACTTCAAGGATCTGATCGGTGAGGCGCAGATCGCCAGCGGCCCGGCACCGTTCTTCCAGGTGGTCGGCCTCACCTACAACCCGGAGGCGATCAAGACGCCGCCGACCTCGTGGGCCGATCTGTGGAAGCCCGAGTTCAAGGGCCGCGTCGGCATCACCAACATGAACTCGACGCTCGGCACCGGCTTCATGGTCGAGATCGCCAAGATGTACGGCGGCTCGGAGGCGAACATCGACCCGGCCTTCGCCGCGATCGAGAAGCTGAAGCCCAATCTCGCCGCCGTCGCCGCCAATCCGGGCGCCCTCGCCTCGCTGTTCCAGCAGGGCCAGATCGACATCTCGCCCGGCAACTTCAACGCCATCCAGATCCTCAAGGCGCGCGGCGTGCCGGTCGAGTTCGTCGCTCCGAAGGAGGGCGCGATCGCCTTCAAGACGACCATCCACATCGTCAAGAACTCGCCCAACAAGGAGCTCGCCTTCAAGCTGATCGAGGCGGCGCTGTCGCCCGAGGTGCAGGCGACCCTGATGGAGGCGCCCTATCTGATCGTGCCGACCAACACCAAGGTGAAGATGGCCGGCGAGATCGCCAAGGTGCTGGCCAAGGACACCGACGACCTCAAGAAGAAGTTCGTCTTCCAGGACTGGGCGAAGATCAACCAGCAGCGCGCCGCCTGGATCGAGCGGTTCAACCGCGACATCAAGCTCTGACGCGCGTGGGGGCGGGCTCGAGCCGGGCCCGCCCTCCCCATCGCCTCGTGCGCCTCTCGCCGGGAGACCCCGCATGGCCGCCTCTGGGATCCGCCGTACCCTCGACGTCTCGGGCTACGATCTGCGTCTGGCGCTGCCGCTGGCGGCGTTCTTCGCCGCCTTCTTCCTGGCGCCGCTGGCGGTTCTGGTCGCCCTCTCCTTTCAGACGGACACGAGCGGGGCGCACTGGGGTGTCACCCAGTACGTCCAGTTCCTCGGCGACCCCTTCAGTCTCGGCGTGCTCGCCTCCACCCTGTGGCTGGGGGTGAAGGTCACGGCGGTCTGTCTCTTCTTCGGCTGGCCGGTGGCGTGGCTGCACGCCCGATCGGGCTCCTTCGGCAAGAGCGTGATCATGTTGATCGTGCTCCTGCCGCTCCTCACCTCGGTGGTGGTGCGCACCTTCGCCTGGATCGTCATCCTCGGCCGCCAGGGCATCGTCAACTCGACGCTGATGTCGCTCGGCCTCGTCGATACGCCGCTGAAGCTGCTCTATACCGATCTCGGCGTGGTGGTGGCGCTGGCGCAGGTGCAGATGCCGCTGATGGTGCTGCCGCTCGCCACGGCGCTGGCGCGCATCGACCCCAATCTCGTCGCCGCATCGGAAGTGTTGGGAGCGGGCGCGTGGCGGACCTTCGCCAAGGTGATCCTGCCGCTGTCGCTGCCCGGCATCGTCGCCGGCTCGATGCTGACCTACGCCGCCTCGATCACCGCCTTCATCACCCAGTCGCTGATCGGCGGCGGGCAGATGCTGTTCATGCCGATGTACCTCTATCAGCAGGCCTCGACACTGCAGAACTGGCCCTTCGCGGCGGCGATCTCGATCGTCTTCCTCGTCGCCGTGCTCGCCGTCGTCACCGTCTTCAACACGCTCGGCCGCCTGTCGCGCGGTCTCGCGCAGGGGTGAGAACCATGGCCGCTCGCCGTCCGACCCTCGACGTCCTCACCTTCCACGGCGTGATGATCGGCCTGTCGATCATCGCCCTCGTCGTCCTGGTGGCGCCGTCCGCGGTGGTGCTGATCGTCTCGTTCACCTCCGGCTTCTCGCTGAAGTTCCCGCCGCCGGGCTGGTCGACGCGCTGGTACGTCGAGCTGTGGAACGCCTGGCAGCTCCAGTTCGCGGCGAAGAACAGCTTCGTCGTCGCGGCGTGGTCGACCGGTCTGTCGATCGTCCTCGGCGTGGCGGCGGCCCTGCCGATCGCGCGGTCGAAGACGCTCTCGGCGCGGATCCTCGACAGCGTCTTCATGTCGCCGCTGGTGCTGCCGGCGCTCGCCTTCGGCCTCGCCGGGCTGATGTTCTTCTCGGCGATCGGCCTGCCGGTGTCGAAGGTGACGCTGGTGATCGGCCACACCGTCGTCTGCGTGCCCTTCGTGGTGCGCAACACCATCGCCTCGCTCGCCCAGCTCGATCCGGTGCTGCTCGAATGCTCGGCGAGCCTCGGCGCCAGCCGGATCACCACCTTCCGCCGCATCACCCTGCCGCTGATCAAGCCCGGCATCCTGTCGGGCGGATTCGTCGCCTTCATGTCGTCCTTCGACAACGTGCCGGTCTCGCTGTTCCTGCGCGACGCGGCGACCGACATGCTGCCGATCCGCATGTGGCAGGACCTCGAGGGCCGGCTCGACGTGACCATCGCGGCGCTCTCGGGCGTGCTGATCGTCGCCACGGTCGCGGTGATGATCCTGATGGAGCGGGTGACCGGCCTGTCGCGGCGTCTCGCCTGATCGGCGCGAGGCGCTCAGACGCCGCGGAAGAGCTGAACGCCCCAGGGCGTGAACTTCAGAGGCAGATGGAAATGCTCCTCCACCCGGTCGACGACGAAACGGAACGGCACGACGTCGAGGAACCGCGGCGTACCCTCGGCCTCGCCGCGGTCGGCGTACCATTCACCGAGATGGAAGACGCATTCCCAGGCGCCGCGCGTCACGCCTTCGCCCTTCGCCACCGGGTGGTGCAGCTGCCCGTCGGCGGCGAGGCGGCCTTCGGCGATCAGGCGCCGCTGCGGCGCGAGCGCGAAGAGTTCGACCCGGAGGCCCTCGGCGGCGATGCCGCGTGCGATGTCGACGCCGTGAACAGAAATGCCGCCCGCCATGATCCTCCCCCTCTCGCGAGGTCCGGATGGTAGTGCGGCCGGCCCCCCTCGCGCCAGGAGAAGATGCGCGGCCCGCGACGCTGCCGAGGCTCGCCCCGGCGCTCGCCGCCATGACCGGCCTGCAGGCGATCGTCGCCGCCGCGCTGTTCGCCCCCGGGGTGATCGCGCCGAGCGCCGGGCTCGATGCCGCACGGCTGGCGGTGTGGTCGACGGTGGTCTTCGCGGTCGGCACCGCCACGGCCTTCTTCGGCGGGCGTCTGGTGCGGACCCGCGGCTCGGCGGCGACGGCGATCTCCTGCGCGCTGGCGGTCGCCGCCGGGGCGGCGATCCTCTCGGGATCGACCGGGCTCGTCGCGCTCGTCGTCGCCGGCGTCGCGGTCGGGCTCGCCTTCGGGCCGGAGACGCCGGCCTCGACCGCGCTGCTCGCGGCGCTGACGCCGCCCGCCCGCCGCCCGCTGGTCCTGTCGGTGCGCCAGACCGGCAATCAGATCGGCGCGGCCGGCGCCTCGCTCGTCCTGCCGGTCGTCGCCGCGACGGCCGGGGCCGGGGCGGCCTTCGGTCTCGTCGGCGTCGCCGCACTGCTGCTCGCCGGGTGCCTCGCCCTCCTGGCGCGCCGGTGGCGCGGTGTCGGAACGATCGGTGCGCCGCTCGCCCTCCCCGCCGTTTTGCGCCTGCTCAGGGAGCGGCGCGACCTCAACCGTCTGGCGCTGGTCTCGGTGCCCTGGGGGGCGTTGCAGCTCCTCGTCAACGGCTGGTTCGTGCTCCTCATGATCGAGACGCGCGGTCTCGATCCGATCGGCGCCGGCCGGCTGTTGGCGGTCGCCCAGATCGGCGGTCTGGTCGGCCGGCTCGGCTGGGGCGCGGTCGCGACGGTGACGGGCACACGGCCCCTCCTCGTCGGCCTCGGGGTGGTGATGGGCATCGCGGCGATCGGTTCGGCGATCGCCGGCACCGCCCTGCCCTCGACGCTGCTTTGGCCGACGGCGGCGGTCCTCGGGCTGACCGCCAGCGGCTGGAACGGCATCTTCGTCGCCGAGGTGGCGCGCCTCGCGCCCGAGGGGCGGGTGGCCGAGACCACGGGCGCGGTGCTGACGGTCTCCTATCTCGGCCTCGTCGTCGGGCCGCTGGTCATCGCCCTGGTCACGGCGATCGCCGGCCTCGCCAGCGCCTTCGTGGTCATCGGCGCCGCCGCGGCGCTCGCCGCCGTCTTCCTGTCGCGAGGCCTCCCATGACCGTCGAATCCGCCCGTGCCATCGTCGCCGCCGTTCAGGCCCGCCGGACCACCGCCGAGGCGGTCGCCCGGGCCGCGGTCGAGCGCATCTCCGCCTCGACCCTCGGGGCCGTGGTCGACTTCGACCCGGAAGAGGGTCTCGCAGCGGCGCGCGAGGTCGATCGCCGCCTCGCCGCCGGCGAGGATCTGCCGCTCGCCGGCCTGCCGGTTCTGATCAAGGACACGATCTGGGTCGCCGGACGCCGCGTGACCAACGGCTCCCTGCTCTTCCGCGACTTCCGCCCACCGCGCGACGCGATCGTCGTCGAACGGCTGAAGCGGGCCGGGGCGGTGATCATGGGCATGGCCAACACCTCGGAGTTCGCCTGCAAGGGGGTGACGACCAACCGCGTCTACGGACCGACGCGCCATCCGCTCGACCCCCGCCTCACCCCCGGCGGCTCGTCGGGCGGACCGGCGGCGGCGGTCGCGGCGGGGCTGGTGCCGGTCGCCATCGGAACCGATGCCGGGGGATCGAGCCGGAGGCCGCCGGCGCATTGCGGCATCGTCGGCTACAAGCCCTCCTTCGGCGCGGTGCCGAACGGCCCCGGGTTCCCCGGCCCGTTCGCCGGTATCGAGTGCATCGCGCCGATCACCCGCGACGTCGGCGACGCCCGGTTCGTCTTCGACGCGATCGTCGGCCCCGATCCGCGGGATCCGGAGTCGATCGCGATCCCCGCCGTGGCGCCGCGTCCGCTCGCGGCGACGCGGATCGCCCTGTCGCCCCGGCTGGGGCTCGAGGTTCCGGTCGATGCGAGCGTGCGCGCGGCGATCGAGGGGGTCGCCGAACGCCTCGCGCGGATCGGTATCGATCTCCGCCGCGTCGATCCGATCTGGCCGGCCGGTCTCGGCGAGGCCGGACTGATGCCGCTGCAACACGCCGGCCTCGCGGCACTCTACGGCGACCGTCGTCGCGCCGAGCCCGACCTCTTCGATCCCGACGTCGGCCGGCAGATCGACACCGGTCTCACGCTCGACGGTGCGGCGGTGGCGCGCGCCCGGCTGGCGAGCGAGGCGATCGCCCGCGGGTTGGCGGCTTTCTTCGGCGATGTCGATCTCCTCCTCTGTCCGACCGTCCCCTGCGGACCCTGGCCGCTCGACCGGCTGGGGCCGGCGACCATCGACGGTGTCGCGGTCGAGCCGCGCGCCCATGCCGTCTTCACGCCGTTCTTCAATCACGCGCTGGTGCCGGCGGTGACCATCCCTTGTGGCCGCACCGACGATGGTCTACCGATCGGCCTCCAGATCGTGGGACCGCGCGGGTCGGATCGACATGTGCTCGACGCCGCGGCCGCTCTGGAGGCATCGATCTCCGCATGACCGTCGCCGACACCGACCAGCCGCTGCGCCGCCGTCGCCCCGAACCGGATCCTTCGGCCACCGATCGGGTCGCCGAGGAATTGCGGCGCGAGATCCTGGGCAATCGGCTGCGCGCCGGTCTGCCGCTGGTCGAAAGCCAATTGGTCGAGCGGTTGGGCGTGTCGCGCACACCGATCCGAGAGGCGCTGAAGCTCCTCGCCGCCGAAGGACTGGTCGACCTGCGTCGCAATCGGGCGGCGATCGTCGCACCTCTCGACCCGATCGAACTCGGGCACCTGTTCGAGGTCGAGGAGGCGCTCGAGTCCTTCGCCGCCGGGCTCGCCGCCGAACGGATCGCGCCGCTCGACATCGACAGACTGGAACGCCTCCAGATCCAGATGGAAGCGGCCGAAGCGGCGGGCGACCGCGATCGCTACATCCGGCTCAACCAGCGGATCCATCTCATCATCATCGCCGCGAGCGGCAATCCGTCTCTCGCCAAGACCCACGAGCGGGTTCTCGGAGGGCTGCAGCGGGCCCGCAACGTGGCGCTCGCGACCGAAGGGCGGGTCGAAGAATCCATCCGCGAACACCGCGAGATCCTCGAGGCGCTCCGCCGCGGCGACCGCGATGCGGCGCGCACAACCATGGCGCGGCACATCGCGCGGACCGGTGCGATCGTCGCGGAGGTCTGTCGGAATGATCTCCTCGGCTCGCGGGAGGCGTCGGGCGGGCGAGGGATCGCCCGACGGCGGCGGACATGACTCGGCGACGACATCGGAGGACGACGATGGAAAGCTACGATCTGACCATTCGCGGCGGGCGCGTCGCGCTTCCCGGGGCACTCGCCGCCTGCGACGTCGGGGTCCGCGACGGCCGTATCGTCGCGCTGGCCGAGCGGCTCGCCCCCGGAACGCACGACATCGACGCCACCGGCCGTCTGGTTCTGCCCGGCGGCGTCGACGGCCATTGCCATTTCGACCAACCGACCGGCGACGGCTCGCGCATGGCCGACGACTTCCTCACCGGCACCCGCTCCGCCCTCTTCGGCGGCACGACGACGATCATCCCCTTCGCCGCCCAGATCCGCGGGCAGAGCCTCCGAGCGGCGGTCGACGACTATCATGCGCGAGCTGCCGGCAAGGCGATGATCGATCACGCCTTCCATCTCATCGTCACCGACCCGACACCCGACGTTCTGTCGCGCGAACTGCCGGAGCTGATCGCCGAGGGCTACACCTCGTTCAAGATCTACATGACCTACGACGATCTGAAGCTCTCCGATCGCCAGATCCTCGACGTGCTGTCGGTCGCCCGCGACCACGGCGCCATGGTCATGGTCCACGCCGAGAACGCCGACTGCATCGCCTGGCTCACCGATCGGCTGGAGGCCGAGGGCAGGACCGCGCCGATCTTCCATGCGGCCGCGCGACCGAAGGTGATCGAGCGCGAGGCGACCCACCGCGCCATCTCCTTTTCGGAACTGGTCGACGTGCCCATCCTCATCGTCCACGTCTCCGGCGCCGAAGCGATGGAGGAGATCCGCCGCGCCCAGGGTCGCGGCGTCTCGCTCCATGCCGAGACCTGCCCGCAGTATCTCTTCCTCAGCGAGGACGATCTCGCCGGGCCCGGCTTCGACGGCGCCAAGTGCATCTGCTCGCCGCCGCCGCGCGAGGCGGGGAACCAGGCGGCGATCTGGCAGGGGCTGGCGACCGGGGTGTTCTCGATCGTCTCCTCCGACCACGCGCCGTTCCGCTTCGACGACCCCGCCGGCAAGAAGCTGAAGGGCGAGGACGCCTCGTTCCGCTGGGTGCCGAACGGCATCCCCGGGGTCGAGACCCGGCTGCCGTTGCTCTTCGCCGGCGTCGCCGACGGCCGCATCGATCTCGATCGCTTCGTCGACCTGACCGCCACCGCACCGGCGAAGATGTACGGCCTCCATCCCCGCAAGGGCGTCATCGCCATCGGCTCCGACGCCGATCTGGTGATCTGGGACGCGCGCGCGCCGGTGACCATCGCCCAGGCCGATCTGCATTCGGCCTGCGACTACACGCCCTACGAGGGCCTCACCGTGCCGGCCTGGCCGGAGATCGTCGTCCAACGCGGCGCGGTGCTGGCCGAGCGCGGCCGGCTCCTCGCCGAGCCGGGCCAGGGCCGTTTCCTGCCCTGCGACCGCCCCGCCCCGGCCCGTCCGCTCGGCGCCCGCCGGCCGACGACGCTGTTCCGCGCCGAGGAGGCGTGAACCCCACCAGCCGAAGATGCGGCCGTGGCGGAGGGGCTGCGGGGGATCGTCCCCGGTCGCCGCGAATGCGCCGACGAGTTCGGCGACGGCGAGCCGTCGAACCGGCCGAACGCCCGGACGATTTCGCTCTCCCCTCGCGGCTCCCGCCAAGAGAGAGCCGTTCCTCACCCGTTGATGTCGTAGGCGGCGAGGGCCGCCATGTTGACGAGGTCGGTGTCGCGAGCGCCGAGGGGAACGATCTGCACCGGCTTGTCGAGGCCGACCAGCAGCGGGCCGATGACGGTCGAGCCGCCGAGGATGCGCAGCATGCCGGTGACGATCGAGGCGGCGTGGATCGCCGGCATGATCAGCACGTTGGCCGGACCCTTCAGGCGGCAGAAGGGATAGGCCGCCATCTTGGCCGGGTCGAGCGCCACTTCCGCCGACATCTCGCCGTCGTACTCGAAGTCGACGTGGCGACGGTCGAGGATTTCTACCGCCTCCTTCACCGAGGCGGTGCGCACGCCCGGCGGCTGACCGAAGTTGGAATAGGCGAGCAGCGCGACGCGCGGTTCGTAGCCGAGGCGACGGGCGGCGCCGGCGGCTTCCTCGGCGATGTCGGCCAGTTCCTCACCGGTCGGCAGCTCGGTGATCGAGGTGTCGGCGACGAGTACGGTGCGGCCGCGGGCGAGCACCAGCGACAGGCCGATCACCCGATGGCTCGGGCGGGCATCGACGACGCGGCGGACGTCGTTCAACACCGTGGTGAAGTGACGGGTGGCACCCGACACCATGGCGTCGACGTCGCCGAGCGCCACCATCGAGGAGGCGAAGTAGTTGCGATCGAGCACCAGACGAGCGCAGTCGCGGTAGAGGAAGCCGTTGCGCTGCTGACGCTCGTAGAGGTGATCGGTGTAGGCCTTGATGCGCGGCGAGGTGAGGACGTTGACCACCTCGAGGCCCTCCGGCAGGTCGATGCCGGCGGCGGTGGCGGTCGCTTGAATGCGCTCGTCGCGGCCGACCAGAACCGCGGTGCCGAGGCCCTGGTTGACGAAGGAGGCAGCGGCGCGGATCACCTGCTCCTCCTCGCCTTCGGCGAAGACGACGCGCTTGGGCTCGGCCTTGAGCTTGGAGAAGATGCGCTGCAGCGTGCCGGCGACCGGATCGCGGCGGGCCGAGAGGCTCTGACGGTAGGCGTTCATGTCGACGATCGGCCGACGGGCGACGCCCGATTCCATCGCGGCCTGCGCCACCGCGGCCGGGATCTCGGAGATCAGGCGCGGGTCGAAGGGGACCGGGATGATGTACTGCGGGCCGAACTTGGGACGGACGCCGCGATAGGCGGCGGCGACCTCGTCGGGCACGTCCTCGCGGGCGAGATTCGCCAGGGCGCGGGCCGCGGCGATCTTCATGTCCTCGTTGATCGTCGTCGCCCGCACGTCGAGGGCGCCGCGGAAGATGTAGGGGAAGCCGAGGACGTTGTTGACCTGGTTGGGATAATCCGAGCGTCCGGTGGCCACGATGGCGTCGTCGCGCACGGCGGCGACCTCCTCCGGCGTGATCTCCGGATCGGGATTGGCCATGGCGAAGATGATCGGCTTCGCCGCCATGGTGGCGACCATCTCCGGCGTCAGGGCGCCCTTGGCGGAGAGGCCGAAGAAGATGTCGGCGCCGGCGACCGCGTCGGCGAGGCTGCGGGCCTCGGTCTCGACGGCATGGGCCGACTTCCACTGGTTCATGCCCTCGGTACGGCCCTTGAAGACCACGCCCTTGGTGTCGCAGAGGGTGACGTTCTCGGGGCGGAAGCCCATCGCCTTGACCAGTTCGATGCAGGCGATGCCGGCGGCGCCGGCGCCGTTGCAGACGAGCTTGGCGTCGCGGATGTCGCGGCCGGTCAGGTGCAGGGCGTTGATGATGCCGGCGGCGGAGATGATCGCGGTGCCGTGCTGGTCGTCGTGGAAGACCGGGATGTCCATCAGCTCGCGCAGACGGCTCTCGATCATGAAGCACTCGGGGGCCTTGATGTCCTCGAGGTTGATGCCGCCGAAGGACGGGCCGAGGTACTTCACCGCATCGATGAACTCCTCCGGATCCTCGGTCGCCACCTCGAGGTCGATCGAATCGACGTCGGCGAAGCGCTTGAACAGGACGGCCTTGCCCTCCATCACCGGCTTCGACGCCAGCGCGCCGAGATTGCCGAGGCCGAGGATCGCGGTGCCGTTGGAGATGACGGCGACGAGATTGCCCTTGGAGGTGTAGTCGTAGGCCTTGGACGGGTCCTCGGCGATGGCGCGCACCGGCACGGCGACGCCCGGCGAATAGGCGAGAGCCAGATCGCGCTGGGTGGCCATCGGCTTGGTCGGCACGATCTCCAGCTTGCCGGGCTTGCCCTGGGCGTGGAACTGCAACGCCTCCTGATCGGTGACGGCGATGCGGGCCTTGCCCGTGGGCTTCTCGTTCATGTCCATGCGTCTTCTCCAGGGCCGCGAGCGGAGCGTGCGGGTCTCGTTCCGGCGGCGAGAGGGTGCGGTGGAGGTCGCGGCGGCGAAGGTCGCGCCACGCATCTTCCCGAAACCAAGTCTCGTCGAAGGGGAGAGGACCATAGTCGCGCACCGCCCGCCGCTCAAGCACGGGATCCGGGCCGAATCGATCGAATCTCGTACTTCCTTGGTCTCGAGCGGCGAATTCGCCCGCTTCCTCGTGGAAAGGGGGCGATCGGTCCCGCCCCGTGTCTCGCGCAGGGCGCGCGGCTTCTGATAAGGTCGCGCCCTCGCCTCCCCGATCCCGTTTCCGAGATCCGCTTTCCATGTCCGAATCGCCGGCCCGTGACGCCTCCGACCTGCGCCCGACGCCGGTCATGGAGCAGTACATCGAGATCAAGGCGGCCAATCCGGACTGCCTGCTGTTCTACCGGATGGGCGACTTCTACGAGCTGTTCTTCCGCGACGCGGAGGAGGCGAGCCGGGCGCTCGGCATCGTGCTGACCAAGCGGGGGAAGCACCTCGGCGAGGACATCCCGATGTGCGGCGTGCCGGTTTCCCGCGCCGACGAGTATCTCCAGCGCCTCATCGCCCTCGGCTTCCGCGTCGCGGTATGCGAGCAGCTCGAGGACCCGGCGGAGGCGCGCAAGCGCGGCTCGAAGTCGGTGGTGAAGCGCGACGTCGTCCGCCTCGTCACGCCGGGCACCATCACCGAGGACAATCTGCTCGACGCCGGCCGGGCCAACTGGCTGATGGCGCTGACCCGGGCGAAGGGCGGCGAGGGCGAGGCGAGCCGCTTCGGCCTCGCCTGGGTCGACATCTCCTCCGGCGCCTTCCGCGTCGCCGAGACCGACGCGGCCCGGCTCGCCGCCGAGATCGCCCGTATCGAACCGCGCGAGATCGTGGTCGCCGATCGGCTCTTCGACGACGACGAGATGCGGCCGATCCTGCGCTCCGAGCGGATCGCGGTGACGCCGGTCGCCTCGGCGCTCTTCGACGTCGCCACGGCGGAGGCGCGCATCTCGGCCGCCTTCGCGGTCGCCACCACCGACGCCTTCGGCCGCTTCTCGCGGCTCGAACTCTCGGCGATCTCCGGCGTCGTCGCCTATGTCGAGCGCACCCAGAAGGGGGCACGCGCCCCGCTCGAGCCGCCGCGCCGCGAGGGCGGGCTCGGCGAGGGGGCGGCGATGATGCTGGTCGACGCCGGCACCCGCGCCAATCTCGAGATCTCGCGCACGCTCTCGGGCGAGCGCCGCGGCTCGCTCCTCCACGCCATCGACCGCACAGTGACGGCGGGCGGGCAGCGGCTGCTGGCCGAGCGGCTCGCCGGGCCCTCGACCGACCGGCGCGTCATCGAGACGCGGCTCGACGCGGTCGGCTTCCTGCTCGACGACCCCACCCTGCGCCGCCGCCTGCGCGAGGCGCTGGAGGTCGCCCCCGACATGCTGCGACCGCTCGGCCGGCTCGGCCTCGGGCGCGGGGGGCCGCGCGATCTCGGGGCGATCCGCGCCGGGCTCGTCGCGGCCCGCGATCTCGGCGGAGTGCTCGCCACCATCGGCATCCTGCCGGCGGAATTGCAGGGGGTGGAGAGCGCGCTGGCCGCCGCGCCGATGGATCTCTTCGACCTCATCGAGGGGGCGCTCGTCGACGAACTCCCCTTCGGCCGGCGCGACGGCGGCTTCGTCCGCGCCGGTTGGTCGATGCCGCTCGACGAGGCGCGCGAACTCTCCGCCGACAGCCGCCGCACCATCGCCCGCCTCGAGGCCGACTACGTCGTCGAGACCGGCATCAAGTCGCTGAAGATCCGCCACAACAACGTGCTCGGCTTCTTCGTCGACACCACCGCCGTCCATGCCGAGAAGCTGTTCGCGCCGCCGCTCGCCGAGCGCTACATCCATCGCCAGACGCTGGCCAACGCCGTGCGCTTCACCACCGTCGAACTCTCCGACCTCGAGGCGAAGATCGCCTCGGCCGGCGAGCGGGCGCTGGCGCTGGAGGCCGAGATCTTCGACACGCTGGCGAACGCCGCGCTCGGGCGCGACGCCGAGATCCGCGCCGCGGCGGAGGCGCTCGCCGTCCTCGACGTCGCCGCCGGCCTCGCCGAACTCGCCGATCAGGAGGGCTATACCCGGCCGAAGATCGAGGAGGGCCTCGCCTTCCGCATCCATGGCGGGCGCCATCCGGTGGTCGAACAGGCGCTCAGGTCCGGCACCGGCGAGCCCTTCGTCGCCAACGACTGCGATCTCGGCCCGCGGGCGAGCGAGGGCGACGGGCGGCTCGTCATCGTCACCGGTCCCAACATGGGCGGCAAGTCGACCTATCTGCGCCAGAACGCCCTCATCGTGCTGATGGCGCAGATCGGCGCCTTCGTGCCGGCGCGCGACGCGACGATCGGCCTCGTCGACCGGCTGTTCTCCCGCGTCGGCGCGGCGGACGATCTGGCTCGCGGCCGCTCGACCTTCATGGTCGAGATGGTCGAGACCGCCGCCATCCTCAATCAGGCCGGCCCCAAGGCGCTGGTCATCCTCGACGAGATCGGCCGCGGCACCGCCACCTTCGACGGCCTGTCGATCGCCTGGGCGACGATCGAGCACCTCAACGCCGTCAACAAGTGCCGCGCCCTCTTCGCCACCCACTATCACGAGCTGACCGCACTCGCCGAACGGCTGCCGCGCATCGCCAACGTCACCTCGGCGGTGCGCGAGTGGAAGGGCGACGTCGTCTTCCTGCACGAGATCGTCGCCGGCGCCGCAGATCGTTCCTACGGCATCCAGGTGGCGCGGCTCGCGGGCTTGCCGCCGCGCGTCATCGACCGCGCCCGGCAGGTGCTGAAACAGCTCGAGGACCAGGACCGGCGCGGCCGGCGCGACACGTTCGTCGACGAGCTGCCGCTGTTCTCGGCGCTGGCGCCGAAGGCCCCTCCGCCGCCGGAGCCGATCGCCGACGACCGATTCGAGCGGATCGCGAGCGAAATTTCGGCGCTGTCGCCCGACGACATGAGCCCGCGCGAGGCGCTGGACGCACTCTATCGGCTCAAGGCTCGCGCCAAGGAGATCGAGAAGGGGTGATCGGCGGCCGGCTGGTCGAACCCGCATCCTTCGGCTTACGATCGGGCGAACCGGAGGAACCCCATGTCGCACCTCGATCTGCCGCTGATCCTCGGCGCCGCCTTCGTGGCGACCGCCAGTCCCGGCCCGACGACCCTGGCGCTGGTCGGAACCTCGCTCGAACAGGGGCGGGCGAAAGCGCTGGTGCTCGCCTCGGGCGTCACCTGCGGGTCGCTCACCTGGTCGATCGCCGCCGCCTTGGGGCTCGGCGCGGTGATGCTCGCCAATGCCTGGATCTTCGAAGTGATCCGCTATGCCGGCGCCGGCTATCTCGCCTGGATCGCCTATCGCTCGGCGCGGGCGGCACTGAGGCCGGGCACGGTGACCGTGCGCTCGCTCGGCGCGGGATCGCGGCTCGCCACCTTCGCGCAGGGCTACGGCCTGCACATCACCAACCCGAAGGCGATCCTGTTCCTCGGATCGCTCTATGCGCTCGGCGTGCCGGCCGACGCGGCGCCGTCGCAGCTCGCCCTCGTCGTGGCGCTGGTCGGCCTGCAGAGCTTCACCGTCTTCCACGGCTACGCCCTGATCTTCTCGCACCGGCGCGCAGCCGCGGCGTTCCTCGCCGTGCGGCGCTGGCTCGACGGCCTCTTCGCCGTCGCCTTCGGCTGGGCGAGCTTCAAGGTGCTGACGGCGAAGCTCACCTGAGGTGAGCGGTCAGCTCGCCCGACGGCCGGCGTCGGCGCCGTAGAAGGCGACGTAGCGCTCGGAGATCTGGCGCACCGGCATGACGACGAAGACGTCGGTGGTGCCGAACTGGTGATCGACCACCGCGCCGTCGCCGAACTTGGCGCCGAGCCGGAGATAGCCCTTGATCAGCGGCGGCAGGGCCTGGATCGCGGCGCGCGGATCGATCGCCTCCGGGGCCATGCGGTCCATGTCGGCCCAGCGCTCGGCCAGGGCCCGAACCCGCCATTCGGGACCGGCGGCGCAGTGGTGATGCAGGAAGGCGAGCGGCAGGGCGAGACGGCGCGGGTCGGTGCCCTCGAGGCTGGCGCAGCCGAACATGGCGTCGATGCGATGGGCCAGGACATAGGCCCAGATGCCCTGCCAGAGCAGTTCGACCGTGCGCTTGCCGCGATAGGCCGGCAGGACGCAGGAGCGGCCGAGCTCCAGGAACTCGAGGCCGCGATGACGATCGAGCATCGGCGCCAGATCGTATTCGCTCGCCGAATAGAAGCCGTCGTGGCGCTCGGCCACCGACTGACGCAGCACCCGGTAGGTGCCGACGATCTTGGGTCGCGCCTTGCCGAAGGGCTTCGGCTCGGCGGCGGCGTGGTCGATCACCAGAATGTGGTCGCAGATCGCGTCGTAGGCGTCCGAATCACGGCGGGTCATCAGGGCACGGACGTCGGCGATGGCCGACATCTCTTCGTAGAACACCCGGTAGCGCAGCTCCTGCGCCCGCTTGACCTCGCCGACGGTGCGGGCGAGGCGCACTTCGAGCGATCCGATGCGGCCGAGGCTCGCCTCCGCCGAGGCGCCGGGCAGGCGGCCGATCGGGGCCGGCAGGCCGAAGCCGGGCAGCACGTCGAGGCGGCCGATCGGCAGATGGCGCGGCGGCACGATCTTGCCGAGGAGACGGCGGGGAGAGAGCGGGGCGGGTGCGGACATCGAGGACCTCGTCGCCGAAGGAACGGTGTCCGGATCGATCGCGCCCTCGGTCCGCTTCGGATCGCGGCCGGGATTCGTGTCGCCGGACCGTCACAGGAAGACCACCGCCGGGCGACGGAAGCGTGACGATCCGGCGACGATCCGATGACGGCCGCCGGTCGTCAGGCCCCGGCGGCGAGATCGGCGGGGGTGGCGAAACCGGCGAGCACGGCGGTGAGCCGGTCGCGCTCGATCGGCTTGACCAGGGTGGCGTCGGCACCGCAGGCGCGGGCGCGCAGGGCGGCGGCGGCGGTGCCGTCGGCGGTGAGCGCGACGATGCCGAGACGGTGGGGCTCGTTCGCCTCGGCGAGGCGGAGGGCGCGGATGGCGGCGAAGCCGTCCATTCCCGGCATGTGGAGATCCATCAGCACGCCGGCGAAGGGGCGTCCGCGCTGCCGCGCCTCGGCGACCGCGGCGACCGCGGCGGCACCGTCGGCGACGACGGCGACGCTATGGCCGAGGGTCTCGAGCAGGGCACGGCCGAGCAGGGCGTTGATCTCGTTGTCGTCGGCGAGGAGCAGATCGAAACCACCGCCGGTGGCGGCGCGCGGCGGAGTGGCGGCGGCGTCTTCGAGACCACGGCCGTCGCCGACGGCGACGACGACGCGGGCGAGCGAGGCGGCGCGCACCGGCTTCACCAGATGGGCGACGAAGCCGGCGCGGCGCAGGTCGGCGAGGCGGGTCCGATCGGTGGGCGTCACCAGCACCGCCGCCGGGCCGAAGCCCGCGGCGTGGACCGTCGCCAGATGCGCGGCGGCATGGTCGTCGCCGTCGATCAGCACCACGTCGAAGCGTTCGGCGGGATCGAGGGCGCGCGGGTCGGCGACCTGGACGGCCTCGGCGCCGAGGGCATGGAGGCGTCGCACCAGGAGCGGCGGCTCCACCACGCCGGCGGAGACGACGGCGACGCGGCGGCCGGCGAGCGGCGCGACGGTCGGTCGGCCTTCGAGCGACGGAAGCCGCAGATCGAAGGAGAAGACCGAGCCTTCGCCGAGGCGACTGTCGAGGCGGAGGTCGCCGCCGAGGCGGGCGACGATGGAGCGGGCGATGGCGAGCCCGAGACCGGTGCCGCCACCGCGATTCGACGCCTCCGAGCCGGCGCGCTCGAAATCGGCGAAGATGCGCTCGGCGTCCTCGGCGGCGATACCGATGCCGGTGTCGCGGACGCGGAAGAGGATGCGGCCGGCGCTCTCGGGGCCGGACGCCGGCTCGACCTCGAGGGCGATGCCGCCGCTCGGGGTGTATTTCACCGCATTGCCGGCGAGATTGACCAGCACTTGGCGCAACAGGATCGGATCGGCTTCGACCCGGGTCGGCAGCGCCGGCGCGACGAAGGAGGCGAGCTCGAGACCCTTGCCGTGGGCGCGCGGGGCGAGAAGTTCGGTGACGTCTTCGACGAGGGTGCGCAGATCGACCGGTTCGGGGGCGACGGCGAGGCGGCCGGCCTCGAAGCGGGCGAGATCGAGCACGTCGTCGACGAGGCCGAGCAGGGCCGTCCCCGAGGTGCGCACGGCACGGACGTAGGCCGTCTGTTCGGGGGTCAGCGGCGTGTCGGCGAGGAGATCGGCCATACCGACGATGCCGTGCAGCGGCGTGCGGATCTCGTGCGCCGTGGTGGCGAGGAGGCGGGAACGCTCGGCGCTCTCGGCTTCGGCGCGATCGCGCGCCGCGGCGAGAGCGAGGCGTTCGTCCGGGTCGGAGGCGACCTCGACGACCTCGGCCCGATCCGACGGCAGGAAGCGGAGCGCGACGACCACGGCGGCGGCGGCGAGGAGGGCGACGACCAACAGACCGGACCGCGGGGCGCCGGAGAGATGGGCGGCGAGAGCGACCACCGTCAGACCGAACAGCAGCGCGTCGCCACGCGTCGGCGGACGGACGGCGGGCGGGGAGACCTCTCGGGGATCTGCGGGCGCGCGGGTCATGGCGGCTCCCGGCCGTGCGGTGAGGCGACGGCCGAACAGGGGGCGACGATCGGGGACGCCGGGAAGGTCGGCGACCGGATCGTCCGAGACTAGGCGAACGGAGTTGCGAAAGGCTTGACGGAGCGAGGGCTCGGCGCGGACCGGCGTCCGAGCCGGCCGGAGACGAGGCCGGCGGCGACCGGCCGGTGGGCCGGAGAACGTCGGATGCGCGACCGCTTCCGACGCGGGACCGGAGCCTCGGCGCTCGTCCGAGACACCCCGGGGCGTCCGGCCCTTCGAGGCGATGCGATCCGGTCGAACCGGTGCCGAGACCGGCCGCTCGGGAGGCGTCGGGCGGCGCGACCGATCTCCGACCGGGCCGAGGAAATTCGGACGAGACCGAATTTCCTCGGTTCACGTCAAGCCCGGTCGACGTCCGGTCGGCTGGGCTTCGCCCGAGACGCTCCGACGGGTCGAACCTCCCCGGACTCGATCTCAGAGCCCGTCTCGAGAGCTCGGTCGGGTCGGCTCGGTGGGTCTTTTCCGTGCTCGCTGCGTCGAAGATCTCGCCGATCCTCCGCCGCCGACTTCCGAGACGGGTTCTCAGGCGGCGACGGCGAGGCGCTCGCCGCAACTGCGATAGGCCAGCGCCTCGGCGAGGTGGATGCGGCCGACGTGCTCGTCGCCGCCGAGGTCGGCGAGAGTGCGGGCGACCTTGAGGACGCGGTGGTAGGCACGGGCGGAGAGGCGGAGCTTGTCGACCGCCTCGCCGAGCAGGGCCGCGCCGCCGCGATCGGGGCGGACGACCTCGTCGACCAGCGACGCCGGCATGTCGGCGTTGGTGCGGACGCGATCGAGGCCGAGGGCGGCGAAGCGGGCCTGCTGGCGGGCGCGGGCGCGGGCGACGCGGGCGGCGACGTCGCGCGAGCCCTCGGTCGGGGCCGGAAGCACGAGATCGGCGGCGGTGACCGCGGCGACCTCGACGCGCAGATCGATGCGGTCGAGCAGCGGGCCGGAGATGCGCTCCTGATAGTCGCTGGCGCAACGATTGCCGCGCCGACAGGTCCAGCCGGGATCGCCGGCATGGCCGCAGCGGCAGGGGTTCATCGCGGCGACGAGCTGGATGCGGGCGGGGTAGCTCACCCGATGATTGGCGCGGGCGATGACCACTTCGCCGGTCTCGAGCGGCTGGCGCAGGCTGTCGAGCACCTGAGGATTGAACTCGGGCAGTTCGTCGAGGAAGAGCACGCCGTTGTGGGCGAGCGACACCTCGCCGGGACGGGCGCGCAGGCCGCCGCCGACCAGGGCCGCCATCGAGGCCGAATGATGCGGAGCGCGGAAGGGCCGGCGATCGGAGAGGCGGCCGTCGGCGAGCTCCCCGGCGATCGAGGCGATCATCGACACCTCGAGCAGTTCGCGCGGGGCGAGCGGCGGCAGGATCGAGGGCAGACGGCTCGCCAACATCGACTTGCCGGAACCGGGCGGACCGATCATCAAGAGATTGTGGCCACCGGCGGCGGCGACCTCCAGGGCGCGCTTGGCGGTCTCCTGACCCTTGACGTCGACGAGATCGGGGAGGCTCGCGCCGGCCTCGCGGATCTTCGGGTTCGGCCGGGCGATCACCTGGGTGCCCTTGAAGTGATTGGCGAGCTGGACGAGGCTGCGGCCGGCGACGATCGGCAGATCGGGGCTGGCCCAGGCCGCCTCGGAGCCCGACTCGGCCGGGCAGATCAGGCCCTTGTCCATCGCCGCGGCACCGATCGCGGCGGGCAGCACGCCGGCGACGGAGGCGATGGTGCCGTCGAGCGACAGTTCGCCGAGCGCCACCCAGTCCATCAGCTGATCGCCGGGCATGGCGCCGATCGCCGCCAGGATGGCGAGCGCGATCGGCAGATCGTAGTGGCTGCCCTCCTTGGGCAGGTCGGCGGGGGCGAGGTTGACGGTGATGCGACGCTGCGGAAGGGCGAGGCCGGAGGCGTGCAGGGCGGCACGGATGCGTTCGCGGCTCTCCCCCACCGTCTTGTCGGGCAGGCCGACCAGGGCGAAACAGGGATTGCCGGAGGTGATCTGCACCTGGACGTCGACGGGCACCGCCTCGATCCCCTGGAACGCCACCGTGGTGACCCTTGCGACCATGACCGACCCCGAAGGTTGAACCGCCTCGGATCGTTCATAGAACATTCCAGGAACTACTGCAACCCTCGTTGGAATTCCGGTTGTGTCCGGTTGTGACGACGAGAACGGAAACGGACCGCGGTCACTCCGGCCGGGCGAGGAGATCGCGGCGGGTGAAGACGTCGAAGCCGACGTAGACGATCTCCGGCGCCTTGCGACCGGCGGCGAGGGCGTCGAGCACTTCGAAGACGCGGGCGCCCATGTCGGCGGGGCGCTGGCCGACCAGGACGTGGCCGAGACCCTCACGCACCAGACGCCGCTCCAGCGGCAGGGCATCGGCGACGACGAGGACGACGCGGGCCCGGTCGACGCGGTCTTTGTGGCGCAGGGCGACCGCGCGCCAGGCGTCCTCGTCGAGGAGCGGCCAAGCGCCGACGGAGATGACGGCGTCGAGGTCGGGCTGGTCGCGCAGCAGTCGATCGATGTCGGCGGCGGCGGCGCGCGGCTCGCCGGTGGTGACGGCGGGCGAGCCGGGGATCTCGGTCCAGCCGGCGCCGAGGGCGTCGCGGACGCCGACGACGCGTTCGGCCAGAGCGACGACCGAGGGATCGCCGGTGAGAATCGCATAGCGGCCGCCGGCCGGCTTCCAGCGGCTGAGCGACGTGGCGAGGGCGCGGCCGAAATCGCGGGCGTTGGTGCCGACGAAGGCGCGGCGCAGCGGCGGCGGCAGGTCGGCATCGAAGGCGACGACCGGAATGCCGGCCTTCGCCGCGGCGACCAGAGCGGGGGCGACCTCGTCGAGGCGGGCGGGCGAGACGGCGATGCCGTCGACCTTCTCGGCGACGAGATCGCGCAGGAGATCGGCTTGGCCGTGGCCTTCGCCGGGGCCGATCAGGCGGCAGGTGGCGGCCGCGACGACGGCGCGGGCTCGGCAGCCCTCGCCGACGGCGTCGTAGAAAGCGTTGTCGGCGACCGGCGCGACGACGACGAAGCGCTTTTCGGCCGCGACGGCGGCCCCGGCGGCGAGGAGGAGGCCGGCGAAGGCTCCGATTCGAGCGAGGCGACGGATGGTCATGGCCTCCCCTCCCCCGGGATCAGGACCGGCCGATGCGGGCCTCGATCACGTCCCAGACGCGCGCGGCGATGTCGGGACCGCCGAGACGGCGGATGGCGCGGATGCCGGTCGGCGAGGTGACGTTGATCTCGGTGAGGAAGTCGCCGATGACGTCGATGCCGACGAGCAACAGGCCGCGGGCCTTCAGGGACGGGCCGATGCGCTCGCAGATCTCGCGCTCGCGGGGCGTGAGATCGGTCGCTGCCGCCTGACCGCCGCGCACCATGTTGGAGCGCAGATCGTCGGCGGCCGGCACGCGATTGACGGCGCCGGCGAACTCGCCGTCGACCAGGATGATGCGCTTGTCGCCGTGACGGACCTCGGGGAGGTAGCGCTGGATCACCCAGGGCTCGCGCCAAGTGGCCGAGAACATGTCCATCAGCGAGCCGAAATTCTCGTCCTCGGGGCGGACGCGGAACACCGCGGCGCCGCCGTGGCCGTAGAGCGGCTTCATGACGATGTCGTGGTGCTCGGCGCGGAAGGCGCGGATCTCCTCGACGTCGCGGGAGATCAGGGTCGGCGGCATCAGGTCCGGGAACTCGGTGACGAAGATCTTCTCGGGAGCGTTGCGGACGCTCGCCGGATCGTTGACCACCAGGGTCTTCGGGTGGATGCGCTCGAGGAAGTGGGTGGTGGTGATGTAGTGGAGATCGAAGGGCGGATCCTGACGCAGCAGGATGGTGTCGAAGCGCGCCAGATCGAGCCGCTCGGCGGCGCCGAGGGTGAAGTGGTCGCCGGCGACGTCGCGCACCTCGAGCTTCTCCACCGCTGCGAAGACGCGGCCGCCGGAGAGCGCCAGCCGATCCGGGGTGTAGTGCCACAGGCGATGGCCGCGCGTCTGGGCTTCGAGCAGCAGGGCGAAGGTCGAATCGCCGGCGATGCGGATCGAGGCGATGTGGTCCATCTGAACGGCGACGTCGAGCGTCATCGGCGGGGGATCTCCGGTTCGGGTGCCTCGGTTCTAGCGCGCGGGGGCGAGAGCGACAACGGCGAGAGGTCTCATCTCGACGTGATCGGGAGAAGATCGTTCCACGTGAATCACGACCGGCGGACCGGTCATCGCCGCCGCGGCAGGTCGAGGTCGTCGGCGCGGAAGGCGTCGGGGAAGCGTTTCGGCCAGCGTCCCGGCAGCACGGCGACGAGGTCGAAGCGGCGATCGTGATCGGCCCAGGCGGGGTGGCGGGCGACGAAGGCGTCGGCCGCGGCGAGGATGCGGGCGCGGGAGCGCGGCGTCACCGCGGCGATCGCCGCCTCCAGGGTGTCGCGCGCCTTGACCTCGACGAAGACCAGGGTGCGGCCGCGGCGAGCGACGAGGTCGATCTCGCCGCTGGCGCAGCGGAAGCGGCGGGCGACGATGCGATGGGCGGTCAGGCGCAAGGCCCAGGCGGCGCGGGTCTCGGCGGAGAGCCCGAGGCTCTCGGCGCGACGGCGCTCCTCGGTCCCGCGGTCGCGGCTCATCTCGGCTTCGCCTCGCCCTTCAACACCATGGCGCGCTCGTAGAGCGCCTTGCGGTCGGCGCCGGTCAGCCGCGCTACCTCGGCCACCGCCTTGCCCGGCGCCTGACGGGCGAGGGCGGCGCGCAACATGGCGTCGACGTCGACGTCGCTCACCGTCTCTTCGGCCGGCGGGCCGACGAGGAGGACGATCTCGCCCTTGACGGTGCGCTCGGCATAGATGCGGACGAGATCGCCGAGGGGGGCGCGCACCACCTCCTCGAAATGCTTGGTCAACTCGCGGGCGACGACGCCGGGGCGAGCCTCGCCGAACACGGCGGCGAGGTCGACGAGGGTGTCGGCGAGGCGGTGGGGGCTCTCGTAGAAGATCAGCGTCGCCGGCACCCGGGCGAGATCCTCGAGCCGGCGGCGGCGGGCTTCGGTCTTCACCGCCAGGAAGCCGGCGAAGAGGAAGGCGTCGGACGGCAGGCCGGAGGCGATGAGGGCGGCGAGCATCGCCGAGGCGCCGGGGATGGGGACCACCCGATGGCCGGCGGCGATCGCCTCGGCGACCAGCTTGTAGCCGGGATCGGAGACCAGCGGCGTACCGGCGTCCGACACCAGCACCACCGCCTTGCCCTCCGCCATCATCTCCAGCAGACGCGGGCGGCGCTCGGCGGCGTTGTGGTCGTTGTAGGAGAGGAGGGGCGAGCGGATGCCGTAGCGATCGAGCAGGACGCGGGTGACGCGGGTGTCCTCGCAGGCGATCACGTGCGCCGCGGCGAGCGTCTCGAGGGCGCGCAGGGTGACGTCGCCGAGGTTGCCGATGGGGGTTGCGACCACATGGAGGCCGGGGTTGAGGCGCGGCGCCGGGAATTCCGCCGCATTCACCCTGAAACTGCGCGACCGACCCTCGGCGGCTTCGGCTTCGTCGTCGCCCGGGGAGGTGGGAGGTCGGTTGGTGATCATGGTCTCATCCGAGGCGCGGGAGGCCCGTCGGCGGGCTCCGGCGCGGTGGGTGCGGCACGGTCGTCGTCCGTCATCCCCAGACCGTTTTGACAGGAAAGCCACACGGGGCCAAGATCATGGCCGGAATTCGCGTCGGATTTCCGTTATCGAGAAGGTGATCCTCCCTTGACCCGCGACCTTCGTCCGTTCGGCACCGACCGCCGCACGCTGCTCCTCTCGCTCGGAGTGACCCTGGCGCTCGCCGGCTGCAACAGCACTTCGACCGGGGAGAGCTTCGGCGGCGGGCTCGGCGAGCCCGGCCCGGCACAGACGCCGACCGGCGACACCATCGGCACCGGCAACGTCAAAGTGGCGCTGATCCTGCCTAAGTCGGCGGGAGGGCAATCGGCGACCATCGCCGGGCAATTGCGCAACGCCGCCGATCTGGCGCTGAAGGACTTCCCCGGCTCCGACGTGCAGATCCTGGTCAAGGACGACCTGGGCACCACCGAGGGCGGCCAGGCGGCGGCGAGCGCCGCCATCGCCGAGGGGGCGCAGCTGATCATCGGTCCGCTCAACGCGGTGTCGGCACGCGGCGTCGCCGGGCCGGCGCGGCAGGCCGGCGTGCCGGTCGTGACCTTCACCACCGACACTTCGGTCGCCTCGCGCGGCATCTATCTGATCGGCTTCCTGCCGGCCACCGACGTCGAACGCATCGTCGGCTACGCCGCGTCGCAGAACCGCAAGTCGATGGCGGCGATCGTTCCCGACGACGCCTATGGACTGGTGGTCGAGGCGGCGTTCCGCGAGCAGACGGCGCGGGCCGGGGTGCGGGCGATGGCGGTGGAGCGCTACAAGGGCGATCCGGCCGACATGCAGACCAAGGCGGCGGCGATCGCCAAGCTCGGGGCGCAGATCGATTCGGTGTTCGTGCCCGACGCCGCGGCCAATGCGGCGCAGGTGGTGCAGGCGATGTATTCCGCCGGGCTCGACCGGACGCGGGTGAAGATCCTCGGTTCCGGGCGGTGGAGCGGCGACGCGGCGGCCGCCGGTGCGGCGGCGCTCGGCGGGGCGTGGTTCCCCGGGGCCGATGCCGGCGGCGGCGACAGCTTCCGCGGTCGCTATCGCCAGAGCTTCAATTCGGAACCCGGACCGCTCGCCATCCTCGGCTACGAGGCGGTGTTCCTCGCCGCCGGTCTGGTCCGCAACGCCGGGGCGCGGCCGTTCCGCGACGACGTGCTGTTGTCGCGCAACGGCTTCCTCGGGGTCACCGGCCTGTTCCGCTTCAAGACCGACGGCACCTCGGAACGCGGCCTCGCGGTGTTCGAGATCGGCAGCGGTTCGGCGCGGACCATCTCGCCGGCGCCGAAGCAGTTCCCGGCGGGGACGTGACGCCGTCGGTTCGAATGCAGGAGATCGACGGGGGCTCGGAGCGATCCGGGCCCTCGCCGCGTCCGGGGGACCGTCACGCCCCGTCCTTCACCGCGGCGGCACGGAGGCGGAGGGTGAGGTCCCTCAGCGAGGCCTTCGACAGGCCGCGGATGCGCTGGGCGAGGAGGTTGGCGAACTCGGTCGCTTCCGGTTCGAGGCCGGCGGTGTCGACGACGATGCGCGGGTCGGAGACCTCGGCGAGACGTTGCAGCTCCTCCGCCTCGTCCCAGATGACGTTGAAATAGGCGATGATGCGGTGGACCATGTACCAGGTCGGCACGCCGCGCTTGCCGTGTTCGAGCGCCGACAGATAGGCCGGCGAGACGGCGAGGGCCGCCGCCATCTGCTTCAGCGTCACCCCGCGCTCGTGGCGCAGCTGTCTCAGCTTGGCGCCGAAGGGGGTCATCGCTCCTCCTCCCACCGATCGCGGCGACGACGCAGGCGGACGTAGATCGCGCCCGAGCCACCGTGGGCGAGGTGCGCTTCCTCGAAACCGACGACGACGCCGCGCAACGACGGGTCGGCGAGCCAATGCGGCACGGAGCGGCGCAGGACGCCGCGTTCGTGTTGCGCGAAGGCGCCGCCGCCGGGTTTGCCCTTGCCGGTGATCACCAGAACGATGCGGGCGCCGCGATCGCGGGCGCCGACCAGGAAGCGACGCAGCATCACATGGGCGGCGTCCTGGGTCAGGCCGTGGAGATCGAGGCGCTCGTCGATGTCCATGGCGCCGCGCACCAAGCGACGACGGGTGCGGTCGTCGATCGGGGCGAGAGAGGGCGGGCGCGGCGTCATCACCGCGTCGACGCCGTCGTCGCGATGTCTGGCACCGGCGGCGCGGGCCCAGCCGGCGAGCGCCCGCTTCGAGGGGACGTGGGTCGGTGCCGCCGGTTCGACGGGCGGCGTGACGCGAGCCTGTCGGGCCGGCGACGGAGGCGGGGCGATCTGCGGCTCGGGCGGCGGGGACGGGTCGGCCGGGTCGAGCGGCTCGGGCCGCGGGCGGTCGCCGCGATCGAGCGGGGTCACGGTGTCGGCCACCTGTTCCCACAGGCGGCGTTCGTCGTCGCGCAGGGCCCGCAGGCGACGGCGGCCGAGGTTCGGGATCATCGCCCCCCCTCCCCTTCGCGCGGCGCCAGCACGACGAAGGCTCGCGGCTCGTGGCGGACCAGACCGGCGCGGCGGCCCGCCTCCGGACCGAGACCGACGAAGACGTCGCCGCGGGCCGGGCCGAGGATGGCGGAGCCGGTGTCCTGGGCGACCATCAAGCGACGGAACCGCGTCGGCCCGCCGTCGGAGCCGAGCGGCAGGTCGGCGTCGAGGAAAATAGGGGTGCCGAAGGTGTGCAGCGTCCGGTCGACGGCGAGCGAGACGCCGGGGGTGAGCTGGACCTTCGCCGCGGCGACGGCGCCGAGGTCGGGGTCGAGGTCGGGCTGTTCGGCGAAGAAGACGTAGGAACGGTTCCGCCGCATCAGCGCCGGCGCCTCGTCCGGATGGGCCCTCAGCCAGGCGCGCAGCACGTCGGCGGTCATCGCCTCGGGCGTGGCGACGCCGCGGGCGATCAGCTCCTTGGCGATCGAGGTGTAGGGATGGCCGGCCTTGGCGGCATAGGCGAGGCGCATCACGCCGCCCTCGACGAGGCGGATGCGGACCGAGCCCTGGACGTGGACGAAGAAGGCGTCGACCGGATCGTCGAGGAAGACGAGCTCCAGGCCGCGGTCGGCGAGTGCGCCGGTCTCGATCTCGCCGCGGTCGAAGAAGGGCACGAGGCCTTCGGGGGTCGATCGGGCGAAGGCCGTGCCGGGACCGAGCGACGGCGGGCGATTCGCGTCGTCGACGTCGACGAGATCGTGCGGTCGGGCGAGGAGCGGCACGCGGAAGCGCTCGCTCGGGCGGCGGGAGCCTTCCAGCTCCGGTTCGAAGTAGCCGGTGAGGAACGGTCCGCCGTCGCGCGGACGGACGCGCAACGGCGTGAAGTGCGTCTCGAAGAAGGCGCGGGCCGCCGCCGCGTCGACGGGCCCCATCGCCCGGGCAGTTCGGGCGGTGCGTGCGAGGGCCGCGCCGTCGAGACCGAGGGCGCGGGTCTTGGGCGCGCTCTCGCCCCAGGCGTCGGCGTGCCGGGCGAAGGCAGCGAGCGCGGCGGTATGGCCGGCGTCGGCCCAGCCGGGGAGATCGGCGAAGCTCAGGGGCTCCAGATCGGCGACGGGATCGGTCATCGGCGAGAGGCCTTCGCAACCGGGCTCGCGCCCGACGATCGGTGTCGGAGGGTCTGCGCCCGTGGGGCCGCTCAGTCGACGGCGCGGGTGTCGACCAGACGCCAGTTGGGATCGGAGGTGCCGAGTTCTCGGGCGAAGGTCCAGACGTCGACGAGATCGGTGAGGCGGGCGGGATCGCCCTCGACCACGGTGCCGTCGGCGGTGCGGGTGACCTGGATCACCTTGGCGGCGAAGCGCACGGTGATCTCGGCGATGCGGCCCTTGACCGAGGCCTCCTGGATGTCCGCCTTGTCGATGCCGACGAAAGTGAACTCGACCTTCTCGCCGCGCTTCTCGCGTTCGTCGATGCCGGCCGCGAACCCGTCCATCACCTCCTTGGAGAGGAGGGTCTTCAGCGTCTTGCGGTCGCCGGCCGCATAGGCGGTGACGATCATCTCGTAGGCGACTTTGGCGCCGTCGACGAAGCGGGCGGGATCGAAGCCGCGGTCGGCCGCCATGACGAGGCGCAGGGCGGAGGAGAGCGCGGTCTCGGTCGAGGGCGCGACGGGCGCCTCGTCTTGGAGGCGCGGCGGCTCGCGGAGAATGGTCTCGGCCGGACGCGGCAGCGGGATGACGTTGTCGTTGACGGCGGAGGCGTCGTCGCCGGTCTCCCGCGGCGGCTCCGGCGGTAGGAACGGCGGGCGCTCCGAACCGGTCTTCTGACCCAGCACGCCGTAGAGCCGGACGAAGACCATCACGGCGATGGCGAAGAAGACGATGGTGAAGAAATCGAGGCTCATGCCATCCGGTCCCATAGTGACATCGGCGCGCCGGTCGGCCACCACGGGGTGGTCGATCGCGCCGGGTTCCGGCGAAGCGCCGGATCGTCTCGTCCCCTCTATTTAGCAACTCCCCGGCGGCTCTGCGAGGGTGCGGCGAAATCGTCGGCCGGCTTGTGCGCGGCGGGATTCCCTGTTAGCGAGCGTGCGACCGAACCCGAGCCGCGCGCGCGGCGCAGAACGGAGACGTTTTTCGATGACCGACGACAACGGCGCCCCGGCGATGGACCCCAACGCGGGTCCCTCCCTCAACGTCCTCGCCCAGTATGTGAAGGACCTCTCCTTCGAGAACCCGAACGCGCCGAACTCGCTGGCGCCGCAGGAGACTCAGCCGCAGATCTCGATCAACGTCAACGTCGGCGCCCAGCCGCTGTCGCAGACCGAGTTCGAAGTCGAGCTGCGGCTCGAGGCGCGCGCCGCCGTCGGCGAGACCGTGATCTTCAACGTCGAGCTGCTCTACGCCGGCCTCTTCCGCATTCAGAACGTGCCGGAGGAGCATCTCCATCCCTTCGTGCTGATCGAGTGCCCGCGCCTGCTCTTCCCCTTCGCGCGCCAGATCCTGGCGGACGCGACCCGCAACGGCGGCTTCCCGCCGCTGATGCTCGACCCGATCGACTTCGTCGCCCTCTATCAGCAGAACGCCGCCAACGCGGCGGCGCAGGCGGCTCCGTCGGTCAACTGATCGACCCGACCATCGGTTCGCGCGAGGCCCCGGCCGTGTTCCACGTGGAACGCGGCCGGGGCCTCGGCGTTTTCAGGGGGGTGTCGGGGCTCGGCCGCGTGCGGCGGGCGCGATCCCGAGGGCCGATCTCAGGACGGCGTGCCGGACGGCGGGTCGTCGGCGTATTTCCGCCAGATCGCGGCCTCGCCCATCTTGGCGACGAAGGCGTCGTGGGCGGCCCGTTCCTCGGCATGGACGCGGGGGGCGAGCGGCGTCGGGCGGATGCGGGGACCGCGGGCGGAGCCCCGAGCGCCGGCACCGCCGCGACCGTTGCCGCGGTATTCGTCGGTGACGAGCGACAGCGCCGCCTGCCGGCCGCCGATCAGCTCGACGTAGACCTCGGCGAGGAGTTCGCTGTCGAGGAGCGCGCCGTGGCGGTCGCGGCGGGAATTGTCGATGCCGTAGCGCGAGCACAGGGCGTCGAGCGAATTGGGGCCGGCGGGGTGCTTGCGCTTGGCGAGGGCGAGCGTGTCGACCATGCGGTCGAGGCCGATCGGCGGCAGGCCGAGGCGGCCGAGTTCGGCATTGACGAACTTGAAGTCGAATTCGGCGTTGTGGGCGACGAGGCGGGCGTCGCCGACGAAGGCGAGAAAGTCGTCGACGACCTCGGCGAACTTCGGCTTGTCGGCGAGGAACTCGTCGGAGAGGCCGTGGACCTCGAAGGCGGCGCGCGGCATCGACCGTTCGGGGTTGAGGTAGACGTGGAAGGTCTGGCCGGTGACGATGTGGTTCACCAGCTCGACGCAGCCGATCTCCACCACCCGGTCGCCGGTGCGCGGGTCGAAGCCGGTGGTCTCGGTGTCGAAGACGATCTCGCGCAAGGCAGCTCTCCCGGTCGGATCCGAGGCGGAGAGAATCAGGAGCGGCGGACGGTTTCAAGCGCGGCCGAACGACGGCCGCGGGTTTCTCACCGGTTCGTCGCGACGACGGCCCGCAGCACCGCCTCGACCTGGAGCCGAGCCGGCTCGAGACCACGCGAGGTGTCGATCAGGAAATGAGAGCGGCGTCGCTTCTCGGCGTCGGGCAGCTGGCGGGCGAGGAGGCGGGCGAAGGTCTCCTCGCCGACGCCGGGGCGGGCGAGGACGCGGGCGCGCTGGACCTCGGCGGGGGCGGTGACGGTGACGACCGCATCGACGCGGGTCTCGCCGCCGGTCTCGAACAGCAAGGGGATGTCGAGCACGACGATGCGGCGGCCCTCGGCGCGGGCCCGATCGAGGAAGGCGATCTCGGCGTCGCGCACCAGTGGATGGACGATCGCCTCGAGGCGGCGCACCGCCGCGTCGTCGCCGAGGACCCGGGCGCCGAGCAGGGCGCGGTCGACGACGCCGTCCCGGGTGGTGCCGGGAAAGGCGGCCTCGATCGGGGCCACGGCGGCGCCGCGATAGAGGGCGTGGACGGTGGCGTCGGCGTCGTGAACGGGCACGCCGTTCGCGCGGAAGAAGCCGGCGGTCGTCGACTTGCCCATGCCGATCGATCCGGTGAGGCCGAGGCGGATCATGGGGTCACCCGATGTCGGCGAGGATCAGCGCGCGCAGCTCCTCGGTCACGGTGGGGCGGACGCCGAACCAACGTTCGAAGCCGCCGACCGCCTGATGCAGCAACATGCCGAGACCGTCGACCGTCCTCAGCCCGCGCGCCTCCGCCGCGGCGAGGAGCGGCGTCACCAAGGGCACGTAGACCGCGTCGGTGACGAGGGCCCGGTCGGGCAACGGCCCGAGATCGATGGCGAGATCGTCCTTGCCGACCATGCCGAGCGAGGTGGTGTTGACCAGGAGCGAGGCCTCGGCGAGGAGGCGCGGCAGCTCGTCGAAGCCGTGGGCGGAGGCGCCGACGCGGAAGCGGGCGGCGAGTTCCTCGGCCCGGCCGAGGGTGCGGTTGACGATGCGCACGGCGAAGCCGCGCCGCAACAATCCCCAGACGACGGCACGGGCTGCCCCGCCGGCCCCCAAGACCACCGCGACGCCGGGGTCGGCGTCCCAACCGGCGGCCCGATCGTCGAGATTGGCGAGAAAGCCGGGCGCGTCGGTGTTGGTGGCGCAGAGTTTTCCCGCCTCGATCCACAGGGTGTTCACCGCCCCGGTGGCCAGCGCCACCTCGTCCCTTTCGGAAGCGATCCGAAAGGCCGCCTCCTTGTGGGGCACGGTGACGTTGCCGCCGACGAGACCGGAGGCGGGCAGGCGGGCGAGGAAGTCGTCGATCTCTTCCGGCGGCACGGCGATGCGCTCGTAGGAGCCGGCGAGGCCGTGGAGCTTCAGCCAATGGCCGTGGATCAGCGGCGAACGCGACTGGGCGACGGGCCAGCCGACGATGAAGGCGCGCGGGCCGGAGGTGGGTGCGGTCATGCGTCGAGGATCCCTCGAGTGCGGAGTTCGGCGAGCAGCGGCAGCAGCGGCAGGCCGAGGATGGTGAAGTAGTCGCCGTCGATCGCCTCGAACAGGCGGATGCCGGGGCCTTCCAGCCGATAGCAGCCGACCGTGGAGGTCACCTCGTCGGCGACGGTCTCGAGATAGCGATCGAGGAAGGCGTCGGAGAAAGGCCGCATGGTCAGCCGCGCCACCGAGACGTGGCGCCACAACACCTCGCCGTCGCGGGCGAGCACCAGGGCGGAATGGAGTTCGTGAGGGCGGCCGCGCAATCGCGAGAGATGCTCGCGCGCCTCGGCGACGCTCTCCGGCTTGACGAAACGTTGGTTGCCGAGACCGAGCGTCTGATCGGCGCCGAGGACGAGGTCGCCGGGACGACGGCTCGCGACGTCGAGCGCCTTGGCTTCGGCGAGATGGAGGGCGATGGCGCCGGGATCGGCGCCGGCCGCCAACAGCGGTTCCTCGACGGCGCGTTCGTCGACGCGCGAGGGTTCGGTGTCGTAGGCGAGGCCGGCGCCGGCGAGGAGGGCGGCGCGCGACGCGCTCTTGGAGGCGAGGACGAGACGAGACATGGGGTTCCGATCGGAGGCGAATCAGCGCCGGGCGCGCAGCAGCGCGATGATGGCCGCTGCGGTCTCTTCGATCGAGCGGCGCGTGACGTCGATCACCGGCCAATCGTGATCGGCACAGAGTCGGCGCATCAGGGTGAGCTCGATGGCGATCGACGGGCGGTCGACATAGGTGGTGTCGAAGGCCTTCGAGCCCATGGCGAGAACGCGGTTCTCGCGGATCTGAGCGATGCGGTCGGGGCTGGCGATGAGGCCGACCACCAGCGGCCTGGTCACCGTCGCCAGCGCCGGCGGTGGATCGATGCCCGGAACGATCGGCACGTTGGCGACCTTGATGCCGCGGTTGGCGAGATAGATCGAGGTCGGGGTCTTGGAGGTGCGCGACACGCCGAGGACGACGACGTCGGCGCTGTCGAGGTCGTGCGGCAATTGGCCGTCGTCATGGGCGAGGGTGAAGTTCATCGCCTCGATGCGCTTGAAGTAGTCGGCGTCGAGAACGTGCTGGGCGCCGGCGCGATGGGTCTGCGAGACGTTGAGATAGGAGCGGAAGATGTCGAGCACCGGCGCCAGAACCGAGACGCAGGGGAGGCTCTGGTCGCGGCAGAAGCGCTCCAGCCGGTCGGTGAGATCTCGATTGACCAGGGTGTAGAGCACGATCCCGGGGAATTGTTCGATCTCGATCAGGGCGCGATCGAGATGGCGGTCGGTCCGCACCAGCGGATGGACGTGTTCGATCGGCTCGATCGCCTCGTACTGAGCCGCGGCGGCACGGGCCACGGTCAGCAGCGTTTCGCCGGTCGAATCGGAAATCAGGTGCAGATGGAAGAAGTTGGACAGCGTCGTCACCACTCGGTCCCCAGACCGGCGGTGGGCGGTGGACAAGTCCGCTTCGCCGCGCCGGTCGGCCAACTCTCTCCCCTTCGTGCAGAACGATCAACAGGGCCGAAGGACGAAGGTCGAAACAGCCCGATTCCGGCGGGTTGGGGACGAGGGGTCGGACGCCGACCCGCCATCGACTCCCCATCCACAGGGCGGGGGTTTCGAGGGAGTTCGGTAACACTCTGTAAACGAATGTTAAAGAAGGGTTAACGGGACGGCGTCGGCGAATCGGCCGATTCGTCCGTCCACAGAGGGGTCGGAAGCGGGTGTTTCACGTGAGTCATTGTGGAACGCCGCGGATCCCGGTAATCCACCGTCCAAGAGTCTCAGCAATCTTCATTCGAAGAATGATTTGTAGAGGGAGGGGTGTGGGTGACCGGGTCCGTCGACCAGCGAGCCGTCGAGGAGCGCAAGGTGCTCCGCGTGCTGTCGGGTGAAACCGTCTTTCCGCCGCCGATCTGGGTGATGCGGCAGGCGGGACGCTATCTTCCCGAATATCGAGCGACCCGGGCCGAAGCCGGTGGCTTCCTCGATCTCTGTTACACGCCGAAATTCGCCACCGAGGTGACCCTGCAGCCGATCCGGCGCTACGGGTTCGATGCGGCGATCCTGTTCTCCGACATTCTCGTCGTTCCCGACGCGCTGGGGCGAAAGGTCGCGTTCCTCGAAGGCGAGGGTCCGGTGCTCGAACCGCTCGATCTGGCGAGGGTCGGCGATCTCGATCCCGAGGCGATCGACGGGCGTCTGGCGCCGGTCTACGAGGCGGTCGAGACCATCCGAGCCGCTCTGCCCTCGGAGACCACCTTCCTGGGCTTCTGCGGAGCTCCCTGGACCGTGGCGACCTACATGATCGCCGGACGGGGCACGCCGGATCAGGGACCGGCGCGGCGGGCGGCGCTGAGCGATCCGGACGGGTTCGCTCGACTGATCGACGTGTTGGTCAGGGCTTCGATCCGCTATCTCGGCGAACAGATCCGTCGTGGCGCCGACGCGGTGCAGATCTTCGACACCTGGGCGGGGATCCTCGACGAAGCCGAGTTCGAGCGCTGGGTGATCGAACCGACCAAGCGGATCGTCGCCGGCGTCCGGGCGATCCATCCCGGTGCGCGGATCATCGGCTTCCCGAAGGGTGCGCAGGCGTCGCTGGCGCGCTACGTCCGGGAGACCGGCGTCGATGCGGTCGGGATCGACTGGACGATGCCGCACGGTTTCGCGCGCGAGCAGATCCAGCCGATCGCCGCGGTTCAGGGCAATCTCGATCCGATGCGGGTGGTGATCGGCGGTCGGGCGCTCGACGAGGGTGTCGACCGGGTGCTCGAGGGGCTCGGGCACGGCCGGCTAATCTTCAATCTCGGTCACGGCATAACTCCGGACGCGGATCCGGCGAACGTCGCTCGGTTGGTCGAGCGGGTGCGGGCGGCGAAGCGCTGAGGAGAGGCCGATGGCGGCGAGCCGGGACGAAGTCGTCCGACGGACGAAGCGAGCGGTGGTGTTCCTGGGGGTGACCGGGGGGCTTCTGGCGCTTTCGGTCCTGGGTCTGGGCTATGCCGCCTATCCGTGGATGAAGGCGTTGCACGTGGTGGCGATCATCTCGTGGATGGCCGGCATGCTCTATCTGCCGCGGCTCTTCGTCTACCACTGCGGGGTCACCGTCGGCTCGGAGACGTCCGAGACCTTCAAGGTGATGGAGCGCAAGCTCCTGCGCTACATCATCAACCCGGCGATGGTGGTGTCCTGGGTGGCGGGACTGTGGATCGCCTGGGAGATGTCGTTCTTCCGCGACGTCTGGTTCCACGTGAAGCTGACCGGGGTGCTGGGTCTCTCCGCGGTTCACGGCTATCTCGCCAAGGCGGTCGCCGACTTCGCCCGTGACGAGGGCGTCCGCAATCATCGCTTCTGGCGCTTTATGAACGAGGTGCCGACGCTGTTGATGATCCTCATCGTCATCATGGTGATCGTGAAGCCGTTCTGACGGGGCGGTCACGATTTCGGCCCAATCGGCGGCGAACCTCTCGCTCGTCGCCCCTGCCCCGGGGGCTTGTGGGACGCGGCGAAGCGGTTTAGGTTCGTGTCGTCCCACCGAAGCAGACTCCGCGCCGTCGTCATCGTCGATCGGCGTGGGTAGAGGCCCGGCCCCGCTGCCGCCCGAGACGTCTGCCCCTCCTCTCCGATCATCGCGCGGCTCGTTCGTCTCCCGTGCGGTGTCTCGTTCGATCGTCCACGTTCGTCGTCGACCCATCGCGGGCTCGGCGGCGCGACGCACACTCCCCCCGAAAGATTCCGACCCATGCAGCAATTGAAGCTCCAGGACCTCAAGGCCAAGTCGCCGACCGAACTCCTCGCCTTCGCCGAGGAGCTGGAGGTGGAGAACGCCAGCACCATGCGCAAGCAGGAGCTGATGTTCGCCATCCTCAAGCAGCTGGCGGCCCGCGACGTCGAGATCATCGGCGAGGGCGTGGTCGAGGTGCTGCAGGACGGGTTCGGCTTCCTGCGCTCGCCGGACGCCAACTACCTCGCCGGCCCGGACGACATCTACGTCTCGCCGTCGCAGATCCGCCGCTTCTCGCTCAGGACCGGCGACACGGTCGAGGGACACATCCGATCGCCGAAGGACGGCGAGCGCTACTTCGCCCTGCTCAAGGTCAACACCATCAATTTCGAGGACCCGGAGAAGGCCCGCCACAAGGTCCACTTCGACAACCTCACCCCGCTCTATCCCGACGAACGCTTCAAGATGGAGCCGGAGGAGCCGACCTCGAAGGACATGTCGGCCCGCGTCATGGACATCGTCACGCCGCTCGGCAAGGGCCAGCGCGGACTGATCGTGGCGCCGCCGCGGACGGGTAAGACGGTTCTCCTGCAGAACATCGCCAAGTCGATCACCACCAATCACCCGGAGTGCTTCCTGATCGTGCTGCTCATCGACGAGCGGCCGGAGGAAGTGACCGACATGCAGCGCACGGTGAAGGGCGAGGTCGTCTCCTCGACCTTCGACGAGCCGGCGTCGCGCCACGTCCAGGTCGCCGAGATGGTGATCGAGAAGGCCAAGCGCCTGGTCGAACACGGCCGCGACGTGGTCATCCTGCTCGATTCGATCACCCGCCTGGGGCGTGCCTACAATACGGTGGTTCCGTCGTCGGGCAAGGTGCTGACCGGCGGTGTCGACGCCAATGCCCTGCAGCGGCCGAAGCGCTTCTTCGGCGCGGCCCGCAACATCGAAGAAGGCGGTTCGCTGACGATCATCGCCACGGCGCTGATCGACACCGGCTCCCGTATGGACGAAGTCATCTTCGAAGAGTTCAAGGGCACCGGCAACTCGGAGATCATCCTCGACCGCAAGGTGGCCGACAAGCGCGTCTTCCCGGCGATCGACATCACCCGCTCCGGCACCCGCAAGGAAGAGCTGCTGGTGCCGTCCGATCAGCTCAAGAAGATGTACGTGCTGCGGCGCATCCTCACGCCGATGGGCACGGTCGACGCCATCGAGTTCCTGCTCGACAAGCTCCGGCAGACCAAGCGCAACGCCGACTTCTTCGACTCGATGAACACCTGATCCGATCGGTCGATTCGGATGCGAAAGGGCGCCGGGAAACCTCGGCGCCCTTTTTCGTGTTTCACGTGAATCGTCGATCGAATCGGAGACGTTCCGATCGAGAAGATCCCCTCCCCTCCGTCGATCGGGATCGCCTCACACCTGCCGGCCGGTCTCGAGCAGCACCCGCAGCGGTGCCGGTTCGGTCTGGGGCAGTCCGCAGGAGCCCCAGCGGCAGACCCAGGCGGTGGGGCCGCCTTCGACTGCGCCCTTGCCATGCGCCGGGTGGCCGGGCGGCAGACCTTCGGTCGATTCGGTTTCGAACAGAACCACCCGCGGATCGGTCGATTCGAAGACGACACGACGCAGCGGCTCCGGATCGGTGCCGGCCGGGGCGACGAGCACCACCTCGACCAATCCGATCGCCGTATCGAGGGCGTTCGACAGGGCTGCGGTGGAGAAGACGTCGTCCATCATCGCACCGCTCAGCCGGCGCAATCTCGCCTCGGCCCGGTCACGCCACGCGGCCTCCCCGGTGAGGACGGAGAGACGCAACAGGGTCTCGATCGCCACCGCGTTGGGATTGGGGATGGCGTCGTCCTTGGCGGTGGCGGGACGGACCAGCAGCGCCTCGGCATCGTCGGCGGTGAGGAACCACCCGCCGTCGGGATCGGCATGGTGGCGGTCGAGGGCGGCCATCCAGCGGCGGGCGTCGTCCAGATAGGACGCTTCGCGGGTGGTCTCATGGAGAAGAGTGGCGGCGCGGGCCATGTGGGCGAGGTCGGTCGACAGGCCGGGGAAGACCACGGCGCCGTCGCGCCAGGCATGGGCGAGGCGATCGCCACGACCCATGACGTCGACGACGAAGCGGTAGGCGTCGCGGGCGAGGCCGAGCCAGTCGGCCCGGTCCAGGCGGCGGGCCACCAGGGTGAGGGCGGCGATGGTGGCGCCGTTCCAGTCGGCGAGGACCTTGTCGTCGGTCATCGGGCGGATGCGGTCGGCACGGCGGGCGAGGAGCCGGCGGCGGGCGTCGGCGAGGCGGGCTTCGCGGGCGCGATCCCACCGGGCGGTGTCGGCCGAGCGGTTGAGGATGGTCATCCCCTCCCAGTTGCCGATGCGCCCGACGTCGTAGGCGGCGGCGAATTCGGTGTAGTCGGCGCCGAGCACCTCGCGGATCTCGTCGGCGGTCCAGACGTAGAACTTGCCCTCCTCGTGTTCGCTGTCGGCGTCGATCGCGGAGGCGAAGGCGCCTTCGGGGCGACGCATTTCGCGGGCGAGCCAGCCGACGATCTCCTCGATTCGCTCCCGGAACATCGGGTCGCCGGTCGAGGTCCAGGCGCGGCCGAGCAGTTCGAGCAGTTGGGCGTTGTCGTAGAGCATCTTCTCGAAGTGGGGGACGAGCCAATGGTCGTCGACCGAATAGCGAGCGAAGCCGCCCCCTAGATGATCCCAGATGCCGCCGCGGCTCATGCGGGCGAGAGTCCTGAGGACGGTGTCGGTGGCTTGGCCGCCGGCGCGGCGACGACCGGCGCGCCACCACAGTTCCAGTAGGGAGCACTGAGGGAACTTCGGGGCGCCGCGGGTGCCACCCTCGATCGGGTCGGCGATCTCCAACAGACGTTCGGCGACGGCGTCGAGGAAGTCCTCGCCTAGCTCGGTCGGGACGGATGCGGGGCGGGCCTCCAGGCGGCGACGGATCACCTCGCCGTTCTTGGCCACCTTGCTCGGCTCCTCGGCGTGGACCCGGGCGATCTGCTCCAAGACCTCGATGAACCCGGGGCGGCCCCACTTGGCCTCGCGGGGGAAATAGGTGCCGCCCCAGAAGGGCCGGCCGGAGGTGTCGAGGAACATGGTCAGCGGCCAACCGCCCTGCTGGCCGAGGGTGTGGAGGGCGGTCATGTAGATCTGGTCGATGTCGGGGCGTTCCTCACGGTCGACCTTGATGTTCACGAACAATCGGTTCATCACCTCGGCGACGCCGGCGTCCTCGAAGGACTCCCGGGCCATGACGTGGCACCAGTGGCAGGCGGCGTAGCCGACCGAGAGTAGGATCGGCTTGCCGGTTTCGGCAGCCTCGGCCAGGGCGTCGGGGCCCCAGGGACGCCAGTGGACCGGGTTGGCGGCGTGCTGCAACAGATAGGGGCTGGCGGCGTCGGCGAGGAGATTGGCGGCGGGCAGGGGCAAGGGCTCGGCTCCGGTGATCGATCGTCTCGGGAAAGGTAGCGCGCGGGCGCGTTCGGGCGAGGGTGAGGTTTCGGGCGGAATGGACACGATTCATGCAGTGTCGAGCGGTGGGGTTCCCTGTGGGGTCGCAGTGATCCGAGTCAGCGGACCACGCTGTCGATTCGTTCTCGAAACAACGGTCGGAACCATTCCCGAGCCGCGCCGTGCGGCGCTGCGTTCGATTCGAGACCGGAACGGTATTCCGATCGATCGCGGTCTGGTGCTGTGGTTCCCCGGTCCCGACAGTTTCACCGGAGAGGACGTGATCGAATTCCATGTCCACGGCAGTCGGGCGGTCGTCGCGGCGATGGGGCGGCATCTCGAGTCCTTCGACGGGGTGCGGCGGGCCGAGGCCGGGGAGTTCACCCGCCGCGCCTTTCTCGCCGGGCGGATCGATCTGACCGAGGCCGAGGGGCTCGCCGATCTGTTGGCGGCCGAGACGGAGGCGCAACGGCGGCAGGCCCTTTCGCAGGCGGAGGGAACCCTGCGTCGTCTCTACGAGGGTTGGCGGGAGCGCCTGATCCGGACGAGGGCGCTGGTCGAGGCCGATTTCGATTTCGCCGACGAGGAGGACGTCCCCGGGTCCGTCGCCGATGCGGCGTGGGGCGAGGCGGCCCGGTTCGCCGCCGAGCTCCGCGAGCATCTCTCGGACGATCGGCGAGGCGAACGGGTGCGACACGGGCTGCAGGTGGTTCTGCTCGGCCGTCCGAATGCGGGCAAATCGAGCCTGCTCAACGCGCTGGCAGCGCGCGACGTGGCGATCGTCACCGAGGAGGCGGGCACGACTCGGGACCTGATCGAGGTCCATCTCGATCTCGACGGGTGGCCGGTGACGGTGGTGGACACCGCCGGGCTGCGTGAGGACGCGGGGCGGGTCGAGGCGGAGGGTATCCGTCGGGCGGTGGCACGGGGGCGGGTGGCCGATCTGGTGCTGTGGCTGCGGGCTCCGGAGGAGGTCTCCGGAGCGGCGGATCGACCGGACGTCGAAGGTGTCGAGATCTGGGAGGTTCGGACGAAGTCGGATCTCGGGGTCGAGGCCGGTGATGGGGATCGAGTCGGTTCCGCAACGAAGTCGTTCCAGATCTCGGCTTCGACCGGGGAGGGGCTGTCGGCGCTGGCTACCGAGATCGGGCGGTTCGCAATGGACCGCTGTGATGCATCGGTTCGGCCGGTGCCGAGCCGCGAGCGCCATCGGGTGCATCTCGAGCGGGCGCTGGTAGACCTGGAGCGGGCGGTCGGCGACACGGCCAAGGACGTCGAGTTGCGGGCCGAGGATCTGCGGCGGGCAGGGGACGAGATCGGTCGGATCACCGGAACGATCGGGGTCGAAGATCTGCTCGACGTGGTTTTCCGGGAGTTCTGCATCGGCAAGTGAGCGGATCGAGTCGGCACCGCAACGATTCCGTTTCACGTGAAACTCGATTCGGAACCGGTTCGATTCCACGTGAGCGTCGCGGGTTCCGGCATCGAGGCGACGAGTGCGGACTTGCGTCGATCGGCGGGGCGCCGCAAAGGAATGGTGAGGACCGGGATCGGACCCGGGCCCGGAGATGGGGACCGTATGAGCGACGTTCGGATCGGCAGGGAATGGGTGGACGTGGTGGTGATCGGCGGAGGGCACGCCGGCTGCGAGGCCGCGTCTGCGTCGGCGCGCGTCGGGGCCCGGACCATCCTGCTCACCCATCGCTTCGATACCATCGGGGCGATGTCGTGCAATCCGGCGATCGGTGGGCTCGGCAAGGGTCATCTGGTGCGCGAGATCGATGCGCTCGACGGCACCATGGGGCGGATGGCGGATGCGGCTGGGATTCAGTTCCGGCTGCTCAACCGGCGCAAGGGTCCGGCTGTGCGTGGACCTCGGACCCAGGCCGACCGCAGGCTCTACCGAGAGGCGATGCAGCGGGAAATCCGCGCGACCCCGTCGCTCGAGGTGGTCGATGGCGAGGCCGAGCGGTTGATCCTCGACGGGCGGCGGGTGGTCGGGGTGAGGCTGGAGGACGGGCGGGAGATCCGCTGCGGCGCCGTGGTCATCGCCACCGGGACGTTCCTCAACGGGGTGATGCATGTCGGTGACCGCCGGACCGCCGGCGGTCGGGTGGGTGAGCGGGCGGCGACGGGGTTGTCCGAGAGCCTCGCGGCGCTCGGGCTGCGGCTCGGCCGGCTGAAGACCGGAACGCCGGCGCGGCTCGACGGACGGACGATCGATTGGGCCTCGATCGAGTCCCAGGCAGCGGATGAGGATCCGGTGCCGTTCTCCTCCCTCACCGAGCGGATCACCAATCCGCAGATCGTCTGCGGTGTGACGCGGACGGTGGCGGAGACGCATCGGATCATCCGCGACAATCTGCATCGCTCGGCGATGTACGGCGGTCACATCGACAGCCGGGGCCCGCGCTACTGCCCGTCGATCGAGGACAAGATCGTCCGCTTCGGCGATCGCGAGGGCCATCAGATCTTCCTCGAGCCGGAGGGTCTCGACGATCCGACGGTCTATCCCAACGGGCTTTCCACCTCGTTGCCGGCGGACGCCCAGGCGGAGATGCTGCGATCGATCCCCGGCCTGGAGAGGGTCGAGATCTTTCGGCCCGGTTATGCGATCGAATACGACCACGTCGATCCGCGAGAGTTGGAGGCGACGCTGGCGGTGCGGGCGGCGGAAGGGCTGTTCCTCGCCGGACAGATCAACGGTACGACCGGTTACGAAGAGGCGGCGGCGCAGGGGTTGGTGGCCGGGCTCAACGCGGCTCGATTCGTCTCCGGAACGAGTGGCCACGTCTTCGATCGGGGCGACGGCTATCTCGGGGTGATGATCGACGATCTGGTGACGCGGGGGATCACCGAGCCCTACCGGATGTTCACCTCGCGGTCGGAGTTCCGCTTGACCCTGCGCGCCGACAATGCCGATCGTCGGCTGACTCCGATCGGCGAGCGGTTGGGCCTGGTCGGGTCGCGCCGGCGGGCCGCCTTCGGTGAGAAGGCCGCGGCGATCGAAACGGCGCTCGCTCTCGTGGGCGCGCGATCGCTGACCCCGAGCGAAGCGGAGCGACACGGGATCGCGGTCAACCGAGACGGGGTGCGGCGGAGTGCGTTCGATCTGCTCGCCTATCCGGACGTGACGATGCAGCGGTTGGCGACGATCTGGCCGGAGCTCGGTGTGCTGCGGGCCGATGTCGTCGAACAGGTGGAGATCGATGCGCGATACGCGGTCTACATGCGCCGCCAGGAGGCGGACATCGGCGACCTGCGCCGCGAGGAGGCGGTGGCGCTTCCCCGAGACCTCGACCTCGGCGAGATCGTCGGGCTCTCCAATGAGATTCGGCAGAAGCTGATCGCCGTGGGGCCGACGACGCTCGGACAAGCGGGGCGCATCGATGGGATGACGCCGGCGGCGCTGACACTACTGCTGGCTCATGTCCGCAAGTCGCGTCGCGGTGCCGCATCGGAGTCGGACGACGGTGTCGACTTCGGCGCATCGGAAGGGGTACGGGGAAAGCCGGGGCAGCGCCGGGGGGTCGCGAGCGGCTTCGATTCGGAGGTGGAACGATGAGGGCGAAGCCGATGCCGGAGATTTCCGGTGGACCGCAGGCGCTCGACGACATTCTCGCGGTTTCACGTGAAACTCGAGAGCGGTTGGAGATCTACGTCGGGTTGGTGGCGAAGTGGCAGAAGAGCCAGAATCTGGTTTCGCCGACCACTCTGCCGCAGATCTGGCGGCGGCACGTGGCGGACAGCGCGCAAGTCCATGCGTTGCGGCCCGACCTCATGCGCTGGGTCGACATCGGCTCGGGGGCGGGGTTTCCGGGGCTGGTGACGGCGATCCTGCTGGCGGACCGGCCCGGGGCCGTCGTCCATCTGGTCGAGAGCAATCGGGGCAAGGCGGCGTTCCTGAGGACGGTGGCGCGGGAGACCGGCGCACCGGCCGTGGTTCACGATTCGCGCATCGAATCCTTCGTTTCCGGCTTCCGGGATCCGGTCGACGGGGTTTCGGCGCGGGCACTGGCGGCGTTCGGGCAATTGTGCGCCTGGGTGGCGCCTCTGATCGCTCGTGGGGCGGTCGCGGTTTTCCACAAAGGACAAGATTTTGGGGCCGAGTTGGCCGAAACCACTCTATCTTGGGACGTGGATCTGATAGAACATCAGAGCAAGACGGAACCGAGCGGCCGGTTGGTCGAGGTTCGCAAGCTCGTTTCACGTGAAATGTCCTGACGGAGCGCCGTTTCATGGCTCAGTTGTCCAAGTCGCCTCGCGTCCTGGCTCTCGCCAATCAGAAGGGTGGTGTCGGCAAGACCACGACCGCCATCAACCTGGGAACCGCTCTCGCCGCGATCGGCGAGGACGTGTTGATCGTCGATCTCGACCCGCAGGGCAACGCCTCGACCGGTCTCGGCATCGATCGGCGGGCGCGCAAGGTCTCGACCTACGACGTGTTGGTCGGCGACTGCGGCCTCGACGAGGCGCTGATCGAGACCGCGGTGCCGCGTCTGTGGGTGGCGCCTTCGACCCTCGATCTGCTCGGCGTCGAACTCGAGATCGCCTCCTCGGCGGACCGGGCCTATCGTCTGCGCAAGGCGATCGCCACCTACATCGAGACGGCCCAGGAGGGTCGGCCGCAGTTCAGCTACGTGCTGGTCGACTGCCCGCCGTCGCTGAACCTGCTGACCATCAACGCGATGAGTGCGTCGCATTCGGTGCTGGTGCCGCTGCAGTGCGAGTTCTTCGCGCTCGAGGGTCTGTCGCAGCTCCTGTCGACGGTGGAGCAGGTGAAGGGGGCGCTGAACCCGGAGCTGACCATCCACGGCATCGTGCTGACCATGTACGACGCGCGCAACAACCTGTCGGGTCAGGTGGTCGCCGACGTGCGGGAGCACATGGGGTCGGCGGTCTACGACACGATCATTCCGCGCAACGTTCGCATCTCGGAGGCGCCGTCGCACGGCAAGCCGGCGCTGCTCTACGATCTGAAGTCGGCGGGCAGTCAGGCCTATCTGCGGCTCGCCTCGGAGATCATCCAGCGCGAGCGGCGTTTCCGGTCGGAAGCGGCGGCCTGAGAGACGATGCGGCCCCGGTGCGGCGGGGCGAGGTGACGAACGGGGTCTCGCGGCGACCCCTCGGGAATTCGGGAGGCGACGGTGGAAGAACGCAGGCGGCTCGGACGGGGTTTGGCGGCATTGCTCGGCGACATCGCCGAGCCGGAGATCGCGGCGGCGGAACGGACCGGCTCGAAGCGGGTGCCGATCGAGTTGGTTCATCCCAATCCGCGCAATCCACGTCGCAGTTTCCGCGAGGAAGATCTCACCGATCTCGCCCAGTCGATTCGTGAGAAGGGCGTGGTGCAGCCGATCCTGGTCAGGCCGGCGAAAAGCGAAGCCAACCACTACGAGATCATCGCCGGCGAACGGCGCTGGCGCGCCTCGCAGCGCGCCGGGCAGCACGAGATCCCGGTGATCGTCCAGGAGGTCTCCGACAAGGAGGCGCTCGAACTGGCGATCATCGAGAACGTCCAGCGGGCCGATCTCAATCCGCTCGAAGAGGCTTTCGGCTACGAACAACTGATCGCCGAGTTCGGCTATACCCAGCAGGATCTCGGTCAGGTGATCGGCAAGAGCCGCAGTCACGTGGCCAACACACTGCGGCTGATGAAGCTGCCGGAGACGGTCAAGGATCATCTGCGCGAGGGACGGCTCACCGCCGGTCACGCGCGGGCGCTGGTCGGAGCACAGGATCCGGAGGCGCTGGCGCAGAAGATCGTCGACGAGGGGCTGACGGTGCGCGACGCCGAGGCGCTCGCCCAGGCGCCGAAGCCGGTCGATGCGCCCAAGTTGGGGCGGCCGAAGAAGGACAAGGACGCCGACACGCTGGCGCTCGAGAAGTCGCTGTCCGATGCGCTCGGGCTGGTGGTGACGATCGATCACAAGGCCGACGGCGCCGGTGAGCTGAAGGTGCGCTACCGCAGCCTCGAGCAGCTCGACGAAATCTGCCGGCGGCTGCAGAACGGCTGAGTCCGGGCGTCCGGGCGCGATGAGATCGAGAGGCGGATCCCACGGGGTCCGCCTTTTTCGTCGGTGGGGACCGGCGGTTCAATCGATGAGGGGCCGAAATGGGCCTCCGACGCTCGGGCTCACTCGAGAACGGGCTTCAGCGGCGCGCAGCCCCGGCCGCGGCGGCCCGCGCGAGCTTCAGAATCGCGTCCGAAACGATCGATTCGGCCAGATGTGGCTTGGAGCGGGTCTGGCGCATCATCTCGTCGAGGTGGTCGAGAGCCCGGGCGAGGCGGTCCTTCGTCCACAGGCCGAGCTGGCGGGTGATCGCCGGCCGGCGGCGGAAGAAGATCGGCGGCTGCAGGCGCTCGACCACGTCGGAGGCGGTGCGGCCGGGGCCGATCTCGGCGCGGGCGCGCTCCAGCAGCTGGAAATGGCGGATGAGCATGGTGCCGGCGACCGAAGGGTGGGTGCCGGAGGCCTCCAGTTTGCGGAGCGTGAGGTCGGCGTCGGCGACCGCTCCGCCGGCGACCGCGTCGATCAGCTCGTCCATGGCGAAGGCGGAGGCATCCCCGACGATCGCCGCGACGTCGGCGAGGGTGACGCGGGCCTGACCGTGGGCATAGAGGCAGAGTTTGCGCAGCTCGCCGCGGGAGGCGAGACGATCGGCGCCGAGATGGGCCTCGAGCGCCTCGCGGGCGTCGCGATCGATGTCGAGCTTCGCCTCCTTCATCACCTGATCGATCAGGCGGGCGATGTCCTGCGCCGTGTCGGCCCAGCAGGGGATGGCGACGGCAGTCGGGTGCTCCTCGACCTTCTTGCGCAGGCCGGTGCCCTTCTTGAGGTCGCCGGCCTCGATCACCACCAGGCTGCCGCCGGCGGGATGATCGAGCAGCGGCAGGACGGCCGGCAGGACGTTGCGGGCGCCGCAATCGCGCACCCAGACGACCCGTCGATCGCCGAAGAGCGAGACGGTGGTGGCTTCGTCGACGAGGCGGGCGGGATCGGCGACGACTTCGGCGCCGTCGAGGCGGACGAGGGAGAAGGGATCGTCGGCCTTGCCGGCGGCGGCCTTGACCAGGGCGGCGGCCCGCTCGGCGACGAGGCCGTCGTCGGGGCCGTAGACCAGGACGACGGCGGCGCGCTCCGAGGGGCGGCGGACGAAGGCCTCGATCTCGGACGGCTTCAGCGCGACCATGGATTCGCTTCCGGAACGAGGGCGCCGGCGCCGCCGCGCGGCGTCACCGGCGCGTGGCGAACCAGACCGCCAGTCGATTGCGAATGTCCCCGGCGACGACGGAGGCGACGCGATTCTCGGCGTCGCGCTTGGCGCGGACGTCGGCGAAGCGCTGCTCCGAATAGTCATAGGCGGCGTGGGCGAAGCTGGTGCCGGAGGTGACGGTGGCGCCGGAGGCGATGTCGACCAGGGCGTAGGTGGCGGTGATCTGCTCGACATAGGCCGAGGGCAGGTTGCGGTAGCGCTCGACGCCGACGGCGTTGTCGATCGAGGTGACCGTCAGCTCCAGCCGATAGACCGGCTTCACCCCGGCCTCGCCGGCTCCGCCGTAGAAGCCGAAGACCAGTTCGTTGCGCACCTGCTGACCGACGCGGCCCGGGACGGGGCCGACATCGACGGTGGTCAGCGCCTCGGCGGCCCCGGAGGCGCGTCCGTAGAGCGGACGGGGCATCTCGGTGCAGGCCGAGAGGCCTGCGGCGGCGAGGCCGAGGGCAAGGCCGAGGGCAAGGCGGGAGAGGCGGGCGGGCCGATCAGGCGACGACATTGACGATCCTCAGCGGCACGACGATGACCTTCTTCGGCGCCTTGCCGTCGAGCGCGGCACGGACCGCGTCGAGGGCGAGGGTCGCCTCGCGGACCTCAGCCTCGCTCGCCGACCGGGCACACGTCAACTCCGCGCGCTTCTTGCCGTTGATCTGGACGGGAAGGGTGACGGTGTCGTCGACGACCAGGCTGCGGTCGATGGTCGGCCAGGGCGCCTCGGAGACGAGGCCGTCGCGGCCGAGGAGCGACCAGCACTCTTCGGCGAGATGCGGCATCATCGGGGCGACGAGGCGGACGAGGACGTCGAGGGCCTCGTCGAGGGCGCTCGCCAGCGTCGGGTCGGCGGAAACCGCCTCGCCGGTCGCGACGACGCGGCCGATGGCGTTGGCGAACTCGTAGAGGCGGGCGACGGCGCGGTTGAAGCCGAGCTTCTCGATGTCGTCCTCGACCGCGGCCAGCGTCTTGTGGGTGGCCTTGGCGAGGGCCAGGGCGGCGGCGGAACGCTGGCCGGAGGCCTTGCCCGCCGTCAGCGGCAGACCGTCGCCGAGCAGCCTCCAGACGCGCTGGACGAAGCGGTGGGCGCCCTCGACGCCGGCCTCGGTCCAGATGACGTCGCGATCCGGCGGGCTGTCGGAGAGCATGAACCAGCGGGCGGTATCGGCGCCCCAGGTCGCGAGAATCTCGTCGGGGTCGACGGTGTTCTTCTTCGACTTCGACATCTTCTCGATCGAGCCGATCTCGACCGGGCCGGAGCCGTCCTTCATGCTCGCGGTGCGCTTGCCGTCGACCTCGTCGACGAGGATCTCGGCCGGCGACACCCACTTGCCGTCGGGACCCTTGTAGGTCTCGTGGACGACCATGCCTTGGGTGAACAGGCCGGCGAAGGGCTCGTCGAGATCGACGTGGCCGGTGGCCTTCATGGCGCGGGTGAAGAAGCGCGAATAGAGCAGGTGCAGGATCGCGTGCTCGATGCCGCCGATGTACTGGTCGACCGGCAGCCAACGCTTCGCCACCGCCGGCGTGGTCGGCGCGGTTTCGTTCCACGGATCGGTGAAGCGGGTGAAGTACCAGGACGAATCGACGAAGGTGTCCATGGTGTCGGTCTCACGCCGCGCCGGTTTGCCGCACTTCGGACAGGCGACGTGTTTCCAGGTCGGGTGATGATCGAGCGGGTTGCCGGGCTTGTCGAAGGTGGCGTCGTCGGGGAGCAGCACCGGAAGATCGGCGACGGGGACGGGCACGGTGCCGCAGTCGTCGCAGTGGATCATCGGGATCGGGCAGCCCCAATAGCGCTGCCGCGAGATCAGCCAATCGCGCAGACGGAAATTCACCCGGCGCTTGCCCATCGGCGCGCCGTCGACGATGCGCGCCTCCAACCGGCTCGCCACCGCTTCGAAGGCGGCGTCGACCTCGAGGCCGTCGAGGAAGTCGGAGTTGTAGAGCGTGCCGTCGCCGTCGAAGGCGACGTTCTCGACCGTGTCGACGAGCGGATCGGCGCCGCGCGGCAGAACGACGGGGGTGACCTCCAAGCCGTACTTGCGGGCGAAATCGAGGTCGCGCTGGTCGTGGGCCGGGCAGCCGAAGATGGCGCCGGTGCCGTAGTCCATCAGGATGAAGTTGGCGACGTAGAGCGGCAGGGTCTCACCGTCGACGAAGGGGTGTTTCAGGCGCAGGCCGGTGTCGAAGCCCTCCTTCTCGGCGGTCTCGAGCACGGCCACCGAGGTGCCCATGCGGCGGCACTTCTCCTGGAAGGCGGCGAGGTCGGCATTCTTCTCGCCGAGCGCCTTGGCCAGCGGATGGTCGGCCGCCATGGCGAGGAAGGACGCGCCGAACAGGGTGTCGGGGCGAGTGGTGAAGATCTCGAGCGTCGTCTCGCCGTTCGGGCCGGGCGTGGCGAGTTCGAAGCGGACCTCGAGGCCGGTCGACTTGCCGATCCAGTTGCGCTGCATCAGCCGCACCTTGTCGGGCCAGCGGTCGAGGCCGTCGAGCGCGGTCAGCAACTCATCGGAGAACTGGGTGATCTTGAGGTTCCACTGGACGAGCTCCTTCTGCTCGACCAGGGCACCGGAGCGCCAGCCGCGACCGTCGATCACCTGCTCGTTGGCGAGCACGGTCATGTCGACCGGATCCCAATTGACCTTGGAGGTGCGGCGATAGGCCAGACCCGCCTCGAAGAAGTCGACGAACATCTTCTGCTGATGGCGGTAGTAGTTCGGCGAACAGGTGGCGACCTCGCGCTTCCAGTCGAGCGACAGGCCCATGGCCTTCAACTGATCGCGCATGGTGGCGATGTTCTCGTAGGTCCAGGCAGCGGGATGGACCTTCATCTGCATGGCGGCGTTCTCGGCCGGCAGGCCGAAGGCGTCCCAACCCATCGGGTGGAGCACCGAGAAACCCTTGGCGCGCTTGTAGCGGGCGACGACGTCGCCCATCGTGTAGTTGCGCACGTGACCCATGTGGATGCGCCCCGAGGGGTAGGGGAACATCTCGAGGACGTAGTACTTCGGCCGCGGATCGTCGTTGGCGGTCGAGAACACTTCGTTCTCGGCCCAGGTCTTCTGCCACTTCGGTTCGGATTCGCGGGGGTTGTAACGCTCGGAAGCCATGGATCTCGTCGTCCGTCGGGTCGGGTCACGAGGCAGCCACGCGAACGTCGGGAGGGCGCGGTGGTGCGTCGTCTGGGGTCGGGCCGACCTTCACCAGAAAGCGGGGGTGGGGTCAATGGTTTCCGGCCGATTCCGCGCTCCGCGCAGTGCGGACGCGGGCACGCGTGGCGGATCGGTCGATCTTCGTGGTAAGCCGGCGGGGTTCGCGACACCGAGGGACGCTTCGCCGATGACCGCCGCCGACCAACTCGCCGAAATCCAGACCCGCATCGCCCGCGCCGAGCGCATCGCAGGCCGGCCCAAGGGCGCCGTGACGCTGGTCGCGGTGTCGAAGACCTTCTCGGCCGAGGAGATCCGGCCGGTGATCGCCGCGGGGCAACGGGTGTTCGGCGAGAACCGGGTGCAGGAGGCGAAGGCCAAGTGGCCTGGGCTGCGCACCGAGACGGCGGGCCTCGAGCTGCATCTGATCGGGCCGCTGCAATCGAACAAGGCGGCGGAGGCGGTGGAGCTCTTCGACGTGATCCACACCGTCGACCGCGACAAGATCGCCGCGGCGCTCGCCGCCGAATGCGCGAAGCAGGGACGACGGCCGCGGTTCTTCGTTCAGGTCGACACCGGGCTCGAAGAGCAGAAGGCCGGGATCGATCCGCGCGAGGCGGTCGCGTTCGTCGAGCGGTGTCGTTCGGTCCACGGGTTGGCGGTCGAGGGGCTGATGTGCATCCCGCCGGTCGAGGATCATCCGGGTCCGCATTTCGCCCTGCTGGCGAAGTTGGCGAAGGAGGCGGGCGTCGTGGGTCTGTCGATGGGGATGTCGTCCGACTTCGAGACGGCGATAGACCTCGGGGCGACCCACGTGCGGGTCGGCAGCGCCATCTTCGGATCGCGCCCGAGGCTCGGTTCGTGACTCTCGCGAAACGAGTCACCGACATGAATTCGATCGCGAGATGATTTCGATATCGAAACGATCGACCGCTACAGAGACTCGTGGGTGGCGGTTCTCGGGGTGATTCGATGGGTTGGTGCGGCCGATGCGAACGGCCGTCCGCGAGACTCCCAGGGGCCCTGGCGCGACTCTTCGATTCGAGTCCGTTTCGATTCAGCGCATCCGAGGCGACCCGACGGTCGGCTTCCCGCCGACCGAGTCGATCAGCCGATCACCATCACCGGGTGTGGGCCGAGGCGTGCGAGCACGCGGCGCATGTCGGCGGGGGTCAGAGCGACGCAGCCGGCGGTCGGCTCGAAGCCGTCGCGGGCGAGGTGGAAGAAGATGGCGCTGCCGCGACCGATCACGCGGCGTCGCACGTTGGCGTCGAGGACGATCACCACGTCGTAGAGCCGGTCGTCGCGGAACATCGCCTCGTGTGATCCGGCGAAGGGTCGGCGGACCGGGCGATTGTAGCGGCCGTCGCCGAGGTCGTCGCACCATCCGTCGTCGGGTCGGATCGGCGTCATCCTCAGGGGGCCGCCGGGGGGAAGGGTCCGGTCGGCGCGCCAATGTCCGTGGAGCAGGTCGAAGCGCCCGATCGGGGTGGCGCCGTCGCCTTCGCGTTTGAAGCGGGCGAGGCCCGAGCGCCCGAGGGCGCAGGGAACCGTCAGGCCGCCGAGCGAGAGCAGCCCCAGATGCGCCGGACCGCCGGGACGACGGCGGACGCGGAGGATCCGGGGCAGGGGCGCGGGACCAGCGGGACGGGATTTCCTCAAACGAGCCTCCTCGGCGGGGCCATCGGGGTACGGGCCCCCCGAAGCGACCGGTGGATAGTGGCGGAGCGCCGCGCGCCCGGCAACTCGGCCGGTGGCGAGGCGATGTCGCGTCGGCGGCCGGCGGAGGAGCCGTGTGCGATGCTTCCTCGCCGACCGCCGGGATCGGCCCGGCCCGTCGGAGGTCGCCTACCCGCTTGCCAGCACCGGCACTCCATCGGATCATGACGATCCGACGACGCGGGACCGAGGAGGCGAGCGATTGAGCGAGGGCGTGAGCGGCGGCGTTCCGGGGGGCGACGACGTCGAGACATCGGTGGTCCGCTTCGACCGGCCCGGCCGCGAGCGACAGGTCACCTTCGATCGGCGCGAGCTGTTCGAGATCCTCAAGATCTACGGGCGCATGGTGGCGAGAGGCGAGTGGCGCGACTACGCCATCGATCATCTCACCGACCGCGCCGTGTTCTCGGTGTTCCGCCGCACCGCCGAGGCGCCGCTCTTCCGCATCGAGAAGAATCCGAAACTCGCCGCCCGCCAGGGCGCCTATTCGGTGGTCGACCAGGGCGGCCGCATCCTCAAACGCGGTGCCGAGCTCGCCCGCGTCGTGGCGGTGCTCGAAAAGAAGCCGAAGCTGGTGGAATTCTGAAGCGCCGCCCGCCGATCAGGAGTGCGGACGGTCGAGATCGCGGGCGCCGATGACGGCGCCGGGGCCGTTCTCGCCCTCGGCCTGCAACAACACGACGCAGCCCTCGCCGGCGACCTCGTCCTTTTCGGCATGCGGCAGTTCGATGCGCAGGGCCTTGCCCTTCCACATGCCGATCGGCTGCAGCGCCTTCACCCGATGAGTGTAGGTGACGGTTCGGCCGGAGTTCTCGCCCTTGGGAATGGGAACGGTGCGCAGGGGCTCGTAGCGGGCGAGCCAGACCGTGGCGCGGGCGACGGCGAGATCGGCGGGGGCATCGGCGATTCGGACGATCAACGTGTCGCCGCTCACCTCGCCGTCGATCGCGACCGAGGGAGCCTCGGCGGCGCGTTGCTGTTCGGCGAGGGTGCGCTCGACGGCCGCGCGATCGGACCCGACGACATGGGCCCGGCCGTTGATCACCATCTGCGGCGTGTAGACGGAATTGTCGCCGCGGGCGGCGGCATAGGCGCGCTGGCGGCGGGTGAACTCGGGACGGGCGGCGGTGTCCTTCCAGCCGAGATAATCCCAATAGTCGACCGCATAGGAGAGTGTGATCAACGTCGGATCGGCCGACAGCGTGGTCAGCAACGCGTCGGCGGGCGGGCATTTGCCACAGCCCTGGCTGGTGAAGAGCTCGACGACGGCGCGCGGCCGTCCGGGATCGGCCGTGGCGCTCGCCACGACGGCGAAGCCGGCGACGATCGTGGCGACGAAGACGGTGCCCGGTCTGTTCGACACCGGCGGACCTCGCTCGGGTTGGCGGGTGGGATCGGCGGTGGTCGGCGATCCGTCTCGACGGTATGGCCCGAACCGAGAAGGAAGCATAGTCCCTCGTGCGGCTCGCGAACCAGTCACATCGGGGTGAGGCTCGGGCTTCGCGGCGGAATTCCACGGGGTGGCTCCGCGAGGCGGCCGTCACGACGGTTCCGTCCCTCCGCGTCTTCCTGTAAGAGGCGGGACGAAACGGGGCGACCCGTGATCCCGCGGCCGAGCGGCGAAGGAGCGTGACGAAGCGGATGTCGACCAGGGTGAAACGCCTCTTCGGCCGTTCGTTGTCGCTCGATCGCGGCGGACGGCGGGTGCTCGACGACCTCTCCTTCGAGGCGGTGGCCGGCAGCGCGCTGGTGGTGACCGGCGCCAACGGCGCGGGCAAGTCGACGCTGCTGCGTCTCGTCGCCGGGCTGTTGAAGCCGATCGCCGGGGAACTCGGGCTCGATGGCGGCGATCCGGAGCTGTCGATCCCGCAGCAGTGCCATTATTTCGGCCATGCCGACGCGTTGAAGCCGCAGCTCTCGGTCGAGGAGAACCTCGGTTTCTGGCGGAGCTTCTCGGGCGTCGTCGATCTCGACGTCGCCGAGGCGCTCGATCGGGTCGGGCTCGCCCGCCTCGCTTCACTGCCGGCGGCCTATCTCTCGGCCGGGCAGCGTCGCCGTCTCGCCTTCTCGCGGCTCCTGGTGACCAAACGCCCGATCTGGCTGCTCGACGAGCCGACTTCGGCGCTCGACGCGGCGTCCGAAGCGCGGCTGATGGAGATCGTCGGCGAGCACCTCGCCGGCGAGGGGCTGGTCGTGGCGGCGACCCATCTGGCGCTTCCCTTCGAACGCATGGACAGCCTGCGGCTCGGTCCCGCGGTGGTGGAGGCGGCATGAGCGCGCTCGGCTCTCTCTTCGTCCGCGAAATGAAGCTCGCCACCCGGGTCGGGGGCGGGGCGCTGATGGGGGCGTTGTTCTTCCTCATCGTCGTCACCGTGGTGCCCTTCGGGGTCGGGCCCGATCTCAACCTCCTCGCCCGAATCGGCCCGGCGATCCTGTGGATCGGAGCGCTGTTGGCGACGCTTCTGTCGCTCGATCGGTTGTTCCAGGTCGATCGCGACGACGGCGGGCTCGACCTGATCCTGATGGGTGAGACGCCGCTCGAACTCGTCGTGCTGGTGAAGTGCCTCGCCCATTGGACGGCGACCGGCCTGCCGCTGGTGGTCGCCTCGCCCTTGCTCGCCGTGTTCATGAACATGGAACCGCTGGCGATCGGCGCGACCTCGCTGACGCTGCTGGTGGGAACGCCGGCGCTGACCTTCGTCGGGGCGATCGGCGCGGCGCTCACCGTGTCGCTCAGGCGCGGCGGGCTGCTGCTCGCCATCCTGGTGTTGCCGCTGACGGTGCCGGTGATGATCTTCGGCGTCTCGGCGGCGACGGCGGCGGTGCAGGATCCGGTGCCCTTCGCCACGCCGTTCTCGATCCTGGCGGCGCTCGGCCTGTTCTCGATGGTGCTGGGGCCGATCGCCGGAGCGGCGGCGCTGCGCTTCGCCGGCGACTGAGCGGCGCGCTTCCGGTCACGCCGACTTGATCCGACGCAAGGCGTCGGTGGGCGGAAAGCCTCATTGAAGTCGCGTCGGCGGGCACTTAGAAAGCTCGGGTGCGACGGGACCTGCGGAAACGGCTGGGCGAGGGGCCCTCCGGCCGCGATCGGAGCGGCCGAGCCGCTCGAACGGATACGACACCATGCGTCTGATCGACTACGCCAATCCGACCCGCTTCCTCGGTCTGACCGACAAGCTGCTGCCATGGATCGCGGGGGCGACGGCGGTGCTGTTCGCCGTCGGGCTGTGGCTCGTCTTCTTCGTCGCGCCGGCGGATTACCAGCAGGGCGAGACCGTCAAGATCATGTACATCCACGTGCCGTTCTCGTGGCTCAGCATGTTCTGCTACATGACCATGGCGGGATCGGCCTTCGGCACGCTGGTGTGGCGCCATCCGCTCGCCGACGTCTCGGCCAAGTGCGCGGCGCCGATCGGGGCGGCCTTCACCTTCCTGGCGCTGGCCACCGGATCGCTGTGGGGCAAGCCGATGTGGGGCACCTGGTGGGTGTGGGACGCGCGGCTGACCTCGGTCCTCGTCCTCTTCATCATGTATCTCGGGCTGATCGCGCTGCAGGAGACGATCGAGGATCCGGCGCGGGCGGCCAAGGCCGGCGCCATCCTGACGCTGGTCGGCGTGGTCAACATCCCGATCATCAAATTCTCGGTCGACTGGTGGAACACCCTGCATCAGCCGTCGTCGGTGTTCCGCGCCGGCGGGTCGACCATCGCGGCGTCGATGTTGGTGCCGCTCCTGGTGATGGCGGTGGCCTTCACCGGGCTGTTCCTCGTTCTCCACCTGATGTCGATGCGCAACGAGATCCTCAGGCGACGCATCCGCGCCATGCGGATGATCGAAGCGGCGGGAGCGGAATGACCATGCTCGGAACCCACGCCGGCTTCATCCTCGCGGCCTACGGCATCGCCCTCATGGTGATCGCCGTGCTGTTCGTCTGGATCCTCGTCGACGGTCGCGCCCAGCGCCGTCAGCTCGCCGACCTCGAGGCCCGCGGCGTGCGCCGCCGCTCGGCTCGAACCACCGACGGAGAGAAGGCATGAGCGACACGCCCGAAGTTCCGGCCCGCGCCGGCCGCTCACGGCTCCTGGTGGCGTTGCCGGCGGTTCTCTTCGCCGCCCTCGCCGGGCTCTTCCTCTATCAGTTGGAGAGCGGCGCCGATCCGCACAAGCTGCCGTCGGCGCTGATCGGCAAGCCGGTGCCGGACTTCGCTCTTCCGGCCCTCGTCGGGGCGAGCCGCGACGGAGCGGCGGTGCCGGGCTTCGGCAGCGCCGATCTCAAACAACCGGGCAAGGTGACGGTGGTCAACGTCTGGGCGTCGTGGTGCGTGCCCTGTCGGCAGGAGCATCCGGTGCTGAGCCTGATCGAGAAGGACCCGCGCGTCCGCCTCGTCGGGCTCAACTACAAGGATCAACCGGAGAACGCTCGGCGCTTCCTCGCTTCTCTCGGCAACCCCTATTCGGCGATCGGCGCCGACGAGAACGGCCGGGTCGGCATCGATTGGGGCGTCTACGGCGTACCGGAGACCTTCGTCGTCGACGCCACCGGCACGATCACCCACAAATTCGTCGGGCCGCTGTCGGAGACGTCGCTGCGCGACGTGCTGGCGCCGGAGATCGACAAGGCGGCGAAGCGCTCCGGGTCGTGAGATCCCCCGGAAATGATCGCGGCCGGCGGGGAGCCGGCCGCGCAGGTCATTCGTGAAGACGGGTCAGTCGCAGACGCGGACCCGGCGCCAGATCCGGCGCCAACCGTCGTCCGTCCACACCCGCGTGCGCTTCATCACGGTGCGGCATTCGCCGTAGGAGCCGTATCCGTAGGTGACGATGCCCGGAGGCGCGACCCAGCCGCTGCGATAGCCCCAGCGCGGCTGATGGCGCCAATTATGGCGCGGCGGATCACCGTAGTACCGCGGGCCCGGGCCACCACCCCAGTGATGCGACGGACGCTGATACGGCTGCGCCTCGGCGGGCGCGGCCGCGAAGAAGGCGCCGACGCCGACGAAGGTCGTGGCGGCGGCGAGAGCCAGGAACGTCTTCTTCCACATGGGTCACCCTCCTTGGGTGGGGCCGGCGAACCGATCGTTCGGCTGAACGGCGTCGCGAACCGGAGTTCGATGATGGCATGCTAGCGGGCCTGCCGTGAACTCCGGCTGAGATCTCCGTTAATCCGGCATTCAGGTACGGCTCTCGGCGTGCCTCACAGCGCTTCGCCGCGCAGCAGCCGTGGGATCGCACCGCCGACGCCGGCCGCCTCGCCGATGAACCGCGCCTTGAGCGACGCCATGCGGTCGACGAGGCCGAGACCGAAGCTGCGCAGCGCCCGCAGCGGTCCGAGATCGTTGGAGAAGAGGCGGTTCAGCACGTCGGTGACGATGCCCATCTCGACCGTGTCGAAGCGGCGCCAGCGCTGATAGCGCTCCAGCACCTCGATGCGGCCGGGATCGAGCCCCAACCGGCGCGCTTCGACGATCACCTCGGCGAGCGCGGCGACGTCGCGGAAGCCCATGTTGAGACCCTGGCCGGCGATCGGGTGGATGCCGTGGGCGGCGTCGCCGACGAGGGCGAAGCGCGGGCGGACGAAGTCGCGGGCGAGCGTCAGGCCGAGCGGGAAGGCCTTCGGCTTCGCCAGCACCTCCAGGGTGCCGAGGTGGCGGCCGAACCGGCGTTCCAGTTCGAGGCGGAAGGTGAAGTCGTCGGCCTTCACCAGGCGCTCGGCGGTCGCCGTCTTCTCGCTCCACACCAGCGAAGAGCGATGGCGGCCGGCCTCGTCGTCGGCGAGCGGCAGAATGGCGAAAGGGCCGGAGGGTAGGAAATGCTCTTCGGCGCGGCCGCCGTGGGGGCGCTCGTGGGCGAGGGTGGTGACGATGCCGGACTGGCCGTAGTCCCATTTCACCGTGCCGATGCCGGCGAGGTCGCGCAGGCGCGAGCGGACGCCGTCGGCGGCGACGAGCAGGCCGGCACGGAGGGTACGGCCGGAGGCGAGGCGGACGGTGGCGGCGGTGTCGGAAACGTCGAAGCCGGTCACCCGGTCGGGCATCACGAGTTCGACGCCGGCAGCGCGCGAGGCGGCGAGCAGCGACCCGACCATCGCGGCGTTGGGCACCATGTGGGCGAAGGGTTCGCCGGTGGTGAGCGCTCCGTCGAAGGTGAGGAACACCGGGCGGACGGCGGCGTCGAGGCTCGAATCGGTGACGATCATGTCGACGATCGGCTGGGCGTGCGGGGCGATCTCGTCCCAGACGCCGAGCCGCTCGAGCATGCGGCGGGCGGCGGCGGCGATCGCCGAGGCACGGGCATCGGGGCCGGCGGTCGGCGTCGTCGGGTCGATCACGGCGACGCTGAGACGCGGATCGGCCTGCTTCAGGGCCAGCGCGAGGGAGGCCCCGACATGGCCGCCACCGGCGACGACGACATCGAAATCGGACGACATGGGCACGGGTTCCCTCGAGCCGGCCCGCCCCGCGACGGGGCGGGCGATCTCCACTCATAATCCGGCCGGCGGCGGAATGCCACCGAGGCGGCCGGCTTGACGTCGCCCGGTGGTTCGGCGCAGGTTGCGGCAGACCCCTTCCCTATTCGTCACGTCTCGCCTGGATCGTGCCCATGTCCGCCGCCGTCGCTCAACTGCTCGACATCCTCGATCTCGAGACGCTCGAGGTCGATCTCTTCCGTGGGCGCAGCCCGCAAGTGGGTTGGCAACGGGTGTTCGGCGGGCAGGTCATCGCCCAGGCGCTGGTGGCGGCGACACGGACGGTGAAGGATCGACCGGTGCATTCGCTGCACGGCTACTTCATGCGGCCGGGCGATCCGGCGGTGCCGATCGTCTACGAGGTCGATCGGATCCGCGACGGCGGCTCCTTCACCACCCGTCGGGTGCGGGGCATCCAGCACGGGGCGGCGATCTTCTCGATGGAGGCCTCGTTCCACGTGCCCGAAGAGGGCTTCGAGCACCAATTTCCGATGCCCGAGACGACGATGCCGGAAGGCCTGCCGGGGGAGAGCGAGCTCAAGGCCAAGTTCCTCGACAAGGCGCCGCCGAACGTCCGGCATTATTGGGAGCGTGAGCGGCCGATCGAGCTCCGGCCGGTCGACTTCGCTCATTATCTGACGCGCCATCGCGGCGAGGCGCATCAGCAGATGTGGGTGCGCTCCACCGGGCCGTTGCCCGACGACGCCGGCGTGCATGCCGCGGTGCTCGCCTATGCCTCGGACTTCACCCTGCTCGACACCGCTTTGTTCACCCATGGCCGCTCGGTGTTCGACAAGGAGCTGCAACTGGCCAGCCTCGACCACGCCATGTGGTTCCATCAGCCGTTCCGCTTCGACGACTGGCTGCTCTATGCCCAGGACAGCCCGTTCACCGGTGGCGCCCGCGGCTTCTGCCGCGGCTCGGTCTATACGCGCGACGGCCGCCTGGTGGCCTCGACCGCCCAGGAAGGGCTGATCCGGCGCATTCGACCGCGCGGCTGAACACCGACGCCGAACTCTGCACATTTCTCGAGCATCTTTTCGCGCCATGAGCGAGAATTCGTCCGCTCCTCGGCGGACGAGCCCTCGTCGTCGCAGTCTTTGCGGTTTTTGTTGCTCAATTCAGCGCCAGATTCGTCGTTTGCCGCGTGATTCAGCGGAGAGTCGCCCAATTTTTCGGCCGAGCAATTTCGACGGAAATGCGGCGGTACCTGCGACAATTCATGAATTTCCGTTCACCTTCAACGTCTTGCTGCATCTGCGAGGAGGTTGGCACGAAGCTTGATTAACTAGGCGCGGCGCCGACGGACCAAGGGCCCGCCGTCACCAGTCCTCAGTTCAGGGCCCGCTCCATTCCGGGCACAGGCAAACGGGAACCACCACATGAAATTCGTGATGGCCATCATCAAGCCGTTCAAGCTGGACGAGGTGCGCGATGCCCTCACCGCGATCGGCGTCCAGGGTCTCACCGTGACCGAAGTGAAGGGCTACGGCCGCCAGAAGGGTCACACCGAGATCTACCGCGGCACCGAGTACGCGGTCAGCTTCCTGCCGAAGATCAAGATCGAGATCGCCGTCGGTTCCGATCAGGTCGACAAGGTCGTCGCGGCGATTTCCGCGGCCGCCAAGACCGGCCAGATCGGCGACGGCAAGATCTTCGTCTACGGCATCGACCAGGCGGTCCGCATCCGCACCGGCGAAACCGATTCCGAAGCGCTCTGAGTTCCTCGCGGGAGTGACCAAGACATGAAGTTCGACCTCTCCATCGCTCGAGGCGCTCGAGTCGCCTCCCTGGCGGCGGGCCTGCTGGCCCTCTCCGCCGCGTCGGCCTTCGCCGACGCGCCGACGCCCAACAAGGGCGACACCGCCTGGATGCTCGTCTCCACCGCCTTCGTCATCATGATGACGATCCCGGGCCTCGCCTTGTTCTACGGCGGTCTCGTCCGTTCCAAGAACGTCCTGTCGGTGCTGATGCAGGTCTTCGCCGGCTTCTCGCTGATGGCGATCCTGTGGGTCGTCTACGGCTATTCGCTGGCCTTCACCGGCAACCCGTCCGAGGCGCTCAATCCGTTCATCGGCGGCTTCAGCAAGATGTTCCTGTCCGGCGTGATCACCCCGGACGCCACCGCCGGCATGAGCTTCGCCAACACCGCGACCTTCTCCAAGGGTGTGGTGATGCCGGAGATCGTGTTCGCGATCTTCCAGCTGACCTTCGCCGCCATCACCCCGGCCCTCATCGTCGGCGCCTTCGCCGAGCGCATGAAGTTCGGCGCGGTGCTCCTGTTCCTCACCATCTGGTTCACCTTCTCCTACCTGCCCGTCGCCCACATGGTGTGGTTCTGGGCCGGCCCGGACGCCTTCACCCTGTCGGCCGACAACCTCGAGACGCTCAAGGGCGTGATCGGCGAGGAGTCCGCTCAGAAGTTCCTCGGCATGCTCAAGGAAGCCGGTGAGGACAAGGCCAAGATCCAGGCGGTGCTCGACGAGTTCTCCGCCGCCGTCACCGCCACCGGTGGCTTCCTGTGGCAGAAGGGCGCCCTCGACTTCGCCGGCGGCACCGTCGTCCACATCAACGCCGGTATCGCGGGTCTCGTCGCCGCCATCGTGCTCGGACCGCGCGTCGGTCTCGGCAAGGACAACATGGCGCCGCACAACCTGCCGCTCACCGTCATCGGCGCCTGCCTGCTGTGGGTCGGCTGGTTCGGCTTCAACGCCGGCTCCAACCTCGAGGCCAACGGCCTGACCGGTCTCGCCTTCCTCAACACCATCGTCGCCACCGCCGCCGCGGCTCTGGCCTGGACGCTGGTGGAGTGGCTGGCCCGTGGTCACGCCTCGGCGCTGGGTGCGGTCTCCGGTGCGGTCGGCGGTCTCGTCGCCGTCACCCCGGCCGCCGGTTGGGTCGGCCCGATGGGCGCCATCGCGATCGGCGTCGCCGCCGGCATCGTCTGCTTCTGGGCCGTCACCTGGCTCAAGGGCATGTTCAAGTACGACGACAGCCTGGACGTCTTCGGCGTGCACGGCGTCGGCGGCATCGTCGGCGCGCTCCTGACCGGCGTGTTCGTCAACCCGGGCCTCGGCGGCACCGGCGTCACCAACTACGCCGCGGTCGATGCCACCACCACGATGGTCCCCTACGACTTCGCCACCCAGTTCTCCGCCCAGGTCTGGGGCGTGGGTACCTCGGTGGTCCTGTCGGCGGTGGTCTCGCTGGTGGCGCTGATCATCATCAAGGCGATCTTCGGCATCCGCGTCAGCGAGCAGGCCGAGCGCGAGGGTCTCGACATCGCGACCCACGGCGAGCGCGCCTACAACTGATCACGATCGAGGCCGGCGGTTCGCCGCCGGTCTCTCCCCCCTGTTCTTCCGGGAGCCCCGGACGGTCCGCCGTCCGGGGTCTTTCGTTTGGGAGGGGCTCGCGATCGTCTCGGGGCGGGGAGAACGGGTGCGCGGCGGGGGTTGGTTAACAGCGCCTTAACCGTCGGCCTCTAGGCTCGGGACCGAACAACCGTGTCCGGGCTCCATGAGTGTTTCCCAGATGTCTTCCTCATCCGTCCCTGCCGATCCGGCGAAGGCCACCTTCGTCTCGCCGTTCCAGCGGCTCGCCGATCTCCTGGCGCCCGTCCGGCCGGGTCGGGCGCCGATCAACCTGACGGTGGGCGAGCCGCGCCACCCGGTGCCGGCGTTCGTCGGGCCGGTCCTGGCGCGCGAGATCGACGGGTTCGGCCGCTATCCGGCGATCAAGGGCAGCGACGCCTTTCGCACGGCGGTGGCGGGGTGGATCGACCGGCGATTCGGTCTGACCAATGCGGTCGATCCGGAGCACGGGGTGCTGCCGCTCAACGGGTCGCGCGAGGGGCTGTTCTTCGCGGCGCTGGAGGCCAAGCGGCGGTCGGTGAAGACGACGGATCGTCCGGCGATCCTGCTGCCCAATCCGTTCTATCAGGCCTATGCGGCCGGCGCGGTGG
>ERZ1645187.170-NODE-170-length-61807-cov-93.134749_pt1 | contig 61807 bp, 49 predicted proteins | sample MGYA00575352_ERZ1645187 | MGnify/ENA primary metagenome ERZ1645187 (study PRJEB40837, sample SAMN11349314) | freshwater sediment metagenome | isolation source: river sediment | host: Sediment | place: India: Wazaribad , New Delhi | collected 2017-02-21 ... | reverse complement strand
GCGCCGTCGTCGGTATCGTGCCTCCGGTCGGGCTACGCCCTCCCTCCGTCACGACGCCGACGGCATGCCCGAAACAACCGCTGTCCTGAAAGACAGGCGGCCACCTTCAACACGAAACCAGGGGGTCAAAGTTCCACGCCGATCCGGGGTCAAGTTTGCTCGCCGATTGACAGCATGGCGTGCTTCCGAACCGAATCACCACCGGGAAGAACCGGCGCCGCCTACGGCCGATTACACGGACACCGAGTTCGGTGGTCACGATTGATACCGAGTTCACGAAGTTTCGAACAGGTCGAAACTTCGTGAACTCGGTATTATTCGCCTACAGAGCCTGGCAATTTCTACAAGCTTCGACGTCCGTCTTGGCGCCGAGGCTCCCCCGGAGCCAACAACCGAACTGAGCCGTTCGGTGGGGCTGGCCAACTACGTATTGGAACACATGGACTCATTGGACAATTTTTGCACCCTAGTGCCGAAATCGCGATTTGGAGACGCAAATGGCAACATTTAGCTGGTTGACTACGGGTAACTGGATACCGAGCATTACTGCAGATGCGACAGGTGAAGCATTATATGCTGGAGTTTACAGTCGAACCGTCAATGGTAAATTGCAGACCTTGCGTTTTGACGTTCTTCTCGGAGGCGCAGGCAATGATTCGTTGTATGGCGACGACTTGGGCGTCTATATCTCTGGCGGCGGTGGAGATGACACCATTTTCGGCGGAGCAATGAATGATACGATCGAAGATAATGATGGATCTACCGTCAATATAAGCGCGCTCGGCGGCGATGATACAATTATTACCACGACAGGAATGTCCGGAAGTATTGATGGCGGGACTGGGACCGATCGGCTACAAATATATGGCGATATATCAAAAATAAAGCTTGAAAACGTTGAATCTATTTGCACATATCGCAGTGATTTCATAACAATAACAGAAGAGCAATTGAATGCGGTGCAGTCAATACAATCGCTTCGGTACGATGATTTACAACTTACATTGAGATTGATATTGAAAACAGCTGGAATTATCGATATTTCGAGCAAGGGGCTTGGGGCTCCTACAGAAATATATGGATCATCTGGTGGTGATATAGTTACACTCGGATCCAGTCGTGATTGGTTCATTGGTGGTGCGGGTGACGACATTGTGTATGGTGGGGCTGGTAATGATATTATTTCTCTGGAAGAAGGAAACGATGTCGCTTATGGCGGCGACGGAAATGATTTCATCGATGACCTGCGTGGGATGTCTACGGAAATATATGGAGATGGCGGCGACGACAAAATAGAAGTATATAGTAATATCTATTCTGGCAACAATGCTTTTTATAGCATTAGTGGAAAAGTCGATGGAGGTGACGGGTTTGACATCATATTTGGAACGCCAGACATTACTGGAATTGATATATTCAATGTAGAGGCTCTATACGTTACGGGTCCGAATGAACAAACGACGGGCTTTGCCGATCAATTTGAGAATTTTCAAATTATTGCGAATTCAACAAATCAAACATCGCTGCCGGTCCGTTTGAAACTAGGTAAGTCCGGGTCTGTTGATATTTCATCACAATTGAAATCGTACAGCTGTGAATTTAAAGAATCGGATGGGGACGACAACATTGTACTCGGTTCTGGCAATGACAAGTTTATTTGTTCGGATTCCCTTGATGTCAACACGTTCGACGGTGGCATGGGGCGAGATATAGCCAGTTATGATAACACGAGCGATAATTACACTGTAACGCGCAACGCAGATGGGAGCGTGACGGTCGCCGACATCTCGGGGGGCGCTTCGAGCGGGCGCGATACGCTCCGAAACATAGAGATCGTGAAATTCATCGATACGGGGCTGCGATTGCATGGCGGAATACACGATTTCGACGATTCGGGCTCCGCGGATATCTTGCTTCGAAACTCCGAGGGCGTCACCGGACTCTGGTCGATGAACGGCATCACTGTCACTAGCCTGACTTTGACCTCTGTTCAGGTACTGAACGACTGGGAGATCAAGGCGATCGCGGACTTCGACGGCAATGGTACCTCCGATATCCTGTGGCTCCACGCCGATTCCGGCAGTGCCCTCGACGGTGTCTCCTACGTCTCCTACCAGGACGGGGCCGCGGCGACCGGCGGCAACGTGGTGCAACAGCTCTCCGGTTGGTCGATTGCTGGGGTCGGTGACTTCACAGGCGACGGCAAGGCCGACGTGCTCTATCGCAGCGATACGACCGGAATGACCTATCTCGACGTGATGGACGGCGCCGCGATCGACTGGGGTTCCTCCGGCTTCACCTCTTCGCAAGTCACCGACACCAAATGGACGGTCGCCGCGGTTGCCGACTTCAACGGGGACGGCAAGGCTGACTTGCTGTGGCGTTATGACAACGCGGCCGATCTGTCGGATCCGCTCAATGGCACGCTCTTCGAGTGGAAGATGGACGGTTCGAACGTGACTTCTGCGGATCTTCTTTCGCAGCAGGCGTCGGGCAACTGGCAGGTGGCCGGCACCGGCGACTTCGACGGCAATGGCACGGCGGACATCCTATTCCGCTACCACAATGCGTCGAACACGTCGGATGCGCTGAACGGCCTTTCTTACATCGACTTCATGAATGGGGAGATGGTGGCAAAAGGCGCGCCGACACGGTGGCAGGTGGGTGAGGACTGGCAATTGGCGTCGATCGGCGACTTCGACGGCAACCTGAAGTCGGACATCCTGTGGCGGCAGACGTCGACGGGCGCAACGTACGCCTGGCTGATGGACGGCACGAACGTGGCGGCCGCGGGCTTCACCTCGGAGCAGGCCGGGACCGGATGGGCCACACAGAACGGCACGCTAATAGGATAGGGTTTCGTCGGGATATACCCCGAGGAAGCCGGGCCCTGTCGACGAATAGGCGTCTCTGGGCGGGCGGCTGCAATGAGGACGAAGCCGAGGTGGCCCTCGGCGGTCCTTTCGTTCGTGGTGGCGGGACGGCGGGAGTTCTTCAGCTTGTAGAAGCAGCGCTCGATCCGGTTTCGCAGGGCATGGACGTGATCGCCGACGGGGGTCGGAACCTTGCGGCTTCGACGCGTCGGGATGACCGGTGCGACGCCGCGTGCCCCCATCTCGTCCCGTAAGCGATCGGAATCGTTGCCACGATCGGCCGGAAGGACCTTCGGCTCGGGACCGCCCACGTCGAGCGAAGGAACCGCGCCGAGTTCCGCCGATCGCACCGTCGACGTATCACGCCACGTCGTTCGTCGTCGCGACCCACGACGGCCCCTCCTCGGGTGGGCCGCGACGGGTGCTGTGCCACACGACCTGGCGGGTGTTCGATGAGAACTTCCGGGTCTACGGCGTCTGCGAAGTCCGGCGAAAGATGAACCGCGAAGGCACTCCCGTCGCACGATGCGCGGTGGCTCGGCAGATGAAACAGGAGGGACTTCAGAGCGTTGTTCGTGGTCGTCCGGCCGTTCCGAGCACGCGGCCCGAACCGGCTCTGGGTAACGACTTCACCTACGTCTCGACCCGGTCCGGCTTCGTCCACGTCGTCTTCGTGTTCGATGCCCTCGAGCTGGCCCTGCAGGAACGCCATCCAAAATCGAGCGGCGGCTTCGTCCATCACAGCGACCGAGGTGGCCAATACCCGTCGATCCGCTACACCGAGCGCCTCGCCGACGCCGGCGTGGTTCCCTCGGCCACTACACGGGCCACGCGTCCCGCTTTCGCCGTCGGGGTTTCCTACGACAATGCTCTCGCCGAAACGATCAACGAGCTCTACGAGGCCGAGATGATCCTCCGGCGCGGGCTGTGGCGATCCCTCGAGGTGGTCGAGTCCGCGACCCTCGAATGGGTCGACTGATTCGACTACCTCGGGCTCCTCGAGCAGGCGCGCGCAAAGTGGCGAGTGAAACGGGCACTTTCCCACCGCTCGCTCGATCCACCCCCTACCGCATCTCCGGGAATGCAGGATTCGGGTGATTGCCAAAATCGAAGTGGCTTTTGGCCATCGGTCACGGGAAAATTGAAGAAGATCACGAACTTGTTCTACTTCGACCCATGACGGGAATGGTGACGTCGCGAGCCGCTCCTGGATAAATTTCGCAATCTAAATCACCCAAATGCCGATAATGCAGATATTGGCCGGCGTCAGAATCTGGTCTCCAGATGAATACTTGCGCCGATGAAAATCGGTTCACTGTAAAACTCCAACGATGGGCGTCACATTCGTTTGTGTTCGATAGCACAAAATAAGTCGATCTCTACCACCAGAATCGCTCGACTTTGCGGTTCTGGGGATAGAATAATGCACTGACAAAGAACAAAATCCGAACACGACTTCCGCAAATCTGTGAATTCGATCGAGCTGGGCTTTTGAAAAATTGACGGAAGGTGGCGCGCCCAAAAGGATTCGAACCTCTGATCCCCAGAATCGTAGTCATGTAATACCTATATATACGTCAGATTTTGCAAATGTAAAAATAGATATGTTGCCTTAAGAATATTGTCATATTGTCGATATCAATATTTCTCATTACGGAATAATTGAGTTCGTGCTCATTTCGGCAGGAATTTCGACGCTGTTTAACTGCGTGGCGAGCGAGCACTTGCCCCTCCCGCCGGGGCTCGTCGAACTTCAAGAAGAAGGTAGTCTACTTCAATTCCAGCGCCATGATCCCTTTGAAGGATTGCGTATTCTGCATCAGGGGCGCTTGAACGGGATCACGTTTCCATCGTCGAGAAACACCTGCATGCCCTCGTCCTCGACCGTAGCGAGGAATTCGGCATAGGCGGCGTCGTCCGATGGAAACTGATCGTCCCAGACGATCGACGTACGGTTCGCGTTCACGACCTCCAGGGTCCATGCGGCTTCATGCTCGAGGCGAGCGATGCTCACCTCGACGGAGATCCCGTCACGAGAATACTGGCCGCAATGACCGGAGAAGACGATATTCGGATCCTTCATGGCCTCACCAAGCTCTGCGGCTTCACCATCGCTACACCACAATATCCGGCGTATAGGCATTCATGAAGTCCGAGATCGCGAACGGTCTCATCGATCTGACGGACGGTCGTCGGAGTCTGCTCCCTCAACTCTCGGCACGGTTCACTCGGCGCCGGGCACGGGCCTGACCCAGTGACCGGGTTTGAGATGCTCGGTGTAGACGAAATAGCTGCGTTCCGAGCAGTCCACGCGGAAGGTGTGTTGGGTGGACCCGAGCGGCAATCCGCCTTCCTGGCGCGGGACCTTGCGCGACGAGAGCACGTGCTTGCAGGGATGGCCGGCTGCGACGATCCATTCTGCGAACGCCCGGTCTCGGGCGGCGCGTTGTGCCGGCGACGGAACCAGGTCGGCGAGGGCCGGTCCTCCGAGAGAGAGGATCGCGGCGGCGACCAGCGACACATGGATCGGAGCGAGACGACGAGCCGTCATGTTCCAGGGCCTCCCGACTCTCGGGCTTCGTCCATGGTCGGACACATCGGGCGGTGGCGCAATTTCGGGAAACCCCGTCTGGTATCGTATCGAGCACCCGATCCGGGTCGACGATCGCGTCGACGCGTGATCCGGGAAAATCATGGGATCGAATATTGACACCTCTGATCGCCCTGCTCCTGTCCCTGTCGGTCGAGACTCTGATCGCCGCGACCGTGGTCGCGATCGATGGCCGGTGTCGCCCTTCGGCGGCGGCCGCCGCCGCCGTCGTCGGCACGCTGCTGACCCATCGCCTCGCCTGGGAAGAGGTCTTCGTCGCGACCGACCACTTGGATTGGGTTTCGGCGGTCCTGCTCGTCGAAGCCGAGGTGGTGATCGCCGAGGCTGTCGTCTATCGCGCGATGACCGTGCTCTCGACAGCGCGCTCCCTGCTCGTGTCGCTCCTCGCCAATGCGGGGTCCACCGCGCTCGGCTTCGGTCTCTGGCTCGCCGGGATCGAATGAGAGCGTCCGAACGACGCGTGGGGGAAGATCCGGATTGCCCGTGGCCGCGTTCGCCATGCCTATTCGAACGGGCGGTCGCGGACCGGCTTCGTCATCTCGTTGCCGTCGACACCGTGCCGGCCCGGGGGGGCGACGGGCGACGTCGCGATCGACCCGGTGAAGCCGGCCGGCCGAACGGAATCGACGGACTCACCCGACGAAATCGCCGGCCCGATGATGCGAGGACGGGGCGATGAGATCCTGGGCGGTGGCATTGCTGATGCTGTCCTTCGGCGCCGCTTTCCCCGCGGCAGCCGAGAGACCGGCGATGGTCCAGACATTCGAGGGCTGTGTCGCCGGAGGCTTCCTGTTGCTCGGGGACGGGAGCGATCGCCGATTGGACTTCGACAATGATCCCGACTGGTCGACGTTCGACGGCAAGGTCGTCGTGATCCGCCGGCTCTGGGGTAGCCGGGTGAACCGCCTGACGGAGCCCCCGAAAGTCGTCGGCCGTTGTGATCCCGCCGCCTACGCTCTGTTACGGGCGAGAGTCGCGGCGCTGCGCGGCATTTCCGACCTCATCCAGCGGGGTCGACCGGAAGAAGGCGTCGCCACGGTGGAGCGGGCCGTCGCGACGGCACCCGACGACTGCCTGCTCCTGGCGGCGCGCGTCTTCGCGCTGGAGAGTACCGGCCATCGACGAGACGCGGTCGCCGCGGATGCCCGCGCGACGGCCCTGAACTGCGCGCCCCAGGTCTACGGGCGGCGGCTCAATCAGTTGCGAACCAACCGAGAGCCGTGGTCACGGTGATCGGGGAGCGGCGAAACGGGTCCGAAGACATCGTCGTGGGCTACGGTGGGTTCCGCAGGAGTTCGGCGCACCCACTGCGGCGGGCGAACGGCGATCGGGTCATTGCACCGGTGCGCCACTGATTTTCCGATCGAGAGAACGCCGCGGTCCGCTCCCCGTCACGGGGTGGTCGGAACGCTCACCTTCGGATCGAGACGACGGGCCTCGGCGCGGTCACGATCGGCCTCCTGGTGTCGACCGAGTGCACGGTTCGCAGCCGAGCGCCACGCGAAGAAGCGAGCATCGGTCTTGAGGCCGATGGCGGTGTCGAGGTCGATGATCGCCGCCGCGAAGTCCTTCGAGCGGAAGCGGGCCTGCGCGCGCACGAAGTGGGCATCAGGCATCTTCGCATCGGTCGCGATGGCCCGGGTCGTGTCGTAGACCGCTTCGGCCAGACGCCCGAGAGCGAGTTCGGCCATGGCGCGGTTCACCAGATGGGAGGGGTGCGGGGCGATCGCGAAGGCTCGACCGTGGTCGGCGATAGCCTCTTCGTAATGCTTGCGCTCGAACTGAACATTACCGCGATGGACGAAGAGCGCTTCGACCTTGGGATCGATCGCGACCGCCGCATCGAAGTCGGCGAGCGCCGCATCCCAGCGCTCGGCGGCGGCGTGCAGTCGACCGCGATTGAAGCGAGCCGACCATAGTCGGGGGGCGAGTGCGATCGCCTTGTCATAGTCGGCCACGGCGCGGCCGGGTTCCTTCAGCCGGACCCATACGAGACCGCGGAGGTTGATCGCGACGGCATTGCGAGGTTCGATCTCGATGGCGTGGTCGAGGTCGGCCACCGCACGGAAGAGATCGTCGGCGCGCGCATGGACCCTGGCGCGACCGACCAGAGCCCGGACCAGAGTCGGCTGCAGTGCCAACGCTTCGTCGAAACGCGTCAGGGCGGTGGCGTCGTCGTGAGCCGAATAGGCGGTGGCGCCGTCAGCGGTGAGCTTCGCCGCGCGGGCCTCGGGCGATGTGGCGACGTCGCTGCCGGTCTTTTTCGGCGGCGACGGGATCGCCTTGCCGTCCGGTGCAGCATCGGGCTCTCGCCCCGGATCGTCGACTTCGGACGATGCCGCCGGTGATGGGCTCGGAGCCACCACCAGGGGCGGGGACGACTCGGCGGTCGGGGGAGAGTTGGAAGACGGAACGGCGGGCGGCGTGGTGGCGGGGGCCGACGCGTTCTCTCCGGCCGAAACCAGGGCATCCGGCGGATGATGGCGGGCGATCCATGTCGGCCAATCGGCGGCCTTCGCGCCGATCCGGCACTCGAGCACTCGCCACTCGCCGGCCGCGTCCTTGTGCAGCAGAGCGAATGCCCAGGGGCTCATCTTCCCGGCGGCGTGGTCGGCGGCGAACCTGGTCTTCGACCAATCGATCGGGCCGCCCAGGTCGATCGGTACGAGTTGCGCATAGGCCCAATCACCCTCGACCTTCATCTCCTCGACGTTCACGCCGACGTCGGGGGTGATGTCGCGCCGCAGCACGGGCGTCACCGCGCGCAGCACCGCCATGTAGGGCCCGGAGCCCGGCGCCGGTTCGAACCCGGGGGCACTTCCGGCGGAGAGGAGCATGGTGACCAGCGACAGGACGCCGAGTGTCTTCAGGTGGTGCATCGAACCCTCTATCCTTCGCGCAGTCCGCAGTCCGCAGGCCGATCGGCGAGCCGACCGGTCGACGGTGGGCCACCATGGCATCATCGGTCACCGCCGGCCGCCGGGTCGTCGTCGCCGCCGAGCGCCGAAGGAATGCGACCGCGCAGAGCCGAATAGGCCTGCCAGAGCAGATAGGTCGTGGCGATGCCGCAGAGGATGATCGGGCTCCAGTCCTCCGACGACATCCGCTGCCAACTCCGAAAGACCGCATCGTCGAGGGTCGAGTGCCGCTCGAGCGTGGCAGACAGATAGATCTGGACCCACATCCAGCCGAGGCCGCCGATCATCACCCAGACGAAGCGCGGCACCAGCCAGAGTGCCGACAGGGCGAAGCAGAGCGTGAAGAGCGGGACGAAGAGATCGAGCCGGAAGGGATAGGGCAACAGGAAGAAGGGCAGGCAGGCGGCCACCGTCAGCGCCGTCCGCAGAAGGAGCCCTGGGATCGGGCTCCGCCGCGCGCGGGAAGAACCTCGCCGTGCCGCGATCTCCCGCTCCACCCGCGAGGCGACCTCGGCGTAGTTCTGCGGCGTGCAGAACAGCAGGATCACGGTACGCCAGGCGTTGCGCAGTGCGATGGCGTCGTGCCGGGGATGGTACCGCGCCGAGACGAGGCTGGACCAGTTTGCCGTCGTCCGGGACTGTGACCGCGCGATCAACCCCGCGCCGGTGGTGCCGGGACTGCCGGAAAGCGCTCCCAGCACCACTGCTGCACCGGAAGCGACGGTGGCACGGCGATCGACCGTGGACTGCTCGACTCCGCGGTCATCGATCACGTAGCGCATCGCCAGCCGATTGCGCAGGAGGAGCGCCGTGGCGACCGATCCGAGGCCCACCACCGCCAGGGTCGAGATACCGGTCAGGACCCACATGTCGGCGATGGAATCGACCTTCCCGTCTCCGACGAGGACGAGAAAGGTGAGCAGGCCGCCCATGAGCAGCACGACGAGAACGGTCGCCTTCGCATAGACCAGCAGGAGCAGGGGCTGCGTCAGAAGTGGAACGTCGATGCGCCACTCGAGCCTGGGGGGCGGCGCCGAATCCGAAGGCAGAGGTTCGCTCATCGCCGCCTCCTCCTCGCGGTCTCCGCCCCTGGAGAAACGGCGGCGCAACGCGAGAGCCGAACATTCCACCGCGGCCCAAAAAGCGAAATGCGAGCGTGATCGGTGCCGCGACCGATCATGGTTTGGCACCGCCCGGCGGGCGATGCCATGAGGCGCGTCAACGCCGGTGGCGGAAGCCGTCGAACTTCCGTCGAGCGCGGCGAAATCACGCGCCTCCGAGCGGTCGAAGCGTTCCCAGTCTTCGCCTTCGCCTTCGCGAACACCAGCGTCCGGACGACCGTTGTTCTCCTCCGGTCCGCGGTCGCTGCGGGCACACCCCGAACCTACGACGGCTCCTCGGGGTGTCGTGTACCCTCGTCGATCTCCGACCGCGCGATCCTGACCCCGCAATTCGGACAGAACCTCGCCCCCTCGGGCAGAGGAGAGCCGCAGGCGATGCAGAAATGAGGTCCAGGGCCGGACGTCGCCGGTTCCGAAGGTTCGAGGTTCGCGGCGGTCGTCGTCTTCGAGCGGCCTCGACGGCGGAGCGCCAGTGCCGCCGCGCCGACCGACAAGGCCGCGAGCGCCGCAGCGCCGCCCCCGACATACCGCCAATCCACGCAAGACGACGCGGCGGCCGGCGGCGAGATCCCGGCGATCCGCCCCGGTTTGACCGACACGGGCAGCGACTGGCCACCCTCTCCCCCCCAGGCCCGCACGTCTTCCGGAACCACGGTGGCTCCGCCGTCGGCCCCGGCTCTGCGTCGCATCTTGACGATGAACAGGTCACCGTCCTTGGCGACCGGTTCGGACGCCGCGAATGCGATCGTGCAGGAGCCCTTGGCCACCTGGAAGTCGACGAGCGCGTTGGCGAGGGTGGGGCCCGCGGCCACTTCGACGACTTCGAACGCCTCGCCCTCGAAGCCGAGCCGCATCTGAAGCGCCGATAGACCCTTGGCATCGGATGCGCGGATCGGAACCGCCACCACCTCTCCTTGCGGGATCTTCACATCGGCGACGCCGATCTCCAGCGCCCGGGCCGCGGTGAACCACCACGGCAACGTCAGCACGAGGACGGAAAGCGCGATGCGTAAGCGTTCGCCGACCCGTCCCTGGCGGTTCTCGGACATCGTCTTCATGGCTGGCGTCCCACGATGCTGCGCAGGATCAGCCGCGCGTCGTTCGATGTGATCTGACCGGTCTTGTCGAGGTCATAGGCCATGTCCGGTCCCATGAGGCCGACCGACATCTGCAGCGCCTTCAACGCATCGAGGGCGGTGAAGACCTTGACCGGCTCCGGCTGTTTCGGCGGGTCGGACGGCTGCTGCGGCGTATCCGACTTGGGCTTCGGGTCTGCGGACGTGCTCTGCCCCTGGGGGACCGCGATCTCGCCCGCGACGAGCGCGAACGAGGGCCGGGCATTCGTCACCGTATTCGCCGCGGTGTCCTGGAGCGTCAGCGTCGTATGCGAGCCCGGCCCGCCCAGGATCGTGAACGGCACATAGGCGAGGATCCCCGATCCCGAGACACCGCCCGAGCCGGCGAAGCCGATCCGCGCCAATCCGGCCTGGCCGACATTGGACTCGAGCAGGGCCTGACCGCCGAGCATCGGACCCTTCTCCGCCTTGCCGGCCGGCTTCGCCACGGCGGCGTCGTACCTCAGCTCGAGATTGAGATTGGCCAGGTTGTCGCTCTTGAGCAGGTAGATCGGAACGCGGATCGTCGCGCCTTGGGCCGCCGTATGCCGACAAACCTGCAGCTGAAGCTGCGCGGCATTGTCCGGGCACGCCTTCGTGGTCTGATTGGATTGATCGGACGGGCCGGTGGACCCGGGAGACGTCGGGGTCGAAGCGACGGGTATGTCGATGTCGCCGGTCTTCGCGGTCGTCGGGAGCGGCCCGGCCACCCAAGCGTATTGGTAGTATTTCTTGTAGAGAGGGGGGCTGATTTCGATGAGGACCCAGAGCGATTTCTCAGCCTGCCCCGCTGGGCTTCCGAGTGTATTCTCCGGAACCTTCATGACGCCGCTCAAGTCTACAACATTTTCCGTTGTAGAAGAGTGGATTACACCATTCAACATAACGGTTGGTGTAGTCGGTTCTTTGCCAACGCCGTAAATATAGTACACTGACGTTCCGAAGGCACAGCACGTGAACGTGTTCCGCATCCGCCTGATATTGGCGTGGAACGTGACCTTCTGGCCCGGGAAGAGCGAAGGGGGCGGTGGCGAGAAATAGGAATGTGTCGTGTGCTCGGAATTGAGCGCGTTCATGGTGTGCTCGACATGATTGTCGCGCCCCTCCTTTACGACGTTCGAGACCCCGTTGGCGGCCTCCGGAGATACATGCGTGATGGTCGCGGGATGGACCTTGACGAGGCGCCAGTAGCCTTGCTCCTGCGCTACGGCGCCGACGCCTCCGAAAGCAAGGAAGACGAGACCGGCGGCGAGCAGCGCGCGTGAGAACCAGTTCGTGCGGGAAACCGATGTCGAGGCTGCGTTGTTCATCGCTTTCCTCCATCAATCATTCTTCGATGCGCCGCACACGACCTGCGCGTTGGTCGGCGAAGAGGCGTTGGTCATCTGAAATAGAAGTCGGTTCTCGCGGCAGCGAAGAGCGCCCGTCCACAGCGACGACGCGTCATCGGTTCGAGCAACAGATTCACCAAGAACCGAGGTAGATCCGCACATCGGCTTCATCCGGCTTCGAAAGCAAAACCATATGAAAGTATGAGCGCAGCTTGACCTCACGTCGTTCGCCCGGATCAACCAGAAATGCGTCGCAACGACGCACGCGCGTGCGATCGGTCCGCCGCGGGTCGTCGGGTCGGACAGCCCTCACGGGCAATCCGACCCGCGACCGCCCGAGATCGCCATGCCGGTCACATCGAGGCGTTCGATGGCGATCGGACGGATGCCGTACTGCTGCACCCGGTTCCGGGGACTCCGGGGCGGCGGTGTGAGCGGGAGCTGCCTTAGGACACTCTCGTTCCGGTCGTTCCGGAAGGTTCAGGCCGGCGCTCGGCGGGACTTCGGGCGTTCCACGCCGATCAATGGTTGACGCGCCGAGCTTGATCGGCGTCATTGAACGAGCATCCCGTCGGTTCGACAATGATCAGTGAGTTTGGGCGAGATCATCCCGGTACCGACCGGAGGCGATGTCCGTCGGCGGCAGATCCAGCCTCGAAATCGCCCGGCGCCAGATTTCGGAAGGTGCCGAATGGCGCACGGGGACACCGAACCTCGCCCTCGCGACCGGCGCGTCGATGGTCATGGCACCATCCGCAACGCGGTTCCTCGTCGGATGTTGGCGGGTCACTGTGAACGCCGGGGCGATCATAGCGGCATCGTGCACCGTCCCGCTCGTCGGGGGGGCTCCGGACGGGTCGAAGCGGAATTCGAATGCGGCGGTGAAGAGCGAGAGGACGTGTCGATCGAGGTCGGTGCGGGAGGCGAAGCACTCCGGGAGCGGTCTCGTCGGTCGGGGCGCGTGATGCCCGGATCACGATGCCTAGGGGAAATCCACACGATCGGAATCGTCGGCCAGGACGCCGACTAGGCCACCGGTCTGCACTACGGAGGGCGAGGCGATTATGAGAACGACGTTTTCCGCTCTTTGCGTGATGGTCGCGGCTTCTCTCTTCGCCGTCACGCTTCCCGTAGGCGCCGACGAGGGCGATCCCTCGGGTTGGTTCCTGCGGGTCGACCCGCGGCAGCGAGCCTTCCTGACCTGGACGCCGCGCGCAGAGGGTCCGCGCATGGTCATGCTAGGATGCCTCAGGGATGCCGGAACCTTCACCACCATGTCCGCCGCCGTCCAGAACGGCGAGGAGATACCCGAAGCGAGCCTCGGGCTGTCGGCCGACGACGCCGTCTTCGAAGTCGAGGGGAAGAGCGTCCTCTACCCCTACACCGGGCGAACGACGTTCATCTCCGACCTCGACGTCGACGACGCCGCCGTGATGTCGATCGGTGCGCGGCTCCTGCCGGTGCTCGAAGGCGGAGGTGACATGGTGCTCGAGGTGTCGCCCCGGCAAGGCGGGCCGGTGGTGACCCGCGTCACCATTCCGCTGGCGGGTATCGCGGAGCTGTTGCCTCGCTTCGCCGAGGTTTGCTTCACATCAGCTGCTGCGAAGCCGCGGTCCGAAGGCGTCCGAGAACCGGCGAAGGCGCCCGATCCGAAGCTGGAGACGGTCCTCGCCCGAATTGCCAGCGACGCGGCCGTCGTGGGTTCGCCGTCGAATCCGACGGTCTTCCGCCTCGACACGCCGGCATGGATCACTCGGCTGTGGACGTATCATTGGAACGAAGGGCGCGGGGATCGCCCAGGCACGATCGCCATCGTCTCGACGACGACCGGCGCAGTGGTCGGTGTCTGGCCGGTCGTCGCCACCAGGCACATGTTCGCCACCACGCCGGGAAGCACTTGGCCGACGGCGGGCGACGGCCCCCCGTTCCTCTACTGGACCGCGACACCCGCCATCTGGTTACCGCCCGGCGAATACGAGATCCGGGACTCCTCGCCGGGAAGTTGGTCGCAGAACGAAGAGACCGATCATCGCGGCGTGGCGATCGTCCATGGCGTCTCCGGACGTTGAGCAGCGGGCCGGAGGACCGAGTGGGCGTGACGTCGGCACGGCTTCGACTGTGCGATCGAGGCTGCTCGGATGTGGCCCCGCGCCCGTCTTCGGCGATCGACGTTCCACCGGAAGAGCCGTGTCCGAGGCGGATCAATCGGTTGGACGTCCCCTGACCTCATAGATCCCGGCACCGTGGAGCGCGGTCTGGGTGGACCACGTCGCGGGGTCCGAATCGACCACGGCATAGGTGCCTGCCGGGAGCGTCAGATCAGGTCGGACCCACCAGTATGCGTGAGGCACACCACCCTGGCCGACGGCGCCCGAGGCGCGCCACGGACCGAAGACGCGACCGTCGGCCGAACGCAGCGCGAGGGTCCCCGGCGGCACGCGCGTTCCGTAGTGATAGGTGGTGATCTGCTCGATCCGACAGGGGACGCCGATCTCGAAGCGGGGCGTGCGGTTCGCGCCCGGCCGGACCGCCGCCGTGGTCCCGTTGCGCGCCAGGATCGGATCCGTGGTGTCGGGAAGCGGTCGCATGCCGTCGTCGACCGACGGGCGAGAGCGATCGGGCTGCGACACGGCACCCGGGGAGGCTTCGGCCGAGAGATCCGCCGGTGAGCCGGATTCCCGAGCGATGCGCGCAGACGCCTCGACGGCAGAGTCGAGATAGCCCTCGATCGCACTCAGATCATGTCCGATCGGAGCACCCGGTGCCGCATCGTCGACGGCGGCGATCTCTGCCCGGGCGGCAGCGACGATGACGTCGAGTCGACGCACTGAGACCATGTAGGTCCCCACCGTATGGGCGCGACCGCCCGCCGTGACCGTGACCGACATTCCCCAGCCGTCGAGCACATTGCGGTTCGCATAGGATCGGTCGAGGTCGAAGAAGCGGCAGGCGAGGACCTGGGCATAGATGCGGTCGCGCGCCCGTGGCGACAGGATCCTGTGGTGTTCGACCTGGTACTTCATCGGGCTGTGACGCAACGGCCCCTGAAACCGCCCGATCCACGAGGTCGCTTCGCCCGACGGAGCGATCTGCAACCGCTTCGTGGTGCCGTCGACCGCCACGGCGAAATCCGCGGGAGCATGAACGCCGGGAGAGATGGACGAAAGGGGAGCACATTCGTCGTCGGGTGCACTCGGGGCCTGCGCAGAGGCGGCGACCGCCGTCGCGATCCAACAGCACAGGACCGCCATCGGGCGCGTGACGCTCGGGCGAAGTCGTGTTTCGCCGAACATTTCGACCTCCCGTCGAACGGAAGGGGTCGCGGATGTCCACGCGGCCCCGCCCATCACGACAATGTCGATCCGGCGGACCGAATTGTCGAGCGAGTCTGATGCGAATCCACCTTTCCGACGAGCGCATCGCAGGTCGCGACTGCTCTCGAACCAGGGGATCCGGCTCGCCCCGATCGATGTAGCCGAACAGCGATCCCGCCCTCTCGTCCGTCCCGCGCATCGAACCGCTCCGCCTCACCGGAGAACGGAAACAGTCCGACGCGCTGATGGAAAACGTCTTTTTCAGCAGCCGGTCAACGCCGCACCGCGCGCCCGAGAATCAGGCGAGCATCGTTGGAGGTGATCTGCCCGTTCTTGTCGAGGTCATAGGCCATGTCCGGCGACAGCAGGCTGACCGACATCTGCAGCGCTTTCAAAGCGTCGAGCGCCGTGAAGACCTTGCTCTGGTCGGACGTATCCACCGGCGGGTTCGGCGTCACCGGCGGGTTGTGCGAACTGGGTCCAGTGCCGTCGGAAGGCTCCTGCCCGGCCGTGACGACGATCTCACCGGCAGCCAGCGCAAAGGCCGGACGCGCGTTGGCGGTCGTGTTGGCGGCCGTGTCCCTCAATTCGAGCTTTGTGCTCGAACCCACCGCTCCGACGACTTTGAACGGCACATGGGCGAGAATTCCCGAACCCGAAACGCCGCTCGGACCGGCAAAGCCGATCCGCGCCACCCCTGCCTGTCCGAGATTGGAATCGAACAACACCTGGCCGCCCAGCAGCGGGCCTTTTTCCGCTTTGCCGGCCGTCGTGGCAATCGCGCTGTCGTATCTGATCTCGAAGTTGAGATTGGCCAGATCAGCGCTCGCGAGCAGATAGATCGGCACCCGGACTGTCGTCCCCTGCGCCGCGGTGATCTTGCATGCCTGTAGTTCCAGCTGCGCCGGTTTGTCCGGGCATGCCTTTGCCGTCGTCTGCTGCGACGACGACGAAGGCGACGACGACGAGGAAGACGACGAGTTGGAAGATTCCGGGGCCGGATTGGTCGGCCGCACGACACCGGAGATACAGCAAGTGCTGGCCGTTGCCGGCGGCACACCGTTCTTGAGATAGCAGACCGCCTGCGCCCCCTGCGCGCCGGGCCGCACCCAGCTGAAGGCCCTACAGGCGGCAACGCCGGCACATTGATCGCGGCAGGCCGCCGCGCTTTCGATGCCGGTCAACTGTCGGAAATCGGAACCCGGCCGGTCGATCGTCTGCTCCAGACCGGATGCATCCGGGTTCGTCGGCGTACCGTCCTCCGGCTTGGGTTTCGGTTTGGGATCCGGCGAGGATTGATCCACCCAAGCATAGCGATAGACGAACTGGCACGCGAACCCCCCGGTGAAGCCGCCGCCGGTGAGGAAACTGAGGTCGCCGCTTACCGCAGGGTGATCGGGAATCTCGTACGGTTTGGTGGTGAGGTTGCCGGAGCCCTTGCTGCTGAACAATCCGAGTTGATCTGCGCCACGCCGGTAGGCCCACACCGCCACTTCGGAAGGGCCTTGCACCAACTGGATGCCGAGCGGCACCTGAAAATTCTGGCCCGGATCCAGCCGCTCCGGCATCGGCGGCAGCATGACACGGTGGTGGGTCCAGTAGGGGTGCTCGGTCGCCGTATGCCATCTGCCGACTTCGACGGTCGTCCGCGAGCCGGCAAACAGTTTGAACTGATAGCCCTGCACAGTGGCCTCATAGCCGGCTTCGCATTTCTTGATGGAGCCGTCTTCCGCCACATCCTGCAATTGCCAATGCCCCGCGAGCGCCGGGGGTGTCCCGAGCGCCATGCCCAGCATCACGCCCACGCACAGACACCGAATGGTGTTTCCTTTCATGACGTCGCTCCGATGGAAGGAGAGAGCCGCCGCGCCGGGCTCAGCCCGTGGCGCGGCGGCCGCATTGGGCTATTCGTCGAAGATGCCGGCCGGCGTGCCATAGCGTTCCGGCCACTCGGCCCAGGCGACATCGCCCGGGCACAGCGCGTATTCGAGCAACCGCCATTGGCCGTCCTCGCGGCGGACCAGCCCGCCGGCCAGATGGCTGGTATCGCCGCCGCAAACGGTACCCGCCCATATCGGCTCACCGCCGCTCGGCAATTGCGGCGTGGTCAGGATGAAGGCCCAGTCGCCGCAGACCCTGATCCGCTCGACCTTGAAATCGACTTTGGTGCGCAGGCTCGCGCTCACCGGCGTCCGCAGAGCATCGAGCATCGCGGCGCGATCGACACCGGTGGCATCGCCGCAGACTCCTGTCGCGCCCTTTGCGCTGGTCGGCCGAGAGGATTGCGCCCCCGCAGCGATGGGAAGAACGGCGACAAGGGCAGCGGCGATCCAAAGCTCGATGGTCTTCATGGCGGTCCCCTTCGCGCATGGCGCGGAGGGCGCAGGCATCTGCCACGGCTCGCCGGAGAGGATGCCGACGCACCTCACTCACAGAGCGTAAACTATCCACGCCAAACGGCATTGATGCCGGTCAACGATCAGCGCCACCACGCGGAACGATTCGGCGATGGAGGACGAGCGCCCGGAAGGCTGCTTGAGCCGCTACATGACGCTGGAAGGATTGAAGCTGGTGAGCGATGATCCGCTCATCAAGTTGCCCTCCGCGACGGCCTGAGCCTACTTCGGACCCCACCGAAGATCGGCGGTCCTACGCCACTCCCGGGGACGTCACCCGACGCCGCTGCAATAGGGCGCCTGTTGAAGGTGAGCAGATCGAGTGGCCTGCTGCCGGTTTCACGGACACCGAGTTTAGGTGTCATGATGGAACTGGAGGCATCGGATGGTACGCAGACGTTTCGGTAGAGAGTTCAAGCTGGAGGCCGTGAGGCTGGTCCGCGAGCGCGGCGTCGGCGTCGCCCAGGCGGCGCGGGATCTCGACGTGCACGAGAACCAACTCCGCAAGTGGGTTCGGGAATTCGCCACCGATCCGGCTCAGGCGTTCCCTCGGCAAGGTCAGATGAAGCCGGAACAGCTCGAGATCGAGCGTCTCCGGCGTCAGGTGGCCAAGCTCGAGGCGGAGCGCGACATCCTGAAAAAAGCCGCGGCCTTCTTCGCGAGGGAGTCGACATGAAGTTCGGCTTCTTCGCGAAGCCCCGAGCGATCTGGCCGATCAAATGGTTGTGCGAGGCGCTCGGGGTCTCGCGTTCCGGCTTTCACGCCTGGCTGACGCGCTCGCCGAGCCGGCGGGCGAGAGAGGACGAGGCCCTGTCGGCCAAGGTCCGTGCGAGCTTCCTCGACAGTGACCGTACCTACGGCGCTCGCCGCATCTGGCACGACCTGCTGGCCGACGGCGCCTCGTGCGGTCTGCATCGGATCGAGCGTTCGATGCGGGCTCAGGCACTTCGGGCTCGTCCGCGTCGTCGTGGACTTCCTGCCGACACCGGCGAGCGGAGGGGCGACGCCATCGCGCCGAACCTGCTCGATCGCCAGTTCGAAGCCGAAGGCCCGAACCAGAAGTGGGTGGCTGACTTCACCTACATCTGGACGGCGGAGGGCTGGCTCTACGTCGCCGCGGTGATCGACCTGTTCTCCCGGCGTGTCGTCGGCTGGTCGATGAAGGCGGAGATGACGGCGCAACTCGTCACCGATGCCCTCGTCATGGCGATCTGGCGGCGAGGAAAGCCTGACGCGTTGCTGCATCATTCCGACCGCGGCAGCCAATACGTGAGCGAGCAGTTCCAACGCCTGCTCGCCGACGCCGGCGTCTCCTGCTCGATGAGCCGGGCCGGCAACGTCTGGGACAACTCGGCGATGGAGAGCTTCTTCTCGTCGCTGAAGACGGAGAGGGTCCGCCGGAAGGTCTATCGGACCCGCGATCAGGCGAGGGCCGACGTGTTCGACTACATCGAACGCTTCTACAACCCGAAACGCAGGCACTCGACGATCGGCTACGTCAGCCCGGCAGAGTTCGAACGGATGGCCGAATTAGCTCAAGATGGTGTCCACCGAACCGGCAGCAGGCCATATTCTGGAACGCGTGGAGACCATCGGCGTCGATGCTGATGCCGCGACGTTGATCGAAGATGCGCGGGCCAGGTCAGGCGCTCGGTTGACGAAATCGAAGAGCGTAAGCGGGAGCGCGATGAAGAGACGGACAGCGACACGGATTGGACTCATATCGTGACGCAGAAGAAGGAGGACGCAACCGCCTCAGCTGTTCCTCCAGCGACCCGCTCGATATTCGACGACGTCGACAAATAACATCGATCGGTTCTGAACGTTGGTTGATGCACGGTTATCTGGGTGACTGTTTGCAATCTGCGTCCGGACGTCTGGACCCAGCCAAAGCACAATCGGCCACCAATCGGACATTGGCCGCAGCGCTGCAGGAAGGCCCCAACGCCCTTACCTCAGGCGTGGGGGCAGCGGCCGCATTCGGCGCGATGCGGCCGCGAGATCTGTGCGGGATTCAAGAAAATCCGAGTTTCCTTCAATTTCGATACACGCGCTGAATCGCCGCCTCGCTTGGAAGGTCCGTCGACCCTGAGAACGCGGCGGAACTTCGGATCGGTACCCTAGGCGAGTATTGCGGGGATCGCCGAAAGCAACTTACTCCACAACAACACGGCTGGACCACGAGGCGACGGCGCGTAAAACCGTGCCGACCATCGCTGAACCGATGCGTCTTCGAAGAGCCGAAATGCGACGAACGCCTGCCACAGATTCTTTCATCTTGAGAATCTGGGGATAGAACGAAGCACAGACAAAGAACAAATTCCCAACACGACTTCCGAAAATCTTCGAGTCGATCGGACTAAGCTATTGAAAACTAGAAGGAAGGTGGCGCGCCCGAAAGGATTCGAACCTCTGACCCCCAGATTCGTAGTCATGTAATACTTATATATAATTCAAAATTATCAAATGTCAAAATAGATAGTCAGCCGTGAAAATATTGGTATATTGTCGATATCAATGCTCATCGTTACGGAACAATTGGGTTCGCGAGCACTTCGGCGGGAATTTCGACGCTGTTTAACTGCGCGGTGAGTGTAAATCGGTGCGGTGGTTTAACCCCGCCACCCAATATGATCTCAATGAGTTATTGCGCCGATCGGCCTGCAGACCCCGCGCCTGTTCACACCCTGCTCCTGTCCCTGGCGACTGAGGCTCCGATCGCCGCGGCCGTGGTGGCGATCGGCGTGTGGTGTCGTCCCGCGAAGGCGGCGGCAGCGGCCATCGTCGGGACGTTGGCCACGCACCGGCTCGACTGGGAGGCGGTCTTCGTCGCGACCGACCACATCGACTGGGGTGCGGCCGTGCTCTTGGTCGAAGCCGCGGTGGTGATCGCCGAGGCGATCATCTCCCGGACGATGACCGGGCTCTCGATCCCGCGCGCGCTCCTCGTGTCCGTCTTCGCCAATGCCGGATCGACCGCCCTCGGCTTCGCTCTCTGGCTCGTCGGTGTCGAGTGAGAGCGCCCAAACGACGCGTGGGGAATGTCCCGGATTACCGGTGGCCACGTTCGGTACACCTTCTCCAAGAGGCCGTGGCGGGCGGCCTCGAGTGACGACATCGCCGAACCGACCGGAGCAAGCCGCCGGCTCTTATGGCCGCTTCGCCTCGATCGGAGATGCTCGGTACCGGCTCGTGGCCGACCGGATCGGAAGAAGCGAGGGCCGTACGATGAGACCATGGGCAGCGGCAGTCCTGATGTCGGCGCTCGGCGCCTCCCTCCCTGCCGCCGCCGATCGGCCTGCGAAGCTCGACCATTTCGAGGGATGTGTCACCGACGGCTTCATGTTGGCCGGGGATGGGAACGAACGCCGATCGAAATTCGACAACGACCCGGACTGGTCGGTGTTCGATGGCAAAGTCGTGGTGATCCACCGACTCTGGGCCAGTCGGTCGAACCGCCTCGTGGAGCCCCCGCTCGTCGCGGGCACCTGCCGTCCCGAGGTCCTCGCGCTCTCGCGAGCGAGAGTCGCTGCATTTCGCGGCATCTTCGACTTGATTCAGAACGGTCACCTAACGGAAGGTCTCGCCGTCGTGGAGCGCGCCGCCGCGACGGCGCCGGACGATTGCCGGCTCCTCGCAGCTCGTGTCTACGCGCTCGAGCGCACCGGCCATCGGCGCGAGGCGAAGGTCGCGGACGCCCGCGCGACGGCCCTGAACTGCGCCCCGGACGTCTATGGTCGACGACTGAATCAGTTTCGAACCAACCGAGAACCGTGGTTGCGGTGATGGGCGCATGGCCAAGCCGGTCCGAAAACCTCCGGCTGACCAGCGACGTTCTAGGCGACCCATCGGTGGCCTGCTGCCGTTTGTTGATCCCCCTCAATGCGCAATCCCTCGGACGGAGCCAGCAATACGAGCCCTGGATCGCGTAGGTTCGGCCGCTGGCTCGCTTCGGTCTCCGGGGCGGGTCGGTGCCGGGGAGGTACGAAATGACGGGATCTCAGAAAACACGCCCGGCTCTCGAATGGACCATCGACGTCGGCCTCGTCACCGAGCCACTTCTCCTTATCGTCTACGCCAAGGCGATGGCGATCGTCGGCGCGATCATGGTGGCGCTACTCGTCTTCCTGCCGGCCGTCACCGGCAACACCGATGGCATCCTGCCGATGCTCGGCCTCGTCGGTCTCGTCTTCGTGGTCGTCATGGCCATCAGCCTGGTCGCGGCGGGCTTGGTGATGCGCAATCGCCATACGATGCGCTTCGCCGTCGACGAGCACGGCGTGCGTCAATTTTCCGTCGATCGACGCGCCGCCGCCGCGTCGACCGCGGCGATCGTCGCCGGTGCCCTCGCGAACAGTCCGGGTGCCGTCGGCGCCGGCCTGCTGGCCAAGGCGCAGGCGCGGCGATCGGCCGCCTGGAAGGGCATCGTTTCGGTCCGCCGACATCCGTCGCGCCGGGCGATCGCCCTGAACAACCGCTGGCGCACGGTGATGCTCGTCTTCTGCACGCCCGAGAACTACGAGACGGTCGCCGCCCGCGTCGATGCCGAGATGGCGAACCACCGCGCGACGCGGCGGATCCGCGCCAACCCGCTGCCGGGGCTCCTGTTGCGCACTCTGGTGGTGGTGGCGGCCTGCCTGCCGTTCTTCGTCCTGCCCTATCCGTTCGAACGCGACATCTTCGTGCCGATCCTGACCCTGGCCTTCGGCCTCGCCGCGCTCTGGCTGATCCCACATCTCGGCGTCGTCGCCATCGCCGGCCTCGCCTGGATGTGGGTGGAGATCGCCATGCGGGTGCCGGACATCTCGGTGCTCTCGCGGCCCGATCGATGGGCGCCTCTGGCGATCACCGCAGTGGCTACGATCGTGCTGATCGCGCTGATCGTCGCGCTCATCCGCGGGCGGGTCGCCTCCGGCCTCGCCGGGGACGAGGAGGAACTGGAGATCGAAGACGACGGCCGCAAGGACGAATGACCGCCGGTGATCCGCCGCCTCGGCGCGGTCATCCGGCTATCCGCCGTTCCCCGACCTGCCCGCGACCTCGGGCGAGGCGGGAAGAAGAACCGAAAGGAGGATGCGGTGTTCCTTTCGAAATGTTTCGGCTTTTCGCTCGCCGCCGCCTGCCCCGGGGCTGCGGCCGTCGGAGCTTCCGAGCGGGCGCCACGCTCAGCGCTGCGGGTCGAGGTTATGCGGGCCGTCGTGCCGTAGTTCCGACGCGACGTCGGTCCGTTCGCCGCGATCACCGTCGAGGAGATGAACGTCGAGGGCACCGGGCTCATGCCCGCCTCACCCCGGTCCTGGCCGGCGGCCCGGTCGACTGGGCGAACTCCCGGTTCACCGCCACGCGCTCGACCGTCGGCATGAAGCCCCGAGTGTTCGTCCCGCCGCGGCGAACCGGCCCCATCCATACGCAAAGGGGAATACGAATGAAGCGACTGTTGTGCCACCTATGCTTGGCGGCAGCCTGGGTCATATCCATCTTCGACCCGACGATGGCGGGGGACATCGCAGCCCACTCTCCCGAGGGCGCCGCTTTGCTGAGCACGCTGCGGTCTCATGCGGCGCCCCTGATCAGCGAACCGTTCGTGTTCCACGTCTGGGAACTCCGCGCGGAAGGTGACTGGGCCTTCGTGAGTGTCTCGCCGATGCGCCCAGGTTATGAGGGTGACCCGCATGATGACGCCAATTCGGCCTTTGGTCGGCTCGCCGGCGAGAGCAACCTCATCGATGCCTTGTTCGTGAAGACCGGCGAATGGCGTATGCTCGAATGCGGCTTCGGCCCTACAGACGTGTTGTGGGTGGGGTGGCAGGAACGTTATGGCCTGCCGGAGAACTTGTTCAACTCGGAAGGGGGCGCTGGCACCTATCCCCCTGCGGCGTCGGCTCCCCGTGGGAATCCGAGTTGCGGTTGAGGTGCTGCTCCGCCCGCATCGTCCCGACATCCGGCTCTGGTTGTGCTCATCCTGAGCTTGGCGGGAAGGTGGGCGAACTCCCGGCTCGCCGCCACGCGCTCGACCGTCGGCATGAAGCCCCGGGTGTTCGTCCCGCCGCGGCGAACCGGCCCGGAGACCTGGACCGTGTTGGAGTACCTTCCCGGCGCGGAGCTGGTGCCGACGGGCGATCGGGCCGCCCGCAACGGCACCCCGGCGGGCCCGATGCCGGTCGGCGCGCCGGCGCCGATGGCACCGCCACGGTGATACGGGCTCGCCCCGCGCGAGACCGCCATCGACGGCGTCGGGCGGATGATCGGGCGCCGCGTTCGCCCCTCAGTCGCCGCGTCGGGCCCGGAACGAACCGCTTTTTCCCGTCGTCGAGAGAACGCCCTGGGTCATGGTCCAGGTGCCGGTCAGCTCCCCGCCGGCCACCGTCCCGGTCCAGCGATTGTTGAGGAACTCGATCACGAACCGGCCGTCGGCGGCGATCCGGCCGCTGTGACCGGTCGCCGCGTCGATTTCTCGCACCATCGTGATGCGATCGCCGGCGACGGTGAAGGTCACCGCCATCTGCGGTCGCGAGGCGAGCAACCCGCGGACGGTTCCACGATAGGTCCCTTCGCGCGTGGTCCCTTCGGGGCGCGGCGTCACCGGCGAGGGCGGCGGTTTCGTCGTCGTCACGGGAGGTAGCGGTTGCTCCACCGGCGCGGCTGCGCCGCCGGGGGTCCAGTGATAGAACCAGTCGACCCGCCCGAAGGAGCCCGCCGTCACGAAGAAGTGGAGGGGCGTATCGCGCGAACTCGCCTCCGGCAGCGGCGGGACACGGAAGGACACCGTCCGAGTGGTTCGCTCGGTCGCCGCCAACGAGGCGCGGACCCCACCCAGTTCGCGCTGGCCACCCCCCACCCCGGGACCGAGGTAGAGCGAGAAGTTCGCCGCCATGTTCTGCCAACCGCCGACCTCGGGGGTTATCGACAGCGCCGCCTCGAAGGTGCCGCCCGGTTCCAGCCGGCTCGGCGGCTTGCCCCAGGCGAGGCGATGCTGTGACCATCGCGCCTGAACCGCGGGATGCCGGCTGCCGACCACCATGTGGGCGTCGTCGGCCTCGGTGACCCGTTCCTCCCATCCCTGGTTGACGCTGCTGGAGCCCGGCAGGCAATTGGTCTCGCCCGGACAGGGGCCGGCCGAGCGGCCGTAACGAACCGACGCCAACCGCCAATGGCCCGATCCGCCGGCCGTGGCCGGAGGCACGGCGGGTGTTGTGGTGGTGGCGGGGGGCGTGGCGGCGGCGGGGGGCGCGGCGGTCGCCGCCTTGCCCTGAGACTTCGCCTCGTCGGGTGCCGGGCTGCCGCCGGTCGCGGTCTTCTTCACCTCCGCCTCGGCCTTGGCGAGGAGCGCGCGCGCCTTGTCGAGGAGGGCCGCGTCGACCGATGTGAAGACGGATGCATCGCCCGCGAGCCCGGCGGCGATCGAGTCGCGACACCGTACCCAGTCGGCAGCATTGCAGGCCTTGGCGCCGACCATCAACTGGTCGAGCCGCCGACGACGCTCGGCATCGGAGACCACCTTGCGGCCGCCTCCGTCAGGAGCGCCCTTGTCCACCGTCGCCTTCTTCTCCGCCTCGGCCGCCTGGGCGGCGATCGCCCGGGCCTTGTCGAGCAGACGGGCGTCGTCGGGGCGGAAGACCTTCTCGCCGCCGTCGAGGCCGAATGTGATGGTCTCACGACAGGCCTTCCACTTCGAGGCCCGACAGGCCTCGGCCCCCGCGAGGAGCAGATCGAGACGCCGCTTGCGCTCGGCCGCGCTCTTCGCGTCGACCTCGGCCGCCTTCTTCTCTGCCTCGGCCGCCTGGGCGGCGATCGCTCGGGCCTTGTCGAGCAGACGGGCGTCGTCGGAGCGGAAGACCTTCTCGCCACCGTCGAGGCCTGCCGCGATGGTCTGGCGGCACTCCTTCCATTTCGATGCCCGGCAGGCTTCGACCCCGGCGAGGAGCAGATCGAGGCGGCGCTTGCGTTCGGCGTCCTGGGCGCCGGTGGTCTTCGCCGCGGCGCGGGCGGCCTCGATCTCGGCCCGCAGGCCGGCGAGGACACGCGCCTTGGGGTTGACGGCCTCGATCGCCCGGAGCTTCTCCTCGGCGCCGCGCAGGCCCTCGGCCGTCGGCGGTGTCAACGCCTTCCGCGCCTCGCCGACCAGGGTGCGGATGCGGTCGCGTCCGCCGCACCAGGTCGTGGCGGCGGAGGAACCGGGTTCGATCGCCCGCGCTGCCTCGCCGGCGGAGCAGGCGTCGTCGACGTCGCCGGCACTCCAGGCCTTCTCACCGCGAGAACGGGCCTCGGCCAGTTCCCTCTCTTTCTGCCGTCCCTCGCGAACTGCAGCGTCGGAGACCGTCACCGCGACCGAGACGGAAGCGTTGCCGAGTTCGATGCCGCGCACGTCGCGCGCCACCACCTTCGCTTCTATGGTGCCGGGGGTGGCGCGTTGGACGCGGGTTTCCTGTGACGCCGGATTGCCGGAGAAGCTCGAGCCTTCGTTCAGGCTCCAAGACCAGCGTACCGGCTCGGCCGGTTCCGGCTCGACCGTCGCCTTCAGGGCGACGTCCATGTGCGTGGTGATGGCGCGTTCGAGCCGCTCGAGACCCTTGCCCTGTTTCCACAGCACGATCTTCTCGGTCTCGCGGCCGAAAGCCGGGCCGAGATTCACCGCGGTGACGGTACGCAGGCGTGGCGTCACCACCACCTCGGCGGTGGCGACGCGCTCGCCCTTCGGCTTCGCCAGGGTCGCGATCGAGATCTTCACCGGTTTCGACGACTTGGCGACGAAGGTATAGACGCGATCGTCGGTGGTCGGTCCGGGGCTCTCGGCTTCGCCGTCGAGCCGCCAGCGCCGCATCAGCGAGCCGGGCTCGGGCTCGGGGGTCTCGCGCGCCGTGACCTTCACCGCCTCGCCGGCGAAGGGATTCGGCGGCTCGACGGTCAGCGTGAGCCCTGGGGCGACGACCTCGATCTCGATCTGGAGCGACTCGGCCGCGGTGCGCAGTGCGCCACCGTCGCGAGCGAGCGCCACCACCCAGATCCGCACCTTGCCGGGGCGCTGGAACGTCGCCGAATTGACCGTGACACCGGGGCCTTCCTCGCGCTCGAACTTCGCTTCCGTCGAGGGTTCCCACCTCAGGACGAGGCTCTTGGCATCGACGGCCCCGGCCTCGCTGGTGACATCGACTCTGAAGTCGGCCTTGCCGCCGACCGGCAGTTCGTTCGCCGTCGGCGCCGTCTTCGTCAGTTTCACGGTTAGGATGATCGGCTCGAGCAGGAGAGAGGCGGTGGCGGTGCGCCCGGCCGCGTCGGCGACCCGCACCTCGGCCTTCACCGGTGGTCCCTTGCCGATCGCCCGCACGTAGACCGCCCGATCGCCACCCGAGGATTTTGCCCCGGCCCAGGCGAAGGCGTAGGGCGCGCGCCCGCCCTTCGCCCGCGCGATCACGGTCGGTTCCGGCCGTCCCTTGCTCGCCGGATCGAGGACGAGTTCGAGCGTCGGCGGAGGTTCGGTGGCGCTCGGTTCGGTGGGGGCGGGCGGTGTCGCCGGCACTGTCGCCGCCGGCAGCGCCACCCTGATCTTCGAACCGTCGCAGGGGTTCTCGACGACCCGTTCGTACCCCTTGCTCTTCCAGCCGGTGCGGTCGGAACCGATCGACAGGCGGTCGTGACCCTCCATCGCCGGCTGATAGACCGGGCGCTCCGGCGAGAAGGCCTTGAACAGCGCCCGCGATGCGACGATCGCCTTGCGGTCCTTGTCGATCGCCTCGAGCGCTTCGTCGCGCGCCCGCTCCAGCGAGGAGATGCAGGCGTTCTTGCGCGAGGCGACGGTCTCGCCCTCGAGATCGGTGATGTTGCCTTCGTCCTTCAGCCGTCCGCCCTGCTTGGCGAGCAGGTCGGCGAAGACCTTGGCGGTCTCGGCGCGGACGCGTCCGATGTAGTCGTCGGCGATCGCCGTCTCCTGCGCCGCCGCGTCCCACAGCGCCTTCATCCGCGCCTCGGCCCGGCGCAGTGCGGCGGAGACCGTCTCGCGATCCGCCACCGCGAGATCGGCGCGCATCGAGGCGCGCGAGAGTTCCTCGCGCGACACCAGCGACGTCAGCCAGGTCGAGAGATCCGCGGCCGGAATCACGAACGGACCCGTGGACTTGGTCTCCGGCGGGGTCGTTGGGGTGACCGGCGGCGTGACCGGGTCGACCGTCTTCGTCTCGGGCGGCTTGGGCGGTGCGCCGGTACCGTCGGTCGGAGGCTTCGGTGTTTCCGGCGTGTCGGGCGGCGGCGTCGTGCCGTCAGTCCCCTTCGACGTATCGGTGGGCGGGGGCGGCGGGGTGGAGCCGTCCTGCGACGACGTCCCACCATCCGGCTTCTTCGTCTCGTCGACCCGGAAGGGGGCGCTCGCCTCCGCCAACATCTTCCGGGCACCGCCCCCGGTGGCGAGGAGCCGCACCCGCACCGTACCGACGCCTTTCGCCGGTGCTTTAAAGGTGGCGCGCTCGCCTTTGGAGCCGACCACCGCGCATCCCTCGCATCGCCACTCCCATTCGGCGCCGGCCGGCGTCGGCGCAGGCTCGAACCGCGCCTCGGCCTCGATCGTGCCCTCCGGCGACGGATCCGGCCGGACGAGCCGCAAGGTCACGCCCGGTCGCGCGGTGACCGAGAAGACGTGCGACACGGTCTTCACCGATACGCCGGCGAGGGTGAGCGCCGCCGTCAGGGTGTAGCGCCCACGGAACGGGGCTTCGAAGGCGATGGTCGGACCGCGCCAGGAACCGCTCTTGCGGCCGGCGTCGTCGAGCACCCACACCCACACCGCTTCGGCCGGAACCGTGCCGCCGGTGACGGTCAGGGTCGCCGTCACCGGGTCACCCTGGACCGGCGCCGTCGGTTTCAGCTCGATCATCGGGCGGAGCGCTTTCAGCGCGGCGTAATAGGCGATGAATTCGTCGATCGCCGCCTGGTGGAGCTGCTGGGCGCCGGCGAACCGCTCCGTGGAGGCGGCGGCATCCTCGGTGAACCGGTTGCGGTCGATGACCTCCGATTTCCAATGGAGTTCGCGACAGGCACGCGCGACATCACCGTCGGTCTCCGCCCGGGCCATGTCGATCGCCGCCGCGTCGACGGCACGCCGGATGCGGTAGTCGAAGGGGCCGGCGAGGGGCGCGCCCTTGAGATTGGTGAGCGTCGCCGTGGTCGCCTCGCCCGCCTTGCGGACCTTCTCGAACAGGCCGAGGGCGGCGGATAGGTCGATCGCGCGTTCGCCGCACATCGGGGGAGCCCCTGTGAGCGGAAGTTTCGCGGGGGCCGCGGCGGTGCGGATCTGGATGATCTGGGTGACGGCGTCGCGCAGCGCCAGAATCTGCGTATAGGCGTCGAAGTAACGGTTGATGGCCGCCATCAGCTTGCGTTGCTGTTCGGTGTTCGAGCGCCCGAAGAACGGCAAATGCCGCTGGAGGAAGTTGTAGTAGCCCTCTTCGCCGAGGTGGTAGAGCCCCGGCTCCAACACGTCCAACTTGGTGAGGAGCGCGCGCAGCTCCCCCATCCGCTTCTCCATCTCCTTGCCCGAGAGGTCGGCGTCGGCCCGGTGGCGCTCCTCGAAGGTGCGCACGATCGCCGCCGCCATCGCGGTCTTGGCCTTGCCGACCCAGACGTCGCGTTCGGCGACGAGTTTCACTAGGGCCGCCTGCTCCCCCTTCGAGAGACCGTCGGGCAGGGCGAAGTTCTCGGGCGCCCGCGCGACCTCCTTTCCGAGTTGCGCGGCGAGAAGCACGATGTCGTCGGTGAGGAGCTTGACCCGTTGGGCGGCGGCGACGAGATCGGCGTCGTCACCGAGAACCACCGGATCGCCCAGCATCAGGGTCACCCAGATCGCCTTCACGACCGCCGCCTTCATCAGCACGTCGCCGCCGGTGACCGTCTCCGACAGGAGGTTGGAGACACGCGAGACGATCATGCTCTCGGCTTCGCGGTAGCCGCCCGGCAGGAGGAGAGTGTCGAGGAAATCCTCGACCGCCCGGACCCCGGCGCCATAGCCGACGAAATCGGCGAGGAGCCACGGGTCCTTGTCCTTCCAGTCGGCGGAATCGACGAAGGGCGGATCGCCGGCGAAGCGGCTCGCCGCATAGAGCGCTTCGAGTTGCATGTCGAAAAGCTTCTGGGCGCCGCTGCGCGCCGTGAAGTTGCCGATCTTGGCGACGAGTTCCGGGATCGCGGCGGGCGGGCACAGCGCGAACATCACGAACTTGCCCATCGCCTCGTTGTCGCCGCCGAAGGTGAAGGCATAGAGCGTGTTGACGATGCCGCCGACGCCGCTGTTGTCCCACAGCGCCTTGCCGAGGTTGTAGGCGAGGTCCGCATCGGTCTTGGCGTCACCGATCGCCTGGAGGATGTCCACGGCGGTGCCGACACCGTCGAGAACGCTCTGCAGGTCGGCGGTCGGCATCGATCCGACGTCGCGGATGCGTTCGAGGTCCTGCTTCGCGTTCTCCACCAGACGGAAGAGCTGCGAGGTCTCTCGCAGGTGATCGCCGACGGTTTCGATCGTGACGGCGACCTCGCCCAGTTGCAGGGTCACGCGATCGGTCTGCTTCTTGACCCGATCGGCCAGATCCTTGGCCCGACCGTGGATTTCGAGCAGTCTTCCGCCGAGTTCGCTCTGTTTCAGGAATCCGCGAAGCCGCTCGCCGTTGCGGTTCACGTCGGGATCGGAGAGCGTGTCGAGAGCCTGGTGGGTGGCCTTCAATTTTTCGAAGGCGACCGGATCGTCACTGACCTTCTTGAACTCGGAAAGGGCCGTCTTCTGGGCCTGGGCGAAGGCGCGGAAAGGTCCGGGTTCGTCGACGACGCCGAAGTCGTCGATCAGCGCCTGGAGCATGCGTCCACGTTCGGCCGGATCGGCGGTGCGGACGATCTCGTCGAGTTGCACCTGCATGGCGAGGTGCGCCTGGCGGATGATCATCGTCTCGGCGAGGCGCCCGAGTTCGTGGGAGTCGGGGTATTCGTCGGCGATGACCGCGATCATCCGTTCGAGGGCTTCGTTGACCGGTTTTGTGTCCGCCGGCTTCGCCGGGTCCCGATCACCGCCCTCCGTGACAGGCTTCGTCGGCGTCTTCGGTTTCGATTCCTTGGCCTTGTGGAAGGCGGCCGATAGTTCGACGAGCTTGCGGATCTTCGGATCGCCCATCACCACGTAGTCCTCGACCCACTGACCGGGGATGGAGGACTTGCCGTAGGCCCATTCCGAGCGGCCGGGATATTTCATGATCCGCTTGATCTGGCCCTTCTTGTCGAGCGTGCCGAGCTTCTCGATCGCCTCGTGGTGGAGGTGTTTGGCCATGTCGAGGCAGGTGCCGGCGAGGGTCGAGCGCCGCACGATCTTGGAATCGTAGCGCAGCAGTCCTTCTTCGTCGGCGGCCTCCAGGAAACCGTCGATCGCCGCGTCGGTGGCGGGGTCGCGACCGACCCGCTTGAAGCCCTGTTCGATCTCCGCCTCGGTCGGGAACTGGGATCGCTGGAAGGCTCCGTAGCCGAGGAAGTTGCCCTTGGCGTCGAAGACCTCGTCGTAGACCCCCATCTTGGTGGCGAGTTCGCGCAACCGTGCCTGGACCTTGGTGTTCTCGAGTTCCGAGGCGACATCGGTGCCGGTCGCGGCGCCGAGGGTGCCGTCGGCGTTGATCGGGATCACCCGGCTCATCACCGTCTTGGCCAGGGCCTTGCCGCCGGCCGTCTCGAACACGCCCGCCTTGCGCTCCCAACCTTCCGGCGTGACGACGATGTCGAAGTCGGCCCGCAGATCGAGACCGGACCCTGCGCCCGCGAGAGCGGTCAGCAACATCGGATCGTAGAATTTTTCCACGAACAGTCGGGTCGCTTCGGGATCGGTGCCGAAGACGGTCCAGTCGACATCGGAGTTGATGTCGTCGGAGGTCGGCCAGGAGCCGACGTCGCCGACGGACGAGAAGGTGCGGACGAGGTCGTGATGGTCCTTGGCGAACTGTTTGAACGCCGCCGTGCGGACGGCGACGATCTTCTCCTTGATCGCCGCTTGTGCCGCCGCGAGCTTCTTCGAGACGGCGGCCGCCTCGGCCTCGCCGAGCGTCGTCTTCTTCTCCTTGATCGCCTTGTTGAGTTCACGGATGGTGTCGATCGCGCCCTTCTCAGGGCTCGTCGCCTTGACCGCGACGAAGAGGGCGCCGACGTCGCGCCCGTCCCAACCGCCGATCACGTCGGCGACGGGACGCAGCGTATCGGCTTCGGGTGTGGAACCGGGTTCGGCCCGTGGTCGCGACGAGGTGAGATCCGGTGCCTCCTGCTGGATAGGGGGCATCGGCGGGGGGGCCTGAAGTTCCTGCGCCACCGGCATGGCGACGAACACGAACGTGCCCAACAGGAAAGACACGACCGCCACCGCGGCGCGGTGGGCCGTTACGGACATTCGGCTCGGCGAGGGCGATCGGCGCACCATGGCAGAACTCCGTCCGAGGACGGGACGAAACAGGATCGACCCGCGTCGCTCCGTCTGCAGCCTCGTTGTTCTACGCAACATCGGTTCTCCGACGAGGTCTTCGCGGAGCACGGCCACACCGTCAGCGCGCGGGTTGCCCGCGGATCTCGAAGATGCCGGCGCCCTTCGTGATCGCCTCGCGAGTGCGGCGCGGCGATCCTCATCCTCCTTCTCGCCGGCCGCGGCGATAGACGTGGCGAGGACCACGGACACGACGAGGACGAGGACGAGGACGAGAAGGATGAACCGCAGAAGAGAGCGTCGGGCCGTCGCGAACAACGGAATGTCGAAGGCCATGGCCCACTCCACCGGAAGAGGGACGATCACATCTGGAAAGCCTCCCCGCCGCGTTCTCCCGTCGAGGCGAACGGCCGAGCTTCACCTCGGAGGGCTCCCCCAGATCACGAAGATGCCGGCACCGTTGGTAACGGCCTCGACACTCCAGGTCTCGGGATCGGAATCGATCACGAACCATCGCCCCGGCGAGAGGCGGACGTTCGGACGAACCCACCAGTAGGCGTTCGCCACGCCACCCTGGCCGACTGCGCCTTTCGCCTGCCATGGACCGACCTCGATGCCGCTTTCGTGGCGCAACGCGAGGGTGCCGGGCGCCTTTCCTGCGCCGTAGTGGTAGGTCATGACTTGGACCACGTGCGCCGGCGAGCGCAGAAAGAAGGTCGCCTGACGGGTCACGCCCGGACGGGTGGTTCCACCGGCGCCGTTCTCCACCAGGACCGGGGCTCCGGCTTCCGGCATCGGCGAGAGGCCGTCTGCCGTCGGTCGGGTCGGAGGTGGTGTAACGGTAGTGGGACGCGTCCGTACGGGCGCGGCCGCGTCCGGCACGGTCGGGACGGCGGGCGGCGTACCCGCGCCGAGGGCATCGTCGAGCGCCTTCTCAAGGTCCGCTGTATCGGCCGCGGTCGAACTGGGCGTGCCGGTGTTCGTCGTGGTGCTCTTCGCGGTCGACGGCGGCGAAGTCGGAGCAGGTGGAGGGGTGGAGGCTGCCAAGCCTTCGATAGGCGCCGTGTCCGGATCGCGCTCCTGCGTCGGATCGGCGGGCACGAAGAGCGAGCGGGGCAGACCGTAACGGCCGATCCACTCCTCCCAGGTCGCATCGGTCGGGCCGAGCGCATATTCGACGACCATCCACCGCCCACCGCGGTCGGTGAGCAGAGCCAGGACCATGTTGCTCATCATGTCGTCGGCGAAGGTCCGAGCGAACTTCGTGGAGGCCCAGTCGAGGTCGCGTCGGCCACGCGTCGGAATGGCCGAGACGTAGGCCCAGCCGCGGGAAACGTCGATGCGCGACACCCTGAAGCCGATCGGTGTGTCGAGATCGATCTCGACCCGTGCTCGCAGGGCGGCCAACACCGCGGCCCGATCGGGCGAGCCGGGTGGCGGTTCGACCGCGAAGACGGAAGGAGCGGCGAAAAGGGCTGCGAGTACGAACGCAAGACAGGTGAGACGACCGGGCGGTTCCATGACATGCCTCCGCGCCTTCGGAAACAATCTAGACCCGATCCGGTACTTCGCCTTGCGCTGGGTCAACAGATCCCCAAAGCCAACTCTGCTCACTGTGGAGTGGGCCCCTGAGGGTGGACAGGGGCGATCTGAGGAATTGACCCAGGCGTCGGGCTTTCGAAGGATGAAAGCCATGACGAGACATCGGACCCACAGTGCCGCTTTCAAACGCCAGGTCGTTCAGGAGTATCTGGGCGGCGAGCCCCTCCGTGGACTGGCCGCCCGCCACGAGCTTTCGCGGAACCTGATCCGCATCTGGATCGAGAAATACGAGGCCGGTCACTTCGACGAGGACGAAGCCACGGCCGCGACGATGGAGGCCTACGAAGCCCGCATAGCCGCTTTGGAGAGGCTGGTCGGGAAACAGGCGCTCGAACTCGAGTTTCTAAAGGGGGCTCTGCGAAGCGGACCTCTCGAGAAAAACGCGCCTACATCCGTGATCAGCGGCCCGCGGCTCTCTCGGTCGCCGAAGGCTGCCGACTGATGGGCATCTCGAGATCCACCTACTACGCCGAACCGGTCGCGTCGGACGACACCGCTCTGGTCGAGACCATCGCGACGATCTGCGACGAGTTCGAACACTACGGCTGGCGGCGTGTTCGCGCCGCGCTGCGCCAGCGGGGCATGGTGGTGAACCACAAGAAGATTCGCCGTCTGATGCGGGAGCACGATCTTCAGCCGCGGATCCGTCGCAGGCGCGTCACCACGACCGACAGCGCTCACGACGACCCGATCTTCCCCAACCGGGTTCCCGGGCTCACCGTCGACGGCCCCGATCGGTTGTGGGTCGCAGACATCACCTATGTGCCGATCCTCACCGGCTTCGTCTATGTGGCCGTCATCCTCGACGCGTGGTCACGGCGCGTCGTCGGCTATTCGATCAGCCGATCCATCGACGCGCGGCTGACCGTCGCCGCCTTGAAGGCCGCCGTCGAACGGCGACGACCGCCGGCCGGCTGCGTTCACCACTCCGATCGCGGCTCGCAGTATGCCGCTCGCACCTATCGTGACGCCCTGGCCGACCACGGGCTCGTCGGGTCGATGGGCCGGCGCGGCAATCCCTACGACAACGCCAAGGCCGAGAGCTTCATGAAGACGCTCAAGGTCGAGGCCGTCTACCCGATGGCCTTCGAGACGTTCGCCGACGTCGTCGAACACCTTCCACGCTTCATCGAGGAGATCTACAATAACCGACGGCTCCATTCCGCACTCGGTTACATGAGCCCCCGACAGTTCGAGGACCACCACGTCCCGTCGCCGGTCCAATCCGCAGCCTGAACCCTGTCCGCCCTCGGGGGCCCACTCCACTGCATGTAAATCGGCGCGATCATTTGACCCTACCGCACCACAAAACACATCAACGGCTTGTGTTGCCGATCGGCCTGTGAACCGCCCCGAGTTTTCTAGACGCCTTCGGGGTCCGCTTTGTGCTGCCGTTCGAACTCGATTGGCGACAGCATCCGGTTCCGGGCGTGCTTCCGGGTGGGGTTGTAGAACATCTCGATGTAATCGAACACGTCCCGGCGTGCTTCATCCCGTGTGCGATAGACCTTACGGCGGATTCGCTCTCGCTTGAGCAGGTTGAAGAAGCTCTCGGCCACGGCGTTGTCATGGCAGTTGCCGCGACGGCTCATCGAGGGCTGCAGATCATGGTGCTTCAGGAATGAAGCCCACTCCACGCTCGTGAACTGGCTTCCCTGGTCCGAATGCACCAGCACGCGGCCCTTCGGCTTGCGTCGCCAGACGGCGGCCAGCAGCGCCTGAAGCACGACGTGAGTCGTCTGCCGGGCCTGCATGGACCAGCCGACGACGCGGCGCGAGAAGAGGTCGATCACGACCGCCAGATAGGCGAAGCCTTCGTGGGTGCGGATGTACGTGATGTCTGTCACCCAGGCCTTGTCGGGCACCTCCGGATCAAACTGGCGATCGAGCGTGTTGTCGATCGCCAGAGACGGTCTGCCTCCATATTGGCCGGGGCGGCGCTTGTAGCCGATCTGCGCCCGGATGCCCGCGAGCCGCGTCAGCCGTGCAACCCGATTTGGACTGCAGCTCTCGCCCATGTCCGCCAGGTCGTCGTGGAGCTTGCGATAGCCATAGACCTTACCGCTCTCGCTCCACGCCGCACGGATCAGCTCGGTCTGTCGGTTGTCTTCCTGCGCCCGCTTGCTCAGCGGGTACTTCAGCCAGGCGTAGAAGCCGCTGGGCTGGACACAGAGGCACCGACACAGGGCGCGGATCGAAAACAGCCGGCGATGCTCGGCAATGAACGCGTACTTCACTTTGCATCCCTGGCGAAGTACGCGGCCGCTTTTTTTAGTATGTCGCGCTCCTCCGTCACCCGCTGCAACTCGCGCTTCAGCCGCCGGACCTCAGCGGCTTGTTCGTCATCACGAGCCGTGACGGCAGGCTTGCCGTACCGCTTCCTCCATTCATAGAGCGAGTACTTGCTGATCCCCAGCCGCGCAGCCACCTCCGCAACCGGGTAGCCTCGCTCGGTGATCTGAAGGACGGCGTCGCGCTTGAAATCCTCGGTGAAGTTCGCTTTGCCCATCGGGGACCTCCTTACCTCAAATTTAGGGAAGAAGGCGTCCAGGAATCTAGGGGCGGTTCACTGCAAACCCCACGCCTATTCACAGCATCGTCGGCTGGGTCGACGCGTCATCTCCGCTGCCCAGGTGGGTAGTCGCCACCTCCAATCGGCTGCATGTGCCGGCCGTCGGCGCCGATCCACACCGTAAGCGCGCGCGTGAAGGCTTCGCCCGATGACGGATGCCTCCACGCCGACGAGGATCTTCGCTATCCCGTTAAATGTCACCGTTTTCGGTGAACTCGAGGACGGCGTTCTTGCTCGAGAGCGATGACCCGATGATCGCGCAGGACTTGGGGTCACGGACCGGTGCGGCACCGACGAGCTTGACGTTACCGAGTTGCGTCTTGACGCTCGTCACCGCATAGGGGGCCGGGGCACAGCCGCGTTTGAAAACATATGCCGTGCCCGAGATCTTGCCCTGAGTCATGTCGATCTTTCCGCGGAAGAGAACATCACCCTCGGCGATCGTGCCGCGGAGTGAGGGCTTGACCCAAGAATAGACGATGGTCCCGCGACTGGCGGTGAACGTCACCGTCGAACCGTTGTGGTCGAGTTCGACCCCCTCCCAGTCGGCGCGCGCCGGCGCCGGTCCTGCGGTGAGTGAGGTGAGGGCGAAGGCCGCCGCAGCGATCGTGGTCGAGAACATGGATTTAGCGGACATTTCGCATCTCTCCTTCGGTCGGTGTTGTCGATAGATTGCGTCAGAGAGATATTCTTCCGGTTGCCGTCATCGATAAAATTGCAAAATCCACCAAGAATCCCGCTCAACGTGTGTAGGTGGTTCGAAGCGGCTTGTTCACGGAGTTATCCGTCTCGGTTGGCGAGGACACCATTCTCGTATCCCCTGACCTTGCGAAGCGCCCGGAGCCCGGTTGAGCGTCGAGTCGACGCCGACGATCCGTCTTAAACGGGTTCAATCCAAATGTTTGGCGAGAATTAAACAATTCTACAACCCCTATTGGTATTGCCCTGTGGCTATGGGGTGCTCTTGACCCCCATTTCAGGATCACGGGGGATCGGATGCCGTTCGCCGAACACAAGATGATGACCGCGGCCGCCGTCGCGTTGGCGCTTCTCGAGAGCACGATGAACGCCAACGCGGGTCCGACCTATTCCAGAGAACAGATTCGCGCGTTCTCGTTGGCCGATCTACGCCTTGGAATGACCCAGAGTGAAGCCGAGAAGGTTCTCGACGCCGCCGGCTACGAAGGCCGCTTCCCGAAGGAGGTCGAAGACCCGAATATGGTGAAGCCCTGGATCCAATTCGACCGCGCCGTCTTCGTGTCGCGTTATACTGACGAACTCGGCGTGAACCGCATCTGGCGGATTCGGTATGGGCAGAGCTTCGACGTGGCCCTGTCGATCGAGGACCTCCGTCGACGGGTGGTGACGAAATACGGTGCGCCAACAGATCTGGTCGGCCGCAGCGAGATCGACGGCGACACCTACCACGTCCCCTTCACCACCGAACATTCGCGAGCCCGCTTCTGTGATGCCGGTGCCGATCCCAGCTGCTGGCGGACCTTGACGCTCGGTACCACGCTTTCCGCCGACGCTGTCCAAAGAGCCTTTAAGGCGGAAATCCTCGAACCCACTCTGTCCGTCGAATACCAGCCGAAGGTCCTCTATCTGACCCTGACTGACCATGGACTGAACGAAGCAGCCAAATCTGCGGCGGCGGCACGCGTCAAAGTGCAGAGCGAAGAAAAATCTCGGGCTTCGATAAAGAATGTCAAGATGGGATTCTGAGATATGAAGTCGATAGCTGCTGATCTTCTTCGCAAATTCGTCCTGCTCTCCCCGTTGCTGATCTACGATGGATCAGCCTGTGCGCATGAATTTACCGAACAAAATTTATTCATCGCTTATGTGAAGCTCGTCTCACCTCAAGACATGACTCCTTACAACGAGGTCTATGCCGAGCGCTTCGCCCCGAAGGCATCTGGTATCGCCGGCGAATTTGGGCAATTCGATCAGAAGGCCAATGCCGAGAAGATTCTGTCACGGAACCTCAAAGCCTTCGATCTGAACGAGGCTTTCACAGTCACCAATACCGCCGAACTCGGAAGGTATGACCTCGAAAGGCAGACCTTCGAATTCCGTCCGGTCTCCGCGGCCACTGTCTACCGGTCCGGAGCCGGATACGGGCCGATGAGCCGGATCGAAGTCGTTTTCACCAACACGAAGGCCTTCACCGGTCTCGCCATGGAACCCGGCAGCGCTCGGACGTTGGTCGAGGGCATGCCCTCCTACAGCCGACGCGTCGCGATCGACCTCGAATTCAGAGCGACCTCGGCCGCGGAGGGCTCCGACCGCATTCGCAGCGTGATAACGCGGATCGACGTCTATTCGGATGAGAGCAGGCGCAAGAAGATCGGCGGCCTCGTCCCGAATGGTTCCTGAACCGATCTGGATGCGATCGTCGAGACCGTGCGCGTCGCTCGCGCCATGACCCGAAGCGCCGGGAAGTTTTCGACGGCCGACCCGATCGCCGCCATCGTGATGGCAGTCCATGCGCTCGCCGTCGCGGTGATCCGCCCCCGAAACTGCATGAACCGCACCGGGTTCGTCGGAGGCTCCAACTCTCGAGACGGTGGAGTCATGGCGAGCAAGACGACGAACCAGCTCGCTCCCGAAGAGCATTCCAACGCCGTCATGATGGTCTTCGAGCACGAGGGCGATCACGATTCCCGCTGGGGTGCCGTCACCTCGATCACCGCCAGGATCTCTTGTAGACCGGAGACGCTGCGACTTTGGGTGAAGCGGGCAGAGCGAGAGAGCGGTAGGTAGACGGCGTTGCCGCGGACCTGAACACCTGCTTCAAGGTACTCGGCGTGACCGCCGCCGTGTCCGACGTGTCGTAGCAGAAGCCTGATCGTTGCCGGGTGAAGGTTTGGGCCTTAGCGCGTCAGGACGACGAAACGGTGTCGGGCCGGGGGATCAGGCTCGACAACGTCTGCCGCAGGAGCCCGACGCGGTCGGACGGCAACCACCTGACGTAGTGCTCTCTCGCCGTCTTTTCCGTGACGTGGATCGCATCGGCGGTCATCGTCAAGTCGAGCGTGGACTTGAGAACACTCGTCGCCAGTATGTCTCGAAACGTGTGGGGACTGAGGTGTTCGAGCCCGTCGATCCGCTGCCCCTCCGGAGCGGTGGCGCCGATGGTGCGGCGGCTGATCGCGACGACCGTCTGGCGCACGATCGAAGCCGGCAGGCCGATCACTTCACCTTTGCGGCGGGTGACGAAGAGGAAGGACGATGTCCGGCCTCCCAGCAACACCGGGCGCGCGCAGCGCACGTAGACGTCGACGTACCGGTTGATGCGGCCGTCGTCGATGAGATCCCTGCGATACCGGCCGTCCTGGAAGACGGTCGCCTTGTCCGATTTGAACAGGTCGGCGGGCATGTCGAGGTGCCAGTGACCGTCCTTGAAATGCATGTGGCGAGCCGCGCCGGCGTAGCGAATCTTGCCCACCGTCTCGGCACGCAATCCGGTCTGGCCGAGAACGGCGACGAGGAGGCGATCCCCGACCGCCTTCGCCCAGGCCGGCGACCCGAACTCGAGCCCCGAGATCTCCGCGTCGAGGCTGGTCAGCATGGTGTCGACCACATCCAGAGGACGCCCCAACTGCAGGATCATCGCATAGCGCTCCGCACCGGTTTTGGGCTTCATCGTCGAGCGACGCAGCGTGCGGCGCAGCCCGTCGATCGCCGCCGAGAGGCGCTCGCCGACCTCGCGGTCTGAGCAGGCGCCGTCTCTCGGGAGGAGGTCGGCGTTCTCGGTGCGGAGGATAGCCATGAGGTCGGAATGATCTGCGAGGTACTCGAGCACCCCGGCGAGGCAGTGGAGCCGGTCGACTTGGGACCGGTTTTCCTTCTCACCATTCCGCAGGACGGCGCGGCGGGCTGCGAACCATGCCCTGAGCACGGGCACCGCCACGACGTGGGGGAGACGCAGCTCGTCCGGGCTCATCCTCAGATCTTCGGGACAGGCCGGCGACATCCGGTACGAGCCGATCTGGCGCAGATATCCCATGTAGGTCTTCGCCGATCTCGGGCGAAGCGGGTCGCGGTCGCGGCAGCCGCCGTCGGCATCGACCGTCGTCGCCCAGGCCCGGTAGCGTTCGAGGTCGCCTTCGAAACCCGGGGCGGTGTGGGCGACGGCATTGGCGCGCCGCTTCTCGAGCTGACGGTGCCCGTCGGCGGTCGCCATGCGCCAAGCCTTTTCGGCGGCGAGGATCAGGGCGCGGATCGTCTGGTCGTCGCATCCCGAGAGATCCGGCAGCCAGCGTTTGATCTTTGCACGCAGCCGCATCTTCTTCGCGCCCCGGAGGCGAGCCGGCCACAGGTGCTCGGGGAGCCGCCCCTGGCCGGCGCGGCGGCGGACGATCGACGCGACGAGGGCGCCCTCCGGTAGGTCGAGGAGACGCTCGATCCCGGCGATGAGGGTCTCGTGGCGCCTGTCGGGGATGCGGTCGCCGCGGATCCAGTGATTGAGCGTGCCGGCCGACATCCCCACGGTGCGCGCCACCTCGCCTTGGGACAACCCCGCGACGGCGATCGCCATCGCGAGGCGGATCGCGAAAGTGCCGTAGTGGGCGCGCCCGTCGGGCGTGGTGATCCGGCATTGGTAGTCGGCGAGAAGGGCGCGGACCTCGTCGACGACGGCGAGCGCGGCCTTGCCGCCCGGGACCTTGCGCGCGGTGATCGCGAGGCGGAGGCAATCGAGCGCGAGGGCGGCCGGGCGATCGCGTCCACCGGCGAGGCTCGCGGCGGTGTCGAGCAGGGAGCGGGCGCGATGGAGGGTCTCGGCGATCGGCACCTCGTCGGTGCGGTCACCGCCGAGGATGGCGTGGATATAGAGTCCGGTGAGTTCGCCGATGGAAAGAGACCGCGCGGGGTCTTCGGGCGCCGGAGCCGTCTCGACCCGCGCGAGCCCGACCTCGGCGACGGCGAGATCGAGGTACCGGCGGGGCTCTCCCGCAGGGTCGTGGAGGATCGACACCGGGATGCCGGCTTCCACAGCGGTGATGGTGAGCGAGGCGATGTCCGGGTTGTCCGGGTCGGCGGCGACCGGTGTCCCGGTGGCGAGGAGGGTGTCGCAATAGGCGACGAGACGATCGAGCGGGGCAGACAGTGCTGGAGACGCCGGCGTGAACGGCGGCCGGTGGCGCTGGCCGTCGAGGGTGCGCACGATCGGGAGAGGGCGCCTCTCGGCCGCGGACTTTCTCGGCTTCTGCTTCGTGTTTCCTTTGGCCGTGTGCTTGATCTTGTAATGCATTCTGATCTCCTTTGAATTGGAGATGTATATCATTGTCTTTATTTGCATTAAATGTCAATACATGAAGATATTACTTGGAATCATGTTGTTTTATTCGAGTTTCGACTTCGTCGCCGAACTCGGCGAGGGCGCCCGTGGGCAAGAACCTCTTCGCCCGACGTGGGGGACGCCGGCGCCACCGTCTCCATTCGATGTCGGGTGCGACGAGGTCGGGTATCACTGCGCCAATGGCGTGACGAAAATGTCCGCCGACAGTAAGATAATCATCCTATTTGACAGCGAAGATCTCGCGGACATTCGTCGCGTTCTCGAAGGTGAGGACCAGCGTCGAACTTGTAACGATCCGCGGGGAGAACGGCGCCGGAATCGTCATCACAACCAAAAATTAACGATATTTGATTCTTCAAGAAAAAATAGACCGGACAAACATCTTCATATCCGGCACCGTATTGATCGTGAGATGTCGAATTCGAACATCGCACGAAACGGCCGGCGTCGGGGTTGCCGCCCCGGCGCCGGCCTCACCACCCGCTCTCATTGCAGGAGAGACAGATGATTTCGAACAGTCTCCGCCGGCGCGCCCGCGCCGGCAATTCGATTTTCGGCACCGACCTGCGGGTCGCCGATCCCTAGCCGGTAAGAGCCTCGAGCCGCGGCACCATCGCGGCACCCAACACGAAAGGAATTCGAACGAGGCGTCGGTCGACGGCGCCGAAAGGAAGACTCATGTCTCATCGCAACCACATGCTCTCGACCGTCTCCAAGGTCGTCACGCCGAAAATCTCCGCAACGATCCATGTCGCCGCCGGCAAGGGGGTCGGCGACCTCGCCCGCGTCGCCGCCGTCAAGAAGCCCGGCGTCTACATCGGCGTTTGGCCCGGGGAGACCCGTCCGATCTGGTACGTCGGACAGTCGGGACGTGCCGTGTCCACGCGCCTTTACGACGGAAAATTCTATTGCCCCGGCCCCGCCGACTTGGTCCTCGCCATCACCGCACCGACCGACGAGATGACCCCCGCCGACAGCCGGGTGCTCGAGCGACTCCTCCACATCACGGCGGTCGAGGCGGGCTACCGGGTGCACGGCGACATCCCTCCCGGCGCCGTCGTTTCCGAGGAGCGCTATGCCGCTCTCCGGCTCCTGTTCTCGGAGGTCTGCATCTCGCTCCAGACCGCGGGTTTCGCTTTCGAAGGCGTGCCGACCCGCAGTTTGATGGCGGGGCCGGCGACCGCGCCGGGGCGCGCCCTCGAGTCCTCGCCCTCGGGTGATCGCTACACTCTGAAGACCGCCGTCGGACCGGCGGCGATGATCGAAGCCGAGCGTGGGTACTGGATCACGCCGGGCTCGCCCGTTCGCATCGCACCGGGCGCCGAGTCGAGATCGATCGGTGTTCTGCAGATGGAGTTACGCCATGCCGGCGTTCTCGTCCCCGTCGAGGGTGACTGGTACGCCGCGGCGCAGTGCATCGGTCTCGACAGCCCGTCCGCCGCGGCGAGATTCGTCACCGGACATTCTGGCGGCTCGCCCGACCAGTGGCGCGGAGCCGACGGCGTCTCCGCTCCGACGCGCGTCGCCGATCGGGACCGCGTCCGCGATCGCCGCGCCGCCGAGCCCCGTCGGACCGCCCCGAACCTCGCGTCGCCGGGCGACACGATCGAGCCGGTGGAGGGCTTCCATGGCTGAGGCGCGCGACCGTTTCCTCCGCGACCCCGACGACGATCGTGCGGTCGATCGATCCGCCGGGTCGGGTCTCTCCATCACCGAGGCACTGGTGGCCGAGAGCCTCGATGCCGCGCTCGGAAAGCGCGGTCTGCGGCGCCTCCGGCACGAGCCCGGTCTCGCCGTCGTGGTGGAGATCCCTGCAGGCCCCTGGTCGTCGCCGACCGAAGCCGCGCTCGGTCGGTTGTGCCCCGCCGCCGATGTGGTGGTCGTGCTCGGCCGCCGCACCTCGGAGTTCTCCGAGAACAAGGCGGCCAAGGCCCTCGGCGCGAGCAAGTCGGTCATCGCCGTGACGACCTCGCCGAGCAACCTCCTGCCGGCAGGGTTCGTCGGGTCGGCCGACCTGCGCATTGCTCTTGCACCACCGCCGGCGCAGGCGGTGCGCCGGATCATCACCGCGACCTGCACCGGATCGGCACGGTCGCTCCGCCCCGGCGATCTCGTCGGTCTCGGGCTCCACGACATCGCCTATGCGATCCGCCCGGGTGCGGCCCGTGCCGTGATCGATCGGCTGCGTCGTGCGGCTTACGAGAGGTCCGAAGCAAGCCTCGCCGTCGTCGATGCCCCGCCGCTCGAGGCCCTCGCCGGCTACGGCGCTGCCCAGGACTGGGGACTGCAGGTCGTCGCGGACATGAAGAGGTGGCGCGCCGGTGAGCCGGTCGTGTTCTCCTCTTGCCTGCTCGCCGGTCCTCCGGGGGTCGGGAAGACGCATTTCGCTTCGAGTCTGGCGCGATCGGCAGGGCTGACGTTGATCAGCGCCAGTGTCGCCGGCTGGTTTGCCGGGGGGCGCGGCGACCTCGGCGACGTCATCAAGGCGGCGATCGCCGACTTCACCCGCGCCCGGGAATCGGCGCCCTGCCTGTTCTTCCTCGACGAAGCCGACGCTCTCCCCTCGCGCGCGCAGCTCTCCGACCGCGGTCGGGACTGGTGGACGAGCGTGATCACCGCCGTCCTCGTGCAGGTCGATCAGATTCGTCGGCTCGGCCGTCCGATCGTCCTGCTTGCCGCCACAAACTATGCCTCGCACGTAGATGAAGCACTGCTGCGACCGGGGCGCCTCGATCACACCATCACGATCGACATCCCGGAAGGGGCGGTGTTGGAGAAGGTCTTCCGCTCGGTTCTCGGCGAGGATCTCGGCGATGTCTCTCTGACGCCGATCATCCGCCGGCTGCGGCGTGCCACCGGAGCCCAGGTTCGAGCCTGGGTCGACACGGCGCGTCGGATGGCGACATCCGAAAGCCGGGCGTTGCGGCTCGATGATCTCATCCGCTCGGTCCTGCCCGTCGACGATCGTCCGCCCGACGAGATGATGGCGATCGCCGTTCATGAAGCCGGCCACGCGGTCGTCGCTCTCTCACTCGGCTCTGCCGTCACCGAGGTGAGCGTCATCGCCGAGGGGAATGCCGGTGGCGCGACGGCCGTCGTCGGGGATGGTCTGCAGACGAGGGGTCGGTTCGAGGATCAGCTGACCGTCATGCTCGGCGGGCGCGCTGCCGATGAAATCGTCGGTCAGGGACCGTCGGCCGGTGCCGTGGCGGACCTCGCCGCCGCGACCATGATCGCGACGGCGACGCGATCGCGCTTCGGCCTCCATGGTCGACTGCTGCATCTGGGAGCGGAGGCGGCAGAAGCCCGTCTGGCCATGGATCGTGAGTTTGCCGACGAGGTCGAATCCGATCTTCAGGCCGGTCTCGCCCGTGCCAAGGCGATCATCGAAGCCCATCGCGACGTGGTCGTTCGGATCGCGGAAGCATTGGTGACCCGCAAGATCCTCGATGCCGACGATCTGCAGCAGATCTGGAGGGCCAGGCATTCGATCCAAACGCGGCGAGGTCCGTCGATCAGACGCATCAAGGTCCGGTCAGGGGATTGCCGTCCGTTGGGCAGTACCTGAGTGTGGCAAGCCAGTAACGGTCCCGGAGTGATGTTGCGACGTATCCTCGACGCAGTCGAAGCCGACAACAAAATGCGCTGTGAAAGTCGAGGAATTGTCCGGTCGGCGAGAAGATTGAAGGAATTTTACGCCGACTGGACTCTTTATTTATTCAGCTCGACACTATCGACATGAACGAAACACTCGCCCCACGAGATGTCTACAGCGTCCTGCCGCCGACCCTGGCGCCCCGAGGGTTGGTGCCGGCTGTGGCGGCTGCATACGCGGGTATGAGCATCGAGGACTTCCGACAGGCGATCGAAGAAGGGAAGTATTCTCAGGCGACGCTACCGGGCGGAAATTTCGATCAGCGCTGTCTCGATCGCGATATGAACCGCCTCTCGGGAATAGAGCACACGTCGCCGTCGACCGTCATCGATCAACCGGTGACTTCGGCGATCGGACGAGAATGCAGCACTATCGGCGATCATGGGGTTTCTGCGACAGACGCCTGGAGAACCTACTTCGCGGCGCTGATCGAATATCTCGCGGTTGTTCACGCTGACGACGACCCCGACGAGATCGATGAGAAATCGGCTCCCGAAGCGCCCGACCCCTCCGTACTTGTGGTCTACGGGAGAAATCTCGACTGGTTCATCGGGGTCTGGAAGGAGTCGCCGCATTTCAAAACGAAGATTTCAGAAGAAACCCAAGGTGAGTATGCACGCCTCATAAGAAAGGTCGCGAGCGATCTCGGCTATATGCCGCTGGCGGTCCTCGACGATCCGGACATCGCGATCGATCTCGACGAATGGGCTTCCATCATCGAGGAGACCAGCGGGCCTCGTGAAGCCGATGCTCGGCTCGCTGTACTCAGCTCCGCTGTCACCTGGGCCATTCGATCCAGAACCGTTCCGGATCTTCACTACAATTATGTGAGGGGGTTCCGACGCCGGCATTCCGCGGACCGTTCGGGTCTGATCTTCACCGACGCCGAATTGGATACGCTCTGTGCCGCTGCAGATGCGCCGATCGCCACGGGTATCTTGATCGGCAGTGAGACGGCCCTCCGCATCTCCGATGTTCTGGCGTTGACTTGGGACCAATACGACGGGGACCGCATCACTGTCGCCCACAGCAAGCAGCGCACGGGTCGACCCAAAAAGATCCTTCGCATTCCGTGCTCTGCGAAACTCAGGGCTCACCTCGATGCCGTTCGGCGCAGCGGACCCACGATCGTCGCGACGAAGGGAGGGGGACGGTGGGACCGTCGCCGCTTTTCGGGGGTGTTCCGCGAACTCTGCCAGAAGACGGAGGTTGTCGGACGCCATTTCCACGACCTCCGCGGCACGGCGATCACGCGGTACGCCGAACTAGGGATGACCGCGGAGATGATCTCGGCGATCACCGGGCATTCGATCAAGACGGTCGTCCAGATTCTCGAACGCTACATGGCGAGAACGGAAAAGATGGCCCGTGCCGTGATCGCGTCGGTAGATGCGAGCCGCGCCGCCGGCAGCGAGAAGATGGCAGGGTAATCGAGAGCGTGAGAATTGTCTTCAACGCTACTCTTGCAATCCCGGATGAGCCGGAGGGGGCGCACCCCAACGAGGTAGTTCGACCCGAAGCGGACGCCCGATTGCGACATCGAAAGTTCACCCCACCACCGGGGAAGAACCCGAAGAGGAAATGTCAGAGTGGTCCGTTCTCCCGGACGGCCGCGCGATGCAGCATGCCGAACAGGTCCCTCGGCTCGTCCGGGTCGGCGAGGAGGTCGAGGTCTTCGTGAAAGTCCCCGAGCGGCAGCTTGGTGCGCACGTAGCGCAGGGCCGAGAAGTCCTCCGTGGCGAAGCCGACGGAATCGAAGAGGGTGACCTGGTCGAGGGAACGTCGGCCCGGCGCCTCGCCGGCGATCACCCGCCACAACTCGGTGACCGGATGATCGGGGGCGAGCTGTTGGATCTCGCCTTCGACGCGGGTCTGCGGCGGATACTCGACGAAGATGTCGGATCGCAGCAGGATGTCGCGATGGAGTTCGGTCTTGCCCGGACAATCGCCACCGACCGCGTTGATGTGCTGGCCCGCACCGACGAGATTGTCGGTGAGGATCGTGGCGTTCTGCTTGTCGGCGGTCACGGTGGTGACGATGTCGGCCCCTTCGACCGCTTCGGCGATGCCGTCGCAGACCTCGGTCCTGAGGCCGTGACGGGCCAGGTTCTCGGCACATTTCACGCTCGCCCAGCGATCGATGTCGTAGAGGCGCACGTGGTCGATCCCCAGCAGGGCCTTGAAGGCGATCGCCTGGAACTCCGATTGCGCGCCGTTGCCGATGATCGCCATGGTGCGCGATCCCGGTCGCGCCAGATGCCGGGCGGCGACCGCGGAGGTCGCGGCGGTGCGCAGGGCCGTCAGGATCGTCATCTCGCAGAGCAGTTGCGGATAGCCGGTGCCCACCTCGGCGAGAAGCCCGAAGGCGGTGACCGTCTGGAGACCCCGACGCATGTTCTTGGGATGACCGTTGACGTATTTGAAGCCGTAGGTCGTACCGTCGCTGGTCGGCATCAGCTCGATGACACCGTCGACCGAATGGGAGGCGACACGAGGCGTCTTGTCGAAGTCGGGCCAGCGACGGAAGTCCGCTTCGACGAAGCCGGCGAGTTCGGTGAGAAAGCGTTCGATGCCGACGGCGTTCACCAGTCGCATCATGTTGTGGACGCTGACGAAGGGGACGATGTTCAAGGCGCGGTGGATCATGACCAGCTCCGGGTGGGTCGGTCGAGGATCCGCCGGCCCATCAGGCTGGCGACGAGGTCGACGAGCAGCAGCGCGGTGCGGCCGCGCTCGTCGAGGAACGGGTTGAGTTCGACCACGTCGAGGCTGCGGACGCAGCCGGTGTCGTGCAGCATCTCCATCAGCAGATGCGCCTCGCGGAAGGTCGCCCCGCCCGGCACCGTCGTGCCGACGCCGGGTGCGATCTCCGGATCGAGGAAGTCGACGTCGAGGCTGACGTGAAGGATGCCGCCCCGCGTCACGACCTTCTTCAGGAAGCCACCGACCAGACCGCCGATGCCGTTCTCGTCGATGGAGCGCATGTCGTGGACAGTGATGCCGGACGCGGCGAGCGCCGATCGCTCGGCAGGGTCGACGCTGCGCAGGCCGACCATGCAGACGTTCTCCGGCTTCACCGGCGCGACCAGCGGCGGGAACCAGCCGTCGAATCCCGGCCGTCCGGTGACATAGGCGGCCGGCACGCCGTGGAGATTGCCGCTCTCGCTGGTATCGAGCGTGTGATAGTCGGAATGGGCGTCGAGCCACAGCACGAAGAGCTCGCGGCCGTCTTCGACGGCGCGCCGGTTGATGCCGGCGATCGACCCCGCCGCCACGCTGTGGTCACCGCCGAGGAAGATCGGCATGCCCTCGGCGGCGGTCTCGTAGGCCGTCCGCTCGATCAACGCGGTCCAGGCGGCGATCTCGGCGAGATCGCGGATCGCCGGATTGGGATGTGTCCGATGTGCGACCGGTCCGATCGACAGACTGCCCCGCTCGCGAACCTCCAATCCGAGATCGCGTAGCGTCTCGGCCAGCCCGGCGGCCCGGAAGGCCTGTGCCCCCATGTCGGCGCCACGTCGCCCGGTTCCCGCCTCCACCGGAGCGCCGATCAGAATGCAGGTCTTCGTCATGTCGCCTCGCATCTCCGTCCAGCCTCCAGAGTAGCCGAGTGGCATGGCAGAATGAACGGATCGCATTGGCAAGAAGCGCCAAATGGCTTACCGTTCTGACAAATAGCTCTGACCAGATCGGATTTCCATGGACGATCTCGACCAACGGCTGATCTCGATCCTGCGCCATGACGGCCGCCGCAGCATCTCCGACCTCGCCCTCGAACTCGGCCTGTCGCGGGCGACGGTGCGATCCCGTCTGGAGCGCCTCGAGGCGGAGGGGACGATCATCGGCTACACCGTGGTGCTGCGGGCCGACGCGGTGTCGCTGCCGGTGCGTGGCCTGACGATGATCGAGGTCGAGGGCCGCATGCTCGATCGGGTGATCGACGGCCTGGTCGGCTTCCCGGAGATCGGTGCCGTCCACACCACCAACGGTCGATGGGATCTGGTGGTCGAACTATCGGCCCAGAGCCTGACCGATCTCGACGCCGTGCTACGGCGATTGCGGCTGGTACCGGGCATCACCGGCTCGGAGACGACCCTGCTGCTGGCCACGCCGCGCAGCACCCGCGCGCGCCTGTGACACTCGGCCGGAGGGATGCGATCGTCCGCGGCGGAGGTGTCCCGTGAGGTCGGAGCGCTGCGGTCGCCCCCGGGTGCGCCCAAGGCGGCGAGCGCCTCCGTCGGCGGCAATCGGACGAGAAACGGATCAGCGGCGCTGCAGGGCGCGTTCGACGAGACCGAAGCCGCCGGCAACCACACCGTTCAACGCGATGTAGATGATCCCGGCCGCGGCGAAGACCTCGAACGGTCGATAGGTCTCGGCGGACAGCTGCTTGGCGAGCCCGGTGATCTCCAAGAGCGTGATGGTCGAGGCCAGCGCCGTCGCCTTGATCATCAGCACCACCTCGTTCGAATAGGCGGGCAGGGCATGGCGCAGCGCCTGCGGGAAGGCGATGCTGGCGAAGACCCGGTAGCGCGACATGCCGACCGCCTGAGCCGCCTCGATCTGTCCCCAGGGAACCGACCGCAGCCCGCCGGCGATCAGGACGGAGGTGTAGGCGCCGGTGTTGAGGGTGAGCGCCAGGATCGCGCAGAACCACGCCTCGCGGAAGAAGTGCCAGAGGCCGAGGACCTCCAGCGCGCCGCGGAACTGACCCGACCCGTAGTAGATCAGGAAGATCTGGACCAGCAGCGGGCTCGAGCGGAAGACATAGACGTAGCCGGCGGCGAGCTTGCGCGCCGCCGGGTTCGACGCGAGCAGCGCGACGGCGACGCCGACCGCCAGGACGAAGCCGATCGCCAACGACACCGCCGCCAGGACGAGCGTCCGCGGAATACCGGCCGACAGGTGGAACACCGTGTCGAGGATGAAGCCGAGGTGATCTAGGCCCCCCATCTGACGCCCCGATCGGCCGATTTCTGAAGCCGCGTGAACAACCGTTGGGACAGGTAGGCGATGACGATGAAGATCACCAACGCCGCGAGATAGAAGGTGAAGGGCTGCTTGGTCGCGTTCGAGCCGATCGATGCCGAGCGCATCACCTCGGTCACGCCGATGATCGAGACGAGCGCCGTGTCCTTGACGGTGAACTGCCAGACGTTGGTCATGCCGGGCAGCGCCAGCCGGAAGGCCTGTGGAGCGACGACCAGACGATTGCGTTGCAGGGACGTCATCCCGACCGCCTGCGCCGCCTCGATCTGGCCGCGCGGCACCGCCAGAACCGCGCCGCGGATCACCTCGCAGGCGTAGGCGGCGACGGAGAGGGCGATGCAGACCACCCCGACCGCGAAGGACGGGAGATCGACATGCCCCCGGATCCCCAGGATGTTCGCCGCGATCCAGGTTGCGAGCGCTCCACCGCCGAAGAAGACGATGTAGATCACCAGCATCTCCGGCATGCCCCGCAGCGTGGTGGTGTAGGCGGTCGCCAGCCAACGCAGCGCGACCGAGCCGGAGAGTTTCATGGCCGCCAGGAGGACGCCGAGGACCGAGCCGACGAGATAGGCCGCCGACGCGATGGCGATGGTCACCATCGCGCCGCGGGCCAGTTCGTCTCCCCAGCCGCCGTCACCCCAGGCCAGAACGCCCAGTTCCATCCGCATCACCCGCTCGATCGCCGAGACTCACTTGGCGGAGATGTCGAACCCGAACCACTTGGTGGCCAAGGCGGAGAGCGAGCCGTCGGCGATCATGGCGCCGATCGCGGTCGAGAACTTCTCGCGCAGTTCGGTGCTCTCCTTGCGGGTGCCCACCGCGACGCCCCGCCCCAACAGGCCACCGGTCATCGGCGGGCCGAATTCGACGAGGCCCGGCGTCTTCTTGTGAATCGGCGCGAGGAAGGTGGTCGACGTGTAGCCGACGTCGATTCTGCCGGCCACGAGATCGAGGATCATGTTGTCCATCGTGTCGTAGGACTTGATGGTCGAGTCCTTCATGTACTCCTTGACGAACCACTCGTGCGAGGTCGAGGCCTGCACGCCGATCGTCTTTCCCGACAGGAGCTTGGCGAGGCCCTTGATCTCGGCGGCTTCGGCCGGGTCGACCTCTTCCAGGGTGATGGCGGGGAGCGAGGCGGTGTGGGCGGCGCCGACCCCGGTCTTCGTGGTGACGAAGCGGATCGGCGTCTTGACGTAGGGACGGCTGAAGGCGATCACCGCCTCGCGCTTGTCGGTGATGTTCATGGCGGCCATGATCGCATCGAACTTGTTGGCCAGCAGGCCGGGCACGATCCCGTCCCAGGCCTGCTCCTGGACCTCGCAGGTCAAAGCCGCGCGCTTGCACAGTTCGGCGGCGAGATCGATCTCGAAGCCGACGAGCTTTCCGCTCGAATCCTTGAAGTTGTAGGGGGCATAGGCGCCCTCGGTGGCGATGCGCACCACCTCGGCCTGCGCCGGCGCGAGGCCGGCGACGACGAAGGGGACGGCGAGGATCAGGCGTTTCAGGCGACTTCTCATGTCTTTCCCTCCGCTCAAAGGAATTTCCTGAGGAACGAGCGGCATCGCTCGCTTTCCGGATCGGTGAAGATCCGATCGGGCGTCCCTTCCTCTTCGACGCGACCGTCGAGGAAGAACTTCACGTGCGTCGCCACATCGCGGGCGAAGGCCATCTCGTGGGTGACCAGGATCATCGTGCGGCCCTCCGCCGCGAGATCCTTGATCACCTGCAGGACCTCGCCCACCAGCTCGGGATCGAGGGCCGAGGTCGGTTCGTCGAAGAGGAGGGCTTCCGGCCGCATCGCCAGGGCTCGCGCGATCGCCACGCGCTGTTGCTGTCCGCCGGACAGTTGCGCGGGGTGGGCGGCGGCCTTGTCGGCCAGCCCGACCTTGCCGAGAAGCTCCATCCCCGCTTCCCGCGCCGCCTTGCGATCCTGACCGAGCACGTGGATCGGGCCGGCGGTGACGTTCTCGAGAGCGGTCATGTGGGTCCACAGATTGAAGCTCTGGAAGACCATGCCCAATCGCCTGCGCAACTGCGCCATCGTCGCCGGCGCGATGGGCCGCGCCCGGCCGCCGTCTCCGAAATCCAGTGAGAGCCCGCTGAGCCAGAGGCTGCCGGCGTCCGGCCGCTCGAGCAGGTTGAGGCATCTGAGGAACGTGCTCTTGCCGGACCCCGAACCTCCGATGATGGCGATCACGTCGCCCTTGTCGGCCTTCAACGAAATCCCGCGCAGGACCTCGAGGGGGCCGAAGGCCTTTCGGATGTCGGTAGCGACGAGTGCTTGCATGCCGTCCTCGAACTCGCTTGCGCATCCATTAATAACTATGTAGTTAATAAACGCAAGCCGTATTTCTGGGCACGCTCGGTGTCCCCGCGAACGAAGGAGGGTCTCGATGATCTCCACCGATCTGATGGGCGATGTCTGGCCGCGGGTTCAGCCAGGCAGGACGGCATCCGAGTATGCGCGGGTGCGGCTCGACGGCGGTGGCCCCTGCGAGGTTCGCAGTTGGCAGGAGTTGCGCCTCGTCCTCACCGTCGGGCGGTTCGGCTTCGACGACACCGGTGGCTTTCGCATCGCCCTGCGCTTCACCCATGACGGCGGACCGATGCAGGCGGACGACCCGACCGGTGCGAACTACGTCACCGCGCGGAGTTCGACCGGCGTGCGCATCGCGGTGCATCGCGAGCGTCACGGCTATCGCCCCTGGGACAAGTCGATGCGCTTCGAGGTGGTCGGCGGGTCGCTCGAGCCGGGCGACCAGATCTTCGTGACGATCGGCGACCGTTCACAGGGCTCACCGGGTTTCCGGATGCAGACCTTCTGCGAGAGCGCCTTCGAGATCCGGGTGTCGGTCGACCCCTGCGCCACCGGCTTCTTCGTTCCGCTCGAGGACCGGATCACCGTTCCCGTCGTTCCCGGCCGTCCGGTGCGCTGGAAGGTGATCAACCCGACGACCGGGAGGCCAGGGGTGCCCTTCGGGGTCGGTGTCGTCGGCGAAGACCTCTGGGGCAACGCCTCGGACCGGATCGGCGAGAACCTGATCCTGCGGGCGCAGGGCCCGGAGCCGGTCCCGCCCCGGACGATCGACTGGCGCGCCGGCGCCCGCTCGCACCGGGAGGAGCTGCGGCTCGAGGCGCCCGGCACCTACCGCTTCGGCCTCGTCGACGGCGACGGCGCGACGCTGGCCGAAGGGCCGCCGCTCCTCCTCGGCGAGGGGCCGTCGACCTATTGGGCGGACCTCCACGGCCAGAGCGGCGAGACGGTCGGGGTCAACTCCATCGAGGAATATTTCACCTTCGCCCGCGACGTGGCGTTCCTCGACGCCTGCGCCCATCAGGCCAACGACTTCCAGATCAAGGACGCCTTCTGGGACAAGATCAACGAGACCACCCGCGCCTTCCACGAGGACGGCCGCTTCGTCACCTTCCCCGGCTACGAGTGGTCGGCCAACACCGCCGTCGGCGGCGACCACAATGTCTATTTCCGCGAGGAGGGTCGGCCGATCGTGCGATCGTCGCACGCCATGATCGAGGACCGGCATCGCCTCGACGCCGACGCCAACGACCTCGCCTCGCTCTGCGCCGCTCTCGCCGAAGAGGACTGCGTGCTCTTCGCCCACGTCGGCGGTCGCCCCGCGAACCTCGCGGCGGCGGTCGACCCGCGGCTGCGGACCGCGGTCGAGTTGCACTCCGACTGGGGCACGTTCGAATGGATGATCCACGACAGCTTCCGCCTCGGTCACCGAGTCGGCATCGTCTGCGCCAGTGACGGCCACAAGGGGCGGCCGGGGGCGAGCTATCCGGGCGCCGCGAGTTTCGGCGCGCTCGGCGGACTGACCTGCTTCCGCGCCGCCTCGCTCGATCGCGACGGTCTGTTCGAGGCGATCCGCCGGCGCAGCCACTACGGCACCACCGGATCTCGGCTGCATCTCGACGTCCGCGTCGCCTTCGACGCGCCCGCCGAGATCCATCACCTCGATCCCGCCACCGGCGCCGGCCCGGTGTGCAGCCGCGCCCACGCCGAGATGGGCGAGATCGCCCGCAGCACGGCGCGCGCCGCCACCGTCGAGTTCGACGTCCGCACCACCTCGCCGATCCTCTCGGTCGATCTCTTCACCGCCAGCCGGATCGTCGCGACCTTCCGCGGCTACGACGGCGACGCGCTCGGCGATCGGCTGCGCATCCTGTGCAACGGGGCGGCCTATCGCGGGCGGGGTCGGCGAACCTCCTGGCAGGGGACGGCGACCTTCTCGGACGCCGCCGTCGACCGCATCGTGCCGATCAACTGGTGGAATCCGGAGCGTCCGCTCAGGCTCGAGCGCCCCGGCACGGTCCGCTTCGAGGCGGTCACGACCGGCAATTTCGTCGGCTTCGACGCGATCCTGGACCGGCTCGACGGGTCGCTCGGCATCGTCACCGACCATGTCGAGGGCGAGGTCGTCCTCGCCGACCTCGGGGTCGAACCGGTCGTCCTCGATGCCGGGGGCCTCGAGCGGGCGGTCTCGGTCCAGCGGCTTCCCGATCGGCTGGAGATGCGGGAGATGGCGGTCGCCCATCCCGTCGCGCTCTTCGACGACGTCGATACGCCGATCTGGATCCGGGTGCGGACCGAGGACGGCCACGTCGCCTGGTCGAGCCCGGTCTATGTCATCCGATAGGGGACCCGGCCCCGGCGGTCGGCGGGGGTCGAGAGCGTGAGGTGCGGCATGATCGGCTCCGACCCGGACCGGGAGGACCTCTTCCGTCCGCCGAACTGGCGCGAGGTGATCGCCGATCCGTCGCGGCTCCCCACCGATCTGCGCCGGCACTTCGAGCGGGAGAACGCTCTCGCCGAGCGCGCGCTGGCGCCGGTCGCAGACCTCGCTTCGGAGGTCCTCGCCGATCTGGTGAGATGGGACGCCGCGCGCCGGACGGTGGACCAGGCGACCACGGCGAACTGGATCTGGCGGCGGGTCACCGGCGGCGGCTCGGACTTGCCCTGGTTCGAGCGGGTGCCGATCGCCGGCGGCGCGGCGGAGACGGTGCTCGACGTCGGCGCCCTCGCCGCCGAGTTCGATTGCCCGTCGGTCCATACCGCGATGCCGTCGCCGGACGAGCGCTTCCTCGCCCACACGGTCGACGAGCGCGGCAACGAGCGCTTCGCCGTCCGCCTGAAGGATCTCGCGACCGGTCGATGCCGTGGGCTCGGCGACGCCGTCACCACCGGGACGTTGGTGTGGAGCGCCGGATCGACCCATCTCTTCCACGTCGTCCGCGATGCTCACGGCCGCGCCGCCACGCTGGTCGCGACCCCGATCGACGGATCCGAACCGCTGGTCCTCCTCCGCGCCCCCGATCCCACACGCCGCATCGACATCCGGCAGAGCGCCGACGCCACCCACCTGATCGTCCATCTCGGCGACTACGGCGCGGCCGAGGTCTTCATCGTCGATCTGGCGAGCCTGCCCTTCCGGCCGCGGCCGCTGCTTCCCGCCCGCACCGAGGTCGTCTGGGATGTCGAGATCAGCGGCGGCGAGGTGTTCGTGCGCCACGATGCGTTGGAGCCGAACGGCTGCACCCTCTCGCGCTTCCGGCTCGGCACGCCCTTCGATCCGAGCGAGACGCTGGTCGCGCCGTCCCCCGGCGCGGTGCTGATCGCCATGGCGGTGCGGGTGCGCCATCTCCTCTGGGTCGAGGTCGAGCAACTGCGACAGAGGCTCGGGGTCCTCGACCGCGCGAGCGGGACGCGGCGTCTCCTCGAGCTGCCGTCCCCCTATACGACGGTCACCCTCGACGAGGGCGGACGGCACGACGGCGACCGTTTCGCCCTCGAACTCTCGTCTCTGGCGCGACCCAGGCGGAGCTTCGTGTTCGATGCCGGGCGCGGAGACCTCATCCCGATCGATCCCGAGCCGAACCCGCCGCCGCCCTACGTGACGGAAACGATATACGTCGCCGCGCCCGACGGCGCCTCGATCCCGGTGTCGCTGGTGTGGCATCCCGAGCGCCGGGTCACCGGCCCGGCGCCCTGCCTCCTCGCCGGTTACGGCGCCTACGGCCGCGCCCAATGGCCCGACTTCGACGGGAACCGGCGTGCCCTGCTCGATCGGGGCATCGTCTTCGCCATCGCGCACGTCCGGGGCGGATCGGAGACGGGGCGGGACTGGTACCGAGCGGGCAAGCGGCTCCACAAGGAGGCGACCTTCGCCGACTATCTGGCGGTGGCCGATCATCTGATCGCCGCCGGCCGCACCGCCCCCGACCGGCTCGTCGGATACGGACGCAGCGCCGGCGGCATCCTGATGGGGGTCATGGTCAATCGCCACTCCGACCGCTTCCGCGCCATCCTCGCCGAGGTGCCCTTCGTCGACGTGATGCGCACCATCTCGGACACGGACCTGGCCCTGACCCCACCGGAGTGGGCCGAATGGGGCGATCCGAGGACCGACGCCGAAGCCCGCCGCGTGATCGAGGGCTATTCGCCGCTCGACGATCGACCGGAGGGCGAGCCGACGGCGGTGCTGTGCCTGTGCGGCCTGTCCGATCCCCGCGTCACCTTCTGGGAGCCGGCGCGGTGGATCGCCGGGCTCAGGGAACACCGGCGCGGCGATACCCCGATCCTCCTGATGTCGACGCCGAGGGGCGGCCATCTCGGCGCCGTGCTCCGCAGCGAGCGGCTGCGCGAGATCGCCACGTCCTACGCCTTCGTCATCGGGCGGGTGACCGGCGCGATCTGAGCACCGGCGGTCAGACGAGCAGACGGGCGTTGCCGAGATCGGTCGGGATCGCGAAGGCCTGATAGGAGAACGGCTGGTCGCGATAGGTGTAGCCGTTGGCCTCGAGCAGCATGATCGGTCCGTCCGTCTTCACGCCGAGGATCGCGACCTCCTCGGCCGTCGGGGCGCGGAACGAGATGCTGTGGGCGGCGCGCAGGGTCGGCATCCGCAGCATGTCCCGGAACACCGCCCTGAGGTTCACGTCGTCGAGGCTCTTCATGCCCAGACCGATCAGCTGGTCGTGGTACTCGCCGGAAATGTAGAGTTTGCTCGAGACGGTGAAGCGGCTGCCGATCGACCACCGCCGGACGATGCAGGTGAATTCCGTCACTTCCGGCAGCAGGCGGCTCCATGCCCCCACCTCGCCGATCTTCGAGATCTGGAGCACGGTGCTGCGGCACGACAGCGAGGCACCGGTGTCGATGTCCTGGAACCTGAGGTGCCAGTTCATCGAATCGACGTCGACCCGCGAGGTCAGCCGGGTCCCGCCCTTGCGGCGACGCGCGACGATGCCGTCGGCGGCGAGCCGTCGATAGGCGGCCTGTATCGTGCCGAGAGACACCGGGAGAGCCTCGGCGAGAACCTGCTCGGCGGGCATCTTCTCGTCGGGCCGCCAATAGCCGTTCTCGACGCAATGCAGGATCGCATCGGCGACGATGTTGGCCTTCGCCCCTCCGGATTCGGCGAGGAGTTCGTAGCGGCGTAGGATCGCTCCGACCTGGATGTCGACCTGAGACACGTTCCTCCCCTTCCGATACCACGCACCGACCGTCGCGGACGACGGGGCCGCCATTTTCCGCGCCTTCGTTCCGGGCCGGAAATTACCATGCCGGTCCGCGATCTCCCAACCAGAGCTACCGCCGATGCCGTCCGCACCGGAACAGCGCATGTGAACGGAGACTGAAGATCGACCGTAGGTAGCGGCGCCCTCCGCGGGGATAAGGCAATCACCCCGAGGTCACCGGCCTCGGATGGTTGAGCGACGGGGCTCACAGCAAAGGCAGCCTTGTCCGCGGTGCGGTAGGCGACGGCCTTCGACCCGAAGCGGACGCTCATGATGGCTTGTTATTGATAATGTCGGAAGCGGATTCGGCTTTTTGGATTTAATCCGCATTACACTAGTTGTACGCGTAATTCCGGCACTGCCGGTGCGATCACCCGCGTGAAGTCGGGGTCTGATGTCAGGACCACTAAGTTTCGCTCGACTGCTTGCGCTGCAATCCAGAGGTCATTCTCGTCGATTTGCAAGAGCTGCCCTGTTATCCGGTCGGACCAGACTTCGACCCAACGCGGGATACGGCTGCGGATGTCTACCCGCTGCAATGCCAGGCTCGATTTCACGTAACCGAACGCCTCGGCCGTGTGGCGACCAACTTCCGCCAAGGGGTGTTCTTCGGTTTGCTGAATGCAAGTCTCGATGTGCGTCAGCGGTCGTCCCGCCGCCCTTGAAAGAGCGAGACCATAGCGCAGTTCGCCGATCGTTATCGCTGAAACGAGCTGCGGTGCAGCAGGGTCGAGCGCTGCCAGCGCCGTCCGAACCGCGATATGGTTTGTTCGACCAGCGTCATAGAGGACAGATACAAGGTTGGTGTCGAGGAGATAGGTGTCCATTATTGGATGTACTGCCTGAGTTGCTCCGCCTCTTCCTTCGGCGCTGCGGTGAATGCCTCCAGCGCCCAGGCCCCTCGGTTCTGTGTAACGATCGGGCCGAGATACTCATGTAGCGGCATGTAGGCCGTGAAATCCTCGGGCAGCCACCCCGAAAATGGTGGCTCGACGCGACGCTCGTGCTCGTGGCCGCGGAAAAATTCCAGCAGCCGCCGTTCAAGGCGCGGTGGCAGGTCATAGGCGCGGAGCACTTCCGCATCGATCTCGACCAACAGCCTACTCAGAGCTTCATCGTATCCCGCCGGACTCAGCACTTCGCCCCCCCACCATTCACGCGCCGCATGGAAGCGCTTCACCGCGTCCACTACACGGTCAAGGGCTTGCTTAGGCATCGGGAGGAGCTTCAGAAGCTCATTGGTGAAGTGCTGGTTAGAAGCGCGCTCGGTCAAAAACGCATTGGTCAAAGGTCCATTGAGGATCGCCTCAAGAGCTTCCACGGGAAGGTCGGCGCTTGCCGGCCAGATTCCGAAAAACCCCTGCGAGGCGACGAGACCGGATCTATCGGTCGCGGCCGCCATTCGCCACGGACCGCGGGAGAGCCGAGCGGCGTTCGTCAAGACCTTTGGCCGTTTCCAGGCGCGATCCAACGGACCTGGGTACATCGCGGCTTTGGGATCCATGTTCAGATAGACGGGGTTGCGAAGCGCGTATTGCGCCAGGGAGTCTGCGGGCCTGAACAAGCCCAGCGCAAAACCTTCGCGAGGTGACATCGAGAGACCGGTCTCTTGTTTCTGCCACTGTAGCCCACGGTAGATTTCGGCCAACTCTCCGAGCCGAGGCAAGCGCTCCATCCTCTCCCAAAGCTCGTCGAGCGCACCGATCCAGAGGTCGCCCGAGTGGACGGCCTTCGTTCGACGCCGCTCGGTGCTCACCTTTCCTGTCGCCAGAAAATCGGTGCGGTCGCGATCAGAGACCACGGTCGAGACCAAGCGGACTTGCCGCTCATCGGCCCGAGTACGCCGATCGCTCGCGATCAAGACAGCAGCTTCCAGACCAGCGCGCTGGAAGATTCGATCGGGGAGGGACGTCAATTCGACGCGTTCGTATTGATCGGCGATCGCCTGTCGAAGCTGGCTATATTGCTGCTGTCGTAGAAAGCCTTGCGGGACTACGAAGCCGATCCCGTCGGGCTCAGCGTCTAATACGGTCCGCAGCACGGCCATCGGTTTGGAGAACGACTTCTCCGCCATCTCTGGATAGGCGGCTCGCTCATCGGCGTCGAAGTCCTCCCACGGTGGATTGCAGAGTACTACCTTAGCCGAGCTGACATACTGTGCGAGCGAATTTGGCCGGAACAGATCATCGTTGGCGATCGTCCAGCCGTTGGCATTCGGGTAATCCGCCAAGATGAGTGAGAGCGTTGCGACCTCGCAGGCAAACGCGTCGACTTCTGCTCCCCGAATGAGTGGTACCAGGAAAGCATGGCGCTCCTCAGCCGAAAGCCCTTCCGGCAGAAGATCGCGCATGTGGCGTACGGCGGCGACGAGGAAGGAGCCCGCACCCGTAAACGGCTCGAAGACGGTGAGATTGGTCAGGTCGAACTTGCTTAAGTCCAGTCGGCTGACGACATACTCCGCGACCTGTCGAGGGGTACTGTGTGTGCCGAAACGTCTGCGTGTGTCCTTCGTGACGAGCGTGTTCTCATAAACGAACGCCAAGCTGTCCGAAGAAATGTTTCGGAAGCTGATTGCCTTCAAGAGCGTCCGCCAAGCCGTCTCTGCCGAACGCTGCGGTACACGGTTCAGCGGCTCGAATAGATGGCCAAGCTTGTAATACCCCTCGATGCCTTCAAGCACATTTTCGACCGCTGCCTCGCGCCATTCCGCCGCTGCTGGATGCTCGCGGTCCAGCAGGATTTTTGCCGCGAGCAGCCGGAAAGTCGTGCGGAATACTGCTACCTCGGACTCGCCATCTAAGCCGGCCATGAGTTCCTCGACCACCTGACGCAGTAGGCGATCGAGCTTGTCCTCGACTTCATGCTCAATGGCCGGCAAGAGGCCAAAATCGACGAAGTCCAGCTGATAGGTGGCCTGCGCTTGGCCGAGCGATTTGGCTCTATGTACGGCCTGCGGGCACCACCGCTCCGCATTACGCCGGAAGAGATCAGGTAGGGCCTCCAAAGCTACACGCTCGATCAACCGGGGCGCACCTTGCGCCCCGACACGCCAAATGCCGACATCCTGAGGGCCGATCGAGAATAAGATCGGTGCACCTAGCGCGCGGCGCCCGAGCAATGAGCGCTCATCCTCTTCGGCGACGACGCCGAAGGCGGCAGATCGGTAGGATTCCGGAACTTGCGTAAAGGCAGCGAGTTCGACGCGACGCGGTTCTCCGCCCGGCGAGAGTACGTCCGCGAAAGTGTAATCGCGGATTATCGCTTCTGGAGAGTAGCCGATCTGTCGGAGTTCGGCCTCGATCGATTGAAGCGCGCTCATGGGCGCCCCCTATCGGCGCGTCTTCGCTCTGCCAAGAATCCCTCCGATGCGACTTTCAGACCGACGGCCGGAAACAGCGGCAGTTGTGAGACCGGCTCCGGCAGGCCCAATCCTCGCGAAAGTGCCACGAGGTGGCGATCGAGTCGGATGAGGAGGACATCCTCCTCGGAGGAGGGGGGCGGTGTACGAGCACTGAGCAGTTCGCACCGCGTGAGGCCATAGATTGCGAGAGTTCCGCCCCAGAGCCCGGGGAACGACGCGCCTTCCAGCAGCTTCCGGGCGGAATAAAGCAGATCTCGATGGGCCTGGAGTTCAACGTGGAAACGGGTGCGTAGAACGACAGCAACGCGAAGAACGAGTAGGGTTTGCCAGGAAAATCGAGCCTCACTGCCCCGTTTCTGCGCCGGCTCGTCCGGTTGCACCAGACCCCGCCGGACCGTCCACTCGCGCAGCTGGTCCCCTGTAAGCCCCGTCAGCGCGGGAACGTCGCGAGACTTAACCAGTTGCATATGCCCTCCAAGTACGGGCAGCATACCCGAACTAGAGAACGGGTATCATGCCCATACTATTCCGTAAAGCGAGACCTGTAACCCGATCGCGATTTCGGCGCGGCCGGTACCCAGGTGTCCGCTTCCGGCGCGTTCCGGTCGTTGAACGATGCGTGTCAATCGGCGAGCAATCTTGACCCCGGATCGGCGTCGAACTTTGACCCCCTG
>ERZ1645187.169-NODE-169-length-61877-cov-22.498188_pt1 | contig 61877 bp, 63 predicted proteins | sample MGYA00575352_ERZ1645187 | MGnify/ENA primary metagenome ERZ1645187 (study PRJEB40837, sample SAMN11349314) | freshwater sediment metagenome | isolation source: river sediment | host: Sediment | place: India: Wazaribad , New Delhi | collected 2017-02-21 ... | reverse complement strand
AAAAAAAGGGCGCGACCTTTGGTCGCGCCCACGCATCACACTATGAAAACAATTAATTTGCTTTCGTAAATTCCAACGCCACTTTAATATTTACTTTCTGTCCGATGGTCAATCCGCCGGCTTCGAGTGCTGCATTGTATTTCAGACCGAATGCGTAACGGTCAATTTCTCCGGTTACTGTGATACCTGTACGGGTCAGTCCCCAAGGATCTTTGATAATGCCGCCAAATTTCGCGTTCAGCGTAACCGTTTTGGTGATACCGTTCAGCGTTAAGTCACCGGTTACTTTGTACTGCTTGCCGCTTACTTTCGTGAATTTTTTAATTACGAAAGTCATGTTCGGATTTTTTTCTACGTCAAAGAAATCCGCGCTGCGCAGGTGCTCATCGCGTTTGTCATTATCCGTATCGATACTTTTCAGCGCGATGGTAATCGTACCTTTTACATCTGTAAAATCCGCTTTATCCGCTTTTACATCTGCCGTAAACTCGTTGAATTTACCTTGTACTTCAGAAATCACCATGTGATCGATTTCGAAAGAAACCGCGGAATGTGATTTATCGAGATTCCACACGGTGGCAGGTGTTTGTGCCTGAGCGCTCAGGAATCCGAATGTTATGAAAGCCGCTATCGTGGCTTTTTTGCCTACCCATGATGTCATGGTGTTCAGCAGGTGCATTGTTGTTTTCATATCTGTAACATTTTTGTACTGCAAAGTTGCTACAAATAGGCACACCCGGGGAATGATGTGGCTTAAGAAATTTAATTGATATACGTTAAGAGTTTGACTTCCTCTTCTGCAGCGACTGACTGCGGATGCGGCTCAGCGATTCCGGTTTGATACCCAGATAAGAGGCTATCTGATGATTGGGTACGCGCTGTTCTATCTGCGGATAGCGGCGGATGAAATCATCGTACCGCTCGGAAGCCGTGCGCGACATCGAAGATAAAACGCGTTCCTGTAAGGCTATCAGCGCATTCTGCATCAGCAATCTGAAATAACGTTCAAACTTGGGGATCTTTTCGTACAGCACGTCCAGCGCGTCCTTGTCAAAGATATACAACTCCGTATCTTCCATGGCCTCTACATTCAGTCGTGTGGGCTGCCCCGTGTAAAAGCTGTACAAATCGCCTACCCACCAGTCTTCGGGCGCAAACTGAATGACATGTTCCACGCCTTTTTCGTCCACTTCGAACACCCGCATGCAACCCTGACATACGAAGGCCTGCCATTTGGAGACATCCCCTTCCTGCAGGAAATACTGCCTCTTGCGCAACTTTTTCACCTTGAGCGAAGACAACAGAAAACTTATTTCCGCTTCATCGAGCGCAATAAAACGGGCAATGTTCCGAAGTAGTAATTCCTGACCTGTCATAGCTACACAATAATACAAAAAATGCTTAATATTATACAGCCTAACAAAAACGAAAATCGTTGTGTAACTATTGTTACAACTATTCCCCTATCCGATGCGCTAACTTTGTACTACAAACAGACATTATATGGAAATTTTAGGATACATTTTAGCAGCACTCGTAGGCGTTTCACTGGGTTTAATTGGCAGTGGCGGTTCTATTCTTACCGTTCCGATTCTGGTTTATATTATGGGCGTAGAACCCGTCATGGCCACCGCCTATTCCCTTTTTATCGTGGGTTCCACCGCATTGGTGGGCGGCATACAAAGTGCCTTACAGAAAAAAGTAGATTTCAAAACGGTCTTCATTTTCGGCATACCGTCTATTCTGGCGGTCTATGCCACCCGACTGTGGCTCGTACCATTCATTCCGGATGAAATCATGCAAATCGGCACCTTCTCACTCACCAAACCCATTGCGCTGATGTTGCTGTTTGCCGTTGTCATGATTATGGCATCCATAACGATGATACGTCCCGGAAAAAAATCGGAAGAACAGGATGAAGATGCACAGATGCAATATAACTACCCGATGATTCTGCTCGAAGGCACAGTGGTAGGTGTACTGACCGGACTCGTGGGAGCCGGCGGCGGATTTCTAATCATTCCTGCGCTCGTTATTCTGGCGCGCATGCCGATGAAACTGGCGGTGGGCACTTCCCTGTTCATTATTGCAGCCAAGTCGCTGATTGGTTTCACCGGCGATTTACAGGGCAGCGAAAGCATTGACTGGACATTGCTCGGTGGATTCACACTATCTGCGGTAATCGGCATATTTGGTGGCATTATCCTCTCCAAAAAAATATCCGGGGACAAACTTAAAACCGGATTCGGTTGGTTTGTGCTGGTGATGGGCATCTATATTATCGTGAAAGAAACACTACTGAAATAATTATTCATTACGACAACAAATACATTATGAATAAGGACAACAGTAACAAAATTAATCAGGCGTGCTGCACCACACCTTCGGAGCGCGACTTAGGTCAATCGTTCTGGGATCAGCAGTACCAATCCAATACCACCGGCTGGGATCTGGGAGAAGTATCTCCGCCCATCAAAGCCTACGCGGATGGACTAACCAATAAAAATATACGCATCCTGATTCCGGGCTGTGGCAATACATACGAAGCAGCTTATTTGCTGGAGGCAGGCTTTACCGACATTACGGTAATTGACATCGCGCCGACACTGGTGGAGAAACTGAAACAACAATTCGCGAACCATCCGAATATAAAAATCATACTGGGTGATTTCTTTGAACACAAAGGGCAATACGATCTGATTATTGAGCAAACATTTTTCTGTGCACTGGATCCGATTCTTCGTAGTGCCTATGTCAAAAAAATGCACGAACTATTGGCAGAAAACGGCAAACTGGCCGGCGTTCTGTTCAACCGCACTTTTGAATTTCAGGGACCACCTTTCGGTGGCACGGCAGAAGAATACCATCCGATGTTTGCACCTTATTTCAACATGTGCCATTTTGAGCCTTGTTATAATTCCTATTTCAAAAGAGCCAATACAGAACTATTCATAGAACTGGAGAAAAAATAAGCAGCGGCGAACGTAACAAAAGTTACTGACAACACACCGAATGCTATATAAATTTACAGCATCAAAAAAGGAAAAAACGTTTTTACAAACAGGATTCCTTAAGTAACAAAAGTTACTGACAAGCTTTCAAAAAAGAATCAACTTTGCATTATCAATTATAAACAAACAAAAAAGTGAACAACATGAAAATAGAACAAATTTACACAGGATGTCTGGCACAGGGTGCCTACTACATCACTTCGAACGGAGAGGCTGCCATCATTGACCCGCTGCGTGAAACACAACCTTATATCGACAGAGCAACGAAAGACAACGTGCAGATCAAATATATTTTTGAGACGCACTTCCACGCTGACTTCGTTTCCGGCCACGTTGATTTGAGTAAAAAAACAGGAGCGCCGATTATTTACGGACCAAACGCAAAACCTGAGTTTGACGCTATCATCGCAACAGACGGTCAGGAGTTCAAATTAGGCAATGTGACCATCAAGGTATTACATACACCGGGACACACGATGGAAAGTACCACCTTCCTGTTGAGAGATGAAAACGGCAAAGACCATGCTATCTTCTCCGGAGACACTTTATTCTTAGGTGACGTGGGACGACCTGACCTGGCACAGAAAGCAGCCAACATGACAATGGAAGATCTGGCTGGATTGCTGTATGAAAGTCTGACTACTAAGATTATGCCACTCGCGGATGATGTGATTGTATATCCGGCACACGGTGCAGGCAGTGCATGCGGTAAAAACATGATGAAAGAAACCGTAGACACACTGGGCAATCAGAAAAAAATGAACTACGCGCTGAACCAACCTAATAAGGAAGCATTCATCAAAGCGGTAACTGACGGTTTACTCCCGCCTCCGGCTTATTTCCCGATGAATGTGGCCATGAACAAGAAAGGATACGACAGTTTTGAAACCATTCTGAACAACGGCATGAAAGGCCTGACGCCAGACGAACTCGAAACAGTGGCAGAGGCTACCGGCGCGTTGATTCTGGACTCCAGAGACCACAATGAATTCTACAAAGGATTTATCCCGCAATCTGTCAACATCAGTCTCAATGGCGATTTTGCACCGTGGGTGGGCGCACTGATTGCTGATGTAAAACAACCGCTGATTCTGGTAACAGATGAAGGTAAGGAAGAAGAAACCGTTACACGCCTGAGCCGCGTAGGATTCGACAATATCCTCGGACATCTGAAAGGTGGATTCCCGGCATGGTTGGCTTCCGGCAAACAGGCAGATGTTATTGATCGCATCACAGCGGAACAGTTTGCAGGATTATTCAAAAAAGGCGAAAGCAAAGTACTCGACGTTCGTAAAGAAAGTGAATACGCTGCCGAGCACGTAGAAGATGCTTACAACAGACCACTGCAATACATCAACGACTGGATCAAGGATGTCAATCCACAGGAGCACTTTTTCATGCACTGTGGCGGTGGCTACAGAAGTATGTCTGCTGCTTCCATCCTGCAAGCCAGAGGTTACCGCAATTTCACAGAAATTGCTGGTGGTTTCGGCGAGATCGCGAAAACATCCGTACCAAAAACAGATTTCGTTTGCCAAAGCAAAGTAATGACGGCATAAGCAAACAACTCCCTCATAACAACACAGGCAGCACTCAAACTGCCTGTGTTATTTTAAATACCAAAAAACAATACTATGCTCAATTTAATAAAAAACATGTTCGGCAATTCCAATGCACCGCAACTGGCAAATATTATCCAACAAGGCGCATTTCTGGTAGACGTGAGAACACCACAGGAATTTGCGGCAGGTCACATTAAAGGATCTGTCAATATCCCGCTGGACAGAGTGTCCTCACAGATAGCCAAATTCAAAGGCAAAGACGCCATTGTGGTATTCTGCCGAAGCGGCAACAGAAGTGGCGAAGCAAAACGAATACTGGAAAAAAACGGCATCCAGAACGTATACAACGGCGGTTCCTGGGGCAATGTAAAACAATACGTAAAATGAGAACTTTCTTATTATCCATCGTACTGCTGCTGACCATTACCTCCTGTAACAGTCAGACCAAGCAGGAAGCCCAAAAATCAAAAGAGATGAAAACAATTATAGTAGACGTCAGAAGCCAGGAAGAATGGGAATATGACGGACATGCAGACTGCAGTGTAAACTATCCGCTGGATCAGTTTGCCTCACACATCGAAGAACTCAAACAGTATGACAAGGTGGTCTTAGTCTGCAGAAGCGGCAATCGCGCCAGCTATGCACAGCATTTACTGGAGCAGCAAGGCTACAGAAATGCGGAGAACAAAGGACCGTGGCAAACCGTTAAGTGCAACTAACTTTTATTGACTAACTTTATAAAAACATCATCATCATGAATATCATCGAATTTATCAAACAACCCTGGCCATGGTATGTGGCCGGTCCATTAATAGGCCTTACAGTGCCTATCTTGCTGATTATCGGAAATAAATCCTTTGGCATCAGCTCTTCTCTCAGACACGTATGTGCTGCCTGTGTCCCTGCTAACATTCCGTTCTTTAAATACGACTGGAAAAAAGAGGTATGGAATTTATTTTTTGTAACAGGTATTTTCTTTGGTGGTATGATTGCCGCATGGTTATTATCCAGTCCGGAGCCGGTACAGGTAAATGAAAACCTGGCGCAGGAACTGGCTACCTACGGCATCACCGACTTCTCCGGATTAGTACCGGTGCAGTTGTTTAACTGGTCCAATGTACTGACGCTGAAAGGATTCATCATGATGGTTCTGGGCGGCTTTATGGTAGGCTTCGGCACACGATATGCCGGCGGTTGTACCAGCGGTCATGCCATTATGGGATTATCCACGCTGCAATGGCCTTCTTTGGTAGCTACCTGCTGTTTTATGGTAGGCGGTTTCCTGATGGCTAACTTCATTCTTCCATTTATTTTATCACTCTAAATCCGACAGCATGCAAAAGATAGAAACACCACAAGTTGAAACCAATACCGACTTTGAAGTACGCTCACTCGACACGATGTGTGTCAATGAGAGTCATCTTACCCATAAATGGTATCACAACCTGAAATACAGCGCCGTGGGCATCGCCTTTGGTATTGTATTCGTAAAAGCAGAAATCATTAGCTGGTTCCGCATACAGGAAATGTTCCGCCTGCAATCATTCCACATGTACGGTGTGATTGGCAGCGCCGTTCTCGTAGGCATTATATCCGTTTGGCTGATTAAAAAATTCAACATAAAAACCATCTACGGCGAAACTATTGAGTTCCACCCGAAAACCTTTAACAAAGGACAGGTGTACGGAGGATTGATGTTTGGTCTGGGATGGGCTATCACAGGCGCGTGTCCGGGACCACTGTTCGCGCAGATTGGCACCGGTGCCACCGCCATTGCCATCACCCTGCTGAGTGCCATTGTGGGCACATGGGTATATGGCTACGTGCGCGAGAAACTGCCTCATTAAAAAAACAGTTATCACCTTAAAACAAGGAATAATGAGCAACGAAAACAATCAGATGCCATCCACACCACAACGAGAAATACTGGTGATTATGGATCGCTTGTTGCGCATCATATTACTGTTGGTCGTAGCTGTTATTGTATTGCCTTTACTCATCTTTTACCGCAATGAAATCGGACAGTATTTTAAGGAAGGTAAAAAGCAACCCACTATTCAGTTGCCGGCTGCGTCAGCGACTGCTGCCCCTGCCGAAGACTTCTGGACACCAGCGGATATCGATGAGATTCAGGATGAGCAATTAAAAGCACAGGTATTATACGGTGAGGATTTAATTGCGCACACCTCCAAATATCTGGGGCCTAAAGGCAGCGTGATGCAAATCAGCAATGGCATGAACTGTCAGAACTGCCATCTCGATGCAGGCACCCGGACTTTCGGCAACAACTACGGCTCTGTAGCCTCGATGTATCCGAAATTCAGAGCCCGAAGTGGCACGGAAGAGAATATTTACAAACGTGTCAACGACTGCTTTGAACGAAGCCTGAACGGGCAACCGCTCGACACATTGGGAAAAGAAATGCAGGCTATCAAAGCCTATATTTCCTATATCGGCAGCAATGTTCAGAAAGGCGAGAAAGCCAAAGGCTCAGGATTCAAGGACCTGCCCTATCTCGACAGAGCAGCTGATCCGGCAAAAGGCAAAACCGTTTATATAGCCAAATGTCAGAGCTGCCATCAGGCGAATGGCGAAGGAACACTGAACGCGGATGGCACGGAATACGCATTCCCGCCACTCTGGGGCAAGAACAGCTACAACGACGGCGCGGGACTTTACCGAATTTCCAATTTTGCGAAATATGTAAAATCCAATATGCCATTGGGCGTAACGCACGACAATACGCAATTGACAGATGAGGAAGCCTGGGATCTGGCGGCTTTTGTGAATTCACAGCCACGACCTCATAAAAATGCACCTAAGGACTGGCCGGATATTTCCAAAAAACCGGTCGACCATCCTTTCGGTCCGTTTTCCGATGGATTCAGCGAACAACAGCATAAGTTCGGACCATTCCAGCCAATAGTAGATCAACAGAAAAAGAGCGCTAAAAAATAAACCGACTTTTGTTTCACTTCTCAAAAACATCTGCCATGAAGAACAACAACAGAAGAGATTTTCTCAAAAAGCTGAGCGCTCTCGGCGCCGGTCTGGGAATTATCTCTGCCACACCCATGGCAGCGGATGCTGCTACAACAGCCGGTTCCGAGAAGAAAGTGAAATCCGGCGGTAAAAAAAGCAAACCCGTTACTGTTTCCATTTTGCAGACAACGGATGTTCACTGTCAGGTGCACGCACACGACGAACTTTTCTGGGAAAACAATCAGGCGGTATTCCGCAAAACCGGTGGATATGCACATCTGGCGAGTTACCTCAACAAAACCCGCAGAAAATATGCGCATTCATTGCTGATTGATACCGGCGATATGTTTCAGGGCAGCGAATTATCCGTAAAAACAACCGGCAAAGCGATGATTCCGATTCTCAATGCACTCGGATATGATTTGTATCTGCCCGGCAACTGGGAAGTGATTTATTACAAAAAAGCCATGCAAACACTACTGGGTTCACTGAATGCGCCTAAGGTATGTGCCAATATGTATCACGACCTGGGAGAAGGCAAAAAAGGAGAACTCATTTTTCCGGCCTATCATATCTGGCAGGTAGCAGGTATAAAAATCGGATTCCTCGGATATACCGATCCGCTGGTGCCGCTGCGCCAGTCGCCGAACTACAGCAAGGGCATCGTATACACCAAACCGGAAGACAATCTCGCGCACTATGTGGATGTATTGAAAAATCAGGAGCAATGCGCCTTTGTCATTATACTGGCTCACCTCGGACTTTCACAGCAGATACATCTTTCCAACTTACCGGAATGTGAAGGCGTGGATTATATTCTGGGTGGCGACACACATGAACGGGTGCGCGAACCGATTATCGGCAAATATGCCAAGGTAGTAGAACCCGGTGCATTTGGCTCTTTTGTTGGTCGGCTTGACCTCACTATACAGGATGGCAAAATCATACAGGAATCTTACCACCTGGATGAGATTGATGCTGATGAATACAAAGCTGACAAGGAAATGGATGCTATCATCGCTGCCAATGAAGGTCCTTTTGAAAATGACATTCATAAGATTATCGGCTATAGCACACTTCCGCTGTATCGCTATTTTGTGGTGGAAAACACCATTGACACCATGATCCTGGATGCGTTGAAATGGAAGATGGACGGCATTGACATCGTGCTTTCCAACGGATTCCGTTTCTGTCCCCCGCGTTCCACGCCCGATAAAACCGGCAATATTCCGATTACCAACGGATTTATTTATGATATGTTGCCGGTGGACAGTGTGGTAAGAACAGCCGTCGTGACGGGCAAACAAATACAGGATTGGCTGGAAAAGGAATTGAATAATGTATTCGCGGAGAATGCCTCCGAACGATTTGGCGGCTGGGTCATTAAATTCAAGGGAATGCAAATCACCTTCAAGGCTTTTGCCCCTAAAGGACAGCGTGTGCAATCGGTTATGGTAGGCAAGCAACCATTAGACCTGAACAGAGAATACAGCATCTGCGCCTGCGAACGCGACGGCGATCCGATGGATATGCTGTGCCGCATCAAGGGCGTAAAAAATGCGAAGAATACGACTTATACACTGCACTCCGTGATGCGGGAATACCTGCAGGCCAACTCGCCGGTAACTCCGCAACTGCCGATGTCCGCGAAGATCCTGGATGCACCTCAGACTTTGCTGACTCAAGTACACGGTGTGAAATACGAATTCAGATAACGACAAAAAATACGATTATGAAAAAATTAGCATTATTGCTTTTATTGAGCGCTTCCATCTTCAGCATATACGCAGGAAAACCTGCAAAGACAAAAGGCAAATCAGAAGTGAAAGCAGCACACAGAATCATCTTTCAGCTAACCACCAATGACACGCTCGCTCACAAGGCGCTGATGAAGCAGCTGAATAATATCACTACTGTGGAACCTAGCACACAGATTGAAGTGGTGTGCCATGGCCCGGGACTGGATATGCTGGTACAAAGCAAAACAACGGTGCACGACAAGATTACTCAGATGAATGCTAAAGGAATTTCATTTGTGGCTTGTGAATTCTCTATGAAAGAAAGAAATGTGGCCAAAGAACAGATTATTTCGGAAGCAGCTTATGTAAAAGCCGGCATCATTGAAATAGTCAGCAAACAGGAAGCCGGCTGGAGTTATATCAAGTCAGGGTTCTAGCCGACAACAAACCGGTTCATTTCACCAAACTCAACATCATGAAAAAACAACTACTTATTGTGTTGTCAGCCATACTTTTTGTCCAAATCAGCATGGCGCAACATCAGGAAATATCAGAAAAACCAAGCATGTGGAAAGGAATGCTCAACAGAGCCAAGGATTCCACTACTTTTCTGCACGCCATTAAATCCGGTGATGTGGATGTACACCTGCGTTATTTCTTTATGTACACCGACAACAAAAAAGAACTGACCGACTATTTTGCCAACGCATTGGGCGGCGCACTTCGGTATGAAACAGCTCCTTTCCACGGATTTCAGGTGGGCATGAGCGGCTCCTTTATTTTCAATATCGGCTCCTCCGACCTCAGCAAGCCCGATTCGGCATCCGGTCAACTCAACAGATATGAAATCGGGCTGTTTGACATACAAAATCCGAAAAACAAAAGAGACATCGCCGATCTGGAAGAAATCTATCTCAAATATAATTTCCGCAAATCCTATGTGCTTTTCGGAAGACAATTTATCAATACGCCATTCATCAACCTGCAGGACGGACGCATGCGGCCTACCTCCGTCTCCGGATTATGGCTGAGTATAGATGAAGTGAAGACACTGCACATCGAAGGTGGTATTTTACACAATATCTCGCCACGCAGCACAGTAGGCTGGTTTAATCCGGGAGAATCTATCGGGCTATATCCGGGTGGCGTCAACACCGATGGCACCAAATCCGAATACGCGGAACATCTTAACAGCAAGGTTATTGCCATGGCTGGCTTTCAGTGGGCGCCCGTAAAATATCTCCAACTCCATCTTTGGGATATGTATACCCACAATATCTCCAACTCGCTATTGGTGCAGGCAGACCTGCAATATCGCTTTAAAGACAATACCCTCTTCGCGGCCGGACAGATGATACGGCAGGATGCGCTGAAAGACGGCGGCAATGCCGATCCGGCCAAGACCTACTTTGACAAAGGCGCGAAAGCCATGACATTCGGTGCTAAGCTCGGGTGGAAAAACAAGGCTTTTGAAATCAGCGCGAACTACAACCGCATTACTGACCACGGCAGATATCTGATGCCGCGGGAATGGGGACGCGATCCGTTCTTTACTTTTCTTCCCAGAGAACGCAATGAAGGATTTGGGGATGTGCATGCCGTGATGGGAAAAATCAACTACAACGTACAGAAGATTAATCTGAAATTTTCCCTGGCGGGCGGGTATTACAAAATGCCGGACGTGAAAGACTTCCGACTCAACAAATACGGACTGCCAACCTATTCACAAATCAATCTCGATATCCGCTATCAGTTTCCGGGCAGAATGAAAGGACTGGAAACACAATTCCTGATTGCCGGAAAAATAAATGTGGGAGAAACGTATAATAATGCTAAATTCGTGATTAACAAAACCGACATGGTATCGTATAATCTCGTAATTAACTATCATTTCTGACATGAACAAATATCCTAATCTGGAACTTGCCTTTGAACCTGCACTGGTACAGGAGATGTATCAATTCGGCGACATCAAGTCCTTTAAGGAAGGCGACATCATCATGGATTACGGAAAGTATGTGCGCATGATGCCCGTTATTCTGAAAGGAACGGTGAAAGTATCCCGCATGGACGAGAACGGAAAAGAAATTTTACTCTATTACCTCACCAACAATGAAAGTTGTTCGATGGCATACAGTTGCTGTATTGAAGCCAAAAAAAGTGAGGTTAAAGCCATCGCGGAAGACGACGTGGAACTGCTTGCCATTCCGCACATCAAACTGGATGAATGGCTTTGCAAATATCCGAGCTGGAAAAACTACATCATGCGCAGTTTCAATGATCGTTTCATCGAACTCATGAAAACGATTGATGTCATTGCATTTGAAAAACTGGATGAAAGGCTGATCAATTACCTGAGAAAAAAGTCGGAAGTATCTGAAAAATCAGCGCTTCAGCTATCCCATCAGCAGATTGCGGAAGACCTTGGTACCAACCGCGTGGTTATTTCCAGATTACTGAAAAAACTGGAAAACGATCAGAAAATACTGCTGTACAGAAATGAAATCAAGCTACTGAAAGCCTTCTGATTATTCCGCCTTCAGCGCTTTGGCTTCCTCGATGAAATGCACTTTGGCGGATTCCGCATTTTGAATGACGGCGTAGTTCCCTTTTCCGGACACGCTCAGTTTGCGCAACTTTTCATCCACATATCCGGTTGTTTTTCCAAAACAGAAAATCGACAACGACAGATTTTTTGCCGCGCCCGCAGTAATCGTCTGCTGCATTTTTTTAAAGTCTTTTTCACCTGAAGTAAACAATCCGTCGCTGATTAACACCACCCGGTTGTTTCCTTTCTGAATGAAGTTTTGTTCCACGTTTTTATACGCTGCAGTCAGTGCCGCGCCCCCCTGCGATGTGCTGCCAAATGCCAGTCCGTCGATGGTTTGCAGTATCAGTTCTTTTTGCTGCGCCGAGGTGGAAGGTAATATTTCTTTCGTCTGACTGGAAAAAGTCATGATTGCAATTTTATCCGTAGGGCGCAATTCATTCACCAGATATTTCAGGGATTCTTTGATGAGCGGCATTTTCTCGGGCGCATTCATGGACGCGGACACATCAATGAGAAACACCAGATTATTGGTAGCATATCCTTCGAGCACAGGCTTCGGTGGCAATATCGCTATAATGGTATCTGCCGGTTCAATTTTGGGTATTTTTTTCTTGATGGTAAAATCGCGTTTGCAATTTTTTGTTACATGTACAAAACCGTTGGAAGGGTAATAAACAGGATGTAAAATCTGCAATGGGAAATCGCCATCGGGCACCACTACCTTCGTTGTAATCACATAACGCCCCAACGAATCTGTCACAGTAGCATATTCACCACCTGCGAAGAAAGTGATAATAACACTGGCATCCGCTACCGGCTGCTTACTATCCATATCAGTTATCACGCCTTCCACCCGCATTCCCTGTCCGAAACTTTGCTGAAAGAGCAGAAATAATAGCAGCATGTATAGATATCTCATAAGCGGAATTTGTCTTCTAAAAATAGAATTATAGTTTGGCTTTTGCGTGTATAACATCAAAATTTGTGCTATTTTTATTCCAATGAGACCCTTTTTGATATTTATACTGGCGCTGGTTATGCTGAAGCCGGTATCCGCGCAGGATTCGCTGCAACGCCAGAGTGTGTACAAGTTCAAACTCGGACTGGATATTCCCATCGGAACGGTGGCACTCGGCTCCGGATTAACTTCCCTGTTTTTAAAAAAGAAAAAACAACCACTGACACTGGAAGAAATTCAGTCACTGCAAATCAGCGACGTGAATAAATGGGACAGAACGTCTATCCACTTTCACAACAAAGGCGCTAAAATTTCCAGCGATGTACTGCAGATTTCCGCGATGGTAAGTCCGGCTTTCCTGTACATCGACAAAAACATCCGCAAAGACTGGAAAACGGTGACGCCTATCTGGATGGAAACCTTCGCGCTGACGACGGGCCTTACGGCGCTGACGAAAGAACTGGTAAAAAGAAAACGGCCTTTTGTATATAATCCAAATGCGCCACTGGGCGACAAATACAGCAAGGATGCGAAGGCTTCTTTCTGGTCGGGACATACCGCCATATCCGCTGCCAGCATGTTTTTTATTGCAAAAGTGTGGACGGACTATCATCCCGATTCTAAATACAAACCTTTATTCTGGACAGGCGCCGCAGTGCTGCCTGCAGTGGTTGGTTTATGTCGTGTCGGTGCCGGCAAGCACTATTATACAGACGTGCTGACAGGCTATGCGATCGGCACGCTCGTGGGCATTCTGGTGCCACACTTGCATAAAAGATTTCATCCGTAACTACTGTTTATTTTCCCAGCAGAATAATTTATTGCCATCCGTATCTATAGAAAATGCGGAAGGGAAAACTTTAGTGAATCGTTTTTCAAACTGCTCATTTTCTATCTTGCTGTGATGTGAATCGTGGATTTTGGAGAACAACAACAAACCACCGGGTGCTACCGTTTTCTTCAGCGACTCCAGAAATTCAGTCTGCATAAATACAACCGGCGTAAGGTCGTCAATAAACACATCAAACAACACCAGATCATATGCCTGTGTGGTGGTTGATGCAAATGCTGCGGCATCCGCGCATACCCATTCTACTTTACTTTTCAGACCTGATTGCAGGTATTTCTTACCCAAATCCATAATCACATCATCGGCATCTACGGCCGTGATGAGTTGTATGGAAGGATGTTGTCCTAGTAAATCAACTACGCTACCTAGGCCGAAGCCCAGCACCAGCACTGACTGCACCGGACGTTCACCCACCTGCAATTGACGGAATACCGTATCAAAAGAGGTATAGTATTTCCCGAAGGAGTAAATGGCATTGCTCGTACTGAGTTTGTATTGTCCGCGACTGTAGGCCACCACCACTTCCCCGCTATAGCGGCTCTGCACTTTTTCCTGTGTGAGATCAAAAAAATAGCTGATAAATTTCCTGAGCAGAGCCATATATCCTCCTATTGCTTCTTATAATAGGTGAGTGCCTCCGCGAGGTATTTATTTTTTATATCACTAATGCGGGTCGCATCACTCGGGTGTGTGCTCAGAAACTGCGGCATGGCAGCGCCACCTTTGAGGTCAGACATGCGCGTCCAAAAGTTGATGGCTTCCGTCGGATCATAGCCCGCCATCGCCATAAATATAAGGCCCATGCGGTCGGCCTCGCTTTCCTGCTTGCGGTTGAATGGCAGCATTAAGCCGAGTTCTGTACCTATCCCGAGGGCGTTTAAATACAAATTGCGGGTTTCATCCGGCTTATTCGCGAGCGCTACATCCAGTGCGGAAAATCCGAATTGCTGCATCAGCTGCGCGCTCACGCGCTCATTGCCGTGGCTCGCGATTGCATGCGATATTTCATGCCCCATTACGACTGCCAATCCTGTTTCCGTTTGTGTAATCGGAAGAATGCCGGTATACACCACCACCTTTCCGCCGGGCATACACCACGCATTAGCCACCGAATCTTTTACTACATTAAACTCCCACTGATATCCTTCTATGCGATTAGCCATGTTGTTTTTGGTCATGTATTCCGTAACGGCTTTCGCGATGCGGTCGCCCACTCGCTTTACCATATCCACCTGCGTACCCGTTGTGATGACCTTAGACTTATTATCAGTCAGGAATTGCTGATACTCCTGCAATCCCATCGCATTCATCTGTGATTCCGGCACCAGATTCAGCTGCTTTCTTCCTGTTATCGGATTTTGGCTACACGACACTATCATTACTGACAAAATAACAACCCAAATTTTTTCCATAATAAGTCTATTGTTTGATTAATACTGATTTATATCTTTCTTTAAAGTCTTCCATTCTTACCACAAAATTATCGCGTACGGAGTTCTGTGTCGGCATGATTTCAAACACCGGCACCTTGCCATCCTTGAATACCTTATCTGATTCTTTCATCAACACCAATGTGTTATAGATATCTGTTTTGGAAGACAGCACGCCCATTTCGTTGTTTTTAATACGCATATACAACCACTCGCCATTGGCATCTTCCAGATTGATATTGACAAAATCGCCCTGCGCGCCATAGCCGAGTTCTATATATGCATTGAACTGACGTCGAACAATATCCGTACCAAAATAAACCAGCGTAACAGGTTCCACACTTTTGAATGTCATTTCATCGTTGTCAAAATACAGTTTAGTTCCTGTCAAGAGTATGTTGTAGCCCATACTTTTCGGGATACTCAATGAATCGGAACTGTATAATTCCGCGATAATACGATTGGACTCCAGGGTATCTTTCACCAGCACGGACAGCGTACGTTGCAGGGATTTATTGCGTTTCAGGCTTACCATCGGCGCAGGATTTTCGGAAGCGGTGAACGTGTTTATAATCATGCTTGACACATAAGGCTGCACCAACATATTCAGTGCAACATCGGCATTCACTACAAAATTCTTACCTGTCGTATCGAAGACAAATGAGCCCACCGTAGTGGCCTTCGCGGATCTTAATTTCAAATCCAATCCGATTTCACCCACGCCTTCCATCGCTTTTGACACCTCGTTGTATTTGATACAGGAACTGTGTGCGAAGACGGATCGGAATGCATTCTCATCTCCGAATAAAACAGTATTCGGCTCTGTTTTGCTGTAATTCATGGAGCCTTTAATAGTCATCACCGAAGCATCATTACTGCTGCGTTTATCCTGCAGTATGGTCGTGTAAAACTCAGGTCCGCTTTTATCCAGCATCAAACCGACAAACAGCTTATTGTTAGCCTGGCTCATGATGCTGTCCATGCTGACCGCCGGCTTTTTCGGGTCGAGTGTCTGCACGTTGGCAATCCAGTCACTGCTGGTATTGGCAATATCCACTTTCACCATACCGTCGAGGAAAATATCCTTGTGCTTGGAGTCAAACTCGAATTTACCTTTATAGTAAATCTTGTTATCCAATTTAAAATTCATATCTTCTTCTATTGTCGTTTTCGCATACGTATATACTTTGCTCATGTCGCGCTCTTCCAGCATTTTTCTGCCTTTTTTGCCTTCCGGAATAACCTGTCCGCGATATGGATTCTTCACATTCACTTCTGCGATAGCGACTTTCTCCACGGTGCCGTTATTCATCTTGAAATAGTAATTTCCGGTACCGGAAAAATCATTTCTGCCCACGACATTAATCTCCGCTTCTTTCACCGTATGATAGGCACTGTCAGCGTGGAAAACCACCATGGCATTTTTCAATGTACGCACGGTTCCATCCTGCTCAATGAATATTTCCCCTTTATCCGGAATCACTTTAGAGTCGGCCAGTTTGAGCTCATTGATACCTGCAAAATAAATGGAGTTATCATTCAGATTCAGGTCAGCGGTAGAAGTAACGAAGCGCAGTGAATCTTTGGTAGGATCGGTGGACAAGAGGAAGAATTTACCTGTTTTGGTGGCGGCATTCAGCGTGAGTTTATTGTTCGCGATATCAAAATGCAGGAACTTCGGATTGGCCACATACCGGAAGGACTCGAGCGGGATCGTGTCATTTTTGTTCATTTCAATATCCGCGATTTTTTTGTCGAGGTCAAATTTGGCATTCACATCATTGGATGCAAGCAACGACTGACCGTCGTCGGTGGACAGATTGAGTCGTCCGTTTTTCGCGTCGAACTGCCTTGCCTTAAAGGAAATATCATCCGATTGCAATTTGGTATGATTCCAGGAAAGTACGCCCAAACCGGCCAGCTGATTTTTATGCAATATCAGTTTACCATCCAGTTCCGTAGTACCATTGTACATACTGAATTTCTCCCCTTTCCCTTCCGAGACAATCAGGGAATCTTTTTTTACATTCCAGGTAAAAGAGGAACTATTGATGGTGGTCTGCGGCAAATTCGCTTTTTTATCTTCAATGATACGGACACTATCCAGCATCGCAGCAACGCTGTCCATGAAGAAGAAAGCGGTATCTGCGTACAACTTGATATTTCCAAATTCAAATAACCCCTTACCGGATAAACCTTCGCTGTTGAGTTTGAGGTCGGCGGTATATTTTCCTTTATCACCGAACATGGAATAACCTTTGCTTCCGGTCTGCACATCAATACCAAATGAATTATCATCCTGCAATTTCAGACCTGACTGAATCGGCTGAAAAATCCCGCCGGAAATCAGCTGTCCGTTGAGTTGCAGTTTTTCCGTAGCGATATCATTCAGGCTGTCGAGTTTGAACGGATACACCTGATAGAAGAATTTATCCTTATCGTATTTATCGCCGTTCTTACCTTTATTATAAGCCACTTTCGCGGTGTCACCACTTGTAAAGAATGGATACTTTCTGTCATTATTGGTACCTGATTTATTATCCGGCGCAGCAATGTGCAAGGTGCCGGAAACATTCTGAATAGGCGTTTTGGAACGCACTAACTTCACTTCCCCTCTTTCGTTGGGTTTACCTTCCGGAATATAAACGACCATAGAGTCGACATTCTTCATTTTGAAAGAATAACTGTCATAGTCGAAGTCAACCATCTTGGCGACGAAGTCAAATTTTCCGGCAATGATTTTCCCACCCAGACTCATCACACGGTTTTTACCAATCCACACCGTATCGTTATTCGGAATGAATTTCACCCCTGACTTGGTGCTCATATTTATCTCTTCCACGCCATATATCTCGAGTTTATTGGAATTGATGTCGAGTCGGGCATTCAGTGCGCGCTTAAAGGAAGCGAACTTAATGAAGTCGTAATCCTGTTTTCCTTTTGCAGCCAGCGCCTGATTCACCAGCTTTTCCTTGACTTCTATCCTGCGGATATTCGGGTCGTAGTTGATATAACCGTCCTCCACCAGTTTGTAGAAAATATGCTGCGTAGCGGAAAACGGAGCGCCCGGATTAATATCCAGCGCTATACTTTGCGCATCCACATAACGGTCGCCGGTGCTTTCGTAATAGCGGAATATCTTGTCAATAGGTCCCTGTTCTGTCGGACCCTTATATTTATTTTCCAGATTAGGCTGATAGTAATTAAACGATTCAAAAATGGCCGGTTTATCGCCGGAAATGGTGTACATACTGAACTTCATCACGGTACTATCCAGATTCCATTTTAACTCATCCACATAAAAAAACATCTTGTGGTATTCGCTCGTGAAAGGCTGTTTGGACAATGGCTTCATATCGCGCGAAGCCTTGACATCCTTGGTTTTTGAGGAGTAGAAAAAGTTGATATACGGATGTACGATGGTGTTGTCTTTCATAAATATCGTCATCGACGCATCCGCTACAGAGAGATCTTTAAAGTCTTTTATCTGTATGCGGTCTGCGGTAACGCGCACCACTTCCTTACCGCCTTTATCCGCCAATGATATCGTAGGCAATACGGTGTCGGAACCCACCACATAGATATTGGTACCTTCCAGCTGAAAGCCCCCGTTGAATTTCACTTCCTTGCCGAAAGTATTAAACTTCACGTCATTACTGTAAGAACGGAATTTCGGATAGATACGCTCCTGCGCCTTTGCCTGCAGCAGTTTGTCGGTATAGGTTCCCAGCTGCACATCGCCCAACACCGGTTTGAAAGTGAACTTCGCAGAATCGATGATGATGTCCGTTTTCGAAAAGTTAATCTGATGCGCGCCGAACTGCACAAAATTGCTGGCAGGATCGAAGCCGGCGCGCTGCAGGCTGATATTGCCCGACTGCCCTATCCACAGGTGCTCCAGCGGATAGTATTTCCCTTTTTCATTTTTGATAACAATCGTATCGATATTGGACGTGCCGGTCAATTCGGTAACAGCAAAGGTAAACACCGGCTTTTCATCTGTAAAATCCACGGTGTAGTCACCGGTGGCTTTCCACTGATTGGTGTTGGTGTAATACAATGCATTCTGCGTATAGAGATTATTGAGGTACTGCACATACCCCGTAAACTCCTTTAAATTTCCGGGCTTAGCCTTATCTATCAGTGTTTGCAGTATATCAAAGTTTTTATCTATCGCCGTCGGATTAGCCTTGGTCACATCCAACGTAAGCAAGAGGGACGCAAACTCCATAAAAACAGGATAAGCGGGCGCTTTTTTCAAAAGCATGGATTGTGTAATACCCTTTATTTTAAAGAAATATTCGGAAGATTTTCCAGACACAATGGCCTTGGGAAATTTCTCTGCCACTTCCTTGCAGTCGTCGCGGGTACAGGTTTTAATGAATTCCGCATAGGCTTTGCCATATCCGGCATTGTCATTCGGGAATTCTTTGGGATATTGCGCCATCACGGTGATAATGGACAATAACATTAAGACGGAAAGCAGGGTTATTTTCTTCATGTAAAAGGTCATTTATTTTTTCTTCAATAGGATACAGGCCCAGTTATGCTGCACGGTTTCATATTGTGCAATCAAATGATGTTCCAAAGCGGCATCCAGCACGGCTTTGGAATCTTCCTGATAAAAGCCGGAAACCAGCAGATAGCCGTCTTCTTTCAGCAAAGCGGCGAGTTCGCCCATAAACTCCACCAGAAAATTGCGGTGGATATTCGCGAGAATGATATCATACTGCAGTCCGCTCAGGTCGGCTATAACACCTAACTGCGGCTGTACATTTGAGGTCGCGTTCAACTGGATATTTTCCTCGCAATTGGTAAAACACCATTCATCATTATCCAGCGCGAGGCAGGAAGCCGCACCCAGTTTCTCCGCGAGGATAGCGAGGATACCCGTTCCGGAACCGCAGTCGAGCACGTTCTTTCCCGAAAAATCAATATGGCGCATCTGCTGCATCATCTGTGCCGTTGTCGGATGATGGCCGGTGCCGAATGACATTTTCGGCTCAATAACGATTTCATGTAAAACGGCTTCAGAAGCCGGATGGAAAGTGGCGCGCACCAGTACAAAATCTTCTATTTGAATGGGCTGAAAACTGCTTTCCCACTGCTCATTCCAGTTTTTATGCTCGAGTTCCTCGCAGGCTATCTGCAGCGCCATCTGTTCCTGCAAATCCTGTAAAAACACCTCAAGCTCTTCCTGATTTTCCTGTGCCACATACACTTTCAGCGCCTGTTCCATTTCTTCCACTCCTTCAATCGGCAAATCCATAAACAGTCCGGATAATTCCTCCGGTGTCAATGCTTCTTCCCAGGTGATGGTATATACAAGTGTGGTATTTTTCATTTCATTGCTTTTATAATGGTAATAAAGTTATCTGCCTGTAAGGAAGCACCGCCGACTAATCCGCCATCGATATCCGGACAGGAGAATAAATCTGCCGCATTCTTCGCGTTGACGCTTCCACCGTACAGCAAGGTCATTCCCTGCGCAGTTCCGGAAGAGTATTTGGCGGACAGTTCGGCACGTATCATCGCGTGTACGTCCTGCGCCTGTTCGGGAGAAGCTGTTTTTCCGGTACCTATCGCCCAAATAGGTTCATAAGCTATCACCAGCTGAGAAATCTCATTTTCCGGCAGTTGAAAAATGCAGGTTTCCAGTTGCTCTCTGATAAATGCAAAAGTCTGTCCCTGCTCGCGGATGTCCAGCGGCTCTCCGCAACAAAACACCGGCGTCAGCCCCTTGGACAATGCCAGCCGGATTTTCGCCAACAGGATATCAGCTGTTTCACCAAAATACTCCCGGCGTTCACTGTGTCCAATCAGCACGTATTCCGCACCGACGCTTGCCAGCATATCCGCAGACACCTCGCCGGTATAGGCGCCATTTTCGTATTGACTGCAGTTCTGTGCCGCTACGAAAAGATGCGACAATTTGCCGAATGCCGCCGCTGCTTCCTGAATATAAAGAAATGGCGGTGCTATCACTACTTTTTTATGGTCGTGCAAGCCCCAACCAGAATGACTTTCTGCCAATGCCTGTATCAGCGCCGAAGCCTCCTGAGAAGTGGTGTTCATTTTCCAGTTTCCGGCTATAATTTTTGTACGTGTCATGTTTTCTTGTTTGACATTCACTTGCGGAATATTTCCGTCTCTGTAAAAATATGATGCAGCACGCCACGGTCGATATCCGACAGCAGCACGCCCCTGCGTTCCATCATGCGTTCCGCCACTTCAAAGGCTTTTTCCAGTTGGAAAGTTTCGTTCAATCCCCATGAAAAATCCGGGATGAATTTGGGTGGGAAGCCGCCTTCAAATACATTGGCAGCCACGCCGACCACTGTTCCGGTATTGAACATGGTATTGATGGAACTTTTGGCAAAATCACCCATGATAAGTCCGCAAAACTGCAAATTGGTATTGATATAATCCTTCGCGGGATAATTCCACGCTTTTATTTTTCCGTAGTTGTTTTTCAGGTTGGAATTATTGGTATCCGCCCCGAGATTGCACCATTCGCCGACGACGGCATTCCCCAGAAAGCCATCGTGCCCTTTGTTGGAATAACCGATGATAACGGAATTGGAGACCTCTCCGCCCACCTTGCAATGTGGACCTATGGTGGTATCGCCGTAGATTTTCGCCTGCATTTTCAGCGAGGAATGTTCTCCCAGTGCGAATGGCCCGCGGACGGTACAACCTTCCATCACCTCGCTGTCTTTGCCGAGATAAATCGGGCCATGTTGGGCATTCAGCACCGCGCACTCACACTGTACGCCATCTGCCACATAAATTTCTGTTCCAAGCAATTGGTTGGTAGCAGACAATACTTCCCCATTAGGCGTCAGTTTCATCCGTCGGATATCCTGTTTTATTTCCACACCATTCAGACGGAAAATATCCCACGGATAATTGATTTGCCGGGAATCGGCTTTCAACATCACCACCGGAAGTTGTGCCGCTATATCCTGTAATTGCGCCAGTGTTTTTATTACGGCAGTTGTGTTGACTGCCACGACCGTATCACCGGACTTCAGCACGCTGTCTGCCGGCATATCCATCACGGCGTCCAGCCAATCCTGCTGTGGCAGTACCGTGGCATTGATGAAGGTGGTATGGCCTACCGGCGGATGTGCATATTTAGCCCGCAGATAGTCGGCGGTGAGGATATGCACGGGCAACGAGAGCAGGCATTCCCATTTTTCGCGGATGGTGAGAATACCTATCCGGATATCCGCCACGGCCCGGGTGGCCACGATGGGCAACAGGTTATTTCGGTGAAATCCATCAAAAAGAACAAGATGTTGAATCGGCATGTTGTAAAAATAAAAAAGTCGCAACATAAAGTTGCGACTTTCGACGTATATCTTTCTAAAAAAAACTTATTTCTTAGCGTATTTTTTATTGAATTTATCGATACGACCTGCGGTATCCAGTAATTTCACTTTACCGGTGTAGTATGGATGAGACATATTGGAAACCTCAAGTTTGATCAATGGATATTCGTTTCCATCTTCCCATTTGATGGTTTCTTTGGAGTTAGCACAAGATTTTGCCAGGAACATATGGTCACAAGAAAAGTCTTTAAATACGACCATTCTGTATTCTTTTGGATGGATATCTGCTTTCATGATAATTAATTTGAGTGGGCAAAGATAGCAATATTTTTGTAATTAACACAATGCCTGATTTTTAAAGCGTATTATTTAACAATTTTTCTACACACCGGCGCCGTCATTCCCGGACGACAATCTTGAGAGCACCGCTGGTGCGCATATCGGAGGTCAGTGACACATTCTGTATCTTTTTACCATCTTTTACGGTTACAGAAGCGGTATTTGGCGGCTCTGTTCCCACGTTCAACGCATGCAGCACCAGATAGTTATTACCTTTTTCCAGCGTTACCGTAATGGATTTCTTCAGTTTTGTCAGTCGTACATTTTCCAATATGGGCTTCTGATTCAGATACAGATTGATGGAATCTCCGTCTTCATTGTATCTATCCCAATATTCAATCGTAATATTATAGCTGGCCACCTCAATCTCATCTTTCACCTGGACCGGGCGTTTTTTCACCTGCTCAAAGGTGTCAATCACCGGAGCGCGGTTCTCGTTTTTCGCGACGATTTTAGTTTCTGATTTTGGTTCCTCCACCACAGGTGCTATGTTCACTACTGCCACCGGCGGCGTGGTGGTTAAAGAAGGCGTACTGGCCGGCAGTGGTTGTTTGCGGTCATACTGGCGCCACATTGCTTCAAATTCCGCAAGCACATCGGAATATTTAGGCTTTCTCAGATAGGCTGAACGCAGGCACTGAAACATATCTTTCTGTATATACTTCACCTTACAGGCGTTGTTGCGTTGTCCTGTCGCCAACCAGGTATCTGTGAAAGTCAGTTCGGTTTCATCGTCACTCAGGTCAAAGGTGCCGTTCAGGCAGTCAATCCAGCTGCCGGGTTCATTTTCCCGCAACAGCACAATAGTGGTTATTTCCAGATTTTTCTTATTGCAGATGAAGCCGCTGATATTGTATTCTCCGAAATAAAATCCGTTGGTGATGCGCAATCGGGCGGAAAATATATTACCCGGCGGCAATTTTTCCACCGTCATCTCTACATCATAGGTATTGTGTGCGTACTGTATAAACGTACCTATCCACTTGCCATCAACATCCTGCGCACGCGCCACTGTGACAGTGCAAAACCATAAAAATACCAGTAACCAATTTCTCACAGCGCAAAATTAAAATTCACGCAAGAGATACTGCAAATATATTGCCAAACCTTTGTGGATAAACCTATACTTCGGGCTCTTCCTGCGATTCCTCCGCCATCGTGGTGCTGCACAGCTTGATATAATCCAGCAACTCGCGGCCGCCGCGGTTCTTTTCTGCGGAAGTAACAAACATCTCGGGCAGTGCTTCCCATTTCTCCAGCATTTTCTGTTTAAACTGCCGGATATTTTTCTGCACCTGCAGGTTCTTCTCCTTATCTGTTTTGGTAAAAACTATGGCAAACGGCACCTGATGCTCGCCGAGCCAGTCAATGAAATCGAGATCAATTTTCTGCGGGCTAATACTGCCGTCAACCAACACAAACAACAGAGACAACTGCGGGCGCTTGGTGATATAGTAGCGTATCATTTTATCAAACACCTCACGGGTGGTTTTAGACACACGGGCGTAGCCGTAACCGGGCAAATCGACCAGATGCCAGCTTTCATCAATCAGAAAAAGGTTGATATTCTGCGTCTTACCGGGCGTCTGAGATACCTTTGCCAAATCCTTCCTGTGAGTCAACAGGTTAATCAGCGATGATTTTCCGACATTACTTCTGCCGATAAAGGCGAACTCCGGAAGTTTGGTATCCGGACAATCATCGGTTTTTGGGAAAGACCCTATGAATTTGGCTAAATGTATCAAGTTTGTGATTTAATAATGCAAAGATGGATACTATTTCGGACAGATTGTAATCTATTGTTGTATTTTTGGGGAAAATTAAACAAAAAGGGCTGTTCCGTTGTCAGTACAGCACACGAAAAAGCAAGCAGCATGGGTACACCATTAACGCCATACAATACCGAGGAAAGTAAGAAACAGCAGGTTGCGACCATGTTCAACAATGTGGCCGGCACGTACGATTTTCTGAATCACTTCTTTTCCATGGGCATAGACAAGTTGTGGCGCCGCAAGCTGGTGAAGCTGATTGGCCGCAAGCAACCGAAAATGATACTCGATGTGGCAACGGGCACTGCCGATCTGGCGATTGCGGAGAGCAAGCTCAACCCGACCAAAATTATCGGGGTGGATATTTCCGAAAAAATGCTGGCGGTAGGTCGCGAGAAAATCAAATCGTATCCGATGATAGAACTGCAGCTCGGCGACAGCGAAGCGCTGCAGTTTCCCGACAACACCTTTGACGCGGTGAGTGTATCATTCGGCGTGCGCAACTTTGAGAATGTCCCCAAAGGACTGAGCGAAATGCGAAGGGTGCTGAAACCCGGCGGAACGCTGTATGTACTGGAATTTTCCAAGCCCCGCAATTGGTTCATTCAGAAATTATACTATTTTTACTTCTGCAACGTTTTACCGTTTATCGGCAAACTGGTTTCCAAAGATGCGCGCGCGTATTCCTATTTACCGGAGAGCGTTCGACTCTTTCCGGACGGACAGCAGTTTGTGGAGTTATTACAACAGGCAGGTTATAAAGACATTGAATGCAAGACACTTACATTTGGCATAAGCACCATTTATATCGCAGGCAAATAATCATTGTACTGTTATTGTTGCTGCCGGCCTTTGGTTTCGGGCAGCGCAATGCTATGCAGAACGATTTCAAATACCATACAAAAAAATACCATTTCGGCATTGTTTTGGGTATGGGTTTCGGTGATTACCGCATCCGCCAGAATGCACTCTTTGCACAAAGCGACAGCATTCTGTCTATCCGCTCCAAACACGGCGTATCTTTCGGTATCGGCGCGCTGGCAAGCTATCACATCAACAGACATATTGAATTCCGCACCCTGCCCGGGTTCCTTTTTTGTGACAAAGACCTCACCTACGAGTTCAGCGATGGCACTATTGTAAAAAAGACCTTACCGCAGGTATATTTTGATTTTCCGTTTGAAATGAAATTCAAAACAGAGCCACTCAAGGATGTTAAGTTATATCTGATTGCCGGGGTGAAATATGGATTCGATTTAGGTGCCAGCTTCAAGGGCCGAAAAGACCGCGATATGCCTTTGCAATTGCGCCACGACTTCGGTATCAACTATGGCGTGGGTATGGAAATACATCTGCCACTGTTCATTCTTTCACCGGAATTCAAGGTATTTAATTCCGTGCTGAACATACACCAGCCGAACAATGAACTCATCTATTCCAAATACATGAAAGGGCTGTACAACAGAAACTTCTGTTTCTCGTTGATATTTGAAGGTTAACAGAAATCCTACTGTGCAGGCGTATTCAATCGCTCGCGGATGGTTGTTTTCAGATTCTGCATGGCATCTTCAAAACTCACGTTGTTATCTACCACCATATCGCAACTGGATTTATACGGCAAAATATATTGCGCGTAGGAAGGAAACACATGGTGCTGGTATCTGTACAGCACATCTTCCAGCGGATAATTGCGTTCAATCTGGTCGCGGCGGATACGGCGAATCAGTTTGATGTGTTCATCCGCGTCGATGAAAATCTTGTAATCCATCAGATTGGATACATCCGCAAAATGGAATACAAAGATACCTTCTATCACCACTACCGGTGCTGCTTTGTAAGTCACCAGTTTGGGTTCTGCCAGCGGATTGTTGTAAGTATATTCCTTTAACACCACATCTTCCCCTTTCAGAAGGCGCAACACATCCTGATGATATTCTTCTTCCTTGAAGGATTCCGGCAGATCGAAATTTTTCTCATTATTTTCGTCTATGTGTTGCTGTTCTCTGGGTTTGTAATAGTTATCCTGGCTCAGGATACATACTTCTTCGGGCGAAAAGCTACGTGCTAATTCCTTCACGAACGTGGTCTTTCCGCTGCCACTACCACCGGATATGCCGATTACAAAAGGTTTGGGATGCATGTGTTTAAAAAAATCTTTCCCAAAACTAATGAATCGAAAATATCTTACCTATTTTTAAGGCAAATTTTTACAATGCAATTACTGGATGGCAAGAAAATATCGTCTCTCATCAAGGCGGAAATAGCCGAAGAAGTTCGATTCATGCGCCAAAGCGGCCACAGGGCACCACATCTGGCGGCAATTCTGGTGGGCAGCGACGGCGCAAGCCAGACTTATGTAAACAGCAAAGTAAAATCCTGTGAAGAAGTAGGTTTTCAATCAACCTTAATTCACCTGCCGGCCGACACTTCGGAGGCGGAATTGCTGCACCACATCGGACAGCTGAATACAGATACTTCGGTCGACGGATTTATTGTACAGCTGCCTCTACCCTCCCACATTGATGAACACAATGTGCTGATGGCCATTGCTCCGGAAAAGGATGTGGACGGATTCCACCCATCCAATGTTGGCCGGATGGCGCTGAATCTGCCGAGTTATCTGCCGGCAACGCCCAAAGGCATCCTGGAATTACTGCAACGCTATGAAATTGAAACGGCAGGCAAACATTGTGTGATCATCGGTAGAAGCCATATTGTAGGTTTGCCTATGAGTCTGCTGATGGCGAGAAAGGCAACACCGGGCAACTGCACCGTGACGCTTTGCCATTCACACACCCGCAACCTGAAAGAAGAAACGCTGCGGGCCGATATTATTATCGCGGCATTGGGCAAACCCGAATTCCTGAAAGCCGACATGGTGAAAGAAGGCGCGGTGGTAGTGGATGTAGGCATCACACGGGTAGCAGACAGCAGCAAAAAATCCGGCTATCGCATCGCCGGCGATGTAGCATTTGCCGAAGTAAGTCCGAAATGCAGTTATATTACCCCCGTTCCCGGTGGTGTTGGGCTGATGACGGTCACTTCCTTATTGCAAAATACACTGAGTGCCGCGAAAAAAGAGATTTACTAAACCTCAACAGTAACCACTTAAAAGATAAATCTCATTACCTAGAACTAAGATTTCTTTTAGTTGGCAGTTGGCTAATATTCTTTTTGTGCAATACGGCAGGTGACGCTGCGCTAAAATACCTGCGAAGGGCAGGATATCAAGTTTCAAACTTGCTTTATTTATCCTCACAAGTTACGCTCCGCTATCTTGCGAGAGCCGAGGGCACACAAATAATTAATTTAATTTCGGCAGGATATTTATTGTTTATCAATAATTTTTTATTATTTTTAGGCAATAAAACTACATTATGACAAACAGAACCGACTTCATCATTAAAGCGCTGCATGTAGTATCCTGGATTATATTCATTGGATTTTGCATTCAGACAGGCACCTTAGTATTTAATTACATATTCAGCCTGATTAACCCGGCAGCTACACATAATCTGTATCTCGGATTGAATTTATCGGAATTATACCGCGACAACAAAACAACCTACACTTTACTGTTTTCTTGTATTGCATTTCTGTCGGCGATGAAGGCATACCTGTTTTATTTAATCATCATGCTGCTTTCCAGACTGGATTTACTAAAACCATTCAGCCTTTCCACGGCTGAGTTGATTTCCAAAGTAAGCTATCAGATACTCAATATCGGGGTAGTCGGATTAATCACGCATCAATTTGCAAAAAGACTGGCACAAAAGGGAATTAATGTGCAGTCAGCTGAGATATTCTGGAACGACAGTGATACTTTTTTATTGCTGGCCGCAGTTGCATTTGTCTTTGCACAAATTTTCAGAAAGGGTATCGAATTACAAAACGAAAACGATCTAACTGTCTGAATCATGCCTATTATAGTGAACCTCGATGTTATGATGGCTAAAAGAAAGATGTCATTAAATGAACTCTCCGAGAAAGTTGACATTACGCTATCCAACCTATCCATTCTCAAAACAGGCAAGGCAAAGGCAATACGTTTCAGTACTTTGGAGGCAATATGTCTGGCACTGAACTGTCAGCCCGGAGATATACTGGAGTATGTATCAGAAAAAGATCCGCGCATCTTTGGATGATAGACAAAGCTGCCTATAACTCCGGATGCTTAACGATAAAATACGGATTCAGCAGATTTTCTCTGTTGTATTCGAGCGGTGCGCCATTATCCCATCTCAACACGACGGCACCGGCTTCGGTAGCAACTATCTGGCCGGCACACGTATCCCATTCCATCGTTGGCCCTAATCGCGGATAGACATCTGCCTTTCCTTCGGCCAGCAGGCAAAATTTAAGTGAACTTCCGGCGGCCACAAATTCCACCTGCGAAAAAACGTTTTTTTGTTTTTCTACATATTCCATCAATTCCGGCGTCTGATGCGAACGACTGCCAACAATTTTCAACACTCCATCAGCTGCCAGTGCACGGATGTTGAGTGTTTGTATTATGCCATCTTCCTTTTTATGACTGCCTTTGCCTTTTTCTGCAAAATAGGTGATTCCCTGAGCCGGCACATGAACCACGCCCATTACCGGCACGCCATTTTCTATCAGCGCAATATTGACGGTAAACTCACCGTTTTTCTTGATGAACTCCTTGGTTCCGTCGAGCGGATCGACCATCCAGCACTGTGTCCAATCCTTTCGGATGGCATAGTCCGTCAGTTTATTCTCTTCAGAAATAATAGGGATTTCCGGTGCTATTGCCTTCAATCCGGCTACGATAACAGCATTGGCATTTTTGTCAGCCTGCGTGAGCGGAGAATCGTCTGACTTTATTTCTACGGAAAAATCCTGTTGGTAAATTTCGAGAATGGCCTCTCCGGCCTGTTCTGCAATAGCAATAATTTTCTCTATCATGAAGCGGAATAAATAAAATTAAAATTGGCATTTTCTGCCGTCGGATTCTGTCGGTCTTTATCGCTGAGGATGATATCTTCCTGCGGGATTTGCCAATCGATATTCAAAGCCGGATCATTGTAGGCGATGCCACCTTCCGATGCTTTATCGTAGTAATTATCACATTTATACAAAAACTCGCAGGTTTCCGACAATACGACAAAGCCATGCGCGAAGCCTCTTGGAATCAGCAACTGACGTTTATTTTCTGCGGACAATTCCAGCGAAAAATGCTGTAAGAAAGTGGGCGATCCCTTGCGGATATCTACTACCACATCCAGTACGCTTCCCTGCACCACGCGAACCAATTTGGCTTGGGCAAAAGGGTCATTCTGATAATGCAAACCTCTCAGTACACCATAGGATGACTTGGAATGATTATCCTGAATAAAATGGTAATGCAACCCGGCCTGTTCCAGTTTCTTAGCATTAAAACTTTCGTAGAAAAAGCCACGGTTATCTGCAAAAACAGCGGGCTCTATAATATATACATCTTTCAGCGGTGTTGGGATAATATTCATATGGATGCAGGTTAAGATATCCTGTTAAGCTTTTTGAATAAGTTCTTTTACATTCTGCCAGTAGTGGCGTCTGAAGTACACACCACCAATGATAAATATATCCAGTACCACGCCCAACATCATGTACATCATGAACTGCTTGCGGGTGGACACGACATTTTTCTGCAAAGGAAAATGCGGCTCATCTATCGTCTGGAACAACGGCATAATGGATAGCAGGTTGGTTTTTGCCCCTTCCAATCCGCGCGCTGTTTCCGCATACAATGCCTCGAGCAATGCCTTGTTTCGCAGGTATCTGGTTTCATTCAGGTCTGCCTTGAAGGTTACGAGGTTATTGGCCTTATCCTTATAATCCGCGAGATTATATTCTGAGTTTTCCAGCTGCGCTTTTACAAAAGCCAGTTTTTCTTCGAGGAAGTCTACCGTAATTTTGGCTTTACGGGTAGCCCGTTCAATATAGTAATCAATGAGGTTATCATAGAAACACTCACACAACAGTTTGGAGAATTCCTCATCTGTTGTAGTAACGGTAATAGAATAAATCTCTGCCTCATTATAATCTACTGTAACTACGGCACGAATACCTTTCAGGATATTTTTGAACACCAGATAATCCGGAATGGTCATATCTTTTACGGAAGTAAAATCCTTGAAGTAACTTTTATTATAATTGGAAAAAAGTCTCAGATAGTGATTCGCGAGATAATCTTCCCTTCCTCGGAAAACGTATTTCTTAAATACCATCTTGGAGCCTACATTTTCCGTAAAGGAATACTCCTTGAGTTTTTTAGGATTGTTAAAGTTACGGTTCGTAGACTGCAATAATTCAGACGAAGCAAACTGGCCAAACAGTTGCGGACGGTCTTCAGACAGGAAGAAGGTAATTTTTGCTGTGTAAGTAGGTTTTTCCTTTTTCCCCTGATAATAACCATACAAGCCCGTCAGAATAACAGGAATTACGAGTATCAGCGCGAGACTTTTGCCGATGGCAATCAACTCCTTCATCACGGAAATGACCATCGTCAATCCCTGATCTTTTTCCAGTGGATTTTCTACCGACGAATCAACTTCCTGTTCCGGAGCTAAAGGTGGTTTTTCTTCTTGTTCGCTCATGTTAGTTCTTCGTATTCTTAACCGTTAAGAAGAGTAAATATAAGGTCAGCACCGATGTAATAGTTCCGATTACACCGCTCACAATTTTCTGAACAGCCATACCATCTCCCTTTTTCTCTTTCTTCTCTTTTTTAGGCTTAGGATCTTTCTGCGGAACCACAATAACAGAACCTTTCTCTACCTTAGGATAATTCTTACCAAACATGGTTCTGCGGGTGGCCAGTATCTGTCCGTTAGGACGAATGACATAGGTTTTTTTACGCACAGCGCTATCGCTGAATCCTGCACCGTATTTATAGATATAATACTTCGCGTCTTTGCCTTCTGTAAACGGCATATACAGGTTATCCGGTTTTTTCTCGGAAGGATAATTGAACTCGCCCCTCATAGCCACCAGGTCTTTCACCGCCGGAATTTCTATGATATCGCCTTTTTTAAGCACATAGTTGAATTTGGAATTTTTGCTTTTCAGCGCCTTATCCACGTCCGTAAGAATATCTCCGATACCATCTTCCGAGCGATAGAGTCGCGCACCTTCCGGATATGCGAAGCGCGTCAGACCACCGGCTCTTTCGATGACAGAAGATAATTTCTCATCCTTGGTAGTTAGCACATATTCGCCGGGGTATAGCACCTCCCCTTTTACCATCACCTTCATCTGATATTCAAACTCAGGAGTAGGTCTTACATAAATCTGGTCATATGGCTGTAATTTGATGGAGTTTGCCACCGGATCTTTGCCGATATTCTTACTTACGCTAAAGTTCAGAATTGTCACCTGCGTAGGAACCGATTGGGAAATGGCCTTGTCGTAGTTGGCGATACGGGCGATTTCGATTCTGTTGGAAGCAGCTTCCATTTTAAAACCCTGTGCCAGAATCAACGCATCGGCGAGTGTCATGCTTTCCATATACGGGAAAGTATCTACTTTGCGCACCATGCCATTTACTTCTATATAGTATCTGTCAATTCGGCGAAGATCTTTCAGAACATAAATCTTATCGCGTTTTTTCAGCTTAAAGGTATCCAGTGCCGCATAGCTATCCGCTGTATCAATCGGGAATGAAATCAGTTTTTCTGTCAGATCTTCATTCACCCGGTAAATGATGATTTTATCGAGCAATGCTTCTTCCTTCAATCCGCCGCACATGATAATCGCATCTTTCAGCGTAAGTCCTTTTTCCACTTCAAATCGTCTTGGCTTGCGTACTTCACCTTTTACTTCGATATCAAAACGATCGAAATAATCCATTTTGGAATATATTTCCAGATTATCACGGAAGGTTAATTCCACGTTATCCGGTGAATTTTTATCAGCTAAAATATTATTCAGATTTACGGTAATGCTGTGTTTTCGGAAGTCATCAAAATTCGTTCTGATGAGAATCGCTTCGTCGAGGTAAACATCTTCCTTCAATCCTTGTGCTTTCTGAATCAGATCCCAAACGCGGTCGCCAGGTTTCCACTCGTATCTGCCTGGCAATAATACTGCTCCATAAATATCATTATAGTTTTTTACTTTTTCCGGTATGGATCTTACGCCCACGACATCCCCGTTCATCAACAAAATGGGCTTACCTATGCGCTTCATACTGTCAATATCGTAATCAATCAATATTTGCTTGTTATCTTGAAAACGTCTGATCTGAATCACTTTAGTGAATGCATCCGGTTTGTAGTTACCGCAGTAGCGCAATAAATCTTCGAACGACTCTCCGGGCAGCATCTCATATTTACCTTCCCGGTTAACCGCGCCTTCCACTCTCACGATGTTTCTTTGGGAAGGAACATAAATATAATCGTTGTTATTCAGGAAAATATCATCCTGTTTTTCCGGTGTAAAGAGGAATTTATACAAGTCAAATTTGCGGATAATCTTTCCGTCGCGTTTAATCTGAATATCACGAATGGAACCTGATTTGGAAGGACCACCCACATAAGCCAGGATATTATACGCCGTATTAATCGCCGGGAAAGTATATGAGCCCGGATTTTCGACATCACCCACCACATTGATCGTGATTACACGTGAATAGTTAATAGACACGTCGAAATCTGATTTGTCAATCATATATGCGCTGGCGAATCGGGTACGCAAGAGTTCTTTGGCCTGTTCCAATGTCAATCCTTTCAGATAGACACGTCCGATGTTTTCCTGCTGGATATATCCGTCCTTATCGATATAGAACAAACGGTTGTAGTCCGCGTAACCCCAGATAGACACAACAATCTGGTCTCCCACCCCTAACACATAGTTGGATGGTGGTTTAATATCTACTGCATTATTGAATATTTTCACATCTTTCTGACGGAAGTAGGAATAGCCATAAATATCGACAGTATCCAGTTTTTCGCGCAACTCCTTGGTGGCAGTCGCCGTTAACTTTTCGACTGTTTCAGCCGCTTTCTGTGCTTCTTTCAAGAGTTTATCCGGAGTATTGATACCACTCTTCACTTCCGCTGCGTTGGTTGCATTACCAATAGCCCCTTGCTGTTCATCGGCGTCTTTAGCGCGTGGTGCAAATTCCTTTGCCGCTTCATTGGCTTTTTGCACTTCCCCAACTTTCAGTTCTCCTTGTTTTACATTCAGTGTATCCTGAATTTTCTGGAAGATTTCCTTGACGGTAGGCTCCGGATTAACCGGTGGTATAAAGGGCGTTACCAACTGAGCCTGCGTTCCTGTGAAAGCCAGCAGGAGCAGTATCAGGGTGAATATTTTTTGTATGTTTTTCATTTTCAGAAGTGTGATATTTTATGTAGGGTAACAGATTTAAACGGTATCGTATTGCTTTTTATAATAGTTCAGATATTCTCCGGAGGTGACATGTTGCAGCCATTCTTCATTCTCCAGGTACCAATCAACAGTCTTTTCCAGTCCTTCCTCAAACTGCAGGGATGGTTTCCAGCCCAATTCCGTATTCAGTTTTGTGGCATCAATGGCATATCGTTTATCGTGTCCGGGCCGATCTTTCACGTATGTAATCAGCTGTGCGGAGGTTCCTTCCACTCGCGACAATTTTCTATCCATGATTTTGCAAAGCAGGTGTATCAGATCTATATTCTGCCATTCATTAAATCCACCGATATTGTAAGTTTCTCCGTGTTTCCCTTCGTGATAAATCACATCGATAGCGGCGGCATGGTCTTCGACGAAGAGCCAGTCGCGGGTATAATCGCCTTTTCCGTATACCGGAAGCGGCTTGTTGTTTTTAATATTATTGATAAAAAGCGGAATGAGTTTTTCCGGGAACTGATAGGAACCGTAATTGTTGGAGCAGTTGGAAATAACGACCGGCAAGCCGTAAGTGTTTTCATACGCTCTCACAAAATGATCTGAACTGGCCTTGGATGCGGAATAGGGAGAACGCGGATCATAAGCCGTTGTTTCCGTGAAGAAACCCGTTTCGCCCAGACTTCCGTAGACTTCGTCAGTGGATACATGGTAAAACAACTTTCCTTCGGTGTTTTCCGCCCACGCTTCTTTGGCAGCATTCAGCAGATTGACAGTGCCCACCACATTGGTCATGATAAATTCCAGCGGATTCAGGATAGAACGGTCTACATGAGATTCCGCAGCCAGATGGATGACGCCGTCAAAATGGTATTTTTTAAACAGTTCCCGCATTGCTTCCGCATCGACGATATCTGCTTTTTCAAAAATATAATTCGGTAACTGCTCTATATCTTTCAGATTTTCCAGATTGCCGGCATAGGTCAGTTTATCCAGATTTACGATAGTATACGCAGGGTATTTATTAACAAAGAGACGCACGACATGCGACCCTATAAATCCTGCTCCACCTGTAATTAATATCGTTTTCATACTATGCATCTCTGTTCTTTTCTTACAAAGTCCAATGGGTTAATTGCTTCAGTTTTCCTGCGTACATATTCTTAATGTCAGCTATCACCGCATCCGGTTCAGCTAAAGTAAGAAAATATTCTTCATCCAGTGCCTTGTAATCGTCATGTGCAACAGCAACAACCACTACATGATAAGTGCCACTTGGTGACGGCGACAGGCTGACTCCGTATTCTTCTTCCACTTCGTGTGCGTCTGCCATCGCGTCCACCATATCTACTTCAAAATGAAAATTTTTCAATTCACGGTACAGATCAAACACTTTGGAATTGCGGATATCCGTCACATTTTCCTTGAATGTGGCACCCATGATGAGTGCACGACATTGCGAAGGATTCTTCCCTTTTCCCAGCAGATACTGTACCAGTTTCTGCGCGATATAATTAGGCATCCCATCGTTGATAGATCTGCCGCTGAGGATAATCTGCGGCTTATAACCCAGCTCATTGGATTTATAGGTCAGATAGTATGGATCCACTCCGATGCAGTGTCCTCCGACAAGCCCCGGCTGAAATTTCAGGAAATTCCATTTGGTCCCCGCGGCTTCCAGCACATCGTAGGTATTAATTCCCATTCTGTTAAAAATCTGAGACAGCTCGTTCATCAGCGCGATGTTCAGGTCTCGCTGCGTATTTTCAATCACCTTAGCCGCTTCCGCTACTTTGATAGAAGCCGCCTTGTACACACCGGGTTCAATGATGGCATCATAAACAGCGGCAATATGCTCAAGGGATTCGTCATCACATCCGGAGACAATTTTGGTGATTTTGGTAAGCGTATGCAGTGTGTCACCCGGATTAATCCGTTCCGGCGAATACCCGACTTTAAAATCCTGTCTGAAAGTAAGCCCGGAGATTTTTTCTATAATCGGCACACAGTCCTCTTCGGTACAACCCGGATAGACCGTTGATTCAAAGACCACATAATCTCCTTTTTTTATCACCTTTCCGATGGTAGTGGACGCTCCCGTAAGCGGTTTGAGATCCGGAACATTGTGTTCATCTACCGGCGTGGGAACTGCTACGATATAGAAAGTAGCCTGTTTCAGCACTTCCGTATCTGCTGTAAATTGAATATCACATCCGTCGAATGCTTCTTTCGGCAATTCATTACTGGGATCTATCTGCTGTTGCATCAATGCCACCCTTTTCTCGTTGATATCAAAACCTATTACTTTGAATTTTCTGGCCAATTCCAGCGCAATTGGAAGACCAACGTACCCTAACCCGATAACACCTATTACCTTGTTTTTTTGGGTAAACGACTGAATAAATTGTTGCTTGTCTGTCATTTTTATTTTACGAAATGGCGAATTTAAGAAATTTTTGGGAAATAATTTGGCTTCCGGAGAAATTAGAAGCGATAAGTTTAGTTAAATTACGGCACTTTTCAAATTCAACAACAGCTATTTATGCGACTGCTGTACACTGTACTCATACATATTTCCGGATGGTTCATCCGGGCAGCAGCCCTTTTTGACACCAAACTATCCCGTTGGGTGGCGGGACGACGGCATTTCCCCGTATTCCCGGAACACGATCAAGCTGCGCCCGTTTGCTGGATACACTGCGCTTCTGCCGGAGAATTTGAACAAGCCATTCCGATTATAGACACACTCCGTCAACGGGAACCCAAATGGCGGTTTTATGTAAGTTTCTTTTCACCATCGGGAATGGAGCAATACGAAAAAAGCGGACTGGCTGACTTTTTCTTCCTGCTTCCATTAGATACACCAAAAAAAATGAACCGGCTGATACAATCCATTCAGCCTGCTGCCGCTATATTTATCAGAAGAGAAATCTGGTATAACCTGTTGCTAACGTTGCGGAATAAGCATATTCCTGCCTTTTTGGTGAATGCACCATCTTCGGAAAATGACGGGCTCATTTACCGCATTTATTTACAAAAAACGATGCCGTTGTTTACCCGTATTTTTGATACAGCCACTTATGGCAATACAAAAACAGACCGAGTGCTTTCTTTACCGAAAACACCATTTCACGATGAGATACTGTCCGATTTCTGTCGAGACAGCAACGTGCTGATACTGGGCAGCAGCTGGGAAACGGAAGAAGCACACACCGCTGCATTCTTCCGGCAATACACTGCTCAATTTCCCCATCTGAAAATCATCATTGCGCCACACGAATATGATGACACCAAGGCTGTACAACTGGAAAAAATGTTTTCAGAAAAAGACGGTATAACATCGTCTGTTACCACTTACACTTCCTACCGGAAAAGCAGCAACAAACGTGTGTTAATGCTGGATAAAAAGGGTCTATTGAAATACGCATACCGCTACGGGCAACTGGCCATCATCGGAGGCGGATTTGGCAAAGGCGTACACAATATTGCGGAAGCCAGTGTGTATGGATTACCTTGTTGGTTCGGCCCCCATCACGGTAAATTCGAGGAATGCGGGTCACTCATTGCTGAAGGTCTGGCATTTTCTTATGATGATTACACACAACTGGAAAGCCAACTGAAGAATATGCTATCTGACTCAAACAGACTTCATAAAATCAGGGAAAAGCTGCAGCAGCATTATGCAGAACAATCGCGTTGTGCAGATAAAATATCCAATGAAATAAGGAAAGCGCTGTAATTAAAATTGGGGCGCACTTCGTGCGCCCCAATTTTAATTTATTAATATCTGCGATTAATTAAATTTCTTTTGCAGCAACTGTTTGAAACGCTCTACGGCAGATGCCTTCGCATCCCAGTTGTATTTATTCCAGAAGTATTGCTGGCAATATTGCTCGGCAGTTTCATAGCTGGTGAGTGCATCCAGTTGTTTTAATCCGTTTTCATATTCTGCAAACTGATTGCCGAACAACTCGCGCACAAAGATGAATTTATCATTCAGCGCAATAGATTCGCTGAGTGTCTTACTCATTTTAGAGTTCACATTCTCCATCAGCGTTTGCGGCTTGAACACTTCATTCAGGGAAGACGGTGTTAAGGCCGGAGCCGGTGTCGGATGTTCTTCTTTTTCTGCCACCAACACGGTTTCATTTTCCTGCTCGTATGCAGTAAATGCAGGTGTTCCTGCTGACTTAGGCAGCTCAAAAGCATTGCTCGACGGAGCCGTAAAAGTTTCGTGCAATTCCTCTTTGCCATCATCAAACAGTTGGAATAACTGCGGCTGTGGTTGCTGCTCAAACTTATTCAGCAAGGTAGTTTCCTCTTTCTTTGACACCACAAGTTCATCGGCCAGTGAAGCGGATTTTTGCGCAGCGAGGTGTGCAAAAACAGGCGTTTCCACTTTCTCTTCCACTACGGCAACCATTGGCGCTGCAGCAGGTTCCTGTGCCACCAAAGGCATATCAACTACCGGCGTTACTATTTCTACTTCCGGTGTTTCTTCCGAAGTTGCTGCAAGCACAGATGGTATTTCTTCTGCAGATTCCTCCGTTATTTCATCCACCACAAAATCTTCTGTAATGATAGCTTGTGCAAACTGTCCCGCGCTTTCCGGAACTTCCTCAGCCACTATCTCCTGCTCCACTTCTTCCGCTTCCTGCTGTACTGCCATTAAGGGTGTTTCCTCCACCATTTCTTCGATTTGCTCCAATGCTGCCTCCATATCCGTTACTACAGGCAATACGGCTTCTTCCTTGGAAGATGCGACCTGCACGATTTCCGGCTGTGGCAAAGATGGCTGCACCGTTTCCGCCACTATATTTTCATTGGGTTCAAAACTTTGTTCATCCTGACTTTCCATCGTCAGTGCTCTTTCAATATCTTCAATCCGATCGATGCTGGTGTACAAGTATTTCTTCATCAGCAGCAATTCATCTCTCGACATGGTTCCTTCCGCCAAAATGGTTCTGTTTAAATTGGAAACTACCGTTAAATAGTTCTCAATTTTCTGCAAAGCGTTTCTTATTTCCATTCGTTTTAGTAATTTGAGGTGAAATTATAAGGTAAATCTCAAATTTGATAAATGTTTTTAGAACCAAATGTTAATAACTCTAAAACAGGTTGGATTGAAGTGGTATGCGGCTCCATGTTTTCGGGAAAAACGGAAGAACTGATCCGACGGCTGAAAAGGGCTAAGATTGCAAACCTGAAAGTAGAAATTTTCAAGCCGATGATTGATACGCGCTACCATGAATCAGAAGTGGTATCGCACGATGCGAATTCCATTATGAGCACGCCGGTGAGCAGTTCACAGAATATCCTCTTACTGTCCAGCGACGTACAGGTGGTCGGTATTGACGAGGCACAGTTTTTTGACGACGGCCTACCGGAAGTATGCGACCGGCTGGCAGAAAAGGGCGTACGGGTAATTATCGCCGGACTGGATATGGATTTTATGGGCAGACCGTTTGGACCTATCCCGGCACTGCTGGCAAAAGCGGAATACATCACCAAAGTACATGCCATCTGCGTGCGCTGCGGTGCTTTAGCCAATCATTCCTATCGTCTGGTGGAAGGTGACAGCAAAGTGCTGCTGGGCGAAAAAGAAAGCTACGAACCGCGCTGCCGGGAGTGTTTCAACAAAGGGATATCCGAACACAAACAAAAATAATAAATACAACCATGAAACTTGCAGGCATTGAACTTCCGGACAGCATTCAACTGAATGAAACACCGCTGTATCTCAACGGGGCGGCCATACGCTCCAAGTTTTTCATACAAACATACGTGATCGCCTTGTATGCGGCCAGGCCTGTCACCTCTGCGGAAGACGGTATCAGCAGCGATATAGAACGCAGTCTGCGCATGTATATCACCACACCGCTGGCTACCTCAAAGGTGGTGAGTGAAAACATTCAGAGCGGCATGAAAGACAGTCTCGGAGAATTGTACAAAAAGCAATACGACCTGATTGAAGATTTAAGACGGGTGATAGAACAATCCGGCGTGCAATACAAGGACAATATTGACATCTACGTCACTTCGGATGGAGAATTAAAACTCTATAAAAACGAAGCAGAAATTTACCATAATAAAAACGGACGACTCTTTGCGCAATCCATCTACAGCATGTATCTGGGCAGCAGACCTAAAGATCCGCAGATAAAAAGAGCATTACTCAAAGGTTTTTAATTCTCTCTGATGTTCAAGAAAACCCTGTCATTACTAATAATCGCGCTGATTGTATTTTCAGGCTATCTGGCATTCCGAACGATGACAGCGCCTGACAAACAAAGTAAGATAAATGCTTTACCGGCGCCGGCGCTTTCCGACAGCGCGCTACTGCATTTTCAGGAAGCCATCCGATATAAGACTATCTCCTTCGGAGATACTTCACGTTGGGATTCCGTTCCGTTTATACAGTTCCGGCAATTTCTGGAAAAAACCTATCCGCTTGTACATCTGCAATTATCGCGGGAAATTGTGGGCGGCTATAGCCTTGTGTATGAATGGAAAGGCAAGAATCCATCGTTGAAACCCTTTATTTTAATGGCACATCAGGATGTGGTGCCCATTGAAGAAGGCACGGAAAAGATGTGGACGGTAGATCCTTTTGCCGGCACCATAAAAGATGATTACATCTGGGGGCGCGGCACTACGGATGACAAAATCAATCTCATTTCCATCATGGAATCTGCGGAGAAATTGTTGCGCACCGGTTATCAGCCGGAAAGAACCGTCTATTTTATTTTCGGCCACGATGAGGAACTCAGCGGACAGCAAGGAGCTGTTCAGATTGCCGCACTCTTTCAGGCGCGGAATATCAAGGCAGATATCATCATCGACGAGGGTGGATTTGTCACCAGGGAAAAAGTACCGGGCATGTCACAGCCCATCGCGCTGATTGCTACCGCGGAAAAAGGATATATGACACTGGAGTTATCGGTCAGCAAAAGCGGCGGACATTCCTCCATGCCGGAAGCGGAAACGGCATTGGATATTCTCACCAAAGCCATCGTCCGGCTGCGTTCCACGCCATTCGAAGCGCGTTTTGTGGAAGCGACCAAAGACTTCATTTCTTATCTCGGTCCTTCGATGAAATTCCCGAATAATATGGCGATGGCCAATCCCGATATTTTCCAATCACTGATTGTAAAAAACTATGAAAAAAGCGGCAGCGGAAATGCCATGATACGCACTACTGCCGTTCCGACTATCCTGCACAGTGGTGTGAAGGAAAATGTGATTCCGACACTCGCCACCGCGACGGTCAATTTCCGTTTGCTGCCGGGCGACTCGGGTGTATTTATTATCCGCAAGGTAAAAGAAATCATCAACGACCCGCGTGTAGTTATAAAAGTAAAAAACGACCGCATTATCGAAGGCTCTCCGACAGCGTCTGCGGATGGCATCGGATTTAAACGGGTAGACAGCATCATCAAAAGCAGCTACGACAGTGTGCTCAGTACGCCATTCCTGCTGATTGGCGCTACGGACTCCAGATATTTTTATAATATTTCTGACAATATTATCAAGTTCAGTCCGATGGAAGATCCGATAGGTTTCCACGGCATCGACGAACGGGTGAGCCTGAAAAGTTTCCGGCATGCCATGTGGTTTTTCGAGCAATTCTTATTGAGTGCCAAATAACACAAAATAAAACGGGGCGGCCAATGGCCGCCCACCCGTTTTATTCGCCAGAATTTATCCAACTATTTCTTAACTACTTTCACAGAATACGTTCCGGAATTGGTTTTATCAAAAACCGTTTCGTATATGGAAATATAAATCATCCCTTCTTCTGTCGCTTCGCCTTCAAATTTAGTACCGGCCTGCAACACACTTCCCCACTCTCCGATTCTGTACACTACCGCGCCATATTTAGGGCTCATATCATCCGTGTAAGCCGCATCTTTGGTGCCGCTTACATATCCATCCGGATTATAAGCGCCTCCGGAAAGGCTTTTCAAAATAATTTTTCCGGATGCAGTGATGGTAAACTTATCGCCCGGTTTTACTTTTACGCCGGTATTCACCCAGCCTTTGCTGTCATTGCCGGAGATATGGTAATTTGCTTTCAGCTTGAAGCTGCCGTCTGTTCCTGCGGTTACTTCTTCAATCACGGACACATCCATGCTTTCTATCTTATCGCGACGAAACAGCAGGTTGCCATATTCTGACTGTACATTAATGTCTGTAAAAGCGATAGCCCCTTCTACGTAGTTCAGTCCATCGTAAGTTACCGCATCATTTACATTATCAGCGGATGTCACACCGGCTTTAGCATATAATGCTTCCAGTAATTGCTCAATAGTGTATTCTTCATTATCGGAAACTTTATAGTTTGCATCCTGTGTGAAAGCCACTACAGCAGAGAGAATGGGCGCGCCATATCCCAGCAAGCGTTCGTATACCACCTTGGATTCCGCAGGTGTTGCCGTCTGTAATTTTTTCAGATCTGTCAGTACCGCAGGCGTTTTGGTCGGGTCAGATGGCACTCCGAATTTGAGGGTATTTACTTTCTCAATAGGAATTGACAAACTACCATAAGGAGTTACTACTGTAATCTTCGGCAGATTGGATTTTCCGGTTACGACATCGCCATTTTTCAGTCGTACGGTTAATTGTACCTGTGTAGCGAAACTCATTTGCAGCATCAAAGCGAATGCTACCAGCATAAGAGAAGTCAGTTTCTTCATGTTTATTGTTTTTGAACACTTAAATTTAGTATTTAAAACTATACAACAGAAGAAATATTTGGGAAATGTGGCGACTTAACAAAAAATAAGAAGTGACAGCGCAATTACAAAGCCGGCATACACTGCTCACAGGTAGCCAGTTCCAGATACGGTGGATTGTCGGCCACTGTCTCGTGCACAAACTGTTTTATCACGACACCCTGATACAGCAAAAATATACCCGGCATCTGATAGACATCCGCACCGCTTTTATAGGTCGTGAAAGCCTTCTTCGTAAACCAGAGATAAATCCCCCGCAATAAAACCGCCGGTCCGAGCAACTGAGACAAAGTACCTCTACGGAGATTAAACGCCTTGTATAACAGGGCTTCCGGATCAGACACATAAACGCTATCATCCATCTGGTATTCCTGCAGAATGCGCATACCTTCCTTTTCGCTCAGCATATTGACAAATACGATAGCCGTTCCTTTTTCTCGGATAGCATCTTTGTTTTCACGGATATTCATGATGGTTTCCTTGCAGAACGTGCATCCGAAATGGCGTAAGAACACCAGCATCACGGGTTGTCTCATCGACATTTCCGCCAGTGACTCTCCTTTATTCGTGGTGAACATATCCAGCAATTCATCTACTGCAAACTGATTCATGCGTATCATCTCGTTATCCAGTAGATACGGGTATTTGTAAACATTATACAGAATCCACAAAAACGGCAACAACCACACCACGTGATTCACAAACAGCATCGTAAACAACACCGAATTTTCCTGATGTATCCACAGACTCACCAGATACCAGATGACGATACAGAATTTGGCGGTGAAACCCATGAAAACGATATGCCAGTTGCGGATGGGATCACCGGTAGCCAACAAATAGCCAAGTCCGAGTACGGCAGTGTAGAGACCGACAGCCTGCCATAATTCTATATGCGATGGCAAAGCTGCGGCAGACAAAGTAAAAAAGAAAGATGGGAACAGAATAACACTCAGTCCCCACAGCAAATGGTATACGCCTGCCACGAGCAGTACACCTCTGAATGAATGGGAATTTTTATGTTTTATCAAACTCATACCTGCTATAACGCACTGAGTTCTAAAAAGTTTAGCGGCTTATTTTTTTAACAAAAAAACAAGCTCTTCCAACGACACAACATGCTGCTCTCCTGTCTGCATATTTTTTACAGATACTTTCTGCGCTGCCTTTTCTGTTTCACCAATGATGCATACATAAGGAATTTTCTTTTTATCGCAGTAGGCAAACTGTTTCTTCATCTTGGCCGGTTCCGGATAAAACTCTGTATTCACATTATTTTCACGCAGGGATTTCACCAGCGACAGCGCATCCTGCATGGTATCATCGCCGAAATTGGCCACAAGCACCTGCGTGGATGTTTTGACGTCCTCCAGCAGATTTAATTGCTGCATCGCCGTGAAGATGCGGTCGAGTCCGAGCGTCGTTCCAACAGACGGCATATCTTTACCCGTAAACATTCCGATAAGTGTATCATAGCGGCCACCACCTGTGAGTGAGCCGATATGTGGATGCGCCGGCAATTTGGTTTCAAATATAGGGCCGGTATAATAATCCAATCCGCGTGCCAGCGAAATATCAAACTTATAGGCTGACGCAGGAATACCCAATATATCGAGGTAAGCGAACACCTGCTTCAGTTCGCGGATACCTTCCTGTGCCACTTCAACAGCACTTAATTCCGCTTCGAGATTCGTCAGCGTTAATTCTTTCTGCAGTAAAAGTTCCAGTTTCGCAATAGCGTCTTCCGCGATATTTTTGTCGGTCAGTTCCTTGCGCACTTCCGACCATTCCACTTTATCCAATTTATCGATAGAACGGCAGACTTCCTGTGTCCACGAAGCATCCAGTCCGACATACTGAGTGATACCATTCAGTATTTTTCGGTTATTGATTTTTATAAGAAACCCTTCAAACCCGAGCTGAGACAGCACTTCATAGGTAATGGCCACCATTTCGGCATCTATCACCATGGACGAAGAACCGACACAGTCGACATCACACTGATAAAACTCACGGAAACGTCCCTGATGTGGCTGAGGCCGGTCGGCACGCCATACCGGTTGAATCTGATAGCGTTTGAAGGGCATTGCCAGATCCGGATTCATAGCCACCACCCTCGAAAAAGGCACGGTCAGGTCGTAGTGCAGCGCCGCTTCGTCCTTGCTCCCGTTTTTATAATTCAAACGGTAAATCAGCCGGTCTGCATCTTCGCCATATTTTCCGGTCAGCACATCCAGATACTCAATCGCCGGCGTTTCAATCGGTGCAAATCCGTATTTCTTGAAAGTCTGACGCATCACCTGCGTAATGCGTTCTCTGTGCAACATCTGTTCCGGTAAAAAATCGCGCGCTCCTTTGAATGTTCTGGGTTGTATCATAATGGGTATTACTTTTTATTTTTTGACAAAATCCACGGCTATTTCCGTTTGGAGTGAGTTGATGATAAATGCCTTCTGTTCGCTCCGGATAATAAATCCTTTGCGCGGATAATAATCCATATACTGTATGGAAGTAAAAAGCATAGAGTTGATTTTTTTGAGGATACTCACGCGGTACACCTGATTATTTTCAAAATCCACGCGCATGGATTGCACCGGAATATCTGCCGACAAGGCGCGGTATTGTATCGTTTTTCTGCCGGCCACACCGACATCCAGTGTATCTGCCAGAAATTTCCCTTTCCAGGCCGCCCTGTTGATATCGGCATCCGCGATGGGTTGCAGCTCCAGTTTCCAGTCGACAGTATCTATCTTCTTGGTTTCTTTTCTTCCATTGATAATGACGGTTTTATTTTCACTCAGGTGATTGGTCGTGTTGGTGTCTATATCCTGTTTCACCACACTTTCCAGATCAAAATAAAATTTCTCCCTGGATATTTCTTCTTTTACCGTTTCAGAAGGCGTACAACCGGTCATCCATCCAGACAACAGCATCACGCTTATGACAAGCAATAAATATTGCCCCAATCGGTTGCCGGTTTTACTGCTTTTCATTTTCATGTATTAATTATTATCTACTAAAATATGGCCGAGCATATCGGAAGGCACCGGCAATCCCATCACCGTAAGAATGGTAGGCGCGATATCTGCCAGTTTTCCGGGTTGCATCGTACCGCGATAGTGCTTACTGATTAAAAACAAAGGCACAATATTCTTGGTGTGGGCCGTATTCGGTGTGCCGTCTTCATTGACGATGTAGTCAGCATTCCCATGATCCGCAGTCAGGAAGACGGCGTAATCGTGTTGCAATGCCTTTTCTACCACAGCTGACACACAGGTATCCACCGCCTCCGCCGCTTTCACGGCTGCCTCAAAAACCCCTGTATGACCCACCATATCCGTATTGGCAAAATTAAGGCAAATAAAATGCGGCGTGCGCTCTTCCATATGTTGAATAACCGCATCCTTGATTTCATAGGCACTCATTTCAGGCTGTAAATCATAAGTAGGAACCTTCGGCGATGGAATCATGATGCGCTCCTCTCCGGGAAATACCTCTTCGCGTCCGCCGGAAAAAAAGAAGGTAACGTGCGGATATTTTTCAGTCTCCGCGATGCGCAACTGCGTAAGTCCATTGACGGCGATAACTTCACCCAGCGAATTCACTATATTTTCCTTTCCATAGACGGGATGTACGTTCCTGTATTTATCATCATAGATGGTCATTGTAACATAATGCAATGGCATCGTGTGCATATCCCATTCCGGCATGTCCTGCTGTGTCAGCACCGTCGTAATTTCGCGGCAACGATCTGTTCTGAAATTAAAGCAAATCACCACATCCTCCGGTTGTATGGTTGCCAGCGGCTGCCCTGCGGCGTCCGTTACCACCACAGGCTGAATAAACTCGTCGGTAACACCATGGGCGTAAGCGTTCCGTATACCTTCCACCGGATGTTGCACGACTGCACCTGTTCCCTTCGTCAGCAACTGATAAGCTTCCTTTACCCTTTCCCATCTTTTGTCGCGGTCCATCGCATAATAACGGCCGCAAACAGAAGCAATCCGGGTAGGTGTTTTTTCGCAAAAACGATATATATCCTCCACAAAGCCGAGTCCCGACTTAGGATCCGTATCCCTGCCATCCGTGAAAGCATGCACAAAACTGCGGGTAACGCCATTGTCCTGCGCCATTTTAATCAGCGCCTTCAGATGGCTGATGTGCGCATGAATGCCACCGTCGGATACCAGGCCCATGAAATGAACCTGTTTATCATTTTTAACGGCGTATTCAAATGCATCCAGCAACACTTTGTTACTAAAAATCTCTCCCGACTGCACTTTATGATTAATCAGCATCAAATCCTGAAAAATCACACGACCTGCCCCCAGATTCATGTGTCCCACTTCTGAGTTCCCCATTTGGTCGGCCGGCAATCCGACGTATTCTCCGTGGGTCAACAGCCCGGTATTGGGATATTTCAGGTATAAACTATCCACAAAAGGCGTATGCGCCGCCTCGATGGCACTTGATTTCGGATTGCGATTGGTACCCCAACCGTCCATAATTATCAACATTGCTTTTTGGATTGCTGCGCTCACGTTGTTAATTTTTATTAAAAATTTCTATTTTTGAACAAATCTTGGCACAAATTGTGCGATACATTGACAAAAATACGATTTTATGAAGTTATCAAAGCTATCCGCTGTATTTATATTTAGTTTACTTTTTTCCCTGTTGGTGCAGGCACAGGAAGTAATCCCGTCGGTGGCGGCTGCCTTAAAATCGGGTAATGCGGCTCAAATCGCTAAAAACTTCGATAAAAGAGTGGACATTACCATTGATGACAATGCAGATAATTACAGCAATACGCAGGCCGAGATGATATTAAAGGGATTTCTGGGTAAATTTTCCTTCCGCGATTTCACCGTCATTCACAAAGGCACCTCCCCTGACGGCGCCCAATATACCATCGGCAGCCTGAAAACCAATGCCGGTTCCTACCGCACCTATATCTATGTCAAGAAATCAGGCGGCGTTCAATTCATTCAGGAAATACGATTTGAAAAGGAATAATCCACGCTGCATTTCGCCTACGGATTACCATTTTAAGAAGAATTTGCTTAATCTTGTCCATGATTTGTGAACAGGAACTCAACGAATTTATACGTCTGGCGCTGCAGGAAGATGTGCGCGAAGGCGATCATTCTTCCCTTGCTTCCATTGATGCCGGCACGCAGGGAAAAGCACGTCTGCTGGTGAAAGACAACGGCGTTTTATGTGGCATGGAAGTAGCCCGGGCGGTATTTCATCAGGTAGACCCGACGCTTCGCATGGAAAATCATATGGAAGAAGGTGCAGCGATACAATACGGAGACATCGCGTTTCATGTATATGGCAACGCCGTTTCCATCCTGACCGCAGAGCGACTGGTACTGAATTGCATGCAACGCATGAGCGGCATCGCGACACGCACGCAGGCTTATGTGAAAGCCATCGAAGGAACATCCGCCAAAGTGATAGACACCCGGAAAACAACACCGCATCTTAGGTTTCTCGAAAAATATGCTGTGACCGTGGGCGGTGGCGCGAATCACCGATTCGGATTGTATGACATGATTATGCTGAAAGATAATCACATCGATTTTTGCGGCGGCATTACGAAGGCTATTAAAAAGGTACACGCTTATCTGCAGGAGCAGCAACTCGACCTGCGCATAGAAGTGGAAACGCGAAATCTGGACCATGTGAAAGAAGCACTCGAGTGCGGCGGCATACACCGCATCATGCTGGACAATTTTACTCCGGAACTCGTGCGGGAAGCGGTTATCCTGATTGACAAACGATTCGAAACGGAAGCCAGCGGCGGCATTACTCTGGAAACCATCCGCTCCTTTGCAGAAACCGGAGTAGACTTCATTTCCGTCGGAGCACTGACGCATTCCGTAAAAAGTCTAGACCTGAGTTTGAAAGCCGAAATAGGCTGATTATACCCCAAAATGAATCCCCTTGAGAAAGAAAGTACGATTTATAGTAAATCCCAAATCCGGAGGCACCTTTGGTGCTCATTTCACGGAACGTATGGTGAAGAAAAATCTCGATCTGAATGTATTTGATTATGATATTTTCTATACCAAATTTGCCGGCCATGCCATTAAGATTGCCCAGCAATCGCTGATAGATAAGGTAGACATCATCGCGGTGGTGGGTGGCGATGGCACCCAGAATGAAGTGGGACAGGTAATAGTCAATACGCCGGTAATACTGGCGAGCATCCCTACCGGCTCCGGCAATGCCAATGCCCGTAAAATGGGTGTTCCGATTAATGTTCCGCAGGCCATAAGATTGATTAATACCGGCAAGGCATACAAAATTGACGCCTGTTTTCTGAACGGACAACCATTCTTTATGACGGCGGGCATTGGTTATGACGCCAAAGTAGTGGAGCAATTTGACAAGATTCCATTCCGCGGTGTCGGGGCTTATTTATCCGGCGTATTGTCAACTGCATTCACCTACAAACTGCCGCATTTTACCATACAGATGGATGATAAACCAGCTATAGAAACAGAGGCTTTCACCGTGTTAATTACCAATACCGGTCAACTTGGATACAATATTGAATTCACGAAAAACAGTATCCTGAACGATGGCAAATTTGAAATCACCATTATAAAAAATTTCGACAGAACGAAAGTACCTACGCTCGTGTATGAAGCTTTCTTTGGCGATATCGCATCACAGGAAATGCTGGAGACACATCGCGTCAATGAAAAACTCATCATCCGTGCCAACAAGATTGAGAGCATACAGATGGACGGCGATTACAAGGGACAAACCAACTATATTGAAGTTATCTGCAAGAAAGAAGCCCTCAACTTTCTGGTTGACCAGGATTTTTCATGCTGATCTGATTCACTTAAAAAATTCACCACTATGAGCAAAAACTGGAAAGACAGACTCGGCACAGTATATTCTACCAACCCTGACTTTCAGTATCAGTCGGAGCAGGAAGAAGAACAGGAAACCCTCGAGAAATCGAAGCAGTTGTTAGTTGTCTGCACGGACAGCAAACAACGCAAAGGCAAGACGGTGACACTGGTGCAGCAATTCATCGGAAAAAACGAAGACCTCGAAACGCTGGCAAAATTCCTGAAAACGAAATGCGGCGTCGGCGGCGCGGCCAAAGACGGCGAGATTGTATTACAAGGCGACTTCAAGCAGAAAGTGAAAGAAATCCTGGAGAAGGAAGGCTATAAAGTAAAAGTGAGATAATGGATTTACAGGAAGAAATCCGACAGCTGCACACACAAGCCGGGCAGAAAAGAAAAGAACACCTGAGACTGGTGCAACAACTGAAAAAGATGAAACCTTTTGATGTAGATGAATTATTTCACACGGAGCATGAGACGGTATTTGAGGAAATTGATTGTTTGGATTGCGGCAACTGCTGCCGGACCACACCGGCCTTATTACTGCATGAAGACATCAGCACTATCAGCAAACACCTTCGCATGAGTGCGGCAAAATTCATGGATGAATATGTGCGCAAGGATGAAGACGGTGATTTTGTTTTCAAGCACACCCCTTGTTCATTTCTGAATGATGACAATTATTGCAGCATTTATGAAGTGCGCCCCAACGCCTGCCGGGAATATCCGCATACCCATCAGAAAAAAATGACTAAAATCCTGGACTTAACGTTGACCAATGCCGGTATTTGTCCCGCCGTCGCCAGAATATTAGATCGCCTGGAAGAAACGCTTTTATAGAATTGCCTTCCCTGTTTCTCAGAAAAAGTGCAGATTATACCACCGCCTGACTGTCCGCCATGTAGCCTTTATTTTTCATTCTTCGGACAAATGAAAACAGCAACCGCACCTGCATCAGCATCCATGCGCCCAGCAATCCGTAAACATTATCATTCAACAGCCATTTCATCAACAAAAAAAATGGCAGAAATAACAGGAAAGTACTCAGTTGTGTGACAAAAAAATCGCCTGTGGCATTCCACATAGCTTCTCTGCCATTCTTTCGCGATCCCAAAACGATAGTCAACAGATAGAGAACCGTGGGTAAAAAGATAAACATTGCAGCCATCGGATTCTGAACAACTGCAATCGCATAAGATAATCCGACAAAAATACCTCCACAGATGAGTATCAGTGCCAGTCGCCAGCCCAGACTGAAATCAGGTGCACAATCGTACTTGGGCATCGCGGCAACACCATGCGGCACTATTATTCTTCTGTTGTAAGATATAAACTGATACAGCGGTTTGACTAACTTCTTTCCGAACGGATGTTGCAACACGGGCGCAAAAAACGGCCACCTCGCCGACAGGATGTAAGTCAGGCCATCCAGTCCGTACATCACCTTTCCCGACTTTTTATCCAACAGCGGAATTTCATGTCTGCCGCGCTGCCAGTCGATACAGGCTGCCTGTGTTGTAGTCAGTTCGTCGAAGCTGATTCTGCCATCTTTCTCCAGCGTGCCGGTCTGTACAAATTTATCGGTGTACCAACAGCACATCGGACAATTACTGTCATAAATCAATGCTTTGTCTTCTACACCTTCCATGTTTTTATTTTTTGGCCAGCAGTTTCAGTACTTTATCCCAGAACCAGCTTTCTTCTGCTTTAATAATCCCTTCCACCAATCGGTCAATGTTGACTGCCAGTTTATAAAAGTCATCAACGAGCTTTAAAAAACGCTTTACTTCTTCATTTTTCGGAGGTAAATCCATCTGTCTGATTTCCTGCAGCAGGTTAAGCACCGGATCCAACTCTCTGGCTTTCCTGAGCTTGGCCACCTGCTTGGCAATCTTCCAGACATCCTTTTCACCGATAAAATAGTCCCGTCTTTCGCCTTGTTTGAACACCTTAAACACCAATCCCATGTCAATCAGTTCGCGCACATTCATATTGACATTGCCTCTTGAAATGGCCAATGCCTCCATGATTTCCTCTGTACTGAGGGATTCTTCAGAAATCATCATCAGCGCATGAATCTGCGCCATGGTTTTATTGACACCCCAATGGGAACCGAATGCGCCCCATGCCTGAACAAACTGATGTTTTGCCTGCTGTATTTGCATCCCCAAATATAATGATTATCAGACAATAATTTCAAAACTATCTGAAAGTTTCAATAATACCTTTTTATGGGGTATGATTGCAATCAGTGTCGCGAGACGCATATTTCCCACTTACTCATTAAAGCGACCGTTTACTCATTTTTATTGACATACATCAACAAAAACATGTAATATTGCTATATCAACTTCATAAATCCATAAAACTATGATGAAGTGATGTTTCATTTAGGCTTAAATGAAAATTCTTAGTTGCGTGTAGCCCGGATGCAATGTCCGGGCATTTTTTTTGTCAAACAGCCACCTACCTTACCGCTCACTCAATTTTTCGACCGTTCACTCAGTTGTTTCCATTCTCATTATAGTTTATCCTTAGCTTAGTAAAAGCTTTCGTACTAGCAGTAAACTGAGTTCAAGGCAATTTAGTTCGCCGCACCTTTCAGGTGCGGTTTTTTAATTGATTGTCAATACAATACACTGTTGAAAAATAAAATGACCGGAAAAATATCATCCCTGTCTTTTCTATTGTAATTTTGGGTAGTATCCGCCAATTTTAATGCTTTAAATCCTGTTCCTATGTGCGATTTTGCTCCATTACACTGCCATACCCAATATTCTCTGCTAGACGGTGCCGCGGACATCGAGGCTATGGTAAAGAAAGCAAAAGCGGACAATATGCCTGCGGTGGCCATCACTGACCATGGCAATATGTTCGGGGCATTCAAATTCTTTTCCGCCTGCAAAAAACACGGAATCAAGCCCATTCTGGGCTGTGAGGTGTATGTGGTGGAAGACCGTTTCAACAAAAAATTCACCCGCGAGTTCAAGGACAAGCGTTACCATCAACTTCTGCTGGCGAAAAATGAAACCGGCTATAAAAATCTGATGAAACTGGTTTCACTCGGATTCATTGACGGTCTATACATGGATTTCCCACGGGTGGACAGAGCATTGATTGAGCAGCACAGCGAAGGCATTATCGCCACCACCTGCTGTGTGGGTGCCGAAGTTCCGCAAACCATGATTACAAAAGGCGTAGAAGCAGCGGAAAAAGTATTTCTGGAATGGTTGAAAATCTTCGGAGAAGATTATTACATAGAACTACAGCGACACAATATCGATGATCTCGACGGCACCGGATGGAGTCAGGAGCGCATCAATCAGGAGTTGCTGAAATTCGCGCAAAAGCACAAAGTAAAAGTCATCGCCACCAACGATTCGCACTATGTGGACCAAAAAGACAGCGAGGCACACGACATTCTGTTGTGCTTGCAGACCGGCCGCGACTTCGTAGATCCGGATCGTTTCCGCTTTCCCAATGACAAGTTTTTTTTCAAGACACAATATGAAATGAAGGACTTGTTCAAGGATGTACCTTTTGCCATCGAGAACACGCTTGAAATTGCAGAGAAAGTACAGGCGCTGAACCTGAGTCGCGATATCCTGCTACCGGCTTTCCAATTGCCTCCGGGCTTCAGCAATCAGGATGAATACCTTCGTTTTCTAACCTTTGAAGGCGCCCGAAAAAGATGGGGTGAGATACTGCCACTGGACGTTATTGAGCGACTCGACTTTGAGCTCAAAACCATACAACATATGGGATTCCCGGGTTACTTCCTCATTGTACAGGACTTTATCAACGAAGGACGCAATCTCGGCGTTTCCATTGGCCCCGGTCGTGGTTCTGCCGCCGGATCTGCGGTAGCTTACGCGATTGGCATCACCAATGTTGACCCGATAAAATACAACCTGCTCTTTGAGCGTTTCCTCAATCCGGATCGTATATCGATGCCCGATATTGATATCGACTTTGACGACGAAGGTCGTCAGCGCGTGATTGATTATGTCGTGGATAAATACGGAAAGAATCAGGTAGCCCAGATTATCACATACGGCACCATGGCTGCCAAGAGTTCGATAAAGGATGTAGGCCGCGTTTTGAAAGTGCCATTATCAGACACCGACAGAATGTCGAAGCTGGTACCGGAGCGCCCGAAAGTGACATTGGCGGATGCCTACAAGGAAGTGGAAGAACTGCGCAGCCTGCGGCAAGACAACAACAATCCGCTGCAACGCACGCTGAAACTGGCGGAGAACCTGGAAGGCTCTATCCGCAACCGCGGTATTCACGCCTCGGCGGTAATTATTGCGCCGGAAGATATCGTTAACTATGTACCGGTCTGCACCGCGAAAGATGCCGAACTATTGGTAACACAGTTTGACGGCAGCATTATCGAAAGTGCCGGAATGCTGAAGATGGACTTTCTGGGACTGAAAACACTGACCATTATCCGCGACGCACTGAGACTGATAGAAAAGAACCACGGGATTAAGATTAATATCAACGACGTACCGCTGGATGATGTCAAGACATTTGAACTCTATCAGCGCGGCGACACCATCGGAACATTCCAGTTTGAAAGTCCGGGCATGCAGAAATATCTCCGCGACCTCAAGCCGGATAAGTTTGACGACCTCATTGCGATGAACGCATTGTATCGTCCCGGACCGATGGATTATATTCCCAACTTCGTTGCCCGTAAACACGGACGTGAGCCTATCACCTACGACTTGCCGGAGATGGAAGAATACCTGAAAGACACCTACGGCATTACGGTCTATCAGGAACAGGTGATGTTGTTGTCACAAAAGCTGGCCAACTTCACGAAGGGGAAAGCGGATGAATTGAGAAAGGCAATGGGTAAGAAAGACCGCGCCAAACTCGACTCCTTAAAACCGCTGTTTATGGAAGGTTGCGCTGCCAACAACCTGAAGGCAGAAACCTGCGAAAAAATTTGGGTGGACTGGGAAAAATTCGCTTCCTACGCGTTCAACAAATCGCACTCCACCTGTTACGCCTTTGTCGCCTTCCAGACCGCCTATCTGAAAGCGCATTATCCGGCGGAATACATGGCGTCGGTGCTATCGCACAACATGAGCGACATCAAACAAATCAATTTCTTCCTCAGCGAATGCCGCCGCATGAATGTGCCGACACTCGGACCGGACATCAACGAAAGTGACAGTAAATTTTCGGTGAATAAAGCCGGAGAAATCCGATTTGCGTTATCCGCTATCAAAGGCTGTGGCGAGGCTGCGGTCAATTCCATTCTGGAAGAGCGTGCCGCCAACGGACCTTTCAAAAATATCTTTGATTTAACCAAAAGAATTAACCTCCGTGCGGCGAATAAAAAGAACATTGAGGCACTGGCACAGGCCGGCGCATTTGACGGATTTCCGGATGCACACCGTGCACAATATTTCCACACCTTCAAAGATGGTAGCACGCTGATAGAACTCGCCATCCGATTTGGCAACAACGTGAAAGACCAGAGCGCCTCTACCGCGTTTTCCTTATTCGGCGATACGGCAGACGCGCAGATTCCTGAGCCGGACATGCCACATACCACCCCTTGGCAGCCATTTGAGAAATTGCAGAAAGAAAAGGAAGTAACGGGTATTTATATTTCAGGTCATCCACTCGATGAATATGATTTTGAGATAAAACATTATACCAATACCAACTTTGCGGACATTGAAAACCGCAGAGACGGAGAAGTATCCGTTGCCTGTATGGTAGGCAATGTCAACAAACGCACCGATAAAAATGGCAGGCCATGGGCTATAGTTTCTTTTGAAGATCTGGAAAGTTCTCTGGAGGTGATGTTTTTCAAAGACAACTACAATAAATTCCTGGCTTTCCTGGAACCCGGCAACCGGCTTTTGCTGAAAGGGAACTACAAAAAAAGTTTCCGGGATCCTGAAAAATATGAACTCAACATCTCACAGATTGAATTCATGCAGGATGTCATGGAGAAAAATTCGAAAGAATTGCGCATCATGCTGCATTATAAAAATCTGACGGAAGATTTGGTGGATCGTATCTACAAGATTGTTTCCAAACACAGCGGCAAGAAGCCGATGACCCTATATCTGTTTGAAGATAATCAGCCGCCACTGAGGTTCCACTCCAATAAAACGGGTGTAACCATCACCAAAGAACTGATTTCACAGCTGGAGATGCTGCCGAATATCCGCATAAAAGTGATGGCCTAAAAACTATTAAACATTAGTTACAGTAATTTGGCACGGCTATTGTAATCGCTTTTTCATAAAATATTTCTTATGAAAAAAATTTACACGCTTGCTATTACGATATTCATCGTTCAGTCGCTATGGGCTGATGCCGCATTTTTCCTGAAAATAAATACGTTCGGAAAATATACGGTCAGCCTGAATAACCAGGTGATTACCTCTCCCAAAAACATCTTCCGTTTTTATGACATCACACCGGGCAACCACCTGTTGCGTGTTACGGAAAACGGATTCAACGGAAGAGTCATCTACAACAAAATGATTAACATACAGAACGGCTACCGCACCGTCGCCGAATTAGACAGATATTTCGGCCTGCAGATTATTACCAAATTACCTACGACACCTGTGAACTGGTATCTGGATCAGGTAGCTGGCGGTTTTTATCCGAATACGCCCAACAACAATTATCCGCCTGCCAACACACCGGGCTGCAATCATCCGTGGCATCCGCAAGGCAACCAGTGTCCGGATAATTTTCCGTCACCATCCTACCCTAACTATCCTTATCCGTATAACAACAACGGAGGTTATCCATATGGAAACAATGGCAACAACAACTATCCTTATAATAACAACCCTTACAGCAACAATCCATACAATAACAATAGTGGATACTATTCAAAGATGTCAGCATCCGATATGCAATCACTGATAAGTACAATGCGCAATGTCACCTTTGAAGACAAAATGATAGATGTCGTCAGAACGGCGCTGAAAGAAAGAATGGTGGAAACGCAGCAGGTTCGTCAGCTATTGAAGGAATTCACTTTCGAACAGAACAAACTGGAAGTCGCGAAATTCTGTTACGACAAAACCACTGACAAAAGCAATTACTACACACTCTACAACGATTTTACGTTCAGTAGCTACAGTGCACAGCTTGAAAAATATATCAATGGCAAGTGATACGAAAAATCCTGTTTGTCCGTTAAATAGAAAGTTGCCCGCGTGGCAACTTTTTTTTGAGCCGTATTAAACCTTTTTATTCAACCACCATCTAAACGATATGCGAACAGTATATCTGATACTTTGTATACTACTTTCCGGGACTACCATCCGGGCGCAATCGCTGTATTTCCCGCCACTAACGGGCAACAACTGGGATACCATCGCACCGCAGCGGCTGGGTTGGTGTCAGGAACGCATCGATTCCTTGTATAACTATCTCGACACAACGGGCACGGACGGGTTTATCATTCTCAAAGACGGTAAGATAGTGCTGGAAAAATACTTCGGGACCTTCACGCAGGATTCCCTTCATTATTGGGCATCCGCAGGCAAAAGCCTGACAGCTATGATGACGGGCATCGCACAGGAAAAAGGACTGCTCCGCATCACGGATACCGTATCAAAACACCTCGGAACAGGGTGGACAAGTGAACCCGCTGACAAGGAAAAATTAATCAACATCCGGCATCTGCTGACGATGACGAGTGGCATGGACGACACACCACCACTGCCCTGCGACAATCTCGATGACAACAAGGCTTGCCTCTTGTATCAGACAGACGCAGGAACACGCTGGGCCTACCACACCGGCCCCTACAGAAAACTCGAAGACATCATCACTGTAGTGACCGGCAAAACCTATACCGCTGCCACCAATGACTTTATCGGAGATAAAATCGGGATGAAAGGACTGTGGATACAAAGCGTTTTCTACAGCAAAACCAGAGACATGGCGCGATTCGGGCTCTTGACTTTAAGCAAAGGAAAATGGCAGAATACGTCGGTACTCGCAGACACTGCCTATTTCCGGACTATGACCAACAGCACGCAGGAATTCAATCCGGCATATGGCTATCTGTGGTGGTTGAACGGCAAAAGCAGCATTATGTATCCGGGCATACCCATTGCATTCCCTACGGCATTAATTCCTAATGCACCGGCGGATATGTTTTGCGCATTGGGAAAAAATGACCAGAAAATATACGTTATACCCAGCCAAAATATGGTGGTGGTGCGAACCGGCGAGTCCGCTTTTGGTCGCTTCGCGGTGTCGCCCTATGATGATCAGTTGTGGGATTACATCAACAAACTCGGAGAAGGTTGTTTGGCAAGCAGCGCGCCCACTCCGGTGAGAAGCACCAGTTTCAGACTATTTCCAAATCCGGCCAACAGTTTCATTTCATTCAACGGATTTGCGCAGGCCAGCGATAAGCATTTCCGCATCGCGGATTTATCGGGCAACATACTCTTTGAAGGCGACACCTACAACAATTCCATTGATGTGAGCAACCTCAGCAGCGGGATGTATTTCCTCCACGTTTCGGCAGGAGACACCTACGGCGTACAACAGTTCTTCAAGAATTAACGCTCCACTTTTAACGCTATTACAACAAGATTCTCCATCTTATCCGCGGCATTTTTCGTTTCTTTGCAAGTCAGCACAACCAATGGATTCATTATCACAATTTGTATTGGGCGCCGCAGTAGGCGAAGTTACATTAGGCAAAAAACTGGGCAATAAGGCGGTTTTACTCGGCGGCATCGCCGGGACGATACCCGACCTGGATGTTTTTGTCACCCGATTTTTCAAAGACGACCTGATGTTTCTCACCATCCATCGCGGCTACAGTCACGCGCTGTTTGTGCATGTATTCCTTGCCATTCCGCTGGCCTATCTGTGCATGCGGATATTCAAAGAAAAAATCCCCTTCGGAAAATGGTATTTACTATGGTGGCTGGGACTTTCTACGCACGCTATACTGGATTCATTCACCACATATGGCACCCAGCTTCTTCTTCCGTTCTCCAATTATCAGGTGGCCTTCAATAATATTTCGGTAGTAGATCCGCTATACACCATTCCATTTTTACTCTTCACAGTTGCTTGCATGTTTGTCCGAAGAGACAAATCCTTGCGCAGGAAAATTGCGTTGAGCGGATGGATCATCAGCTGTACCTATATACTGCTCACCTTCGGACTAAAATGGAAAGCGCATCAGGCGTTTGAGACCGCATTGGAACAACAGCAGATTAAAGTTAAGCAACTCAGCACTTCGCCTACACTGCTCAACGCGATATTCTGGTCGGGCATCGCCGTGAATGACAGCATGATTTATGTCGGGGAATATTCCATTACCCATCCGGAAAAACCGATTGTATTTCACGGTTATCCGCTGCAGCGCGACGCGGAACAAAAATATGCCTCCCAATCACTGGAGCGCCTGAACTGGTTCAGCAACGGATTCCATTTTATGGTACCTGAAACGGACAGCAGTGCCTACTATTACAACATCAAATGGGGCAGAACCAACTTTGATGAAACCGACCCACCGCTGGCTTTCCGCTTCTACTATCAGCTTAAAATCGAAAACGGCAAAGTGGTTGCAGCGCCGATAGAAAACAAACGGGACAAAGAATTTATACGGCGTTACTGGAATACGCTGATGCAAAACATCTTCTGACATGGATACATTCAAACTCCGAAAAGAAACCATATTGCTGAATCAGTTGCTGAAAGCGCTGGGCTGGTGCGAAAGCGGCGCACAGGCCAATGCCGCCATTGAACAAGGGCTGGTGCAAGTGAACGGACAACAAGAAACCCGGAAAAGGTGTCAGCTCCACAAAGGCTGCATCGTCACCTTCGGGAAAGAACAGATATTACTGGATTAGTATTTTGGTAATGGTAAGATATTCAGCAAGAAACGTCTGCAAGCTGTGAATTGCGTACCTTTGCGCTCTTAATTTCAACATGAAAAAAATCAACGACTACCGGAAATTGCTGGGCACCACACCGGATGCTACACTGGCCGAACTGAAAACCATCTATCGCAACCTGATGAAAACCTATCATCCCGATAAGTTTCAGGAGGCACAGGAAAAGGCGGAAGCTGAAGAAAAAAGCAGAGAGATGATTGCTGCTTACCACTTTCTGGTCAGCATCGCGCCGGAAACGATTGCGGAGCAATTGCCGGAATTCAAGGAAACTATTACCACTCACAACATCAGCGACTACGACTATAAGGGACAGATACTCGAAGTTGTATTCACCAATGGCAGCAGCTATGAATTTTTCAACGTTCCGAAGAATACCTATATCAAACTGGTGAATGCCGACTCGCCGGCAAGATTTGCCAAACGACATATCTATAATGAATTCAGCTACCGCAAAAAATCAGCAGCAGAAATGGTTTAATATTTATCTCAGAAGATGACAGTGGAACAACTCAGACAGCAACTACAAACACTACCGGAAAGCATTGTGTTTGCGGAAGTGATTGCGCTTATTGATGCTCACTACGACTTCACGCCTACCGCCTTCAACAACGGCAACACCCGCAATGAAGCCGGACAAAACAACGGTTCCTGCAAGCTTTTTTCTTTCGCTCGCATGCAGGATTTTTCCGAACAGGAAACGTTGCATTGCTTCGGTGATTTTTACCGCAAAGATGTGTTACTGCATCCGGATGGCACTGACCACCAGAATATCCGCAACTTCATGCAGTTTGGCTGGAACGGCATCCGGTTTGAGGGACAGGCATTGACGCCGAAAGCTCAGTAAATAAAAGGAAAGTAACGTTTTACCTGCTGCTGATAACGGATATAATCTTCTCCGAAAACCTGTATCAGTTTCTTTTCTTCGAGTCTGCTGCCGATTTCAATATAAATGATTGCCAATACCGTCAGTAACAAGACACTCCACGTCGGACGATAGAGCAATACGCCGGGAAAAAGCAATAACATGGCGGTGTACAACGGATGTCGGACATAGCGATAGACACCACTTGTCACCAGTTTGGCATCCGGTGCATATTCCGGTTTCTCCAGGCCCAGAAATTCTTTCACATTAAAACTGGCAAAAGCCACCAGCAGCATGATGACACCTGCTGACATCAGCAATATGGCCGGTATTCTCATCCATGTATCAGGAGAAAAAACATAGGTAGTATCCTGCAGCGAAAACCACACCAACGGCATCAATCCGAATATGGCAATCAGATTGTAGACGATTCTGTAGTGTGGAAATAAGACCGGAAATTGTGTACGGCAATATTCTTTCACACCATCCGCAGCAAGTAAGCTGTGCAGTGCAAAATATAAAACCCAAGCAATCGAAATTTTCAGGAAGAACATACCTAAAGTTAGTATATACTTTGGATATTTTTGGCCGTGATTAAAAATTGCCACATTACTCTTTGAAGCTAAAATGCAATACAAAATATTCACAAACAGTAAAAAAAATAATTATAATGAGTAAAGCAAAAACTTATGACGTATAATGCAATTCTGATGGCATTTTAATTTTACTTATAATACAAATAACCCAAATAATATTCATTAAATTTAGCAATCTCAGTCTGGACATACAGTAGTTCTAAACGTAAAAGCAACTCGAATAGGGTCAATAAATTATTTATATCACATATAAATTACTTTTACAGAAACTATCATATCCCCTTTTAGCTCAAAACTTGATTTTAAAAAATTTGGTCTATTTTTCAAGTTAATTGATTGAAAATTTGAAAAGCCGACACCTTCTATCGGCAATATAAACCCTTTATCGATCTTCCCATTCATATTTTCATCGTGTAAAATGTTTATTGAATACGTCCCTGCTGGAATATTTCTAAAAGTAATAACTGATGAACCATTCACAATTTCTCCGTTTTGAATTTTGTAATATTTTTTATAATCTTGATCAGGAATTGAACCATCTTTATTATACAAAGCAAATTGAACAACTCCCTTTGAATTTCGCAGATTCTTTACCTCTATGGTCAAAGAACAAGTGTCTGCATTGGGATTGTTAAACGAAAAAAGTGTAAGTAAATACATAAATGTAATCAGTGTTGATATTGCTGTTTTCATTTTAAATTAGTTTTAGAGTTAAATATTTCTTTCGCTGTGTCAAACAAATAATAGACCATCGGAACTAAAAATACGGTCAAAATTAATGAAGAAAGAAGTCCACCAATGATTACCCAAGCCAAACCGTTTTTCCATTCTGCTGCTGTTCCTGTCGCCATTGCGATGGGAAGCATACCAACTACCATTGAAAGGGTTGTCATTAGGATTGGTCGCATACGACCTTTTCCTGCAATGATTAATGCTTCTTTAAAATGTTTGCCATCTGCTTTTAATTGATTGGTAAAATCGACAATTAGAATAGCATTTTTTACCACTAAGCCCATTAGCATAATTAAACCCAA
>ERZ1645187.168-NODE-168-length-61962-cov-18.456879_pt1 | contig 61962 bp, 66 predicted proteins | sample MGYA00575352_ERZ1645187 | MGnify/ENA primary metagenome ERZ1645187 (study PRJEB40837, sample SAMN11349314) | freshwater sediment metagenome | isolation source: river sediment | host: Sediment | place: India: Wazaribad , New Delhi | collected 2017-02-21 ... | reverse complement strand
CAACCTTGCCAAGGTTGAGGTCGCGAGTTCGAGACTCGTCTCCCGCTCCAGTTAAAAAGGGAAAGCGATGATCGCTTTCCCTTTTTTGTATCGGCTTGCCGTAACATCAGCGGCAAACCTGCCCGGATGGTGAAATTGGTAGACACAAGAGACTTAAAATCTCTCGCTCATTGAGCGTACCGGTTCGATCCCGGTTCCGGGCACCAAGGCGAATTCAATGATCATTTACGACCTGTGCTGTAACAACGGCCATCGTTTCGAAGGCTGGTTCCGCAGTGCTGACGATTTTCAGCAGCAGAGCGATCATCATCTGGTCGCTTGCCCGCAGTGCGACAGCCATGAGGTGCGAAGGGTGCCATCTGCTGTCGCTATAGGGAGCAATAGCGAGCCAAGCAAGACCGTCGCTGACGGCAGCTGCGCGTACAACAGTAACGCGTTGATGCCTGCAGGCACCGAAGTCATGGCGCTATATAGGCAACTGGTACGTGCAATTGCCAGCAGCAGCGAAGATGTAGGTGCTTCGTTTGCAGACGAGGCACGAAAAATTCATTACAACGAAGCACCAGAGCGAGCAATCCGTGGTCAAGCGTCACCGGACGAGTGTGAGGCTTTGCGAGACGAGGGAATACATGTTCTGCATTTGCCGACACTCAAGGAAGAGGATCTGAACTGATCCTTTTTTTTGACACATGTTAGTTTACATAATACAAATTATGCGCGTGATTTGTGCATTCCGTACCATGCTGAAATTTGAATGACGCATTCCTAAGGCAACGAGTTATCGTTGCAACTGGACGCCGAGATGCACACCAATCTGTGCGATTTTCCACACACACCACCCTTTGCAATTCCGGTTTCTCGCACAAGTTGTCCGCTTGCAGCCCGACGGTAGACGTCTAAAACCCACACAAACTCAGTGCATTAAGTTAATTCAAAGGGCCTGGCACGGCTTCTGCACTAAGAGGGAGACAACAACCCAGTGGAGGAGTCCATCATGCAAGCTCGTTTTTTCTTTCGTCCGACCCTGATCTCCGGTGTCGCGCTGGTTGCCTGCGCGCTCTCGACTGCAGCGCTAGCGCAGACGCCGGATGTGGTACGCCTGGGCAATCTGAAGTTTGCCCATTACGGTGCCGTGTCCTACATGAAGGAGGCCTGCGGCAAGTACAACCTGAAGGTTGAGGAGCGCATGTTCCCGAAGGGGCCGGACATCATGCCGGCCATTGTCGCAGGTGAGATCGATATTGCCGCGCTGGCCTCCGACGGCGCCATCGCCGGTCGCGCCAACGGGGTGCCGATTGTCACCGTGGCCGGATTTGCAAAGGGCGGCGCGCGTCTGGTTGCCGGTGCCGAAACCGGGATCAAGGACATTCAAGGCCTGAAGGGGAAGAAGATCGGCGTCACCCGCGGTGGCGCGCATGAATTGCTGCTCTACGCCGAGTTGGAAAAGGCCGGGCTGACCTGGTCCGACAAGCCGGGCAAGGACGTACAAATCGTTTTCCTCGCTTTTGCCGACCTCAACCAGGCTCTGGCCGCCAAGCAGATCGACGCCATGTGCCAGTCCGAACCGCAGTCGTCGCAGGCGATCAACAAGAAATTCGGCATTGAAATCATGAAGCCGTACAACACCAAGATGGGCGAACCGGTGCGTCTGCTTGTCATGACGGAAAAGATGTACACCGAGAAGAAGGATGTTGCCCAGCGCCTGATGAAGTGCTTTGTCGAGACCACCGCGCTGTTCAACAAGGACCCCGCTCTGGCCGAAAAATACGTGCGCGAGCAGATGTTCAAAGGCCAGATCACGACGCAGGACTTCCAGGACGCGATGGACAACGCCGACTACACCTATGACGTCTCGCCCGAGCACATCGACATCACCACCGAATTCATGAACAAGTACGGTGTCGGCCGCATGCAGAAGCCGCCCAAGGCGGCCGAATGGGTCAAGCTCGATCTGCTGCAAAAGGCCAAGGCCGATCTGAAGGTGAAGTGAGGTCATGATGCAGAAACTCAAAGACTTCGCCCACGGCGCATTGGTGCCCGTACTCGTGCTCGTTCTCTGGGAAGCCTGCTCCCGCGCCGGTCTGTTTTCGGCCGTCGTGATGCCGGCACCCAGCGCGGTCGCCGCCAAATGGTGGGCCTACCTGCTGCCGCCCCAGGAGCAAGATGCTAGTCAGACCTATCTGAACTGGCTCCTCTCTGGTGAGCTGTTGCATGACGCGTACTCCAGCCTCTACCGCGTCATTGCCGGTTTTGTCATCGGTGCCGGTCTGGCCTTGCCGCTTGGCCTGCTGATGGGCGCCAACACGCGCATCTACGCGCTGTTCAACCCGCTGGTGCAGATCCTGCGTCCGATCCCGCCCATCGCCTACATCCCGCTCGCCATCCTGTGGTTCGGTCTGGGCAACCCGCCCTCCTTCTTCCTGATCGCCATCGGCGCCTTCTTCCCGGTGCTCATGAACACCATCGCCGGGGTGCGCCAGGTGGATGGCATCTACCTGCGCGCCGCCCGCAACCTCGGTGTCGGCCAATGGACGATGTTCACCCGCGTCATCCTGCCCGCGGCCACCCCCTACATCCTGGCCGGCGTGCGTATCGGCATCGGCACCGCCTTCATCGTGGTGATCGTTTCCGAGATGATCGCCGTCAATGACGGGCTCGGCTTCCGCATCCTCGAAGCCCGCGAGTTCATGTGGTCGGACAAGATCATCGCCGGCATGATCACCATCGGTCTCCTCGGCCTGGCCATCGACACCGCCGTCAGCCGCCTCAACAACCATCTGCTGCGCTGGCACCGCGGCCTGGAGCACTAATCATGAGCAGCCCCATCCTGATCAACAATGTGCAGAAGGTCTTCAAGACGCCCGGCGGCGATGTCGTGGCCTTGAAGGACATCAATCTCACCATCCAGCCCGGCGAATTCGTCTGCCTGCTCGGCCCCTCGGGCTGTGGCAAATCGACGCTGCTGAACGCCGTAGCCGGATTCCAGCCGCCTTCCGACGGGCAGATCATCATCGATCAGAAGACCATCCGTTCGCCCGGCCCGGATCGCGGCATGGTCTTTCAGGAGTACGCCCTCTTTCCGTGGATGACCGTGGCCCAGAACATCGCCTTCGGCCTCGAAATACAGAAGAAGGAAAACGCGGAGATCGACCTCACCGTCAATCAACTGCTCGACCTCCTGCACCTCAAGGACTTCCGCGACCGTTACCCGAAAGACCTGTCGGGTGGCATGCGCCAACGTGTCGCGATTGCCCGCGTGCTCGCGCTCGATTCGCCGATCATGCTGATGGACGAGCCTTTCGGCGCGCTCGATGCGCTCACCCGGCGCAATTTGCAGGACGAATTGCTGCGCATTTGGGAAAAGCTGGGCAAGACCATACTCTTCGTCACCCACTCGATCGAGGAATCGATCTACCTGGCCGACCGCATCGTGGTCATGACCTACCGCCCGGGGACGGTGAAGCGCGACCAATATGTCGACATGCCGCGTCCGCGCGATCCGGCTTCGCCCGCCTTCAATGACCTGAAACGCGAACTGGGCCGTCTGGTTATGGAAGAGCAGCAACGCCATGCCGATGCCGAAATGAAGCTGGCGGCGGTCGACTGAGAAAAACGGCCAAAATCGGTAGGATGTCAGGGTGAGCCGCCAGGTCCCCGATTTTTCTCCGCTGCGCCGCCCCGCCTTCCTGGCCGGGGCGGCGTTGGCGCTTTGCGTGCTTGTCGGCTGGCTGGCCTTTCAAAGCCTGTTCGCGCATCACCTTGAGCATACCCGGCGTGAAGCGCAGCACCGCCTCGAAGCGCTCGCCCTCTCGCTGGAAGCCACGCTCGCCCGGCACGAAACCCTGCCCGGCCTGCTCGCACTTGATCCCAGCCTCACCGCGCTGCTCGACGCACCGCAGGATACCGCCCGGCAAGCCGCGGCCAACGCCTATCTCGAGGCCGTCCAGCAAGGCGCCCATCTGTCGGCAGCGTTCCTGATCAATGCCGAGGGCCTCACCGTGGCCGCCAGCAACTGGCGCCAGCCACACAGTTTTGTCGGTCACGACTACAATTTTCGCCCCTATTTCCGTGATGCCGTTAGCAAAGGCCTGGGCCGCTTCTACGGCGTCGGCGTCACTACCGGCGAGCCGGGCTACTTCCTTGCCGCCCCCTTGCGCCGCCAGCAGCAGTTGCTCGGCGTCATCGTCGTCAAACAGCAACTCGATGCCCTGGAGCAGGCCCTGGCCAACAGCGGCGAACCGCTCATGCTGGTCGATGGCGACGGCATTGCCTTTCTCGCTTCGGCCCGCGCGCTGCGTTACCGCAGCCTGGCCCCCTTGAGCGACCACGTGGCGGCCAGGTTAGGCGATACGCGCCAGTATGGCGCCCAGGCCATCCCCCTGATTGCCGACCGTCCGATCAGCACCGCCCAGCCTGGCCCGCTACGCCTAGCCTTGCCCGGCGAGGCAGCACGTGCGCGCCTCGTGCATGCCCGCCCGGTCGGCCTGCAAGGTTGGCAGCTGGTACAACTGGGCAACCCCGACGAAGCGCGCACGACCGCCACTACTCAGGCCGCCGCCCTGGCGCTGTTGCTCGCCTTTGCCCTCGGCCTGATCGCCCATCTGCGCCATCGCCGCCGCCGCCGCGAAGAACTGCGCCACGTCTATGCTAGCCTGGAAGAGCGCATTGCCGCCCGCACCGCCGACCTGACCGCACAGATTGCCGAACTCGAAAAAACGGAAAGCATCCTGCGCGCCACGCGTGATGCCGCCGTCCAGGCCGGCAAGCTGGCCACCCTTGGCCAGATGTCCGCCGGCATCAGCCACGAACTGAACCAGCCGCTCGCCGCCCTACAAACCTTCGCCGATAATGCCCGCGCCCTGCTCGACCGCGGTCGACTGCCGGAAGCGGCCGAAAACCTGGCAATGATTTCTGATCTGGTCGCCCGCACCGGACGCATCGTGCGCCAGCTCAAGAGTTTTGCCCGCAAGGAAGCGGCCACCCCGCACGCCGTCAGCGTCGACAGCGCCATTGAACACGCGCTCCTCATCGTCGAAGCGCGCCGTCGGGAAATCGGCGCCATCCTTGAAATCCCGCCGCCCGATCCCGCCCGCTGCGTGCTGGCCGAGGCCGGGCGCGTCGAACAGATCCTGATCAATCTGCTGCGTAACGGCCTCGACGCCATGGCTGGGCAAGCCGAACCGCGCCTGATCATCCGCTGCCAAACCCAGGCCGGGCTGTGCCAGATCGGCGTACGCGACCATGGGGCCGGCCTGAGCGACGATGCCCACGCCCACCTCTTCGAACCTTTTTTCACGACCAAACCCGCGGGTGAAGGGCTGGGCCTGGGCCTGGCCATTTCCCGTACCATTGCCGAAAGCTACGGCGGCACCCTGAACGCAAGCAATGCCCCCGGGGGCGGCGCCGAATTCGTGCTCACACTGCCCGTGGCCGGAGATCCTCATGCCGCACCTGACACTTGAATACACCGACAACCTGCCAGTCTTCGACAGCGCCCAGGCCCTGCGCGCCATCAATCAGGCGGCCCTCGATAGCGGCCTGTTTGGCGAAAACGACATCAAGAGCCGAGCCCTCCGTCTCGATCTGTGGCGCGTCGGCGTCACCGAGACACCTCGTGCCTTTCTGCATGTGCGTATCGCCCTGCTCAGCGGTCGCCCGCCCGAAGTCCGTCAGTCGCTGGCCGAGCAGGTACTGGCCGCGCTGATCCCGACGGTCAACCGCCCGCCGGGCATGGAAATCCAGTTCAGTGTCGAAACCGCCGACCTCGACCGACCCAGCTACGCCAAGGCAACGCTCCATGCCTGAAGAGATCGTCTTCCTCGTCGAGGACGATGCCGCTGTCCGCAAGGGTTGCGAGCAGGCGCTCTCGATTGCCGACATCCCGGTCCGCGGCTTCGCCTGTGCCGAAACCCTGCTCAAGGCCATGCACGAGCAGCGCCCGGCCCTGGTCGTGACCGATGTCCGCCTGCCCGGGCGTGACGGCATAAGCCTGCTGCGCGAACTGCGCCTGCTCGACCGCGAACTGCCCGTCCTGCTGATGACCGGTCACGGCGATGTCGCGATGGCCGTCGAAGCCATGCGCGAAGGGGCTCACGACTTCATCGAAAAGCCTTTTCCCTCGGAACGCCTGATCGCCGCTGTCCGCAGTGCGCTGGAAAAGCGCGCCCTGCTCGTCGAAAACCGGCGTCTCAAGGCACAGTTGGGTGAATCGGGCGTCCAGCGCATCATTGGTCAGACGCCCGCCATGCAACACATCCGCCAACTGGTCGGGAGTCTGGCGCCGACCGGGGTCGACCTGCTAATCAATGGCGAAACCGGTGCCGGCAAGGAAGTCATCGCCCGTGCCATCCACGAGGCCAGCGGACGGCGCGGCGCCTTTGTCGCGATCAACTGCGGCGCGCTGCCTGAGAGCGTCTTCGAAAGCGAACTCTTCGGGCATGAAGCCGGCGCATTCACAGGAGCAGGCAAGCGCCGCATCGGGCGCATCGAGCACGCGAGCGGCGGCACGCTTTTCCTCGACGAAATCGAAACCATGCCCCTGAACCTGCAGGTCAAGCTCTTGCGTGTCCTGCAGGAGCGCAGTGTCGAGCGTCTGGGCAGCAATGCCGGCGTGCCCGTCGACCTGCGTCTGGTCGCGGCCAGCAAGACGGACCTCAAAACCGCCGCCGATGCCGGTCAGTTCCGAGCCGACCTCTATTACCGGCTCAACGTGGTCAGCCTTGATCTGCCGCCGCTGCGCGCCCGCAGCGCCGACATTCCGCTGCTCATGGCGCAGTTTCTGGCCGAAGCGGCCCAGCGCTACCAGCGGCCGGTCCCTGACTGGACGCCGACCGACCTGGCGCGCTGGCAGCAACACAGCTGGCCCGGCAATGTGCGGGAATTGAAGAACGTCGCAGACCGCTGGGCACTCGGTCTGCCCGACGGCCTGCCCGGCGCCGGCCTGCCCAACCCAACTGGCGGCTCGCTGGCCGAGCAGGTCGATGCGGCCGAGCGTACCCTGATCATCGCCGCGCTCCAGCGCTCGGACGGCAACGTCGTCGCCACCGCCGAGGCCTTGCAGACGCCGCGCAAGACCCTCTACGACAAGCTCACCCGCCACGGCATCGTGCCCGAGCATTACCGGCACTAAGTGCGGCCCCAGGATCGCCATGGACCTGATCGCCCTCGCCCCAGTCTTCACCGGAGCGCTCTGCCATGCCAGTTGGAACCTCATATCCAAGCATGTCGACGGCGGCCTGTATTTCGTCACGCTCTATGGACTGGTCAACAGCCTACTGATGCTCTCTTTCGCGTTGTACGCCGTCTGATTTCGATTGGAGTGCCGCCGGGTGGCATCCTGATCATGGCCGGTGCAGGCTTAGCAAAATGGTCAATCCGTATTACGTAACAAGCCCTTCGCTGCCTTGATACGATCACCGATGCAGACCAAGGGTGAGTTCATGACTGCACGAAGAAAATCGCGGGGATCTGTGAAGGCAGTTTCGGGATACAGATCGGGCAGCGCGGAAGTCGTTGGTGGCCTTTGCTTCACAGCGGCGCACTCATCAGTGTCGGGCGCAGTGTTTCCTGGTTTCAACAGGCGACGGATGTCTTCATCCGGAATGCTTCTTGCAGCCGATAACAGATCGGCCTGCCGTTCCTGATTTGGCTCGATGTCGAGTCCGGGATCATCCATGAACATGGCACCCATGCCGGGATCGATGAAGGCAGACCACCTCTGTCGCGCCTCATCAAAGGCGGGAACCAGTTGCACCAGTGGCACTGACGTTGCAGGTCCCGGATAGAGCGATACCCGCTCCGAAGGTAAGTCCGCAAAGTGCCGAGCCCAGCGTTGAACGATAAGCCGGCCATCCACAAGCGTTACTGGCTGCTCTAGGGAAAACCATATCTGGTAGCCAGTGGATGTCGCAGCCACTACGGGTAGTGGAAGTGCTTCGTCAGTCTGAACTGCCTCCAGAAATCTGGCAATTGCCGGCCAGTCCGATGCGCGGTGAATGTCGATGATCAGTGTGCGCAGCAATCCTTCCGCTGACAGGATTGATACCTTGGTAATGGCAGTCTGGGTCGCTCCTGTTGTTGCAACACCGGTAAGGTCAGCAAACGAAAAGAGGCGTTGTATTTCCCGGTGCAGTCTTTCAAGCATCGCAGATCTTGCGGTAATGCCGGATCGCTTCAGCCAATGGCCTGTCCTCATCGAGAATATGTCGTTCAAACCAGTACTCGATGTAACGAATCAGGCTGAATACGTCCATGCGCTCGTGCAGGACTTCACTGATCATCTTGCGGATGCCGCCGATCATCGCTTGGTGTTTTCTGTCATGAGTGCTGAAATCTGCGGCAACGTCGTCTGCCAGACCGTGCTCGCTGGAAAAATGCACTTCCAGTGCCTCTAGCAAAGCCTTGGCTTCGTCTTGAGGCAAGGCGTTGTGTTCGAGGCAGCGCCTCTTGAGTGCATCCAGCTCCGCAAACAGATACGCATGCTGCTCGTCCATCAGGTCGACGCCAACAATCAGATTGCTCGGCAAAAAGTGCGAATTGCTGTTTAACACACCGCCCCCTAACAAAGGTGGATGTCGAACCAATCTTACCATTCGGTCGGCGAACCCGGCGAGGCAACGTGATCAACGCAATTCGATCGTCACCGAGCGCCCGGAGCGTCCGCCGGCTGTGCGGATCAAGTCTGCAATGTCGGTATTCTGGAAGCGTAGCGCGACGTCGACAGCAGTCTCGCCGGTATCCAGGGCCTTTGACGGATCGGCCTTGGAGGCTAACAGGGCTTTGGCGATCTCAATGTGACCACCGCGGGCGGCAGCAATTAGCGGAGTCGTGCCGTTTTCACTCGCAGCATTGACATCGGCGCCGGATTTGATCAGAAAGGCTGCAATTTCAGTCTGCCCGTTAAACGCAGCATAGGCGAGCGGAGTCCAGCCCGGCGAATTTACCGCAGCACCGCCGGCAACAAGTGCTTCGACAACCTTCAAATGTCCTCGAAAGGCTGCAAGGCGCAGCGCGGTATCGCCGGCAGCGTTCCGGGCATTGAGTTTGGCTCGCGCCTTGATCAGGTAAGCGACGGTATCGAGATGACCATCCCGGGCGGCCAGCATCAAGAGGGTATTGCCTTCGATGTCGGTGCTGTCGATCGAGGCACCTTTGGCGACGATTTGAGCGACCTCTTTCGTGTCGCCCATTTTGGCCGAGTTGATCAGGTCATCGTAGGTCGCCGAAAAAACAGTCAGCGGAAGCAAGACGAGGGCTGCTGCGGTCAACAGGGATTTTTTGCTCATTTCGGGACTGCTCGGGCGTGTTTGAAAAGTGAAAAGAAATTTTCGGTCGTCTGTGCCATTACCGAACTGAGCGGAACGCCGCGCAGTCGGCTGATTTCTTCTGCCACATGGCGGACATAAGCCGGTTGATTCTGCTTTCCGCGATAAGGCGTAGGCGCCAGATAGGGGGCATCGGTCTCGATAAGAAGGCGATCAAACGGACATTTCTGCGCAACTTCCTTGACGATGCTGGCGTTCTTGAAGGTGACAATCCCTGAAAACGAGATGTAGAAGCCAAGATCAAGGGCGCGTTGTGCCACATCCCAGCGCTCGGTGAAGCAGTGCATGACACCACCCACCCGCCCTGCCCCTTCTTCCGCCAACAAGGTCAGCGTATCGTCCGCCGATTCCCGGGTGTGTACAACAAGCGGCTTGCCACAGCGACGTGCCGCACGGATGTGCGTGCGAAACCGTGCGCGCTGCCACTCAGGCTTATCTTTTTGCCAATAGTAGTCGAGGCCGGTTTCGCCGATCGCGATGACCCGTGGATGTTGAGCCAAACGTACAAGTTCGGCCTCGTCAGGCTCAAGGACATCGGTGTATTCCGGATGCACGCCGACGGTGGCATAAAGCTGCGGATGCGCCTCAGCAAGGGCGAGTACCCTCGGAAAATCCTCAAGATTGACCCCGATGCAGACCGCAACACCCACGTCGTTCTCCTGCATTTTTTGCAGCAGTTCGGGCAGCCGTGCGGCGAGATCGGGAAAGTCGAGATGACAATGAGAGTCGACCAGCATCCGGGGGCAGTTACAGCGTGTGTGTCGGGCGTGTTGACTGCATGACGCCGCCGAGCAGGCCTTCGATCTTGCGGCGAGCTTCCTGGCCACTCTCATCGCTGTTGAAATGGACGCCGATTCCCTGCGCGCGACCGTTTTGCGCACCAGGCGGCGTAATCCAGACCACGGTTCCAGCAATTGGCAGCTTTGCTGGATCGTCCATCAGCGAGAGCAGCATGAACACTTCATCGCCAATGTTGTAGCTTCGGGTCGTCGGGATGAAGATGCCGCCGCTGCGTAAGTGCGGCATGAACGCAGCGTAGAGCGCGGATTTCGAGTTGATGTTCAGCGACAGGACGCTGGGACGCTGGGGAGCAGGCTTTGCTTCACTCATTGTCGGTCTTTGGCGAACAGGGCTCGATAGTCCAGAAAAACGCCCTCAAGGAACAGGCGCGGGTTCAACGGCTGCTCTACCACCTGACGTTGTCTGAGCGTGGTCCGATAGGACTGGATCAGGCGTACCAACGGAATGGATTCAGCCAATGCCGCGATTGTAGCCTGATGCGGCAGGAAATAGCGCACCGGCAAACCGTTCTTGGCCAGGTTAAGATCGACCAGCCACTTCTGCAATGCTTCGACGAGATGCTTGAGATGCAGCTTGCCTTTACTTTCCTTGATCGATTTTTCCAGCTCCGTAGCAGCGGCAAGGGGATCAATCTTCTGCCCGGCGGCCAGTTTTCCAATCATTGATTCTAGCCAGGCCCCCTGCCCACCACGGGCCATTTCCACGGCCAGCAATGGCGAACCGCCGGCCAATGCCAACCAGCGCTCGGCTTCGTGGACACCTGCATCGGCAAGAACCCGACTGGCCAAGGCAGCCCCCGGGACAGGAACCGGGATCAACTGGCACCGACTGCGTATCGTTGGAAGCAGTCTGGTTGGCTCGTTTGTAATCATTAAAAACAATGTACTTGGCGCTGGTTCTTCAAGTGTTTTAAGAATTGCATTGGCAGTGCTGCGATTCATCGCTTCCGAAGGATTGACCAGAATGATGCGCAAGCCGCCACGATGCGTGCCAACGCTCAGAAAATCATCGAGTCCGCGCACCTGATCGATAGTGATCTGCTGACTGGCTTTTTTCTTCCCCTCCTCACCATCGCCGTCGTCGGTCATGGCCTCCGGCTGAAGGAGACGGAAATCGGGATGGTTACCTTGGTCAAACCAGTTGCAGGCGAGACACTGACCGCAGGCTCGGCCGCTTTCATTGCGCGCTTCGCAAAGCAAGGCAGCCGCGAATTGCCGCGCCAGATCGAATTTTCCCAATCCTTTCTGCCCTGCAAGCAGCAAGGCGTGTGGCAAGCGCTCGCGCCGCTGCAACAATCCCTGCCAGACTTTTTCATGAAGCTCTATAACGTTCATAAACATGACGTTATAACAATATTCTCAAGTACTTTGCGAATATCGGCGAGCGCCTGATTGGCATCGATGATATGCATCCGGTTGCCATGATGCTGAGCCCGGTCGAGGTAGGCCTGCCGGACTCGGTCATGAAAATCGACCCGTTCCTGTTCGAAGCGATCAAGGACACGGTTGGCAAGCACAATGCGCTCACGGGCAATATCGAGCGGCAGATCGAATAGCAGGGTCAGATCCGGCTGCAGGTGTGCATGCACCCATTGCTCCAGTATGGCAAACTTGCTCCTGTCCAACCCACGGCCACCGCCTTGGTATGCGTAGGTGGCATCGCTGAAACGATCACAAATAACCCAGTCGCCGCGCGCCAGTGCCGGCTCGATCACCTGAGCGAGATGCTCTCGGCGGGCAGCGAACATGAGCAGCGTTTCGGTTTCCAGATGCATCGGCTCGTTGAGCAGCAGTTCCCGAAGGCGTTCGCCCAGCGCCGTGCCGCCCGGCTCCCGAGTCACGACGACGGTTTTGCCGTTATTCCGAAGCCATTGGGCCAGCCACTCGACATGACTGCTCTTGCCGGCACCGTCGATGCCTTCAAAGGTAATGAATTTTCCGCTCACTTCTGTCCCCTCTGGTATCGATTGACCGCCTGATTGTGCTCGTCGAGCGTCCGTGAAAATTGGCTGCTGCCATCGCCGCGCGCAACGAAATACAAGGCGTCACTGGCCGGCGGATTGAGTGCCGCCCGCAGGGATGCCGATCCCGGCATGGAAATCGGCGTCGGCGGCAGGCCGGCCCGTGTGTAGGTATTGTAGGGCGTATCAGTCTGCAGGTCGCGCTTGCGCAAGTTACCGTCAAACTGCTCTTCAAGCCCATAAATCACCGTCGGGTCGGTCTGCAGCAGCATGCCCTTGCGCAGGCGATTGACGAAAACCGCAGCCACCTGGCCGCGATCGGCATCGCGCCCCGTTTCTTTTTCGACAATCGACGCCATCACCAGCGCCTCCTCCTGGTTGCGGTAAGGAAGGTCCGCCGCACGCGCCGCCCATTCAACGGCAAGGCGGGCCTGCATGGCCCGATGCGCGCGCGCCAACAACTCCAGATCGCTGGACTGCTTGTCGAAAAGATAGGTATCTGGAAACAGCCAGCCTTCGAGTTTCGGCAGTTTCAGCCCCAGACGCTGAATGATTTCCTGTTCGCTCAGCCCGGCGGTGTCGTGGCGCAGATCGGGGTGTTTATCCAGACGAGCCCGCCATTGACGGAAAGTCCAGCCCTCAACCAGCGTCGCTTCACCCTGCGTCACCTTGCCCTGCACCAGCTTTTCAAGCAGCGCCGCTGGCGTAATACCTTGCGCCACCGAATAGCTTCCGGCCTTGATCGCTGCCTCCGCCCGACCTACCCGTGCCAGCAGCAGCAATGCGTTGGCATTGACCTCGACACCGGCCGCCTGAATCTGGCCGATGGCGCTGCGCAGGCCGGTACCCGGGGGAATCCGGAAATCGACCGGCGTCGTTTTCAGCGTCAGGGCTTGCTGCGACCACCACCAGCCGTAGCCGGCGACAGCGACAAGCGCGACGCAAAACAGGACAAAAAGCTTGATAATGGGGCGCACGGGAACTCGCAGGCGGCAAGCAGGTCTTGCTCGTCTGAAACGAGCATCAATCAACGGGCGATATAATATCCCAAACCCCCTCAGGAGCCCCCATGAACCCCAACTGGCGCAGCTTTCTCGAATCCACCGAAGCCGCATTCGACGGCGAATCCAATGAACTCACCACCTTTGGCGATGCTGCCGGCGAACTCAAGGCCGCCGGATCGCAAACGGTCCTCGTTCCGCTCACCCACCTGTCGCTGATCGAAGCGGCCGGCGAAGACGCCAAGAGTTTCCTGCACAGCCAGTTCACCAGCGACGTCAATCACCTCAAGGACGGTCAGGCGCAGCACGCTGGCTGGTGTACGGCCAAGGGCCGGATGCAGGCAAGTTTCCTCGTCTGGCGTCAGAACGATACCTACCGGATGGCGCTGGCTGCCGACTTGCAGGAGGCAACGCAAAAACGCCTGCAAATGTTCATCCTGCGCGCCAAGGTCAAACTGCAAGCACTCACCGATCACCTGCTGTTGCTCGGCATTTCCGGTCCGCAAGCCAACGAGACCCTCGGTGATGCGGGCCTGTCGGTACCGGAAGAGGTCATGACCACAGCAATCACCGGCGACCAGGTGGTTATCCGCCTAGACGGCCAGCGATTTATTGTCGCGGTACCGGAAACCGCCGTCGCATCGCTTTGGCAAAGACTGACAGTCAAGGCACGCCCGGTGGGCCTGCCGGTCTGGCGTTGGCTCGACATTCAGGCGGGCTATCCGCTGGTCACACTCGCCACCAAGGAAGAATTCGTTCCGCAAATGGCGGACTTTGAAAAAATCGGCGGTGTCAGCTTCCACAAAGGATGCTATCCGGGCCAGGAAATCGTTGCCCGAACCCAGTACCTGGGCAAGGTAAAGCGTCATCTTTTCCGTGTTCGCAGCAATGCAACACCGACCGCAGGCCAGCATCTGTACTCACCGGACAATCCCGACCAATCCTGCGGCACCATCATGACCGTTGCGCCGTCGCCGACCGGCGGATTTGAGGCGCTGGCCGTGATCCAGTCCAATTTTGCAGCTAATGTGCGGCTGGGCTCGCTGGAGGGACCAGCGATTGAGGCAGCTGCGGTAAACCCGGAAAACGGCTGAAAATGTGCCTTATTGTCGTTGGCTGGCGGGCACATCCGGATTACCCGCTGGTAGTCGCCGCCAACCGCGACGAATTTTTTGCCCGACCAACTGCAGGCGCCGCCCGTTGGCCGGATTCCCCTGAGGTCATTGGCGGTCTCGACCTCGAAGCCGGCGGCACCTGGCTGGGAATAACCGACAGCGGGCGATTTGCCGCGGTAACCAACGTCAGGGAGCCGGGCATGGACAAAGGCCAAAACTCGCGCGGCGATCTGACCCGTCGTTTCCTCACCGGTACAACCGACGCCGCTGAATTTGCGGCCACCATCGATGGTGACCGCTACTCCGGCTTCAATCTTCTGCTCAGCGATGGTGAGGCGCTGTACTACGCCTCCAACCGTGATGGCCCACCGCGGCCACTGGCTCCCGGCATTTACGGCCTCTCGAATCACCTGCTCGACAGCCCCTGGCCGAAACTGCTGAAAGCCCGCAAACGCTTTGCCAATGCGATTCCGGCCTTGCCGGATACATCGGCACTGTTCGAATTACTGGCAGATCGCGAAATCGTTCCCGATGACGCCCTGCCCTCAACCGGCGTCCCGCTCGCCTGGGAGCGCCTGCTGTCGGCGATTTTTGTCAGCTCAGCAGATTACGGTACGCGTGCCTCGACGGTTCTATGGCGCCACCGTTGCGGCAAGATTCACTTCACGGAAAAAAGCTTTGCCGCTGAGGGCAAACTTCATTCCTCGGTGATCTCGACCTCGGAATAGCACGGTACCAGATCGAACAGTTCGACGATGTCGGCGTTGCGCATGCGTACACAACCATGCGAACCGGGCACCCCCATTTCTGCGGAATCCGGACTGCCGTGGATGTACACGTAGCGGCGCATGGTATCGACACAGCCCAAGCGGTTCCGACCCGGCTCGCAGCCGGACAGCCAGAGGATGCGGGTCAGGATCCAGTCGCGCCCAGGAAAAGTTTCTGCCAACTCAGGCGTCCACAATTCGCCGGTCGGCCGGCGGCGGACAAATACGGTGTTTTCCGGCTGACCGGCACCAATCTTGGCGCGGATGATGTGACGCCCGCGCGGCGTCTGGTAGCTTCCGGAAACCTCACCGACCCCGGCTTTTGCGGTGGACACGGAATATTGGCGAATTTCGGCACCGTGGTCGTCGAAGACCGTCAGCGTCTGCTGGCCGACCGAAACCAACAGTTTCACTGCGCTGCCTTCCGCCGACGGCTGGCGAAGAACGCCGACAGCGTACGACTGCACTCTTCGGCCAGCACTCCGCCGACCACCTCGGCATGGTGATTTAGCCGCTCAACTCCGAAGAGATCGACCACGCTGCCATGTACCCCGGTTTTCGGATCACGGGCACCGTAAATCACACGACTGATCCGCGCATGCATGATCGCCCCGGCGCACATCGCGCAGGGCTCTAGCGTTACATAGAGTTCGCAACCAGGCAGTCGGTAGTTGCCGAGATTGCGCGCCGCATCGCGCAAGGCGGCAATTTCGGCATGGGCCGTCGGATCGCTTTCACCGATTGGCGAATTGAAGCCGCGACCGACGATCTGTCCGTTGAGTACAACGACCGCCCCGACTGGTACTTCGCCGAGGCACTCCGCAGCATGAGCCAGCGATAGTGCCTCGCGCATGAAGAAGTCGTCGCCGAGCGGCGTGACTTCGTAGTCGCTCATTCCCACTCGATAGTGGCGGGCGGCTTGCCGGAAACGTCGTACACCACGCGGTTCAGACCACGCACCTCGTTGATGATGCGGTTTGATACCCGGCCGAGCAGTTCGTACGGCAGATGCGCCCAATGCGCCGTCATGAAGTCGCTGGTCACCACAGCGCGCAGGGCAACGACGTTCTCGTAGGTGCGGCCGTCACCCATGACGCCGACGCTCTTGACCGGCAGGAAGACAGCGAAGGCCTGGCTGGTGAGGTCGTACCAACTCTTGCCGACATCCTTTTCACCGCACAAGCCGGCGGCGGCATCGCGCTCGGTGGCGTGCGTGGCGCGCAGCTCGTCGATAAAGATCGCGTCGGCGCGCTGCAGCAGGCCGGCGGCCTTTTGCGTGACTTCGCCGAGAATACGCACGCCGAGGCCCGGACCGGGGAACGGATGGCGATAGACCATTTCACGCGGCAGGCCGAGCGCCACGCCCAGTTCGCGGACTTCGTCCTTGAACAGCTCGCGCAGCGGCTCAAGCAGCTTGAGGTGCATGTCTTCCGGCAGGCCGCCGACGTTGTGGTGGCTCTTGATGGTATGGGCGCCCTTCTTGCCCTTGCCGGCCGATTCGATCACGTCCGGATAAATCGTGCCCTGGGCCAGCCACTTGGCCGACACCAGCTTCTTCGATTCGGCTTGGAAGACCTCGACAAACTCCTTGCCGATGATCTTGCGCTTCTGCTCCGGATCAGAAACACCTGCCAGCTTGCCCATGAACTGATCGACAGCATCGACGCGGATGACCTTGACGCCGAGGTTGCGGGCGAACATATCCATGACCATGTCGCCTTCGTTCAGGCGCAACAGGCCGTGATCGACGAAAACGCAGGTCAGCTGGTCGCCGATCGCCTTGTGGATCAACGCCGCGGCCACCGAGGAATCGACGCCACCGGACAGACCGAGAATAACCTCTTCGTCACCGACCTGACGCTGGATGGCATCGACGGCTTCGGCGATGTAGTCGCCCATGACCCAGTCGTTACCGCATCCGCAGATGCCATGCACGAAACGTTCGAGAATCGCGCGGCCCTGCATGGTGTGCGTGACTTCCGGGTGGAACTGCACAGCGTAGAACTTGCGGCTTTCGTCAGCCATCGCGGCAATCGGGCACGAGGCGGTCGAGGCCATCTTGATGAAGCCAGACGGCAGTTCCATGACGGAGTCGCCGTGGCTCATCCAGACCTTGAGCATGCCGTGGCCTTCCGGGCTGTAGAAGTCGGCAATGTCGTTCAAGAGGGCCGTATGGCCATGGGCGCGAACTTCCGAGTAGCCGAACTCGCGCGCCTTGCCGGCGGCTTCGGCCGTCATCACCTTGCCGCCCAGTTGCTGGGCCATGGTCTGCATGCCGTAACAGATGCCGAGCACCGGAATGCCCAGTTCGAACACGATATTCGGGGCGCGCGGCGTATCGCCTTCGGTTACGGAACTCGGGCCGCCGGAGAGGATGATGCCCTTGGCACCGTAGTTACGGATGAAGTCTTCAGAGACGTCGTAAGGATGAATCTCGCAAAAGACCTTCGCTTCCCGCACGCGACGGGCGATCAGCTGGGTGACTTGCGAACCGAAATCGAGAATGAGGATCTTCTGGTGAAACATGGATTAAACCTTGAAAGAATAAGGGCGGCTACCGGAGCCGCCCTTCGGGATACTGATACGATCAGTCGAGGTGGTAGTTCGGGGCTTCCTTGGTGATCTGCACGTCGTGGACGTGCGATTCACGGATGCCCGCCGAGGTGATTTCGACGAAACAGGCCTTTTCGTGCATTTCGGCGATGGTCGGGGTACCGAGGTAACCCATCGAAGAACGCAAACCGCCCATCAATTGATGGATCACGGCCAGCACCGAGCCCTTGTACGGGACGCGACCTTCGATACCTTCCGGCACGAACTTGTCGACGTTGGCGGTGTTGTCCTGGAAGTAGCGGTCGCTCGAACCGGCCTGCATGGCGCCCAAGGAGCCCATGCCACGGTAGGACTTGTACGAACGCCCCTGGAAGAGCTCGACTTCACCCGGTGCTTCTTCGGTACCGGCAAATAGCCCGCCAAGCATGACCGTATTGGCACCCGCCGCAATCGCCTTGGCGATGTCACCGGAGTAGCGGATACCGCCGTCGGCGATCATCGGCACGCCAGTGCCCTTGAGCGCTTCGGAAACGTTCTGGATGGCAGTGATCTGCGGCACGCCAACACCGGCAACGATGCGGGTGGTACAGATCGAGCCGGGACCGATACCGACCTTGACACCGTCAGCACCGTAATCCAGCAAGGCACGCGCAGCATCTGCCGTCGCGATATTGCCGCCGATGACTTCGATCCGCGGGAAGTTCTTCTTGACCCACTTGACGCGGTCGAGCACGCCTTGCGAGTGACCGTGGGCGGTGTCGACCACCACCACGTCAATGCCGGCCTCAGCGAGCAGCTCAACGCGCTCTTCGGTACCGGCACCAACGCCAACGGCAGCGCCAGCACGCAGACGACCGGCGCCATCCTTGTTGGCCAACGGATGTTCGGTGGACTTGAGAATATCCTTGACGGTGATCAGGCCACGCAGATGGAACTCATCGTCGATCACCAGCACGCGCTCAAGGCGGTGGGTGCGAATCAGTTCCTTTGCTTCCTCGACGCTGGCACCTTCCTTGACGGTGACCAGGCGCTTTTTTGGCGTCATGATTGCCTTGACGGGCTGGTCGAGGTTGGTTTCGAAGCGCAGGTCGCGGTTGGTGACGATACCCACCACCTTGCCCGACTTGTCGAGCACCGGCAGACCGGAAATCCGGTACTGGCGGGTGATTTCGAGCACGTCACGGACAGTCATCGTCGGCGAAACGGTAATCGGGTCCTTGAGAATACCGGACTCGAAACGCTTCACCTTGGCGACTTCCGCCGCCTGGGCGCGGGCCGAGAGGTTCTTGTGGATGATGCCGATCCCGCCTTCCTGAGCCAACGCAATCGCGAGACGGCCTTCCGTCACGGTATCCATGGCGGCGGACAGCAACGGCAGGTTCAGGGTGATGTTGCGCGTCAGCTTGGTGGCAAGACTGACATCACGCGGGAGGACTTGAGAATGTGCAGGGACGAGCAGGACGTCGTCGAAAGTAAGGGCTTTTTGCAGCAGTCGCATGGCCTTTAATCCAAGGTCACAAAATCGTATTATACAGAAAACCCGTGGAAACCCCGATGACCAACAACACTGCTCTCATTTTCGCATTCGGAATTGCCTCGATCTTTGCGATGTCCCCCTGCACCTCCCAGACTTACCAGTGGAAGGACAGCTCGGGCAGAACGGTCATTTCCGATACCCCGCCCCCGGGTGGCGTCAAGAGTACGGCACGCACCGTCGGCGGCGTCCCGATGACCCGCAGTAGCGAAAGCACCGCCGCTGAAAAACAGATTGATGCCCCGAAAACCACGGCCGAGCGTGACATGGAGTTCAAGAAACGCCAGCAGGAAGCGCGCGAAAAAACGGAGAAAGACGCCAAGGAAGCCAAGGCAGCGCGAGAACGTCAGCAGAACTGTGAGCTGGCGCGCCGCAACCTGACTGCATTGGAATCGGACCGCCCGATGGGCACTCTGGACGCGAATGGTAATCCACAGCCGATGGACGCCAACCAGCGCGCGGCGGAACTGGAACGGAACCGCGCCTTCGTCGGCGAGGCCTGCCGCTAAGCATCCTCCAAGACAATCAGGCGTCGGCCGCTTCGTTGTCGCCGGCGCCTTTTTTCATGACCTTGCCCTCGGCGGCGCGTTGCTTGCGCACCTCCTTGGGGTCGGCAATCAGCGGCCGGTAGATTTCGACGCGATCGCGATCGCGCAAGGTGTTGTCGACTTTGGAGAGCTTGTTCCAGACACCGAACTTGTTTTTCTTGACGTCGATTTCAGGATATTTCCCGAGCAGACCGGAGGCCTCCAGCGCCGTCATTACCGTGGCGCCAGCGGGCAGCGTAACAGTCACGACGTCCTGCTTGTCTGCCAGCGCGTAGCAGACATCGACTTTGATACTTTCAGCCATGGCTGGCTCCGTAGATCTGGTTGGCACGACGCACGAAGGCATCGACAAAGGTATTGGCAATGTGACTAAACACCGGCCCGATCACCTTTTCGAACAATTTGCTCGAAAACTCGTAGTGCAGCCGGAATTCGATCTTGCAGGCGTTCTCGGCCAGCGGCCTGAAATTCCACGACCCTTCCAGGCGGCGGAACGGGCCATCGACCAGACGAATCAGCATGGCGGTCGGGAAAGTCTTGTCGTTCTCGGTCGTGAAACAGGACTTTACCGAGTGGTAATTGATGTGTAGCGTCGCCACGGTCCGCACCGGATCGCGAAACTTGACCTCGGTCTGGCTGCACCACGGCAAGAATGCCGGATAGTCCTCGCAACGATCGACAAGCTCGAACATCCGTTCGGCCGAATGTTCGATCAAGACTGTCTTTTCAACCAGAGCCATGCCTCGGCAGCGTTCCTGTATCCTTGTAGAATCGCGAATTTTAATGGATCACTCGGCAGCATGAGCATCACCGTCAACAAAAAAGCCTTCCACGATTACTTCATCGAGGAAAAATACGAGGCCGGACTCGCCCTCGAGGGCTGGGAGGTGAAAGCAATCCGTGCCGGCCAGATGAACATCAAGGAATCCTACGTCATCATCAAGGGTGGCGAGATTTTCCTGATCGGGATGCACATCACGCCGCTGGCAACCGCCTCGACACACATCCATCCGGACCCGACGCGGACACGCAAGCTGCTGCTGCACGCCAAGGAAATCAACAAGCTGATCGGCAAGGTCGAACGGGCAGGCTATGCCCTGATTCCGCTTGATCTGCATTACGTCCGCGGCCGCATCAAGCTGGACGTTGGCCTCGCCAAGGGCAAGAAGCAGCACGACAAGCGTGCCGACCAGCAGGAGAAGGAAGGCAAACGCGAAGCCCAGCGCGCAATGAAGGAACGCCTGCGCTGAAGTGAGCATCGACGCCCTGCTCTACTGGGTCGGCCTGGCGGCGGTCGCCGTCAATGCGCTGACTGGCGTACTGGATGCCGGACGCAAACAGATGGATCTGATCGGCGCGCTCCTCGTCGCCGTGGCGACAGCACTGGGCGGCGGCACCGTGCGCGACCTGTTGCTGGATCGTAATGTTTTCTGGGTCGTCGACCAGACTTACCTGATGGCTGCACTCGGTACCGGCTTGCTTACCTTCTTCATCGCCCGCGCCTTCACCGTACCACCACGCCTGTTCCTTATCCCGGACGCCATCGGACTGGCGCTCTTCACCATTGTCGGTACGCAGATCGCGCTGCAATGGCACACGCCCTGGCTGGTCGCCAGCCTGATGGGGGTGATTACCGGCGTCATCGGCGGCGTGCTGCGCGACATTCTCTGCAATGATGTGCCCATGGTCTTTCTCAAGGGCGAACTCTATGCCAGTGCCGCGTGGGCCGGCGCCCTGGCCATGATCGGCATGCAGTACGCCGGCCTACCCTCGGTGACCGCCAGCTGGCTGGCCATGGCGCTGGTGCTCGCTCTGCGCCTGGCCGCGATCCGCTTCCACCTGACGCTACCTGCGTTCAATGCGCAGCGTGACGCCAAATCCTGAAAGGAACCACCGGCCCATGTTCACCATCGACATCGTTTCCGACATCGTCTGCCCATGGTGCTACATCGGCACCCGCCGCCTGGCGGCCGCCCTCGCCAAGGTCCGCAGTCACCATCCGGATTTCCGCCATGCCACGCGCTGGCGGCCGTTTTTCCTCAATCCCGACACGCCCCCCGAAGGCGAACCCTACCTGCCTTTTCTGGAGCACAAATTCGGCAGCCGCGCCCGGGTTGAGGAAATCTTCAACCATGTCCGGGCCGCTGGCGCGGCATACGGCCTAACCTATGCCTTCGAGAAAATCCGCCTGCGCGCCAATACCCTGCTGGCACATCGCCTGATCTTCCACGCCAGTCAATCGGGGCATAGCGATGCCGTCGTCGAACAGCTTTTTCAGGCGCAATTCCAGCGCGGCGAACACGTTGGCGACCTCGACGTGCTCTGCGCCATTGCCGACGCCTGCGATCTGCCAAGCGACACCCGCGCGTACCTCACCTCCGATACCGACACCGAGACAGTTCGCGAAGACGCACGGCAGTTGCGGGCGCAGGGCATCGCCATGGTGCCAACCTTCATCCTGCCCGACGGCAAGCGCGTTGTCGGTGCCGAAGACCCGGCCGTGCTTGCCAACGCCATCCTCGACACGCTGGCGCGATGAAACGTGCCCTTGCCACCAGCCTGCTGACGGCGGCCCTGCTCGCTGCCTGCGGCTCGATCAACGCTCATTACGATCGCAACAAGGCGCACCATCGACCGGACGGGTTCAGCAACAGCGACACGTCGGTGCAAATCGGACAGTTTCCCTGGTATGAAATCCTCTGGCGGCGCATGCGGGGCGACTTTCGTCCAACTGAAGCTCCCCCCGGAGGTTACGCCCACTTTGCCGCCGAATGGACTGCTGCGGTGAACCTGGAAAAGTTGCAAAAACCGGGACTGTCAACGCAGATCACCTGGCTTGGTCATGCCGGCATGCTGTTGCAGGTTGCGGGAAAGAATCTGCTGATCGACCCGCAGCTTTCGGACTACGCCGGGCCCGCAAGGCTCCTTTCCGCAAAGCGCCGCGTTCCACCGCCGCTGACGGCCGCGGAACTCCCGAAAATCGACTTCGTGTTGATCTCTCACAACCATTACGATCACCTTGACGAGGACACCTTGCTCGCCCTCAAGGCCGCCGGTCAACGACCTACCTATCTCGTTCCACTTGGCCTCAAGACCTGGTTCGAGGCACACGGCATCGGGCCGGTCATTGAGATGGATTGGTGGGATCGCCATGCCAGCGGGCCGCTCAACATCGTCCTTACCCCTGCGCAACACTGGAGCAAACGAACGCTCCTCGACACCAATGCCAGCCTGTGGGGCGGATTTCATGTTGAAGCGCATGACAATGCCAACCCGTCCTGGCGTTTCCTATACACGGGCGACACCGGCTACTCCGGCGACTTCAAGGAAATCCGTCGCCGTCTTGGGGCGGTCGACCTGCTGGCCGTGCCGGTCGGTGCTTACGAACCCCGTGACTTCATGGCACCACAACACACCAATCCGGGAGACGCGGTGCAAATCCTTCAGGATCTCGACGCCACACAGGCCATCGGCGTCCACTGGGGCACCTTCGAACTGACCCAGGAGCGCTTCGATCAACCGCCCAAGGATGTGGCTGCTGCCCTGAGCGCCCGAAATCTTCCAGATACGCGCATCTGGATGCCCAAACACGGCGAATCCCGCACCTTTGACGCGCCCCGCCAAACGTCACAAAAATGAAATAACATTACTCAAACATCAAACCAGATAAAAATACCCCCCGGTTGACCTAAATCAGAAGGCCCACCAGGCGTCAGGACCATACTGGGCTGCGACAACACCAACAGAACCAGGCCGCCAACATGTCTGCCGTATCACGAATCGTTCTAGCTGATGATCAGGTACTCGTCCGGGCGGGTATTTGTGCATTGCTTGAAAGCTTGCCAGGTTGCGTAGTCGTTGATGAATGCGCCGACGGGCTGCTGGCGATCGACAGTGTTCGCAACAACCAGCCGGACATCCTCGTCCTCGACATTGCCATGCCCGGCCCCTCCGGCATCGAAGTTGCGCGTGAGATCCGCGGCTTCGACGATCATGTCCGGATCCTGATCCTCTCCAGCATCGACCGCGCCGAGATTGTCGAACAGGCGATGGCCGCCGGTGCTGACGGCTACCTGCTCAAGGACTTTCTGCTGGCCGAGTTACAGCAGGCGATCACCAGCACCCGCGCTGGTGATTGTTATCTTTCGCCGCGCCTGGCGGCAGCAATGCACCCCGGTAATGGCGGGCTGCGACTTAATGGGGCATTGACTCCGCGGCAGGCCGAAGTCTTGCGTCGCGTCGCCTCCGGCATGACCACCAAGGAAATCGCCCGCGAACTCGGAATCAGTCCGAAGACCGTCGAGTTTCATCGTAGCCAGTTGATGGAAAAACTGGGTGTCCGGGATGTCACCGGACTGACCCGCTACGCCGTACAGAACGGCGTGCTCTGAGTTCAGGTCGGGTTATCCGCCTGGTAGCGCTGCAACTCCGCCGACATCATCTCGACGCAGCGGCAAAGCACTTCGGCTTCCGCCACCCAGTTCAGGGCATTCCGCTGACCGCTCTCGGTCAATGCCTCGCGCAGTGCCGATTCAATTTTTCGGGCCTGCTGGATGCAGCGCTCCGCCGAAAACAGGACACAGTTACTGCGCAAGTCATGCACGGCCGATTGAAGCGCCGGCAATTCCCCAGCCGCCGCCGATTCGCGGACGCGTTGCAACAACTCGTTGTAATTCATCAAGAACAGGCTGACCAACCGCTGAACGGCCGCCTCGCTACGTCCGAGATTGATCCGGAGATAATCCAGATGGCACAACCGCCCTTCCGGGGATGCTGCGTCAGAAATCGACATTCAAAGCCAACCTTGTTGTTTCTTGTTAGCTTTTTAGCATAACCGCGGGGTGAAAGGCTGGTAACTCGGTGTTACCCTAGGTAGCCGGTTGCAGGCAGTCCATAAAACGCACCCCGAAAACAAAAAATCCGCTGCAAGCACAAGGCTGGCAACGGATGCTTTGTTCTGGCGGAGTGGACGGGACTCGAACCCGCGACCCCCGGCGTGACAGGCCGGTATTCTAACCGACTGAACTACCACTCCGCGTCGGTGTGCACCGTTTGGTGCAGAACGGCGCGCATCATATCACAGGCTTTCGGAAAGCTTGCGAAGAAATTCAATTCCCCGGATGATCGCCACCCTTCAGACGAGCACTTCTTCATGGACACCGGAACTCTCAACTACTGCTGGTCGCAAACGCTCGTCGCCGGTCTGCAGTCGGCTGGCGTCACGCACGCCGTGATCTCGCCCGGCTCGCGATCGACACCGCTGGCACTGGCCCTGTTGCGCCAGCCGGGACTGAATTGCACCGTGATCGTCGACGAACGCTGTGCGGCATTTTTCGCGCTCGGTATCGCCAAGGCCAGCCGGCAGCCCGTGGTCGTTGTCGCCACATCAGGCAGCGCACCGGCCAACTGGTTGCCGGCGGTCATCGAGGCGGACCAGTCCGGTGTGCCACTGATCCTGATCTCTGCGGATCGTCCGCCCGAACTGCACGCCGTTGGCGCCAACCAGACCATCGACCAGAGCAGGCTCTTCGCCGCCCAGGCACGGGCCACGCACCTGCTGGCGACGCCCTATCCCGAATTCGACCCCGCCAGCCTGCAACACCTCGCCAGGCAGGTCGTCGAATCCGCCTGCTGGCCCCATCCTGGGCCGGTGCATCTGAACCAGCCTTTCCGCGAACCCCTGTTGCCCACGCAGCGCATCCCGGCGAAAGACCTGCCTGCCATTGCTGTCACCCGCAGCCACCTCCAAACGGAACCAGACGCCTGCCGCCAACTGCTGGACGACCTGCACGGCCGTCGCGGACTCATCATCTGCGGAGAACTGCCCAATGGCGACGATGATGCGACGGCGATCGCCCGCCTTGCCGATCATCTGGGCTGCGCCATCCTCGCCGAACCCCTGTCCAATCTGCGCTTCGGAGCGCAGCGCAGCCCGGCTGTCTGCGCCAATTATCTGCAGTGGCTGCCCACGGATGCCTACGCCGAACCCTTCCGGGTCGACTGGGTACTCCGCTTCGGCAGCTTTCCGGTGACCCGCAAGCTACAGAATTTCCTGGCTGGAATCCCAGAACAGATCTGGATCGACCCTTGGCCTCGTATCAGTGACCCGCAGCATCGCCTCAACCGGATCATCCGCACCACGCCGGCAGAATTCTGTACAACGGCCGTCGCCAACACGGCCGCTCGCTCGGATGACGGCCTGCGATCCTTGTGTTTGCAACTGGATCAAGCGGCAGCGGCAAGGCACTTCTGGCCGGTCAACGCCCTCATCTCGGCAGCGCCCGGGGGCAGCACGCTATTCATCGGCAATTCCTTGGCGATCCGCCAGCTGGATGCTGCTTCGGGAAGCGGAGAACAGCCGCTTCATTTCTACGGCAATCGCGGCGCCAGCGGCATCGACGGCAATCTGTCCACGGCCCTCGGTATCGCCCACGCCCGCGGCTCGGTCATCGCGCTCGTTGGCGATCTGACCTGTCAGCACGACATTGGCGGGCTTGCGAATGCCGGCGGTCTGAATGCCGTCATTGTTATCCTCAACAATAACGGCGGCGGTATTTTCGATACCCTGCCGCAAGCCAGCCTGCCTGAGTTTGAAACCGGCTGGCGGACACCGCAGGCGCTGAATTTCAGCCACGCCGCCCGGGCGTTCGGCATCGGCTATCAGGTCGCTGACTCGGAAGAAGCGCTGACCTGCGCCCTGAAATTGGCAATCAATTCCGGGGGACCGCAGATGATCGAAGTTCGCGGGTTTTAATGCCGATGAGGACACCGTGGGATATTTACACTGGTAATATCCGCTTGCTGTCAGGACATGAATGAAACCCGAATCATTCGGCCCTACGCCTTCTGGAAAACCCGGATTCAATAATCATCACGCTATTTGACTGTCTGGTTGCTCGGACGCAACGTGAGGTCAAAATTGACGACGTGATCGATGACCACACCGAACAGGTCCTGCGTGATGTCAGCCACCGTCTTCATCTCACGGCTACGCAAGAAATCGACGCTATAGGACACGATCAGGTCAAGCAATCGCGAGTGTTCGTCAATGTGCGCGCTCAACTGAGTCGAATCGAGCCGCATTCGCCGCATGACGATTTCCTCGGTCTCGAAATGCTGGGCAACCAGTTGGTAAAAATCATGGAGGAAACTGCTACCCGCATCGGAGGTAAGCAGCAAGGTCGGATCCCGCAGTATACGGTCGCCGAGCTGGGCAATCGCCTTGTGTTGTTCGTCGATCACCGCATGGCCAATCAACAGACTATCGTCCCAGAAAGAGGTTTCAGGTGGCGGTTTTAGGCGTAAATCCATGTTTGGACACAACTCGGTATCAAGCGTGTTGATGGCGGACACGACCTTTGCCGAAACATCATGCAGACGCTCAACAGTTGCCGGTCCAGCTTCTCCCGCCAGGTGCGCTGCAATGAGCGCCCCGGCCTCGGCGTGGTACTTGGCATGCAAAACCTTCAGACGCTGGTAGGCATGCATGCCGGATAGCTGCGCCGAATTGTCGTCGAGCCAGCGACCGAGCTGACAGAGGCGATCGTTGCCGACCTCTGCAGCCGATAGGCCAACGCCTTCCTGCCCCTGCAGGGCGAGATCGATATGCAGCGCAAAATTTCGGTGCCATGCAGACAAAAAGGCCAATTGCGACATGCCAAAACACTCCAGGTCATGACAATTCCATTGATGATTCTAACCCTACAACAAACCTATGTCATGATCCGTGTCAGCAATTTTTGTGCTTCACATGGTCAGCCCTTGACGCAAACCACCTGTTTCAGCGTGTGCACGATCTCGGTCAGGTCGCGCTGGTGTTCCATCACCGTGTCGATGTCCTTGTACGCGGCAGGAATCTCGTCGATGACTCCGCGATCCTTGCGGCAGATGACGCCCGCAGTCTGCTTCCGGAGATCGGCTTCGGTGAAACTGCGGGCGGCAGCATTGCGGCTCATCTGCCGGCCGGCGCCGTGGGCGCTGGAGCAGAAACTGGCCGCTTCGCCACGGCCGCGGACGATGTAGCTGCGGGCACCCATGCTGCCGGGAATGATGCCCAGCTCACCGACGCCGGCGCGAATCGCGCCCTTGCGCGTGACCCAGACGTCGGCGCCGTAATGGTGTTCTCGGGCGACATAGTTATGGTGGCAATTGACCACTTCACCGGTCACGACAAAAGGTGGCAGGTGCCGCTCCAAGGCCGCCAGCACCCGAGCACGCATCGCCTCGCGGTTGGCCAGCGCGTAGGCCTGCGCCCAGTGCACCGCCTCGACGTAGTCGTCGAACATCGCGCTGCCTTCACGAAAATACGCCAAATCGCGATCCGGCAATTGAATCTGTTGCCGTTCCATGTCGCGTCGGGCCAGTTCGATGAAATGACTGGCCAGCGCATTGCCGATGCCGCGACTGCCGGAGTGGAGCATGATCCAGACCTGATCTGCTTCATCCAGGCAGACCTCGATGAAATGATTGCCGCCGCCCAGCGTGCCCAGCTGATTGACCCATTTCGAAAATCGCCCCATGCCCTTCTGCACGGCCGGATGCTTGTCGAGGATGGCCCGCAGGCCCGCGGCGAAGGGACGTGCGGCATCGGCCTGGACATCGGCGTCGTCGTACTGCGCCCGACCGACCGGCACATCCCGGCTGATCTGGTCGAACACCCGCTGCAGCGTCTTTTCATCCAGCTGTCCGGCCGCCAACGACAAACGGCAGGCGAGCATGCCGCATCCGATATCGACCCCGACCGCCGCCGGCACGATGGCCCGATGCGTCGCAATCACCGAACCGATGGTGGCACCGATCCCGAGATGGACATCGGGCATCGCGGCAACGTGATGATGCACGAAGGGCAGACTGGCGATATTGCTCAGTTGTTGCCGGGAGGCATCGTCGACATCGTCGGTCCATAAACTGACCGGCACATGCGCCGTTTGCAGGGTCTGATGAATGGGCATGGCGGAATTGTCGGGACGGGGTCATCTGCGGTCAACCCGGAAAAGGTGCGAAAATCAGGTATCACACCTCCCCGAACCCCGCCCCACGCTCCGGCCAATCTGCATGTCCGTCACCGCGCCTACGCGCATTTCCGCCTTGCCGCAACACAACGCCCTGCCCCGCGCCCTGCTCTGGTCGGTCGTGGTCCACGGCATCGTGCTGACGCTGGGCATGGGCATCACGGCCATCTCGGGCATCGACGGCGGACCGGTTGCCCCGACCACCAATCTGGCTGCCCGTCTGCATGGCCCACCGCCCGTCATGGTGCCCGCTGCCGGCGAAACGGCGCCAGGCCAAGCGCTTGCCGGCCCGCCCGACGCACCCCCGGTATCGACTTCACCGACGCCCCGGCTGCGACCGCAACGACCGCCAGCCACGGTCGACACGCCGCCGCCAGCCACCGCGCCGATGCCCACGCCCCCTGCCGCTTCGATCACGGCACCGGAGCCTCCCCCGGCGATCAATCCCGGTAGCCTGCGCGCCTACCATCTGGCCCTGGGCCGGGCTGCACGACCATTCAAGACCTATCCGCCGGGCCTGCGCGAGGCCGGGGTACGCGGCCGGGTGGTGATCCGCCTGATTGTCGGCCACGACGGACGCCCGCTGGCCTTGCGCCTGATCGGCTCAAGCGGCCATGCCGAACTGGACGAGGCAGCACTGACCATGATGCAGCTTGCCGCCAGCCACAGCCGTGTCCCCGACAGCCTGCTCGGGCAGGCATTCAACATCGACTTGGCGGTCGATTTTTCGCCCGACGATCAGCCCTGACCGCGGGCCGCAGCGCCGCAGGCGTGGCAGAAACGGGCAAAGGCGCTCTTGCGCTCGTTGCACTGAGCACAATGGTCGAACAGGCAGATCCCGCAATGCGGACAAAAATCGATGGCGGTGTTGGTGAGATCGACCGGCCGCTCGCAGCCAGGACAAACTTTTTTCGCCAGCCGCGCCAGCGCCGTGTCGTAAGACAGCTCCTTGCGCCGCTCGATATCGGGCATCGCTTCCGCCGCCTTCTGTCGCTCCAGATAGCGGTTGAGCGCGACGATGGCGGAACGGCCGACGAGCACGGTGATCACGATGCCGACCACGTAGCGGACATAGCCGCCGTAACTCGGCAGATACGGCACCAGTTCAACAAAGAAGGCAAACAGCGCGAAATAAATGAAGCCCCAGACAAACGGCCACCAGGTACTCTGACGCTTTTTTGCGAACAGCCATCCGGCAGCGCCGAGCAGCGGCAAGGTCAGCGCCAGCCGGTAGACGAAAACCCGTAGCTCCTGGCTGCGCTGCTCGTGCTGGAAGGTCTCGGTGGCCGCTTCCTGCAGGCGCTGCAAGCGCTGCTGCGCGCGCGCCGAGGCTTGCTGGGCGTCGAGCAGCACCTGCTGCTCCTTTTCCATTGCCGTCAGCGCCTGCCGTTCCACCGCTTTCAGCGTGTCCAGCGCCTGCGTCCGGGCGATCAGTTCGCTGTCCTGTTCCGGGCGCTGGGTCACGCTGCGCGTTGCCAGCCAGTTATTGAAGGTGTCGCGGGCGCTGATCGAGTTCGCCCGCGCTGTATTGTGCTTGAGTTGCGCCTGTTCCAGTGCATCCTGGGCCGATTGACGCGTCGCTTCGGTCTGCCGGATTTCGGCGCGCGCCTGCTCGGCGGCCGTCCGGTCCATGAAATCATCGAGCGTGACGCGATGCTCGACCTTGGGCAGATTTTCGACCACCGTTCCACCAAGCCCGATCAGGAAGCTGGCGAAAACGACCGCGACCAGCCACAACCATTTTTCCGACCAGCGCAGTGCCTTGCTCATGTCAGTGTGCCTTCTGTTCGCCGCCCTGGCCGCGCAGCTTACCGACCGCCGTCATTGCCAGCAGCGCCAGCGAACCGGCCAGCGCACCGACACCCATTTCCAGTACCAGCTTGATCAGCCAAGCCAGCGCCCCCGCCACCTCGCCGGTATGTTCGATGAAATGATGCACGGGCGGCAAGCCGTGGACGAGGATGCTGCCGCCGACCATGAACATCGCAGCCGTACCGACGACGGTCAGCAGTTTCATCAGTTTCGGCGCTGCCAGCAACAGGCCCCGCCCGATCGCCTGTGCCGCGGCCGCCGGTTTCTGCAGCAGCCAGGCGCCCAGGTCATCGAGCTTGACGATCCCGGCGACCAGACCGTAAACCCCAACCGTCATCAGCAGCCCGATACCAGCAAGCACCGCCAATTGGATCGAAAACGGCTTGTCGGCGACGGTGCCTAGCGCGATGACGATGATTTCCGCCGAAAGCACGAAGTCGGTACGGATCGCCCCCTTGATCTTTTCGGCCTCATAGGCCGCCAGATCGACCGTCGGGTCGGCCACGGCAGCCAGTTCCGCAGCGTGTTCCGCCGCGCTGTCTTCTGCCCGATGCAAGTATTTGTGCGCCAGTTTCTCGACGCCCTCGAAACACAGATAAAGCCCGCCGAGCATCAGCAGCGGCAAGACAGCCCAAGGGGCGAGCGCACTGATCGCCAGCGCCGCCGGGACGAGAATGACCTTGTTCTTCAGCGACCCGAGCGCCACTGCCCAGACGACAGGCAACTCCCGTTCTGCGCGCACGCCGGACACCTGCTGGGCGTTCAATGCGAGATCGTCGCCGAGCACCCCGGCGGTCTTCTTCGCGGCGACCTTGGTCATTACCGCGACATCGTCGAGGATGGTCGCAATATCATCGAGCAGGGCAAGCAAGCTAGCTCCGGCCATGGGATCTTCCGTTCTCTTTCAGTCAGGGAGCATGCAGCTTACCCGAGTGCCCGGGCGGCCGCCATGGGCACCGGAGGCTGCGCAATCAGACGCCAGCGATGGCCGGATTAGTCCTGCTGCTCCAGGCGCAGCGTGTATTCGCGCAACCAGGCTGCGCGGCGGTCGACGTGGGTGCGTCGATCTACCGGCACTTCACCATCCGCGGCCGCGAAGGGCGGCGGAGCGATCTCGCTACGCCGACGACGCTCCTCACCCCGCGGCTTGAGCGGCTTGGGATTCGATTCGTCGGGTTGATGCGTGGTCACGGCACATGCCTGTCAGCGGATTGATGTAACGCAATTATACGCCGATCCATGCCAGCCAAATACCGTCGCCAACGTTCGATTCACGCTTCGGTGGCAGCAGCCGGTAGAATGTTGCCCCGCCCGTGGCTTCCACGGTAAACCTGGAAAACAGCCCGAAATCGACCATCGCATGACCGACTACTCTGCCGCCTCCATCCGCGTCCTCAAGGACCTCGAACCCGTCAAGGAACGCCCCGGGATGTACACCCGGACGACCTGCCCGACCCACATCGTGCAGGAAGTCATCGACAACGCCGCCGACGAGGCGCTGGCCGGCTTCGCCAAGAAGATTTCGGTACGCATTGGCGCCGACGGCATCATCGAAGTCTCCGACAATGGCCGCGGCATCCCGGTTGAGATTCATCCGGAAGAAGGCAAGCCGGCGGTCGAGCTGGTCTTCTGCAAGCTGCACGCCGGCGGCAAGTTCAACAAGAAGGAATCGGGCAACGCCTACCGCTTCTCCGGTGGCCTGCACGGCGTCGGCGTCTCGGTGACCAATGCGCTCTCCACCCGCCTGGAGGTCGAGATCAAGCGCGGCGGCGGCGTGCACAAGATTGTTTTCGCCGATGGCTTCGTGATCGAGCCGCTGGCCCGCATCGGCGAGGTCGGCCCGCGCACCACAGGCACGACGGTCCGCATCTCGCCGGATGCCAAGTATTTCGACTCGCCCAAGGTCAATCTCGGCCAACTGGAACACCTGCTGCGCTCCAAGGCCGTGCTGATGCCCAATGTCACCGTCGAACTGGAAATCGAAGGGCAGGAGAAGAAAGTCTGGTGCTACCAGAACGGCATGGCCGATTACCTGACCGAAATGATGGTCGGCACGCCGGTCGCGCCGATTTTCGTCGGCGAGAAATACGTGGAGATTGAAAACGGCTTCGCCGTTGGTGAAGGCGCCACCTGGGCGCTGGCCTGGTTCGAGGAAGGCGGCGGCAAGCCGGAAAGCTACGTCAACCTGATCCCGACACTCGATGGCGGCACCCACGAAGCCGGGCTGAAGGCCGGCGTCTTCGAGGCGGTCAAGGCCTTTGCCGAACACCACGCCATCCTGCCGGCCAAGGTCAAGCTGGCGCAGGAAGACGTCTGCGGCCGCATGACCTACCTGCTCTCGGCCAAGGTGCTCGACCCGCAGTTCCAGGGCCAGACCAAGGAAAAACTGACCAGCCGCGACGCCTACAAGCTGGTGTCGCAGATGGTGCGCGACCCCTTCGAACTGTGGCTCAACAGCCATGCCGATTTCGGCAAGAAGATCGCGGAACTGGCGGTCAAGGCAGCACAGAACCGCATGAAATCGACCCAGAAGGTCGAAAAAAAGAAGTCTTCCGGCATCGCCACCCTGCCCGGCAAGCTGACCGATTGCGAATCGGACGATATCACCCGCAACGAACTCTTCCTCGTCGAGGGCGATTCGGCCGGCGGCTCCGCCAAGCAGGGCCGCGACAAGGAAACCCAGGCGGTGCTGCCGCTACGCGGCAAGGTGCTCAACACCTGGGAGGTCGAACGCGACCAGCTGTTCAAGAACAACGAAGTGCATGACATTTCCGTCGCCGTCGGCGTCGATCCGCACGGCCTCGACCAGATCGACACGGTGGACGTCTCCGGCCTGCGCTATGGCCGCATCATCGTCATGTCCGATGCCGATGTCGATGGCTCGCACATCCAGGTACTGCTGTTCACCCTCTTCCTCAAGCACTTCCCGGCGCTGGTCGAAAAAGGCCATATCCATGTCGCCCAGCCACCGCTTTTCCGCGTCGATGTCGAAGCCAAGGGCCACACCCGCAAGATTTACTGCCTCGACGAAGCCGAAAAGCAGCAAACCCTGCACAAGCTGGCCGAAGAAGGCGTCAAGGAACACAAGATCACCGTCTCCCGCTTCAAGGGCCTCGGCGAAATGAACCCCGACCAGCTGTGGGAAACCACGCTCTGCCCCGACACCCGCCGCCTCGTGCCCTTCCAGGCCGACCGCGAGACCATCACGCAAATGCACCGCACCTTCACGCTGCTGATGGGCAAGGGCGAAGCCTCGGCTCGCCGGGCATGGATGGAGAAAGACGGCGGGCTGGTTGAAGCCGACGTGTGAGCGTCAGCCCGCCCCGGCGGCCGGCAGTTCCGGGGCAAACAGGTCGCCGAGAAATTCGATGACTGCCTGTACGCGCGGCAGGCGCAGACGATCCGGTAGATAAACGGCATAGATTGGATACATTTCCGGATCGCACATACCAGAGAGAACCTCCACGATTTCCCCTGAAGCCACACCCGCGCGCATGATAAGTTCGCTCATGTAGCCGATCCCCAGGCCATGGGAAACCATTTCTGCCATCATGTCCGTGGTGTTTGCCCGGTAGTTACCAACCAGCAGGCGCTCGCCCCCCCTCGACGATGCTGCGAAACGAAGACGGTTCAGTTGAAACGTGCTCTGGTGCGTCACGAAAACATGGTCATTGAGATCTACAGGTGCCTGAGGAATGCCCTGCCGCCGAAGATACCTCGGTGACGCAAAGAGCCCCCGACGAAAATTGCCAATCCGGCGAGCGACAAGGCCCTCGTCCAGAATGATCCCCGTACGAACTGCCAGGTCGACACCCTCAAGCGTGAAGTCGTTTGCCTTGTCATCGAGCATGAGTTCAACGAACAACTCCGGGTAACGAACCGACAACTCAGGTAGCGCTGGCACGATGACATATCTGGCAACCGCTGCGCTGACCGCCAAACGTACCGTCCCACTGATCTGCCCGCGCGTGGTGGCGAGCCGCTCGCCAATCTCGGCCAGTGACGCCAGGCTTTGCCGACCCAGATCGACCGCCACCTCGCCCTCCGGCGTCAGACTGAGACCATGCGTCGAACGACGCAGCAGACGAACCGCCCATGCCGACTCCAGGCGCTGGACGGCGCGCGAGACGTTCGAAGTCGGCAAATTTCGCTCGCGCGCCACCGCCGAAAAACTCCCGAGCTCGACTGTCCTGATCAACATCGCCAGATCGCCCGGCAAAACGCGATGCCATGCCGGCAAATCATTCGCCGGATCGGTGTTGCGCTCCATGCAAAACCCCTTTCCCAATCAAGGCGTCGCCTAAACCCTGGTATCCGCCTACTCTGACTTCATCGGCAACCGCTTGCCACTTTTTCGGAGCATACGATGAACCGCATAGATCCTGAAATCTTCGATATCCATCGGCGCCATGCAGCGTTTCTTCGGCAAGCTGCGATCCGTCGCTGGCAGCCGCTTGCCTGGCTGCTTGATGGCGGTCGGGGATTGCTTGAACATATTGCACGATATGCAACGACGCGGCCCTCGCAGCATTAAGCGACAGATCCAGCGGGTACCGCGCCCACGATGATCACCCCCTGAGAACATGGTCACCATTCATTGCCACCTCGTCATCGCCAAGGACGCACCCGAAGCACTCGTCTGCTTCGTCGCCCGACACCTGACCGAACTGCTGGCCGATGCTTTTGTCACGACCACCGAGCACATCGCCATCCGGGTCGATCGCGCACCGCCGTCGCAGCACTTCGTCGGCGGCCGACTGCTAGACAGCCTGCCACCCTGTCTGATCACCATCCACCATCCGAACGACGCCCGACTCGGGAACGCAGCGATGCTGCAACGGGCTATTCGTCATCTCCTGAACCAGATATTTGGCGCACCCGTGCTCGATAGCCAGATTCGCTTCGCGCCAATGGGTCCTTCACGCCAGGATATGACAACAGCCACGACGCGCTGAGCGATTGGGGGCGGCTTTGCGTACGCCCACCGCAGAAAAATACCTATCAGTTGTCCATACCCGGGCAAGCGTGAGAAACGGGAATCGACACCACCTGCGGCCCGCAATTGATCGAACCGAGCGCGTCGACTTTTCGGAGCGCCGTATAGCGAAGCTCACTGTAGACAGCACAAAGCCACCTGTTTTCCGGGGATGGCAGTGAATGGCGCAACGCTTGAAACGAATGCCCCCTACGAACGAACTAAACCGCCGGCATATTGCACCGCGAGGACTGCTTGGATATGGTATATTCCTTTATGCATATCCATTTCGTCTGAATCCGAACATCGCCCGCCATGAATGTCCGTGACGCCCAAGCTGCGCCAACGCCTGTCAATGCTCAGGATATCGATGCCCGCATGCGGATTGAAATCAAGGATATCGGCATTCCACCGCGCCCGCAGATCCTTGTTGCCATCGAAAAGGAGATGCACAAGGAAGCGCCGGACTTCATCCTGCTCGCGAAGCTGATTTCTTCGGATGTCGCCCTTGCCGCCGGGCTGATCAAGACCGCCAATTCGCCGTTTTTCGGCTTCAATAAACGGGTGCGCACGGTCAATGAAGCGTTGCTCGTCCTCGGACTGAAAACGGTAACCCGCACCATCGCCGGGCTGGCGCTGCAAAAGATTTTCCCGCACATTCCCAGCCTCGAACGCTTCTGGGACGCCTCGGCAAAAACCGCGCGCACAGCAGCCTGGCTGGCCGGTCAGCGCAAGCTGCCGGGCGGGTTGCGTCCGTCGGACGCCTACACTTTCGCGCTCTTCCGCGATTGCGGCATTCCGGTCTTGCTCATTCCCTTCCCGGAATACGGCAAGGTGCTGCAGGCGGCCAATGCCGCGACCGACACGTGCTTTACCGATGTCGAGGAACAGGCATTGGGCATCAACCACGCGCTGGTTGGTGCCGAACTGGCCGAAAGCTGGCTGCTGCCGCCCGAAATCTGCGCCGCGATTCGCCATCATCACAGCCTGGCGCACCTCGCCGGCGACCAGGATACCAACCCGGCCCAAGCGACACGCAGCCTGATCGCGCTTGCACAGATCGCCGAACACCTGCTCCAGGCCGCCACCGGCCTGGGGCAGACCAGTGAATGGCAGAAGCTCGGCCCAGCCTGCCTTGCGGCACTTGCGCTCAGCGAAGACGACATTGCCGCCCTGCTCGAAGAATTACGCCAGGACGAGCGGCTCACGGCCGACTGACCCGGCCATCTGCGGTGAACCCGGAAAACCGGCAAAATTCCGCATCCGCCCGGTGAGCGGAAACATCCGGCAACACTTTCCCCGATGCCGGAAATACACCAATTACATCCCTGCACTCTAATGACACTGACGGCAGAACAAAAGCTTGCCGCCCGAGTTTCCGATAAAAACGCACTGCACAGGAGTCCATCATGAAATACGCAAAAACACTGATCCCGGCACTGATCTTCACGGCGGGCGCCAGCCTCGTCGCCTACCCGAGTTTCGCCCAGCCACGCGACTGCAATGGCTGGGGACCGATGGGCGGAGACCAGCAACAAGCAATGCGGGGCGAGCGTATGAAGGCCCGTCACCAGCAACTGCATGATGCCCTCAAGCTGAAGCCGGAGCAGGAAGCCGCCTGGAACAAATTCCAGGAAACCCACCCCTTCGCCAATGGCATGCAGCGTCCGGACCGCAGCGAGTTCGCCACGCTGAGCGCGCCGGCACGGGCAGAAAAGATGCTTGAGCAACAGAAGAAGCATCAGGACGCCATGAGCCAGCACGTGAGCGCAATGAAAACCTTCTACGACCAGCTGACGCCGGAACAGAAGAAAGTCTTTGACGAACACAGCATGCAGCGGCCGAATCGTGGCGACCGTGGCCCGCGTGGCGGCGGCCAAGGCCCGCGTGGCCCGGGCGGTCCCGGTGCGCCGATGCCGCCGGCCGCCAAATAATCCCACCGCTCTCCCCCCAAAGGCGCGCCCGCAAGGGCGTGCCTTTTTTTTGCTCGTGCACCGCGAACGCACCAGCAAATCACCGACCATGCCCGCCTGGCATGACCCAAACGCGCATTTTTATCGCAGCGACAGACGTATCTGCCATCACCCCACTCCCAACACCAGTCCGCCATGCGCGAGGTGCAACCGCTAGAATGCCGGTTTTGCTCACTGCTACTGCCTTGATCTCCCATCGCCTGCACCGCCTCCTGCTGATCCTCGCCGCGCTCCTGCTCGCCGCCTGCGCCACCTCGCGTCCGGAACCGACGCCCAAACCCGTGGCCGCCAAGCCGAAAATCGGCCTCGCCCTCGGCGGCGGCGCTGCCCGCGGCTTTGCCCACATCGGTGTCGTCAAGATGCTGGAAGCACACGGGATCGTCCCCGATTACATCGTCGGCACCAGCGCCGGTGCGGTCGTCGGATCGCTGTACGCGGCCGGCCACGACGCCTTTGCGATGCAGAAAATCGGCCAGCAACTCGATGAAAAGATCTTTGCCGACTGGACCCTCGGTGGCCGCGGGCTGCTCAAGGGTGAAGCCCTGCAGGAATTCATCAACCAGCAGGTCGGCCGACGGCCACTGGAAAAGCTCGGCAAACCCTTCGCCGCCGTCGCCACCGACCTCAACAGCGGCGAGCGCGTGGTCTTCCGCACCGGCGACACCGGTCTCGCCGTACGCGCCTCCGCCGCCGTCCCCGGCGTTTTCCAGCCGGCGCAGTTTCGCGGTCACAGCTATGTCGATGGCGGCCTGACCAGCCCGGTGCCGGTCCAGGCCGCACGCGAAATGGGTGCCGACATCGTCATCGCCGTCGATATCTCCGCCAGGCCGGAAGGCCAGCCCACCGACAGCCTGACGGCAATCATCTGGCAAACCACGACCATCATGGGCGGCATGATCGGCACCAACGAACTCAAGGGCGCCGATGTCGTCATCCGCCCGAAGCTTCCCTACGTCAAATCCTGGGACTTTGCCGCACGCAACGACGCCATGCTTGAAGGCGAACGTGCCGCGCTGGCTGCGCTACCGGCTATCAAGCAGAAACTGGGGCGCTGAACGCCGTCTGCACATTAGCTGCGGTGAACCCGGAAAACGGCCAAAAATCGGGAATCTGCCGGTAGCAGGTAAACTGGCGCTCATGAACACCGTCCAGTTTCCCGCCGCTCCCCGCATCCTCAGCGTCATCCCGCCAATGACGCAGTTGAACACGCCCTACCCGGCCACGGCTTACCTGACCGGTTTCCTGCGTTCGCGCGGGTTTCACGCCGAGCAGACCGATCTGGCCTTGTTGCTGGTGCTGGAACTGCTCTCCAAGGCCGGTTTGCCGAAGCTGAAGGAAGCGGCGGAGGCGATTGCGCCAAAGAAGCGCTCGGCGACGCTGAAGTGCTTTCTCAACGACTACGCGCGTTACCTTGCCGCCATCGACCCGGCGGTGGCGTTGTTGCAAGGGCGGGATGGCTCGATTGCCCACCGCATCTGTTCGCGTGCCTTCCTGCCCGAGGGGCCGCGTTTCCGGGCGCTGGACAATTATGTCGATGACGACGGCGGCGACCCGCTGGCCTGGGCCTTCGGCGCGCTCGGCGTGCAGGATCGGACGCGGCATCTGGCGACGCTCTTCCTCAACGATCTGGCCGATGTGATCCGCGAGGCGGTGGATACCCGCTTCGAATTCGTGCGCTACGCCGAATCGCTGGCGCAGAGCCAGGCGAGCTTCAACCCGCTGGCGACGGCATTGGCCGCGCCACCGACGCTGGTCGATACCACCTTGCAAAATTTGGCCAAAATCCAGGTTGACCGCAGCAGACCGGATCTCGTACTCATTTCCGTGCCCTTCCCCGGTTCGGTCTATGGTGCCTTCCGCATCGCGCAAACGATCAAGGCGTACCAGCCGCAGATCGTCACCGTGCTCGGTGGCGGCTACGTCAATACCGAACTGCGCGAGCTGGCCGAACCGCGCGTTTTCGACTACTTCGACTACGTCACGCTCGACGACGGCGAACGCCCCTTGCTGGCCATGCTGGAAAAGCGCTTCGGCGCCAAACCCGTCCAACGCGGGCTGCCACCGGTCATCAACGCCGATGCGCCGGCCAGCGTCTGCCGCCCGGCCGGCGACGATTCGGGGCTGGTGCGCACCTTCGCCCGCGTCGATGGCGCCGTGCGTTATTTCAATAGCGGCGCGCCGGACATCCCCTTCGAGGAAGTCGGCACGCCAACCTGGGACGGCCTGCCGCTCGACCGCTACCTGTCGCTGCTCGACATGCTCAACCCCATGCACCGGCTGTGGTCGGACGGGCACTGGAACAAGCTCACCGTCGCCCACGGCTGCTACTGGAAGAAGTGCAGCTTCTGTGACGTCAGCCTCGACTACATCGGCCGCTACGAAGCCGCCAGCGCCAAAACGCTGGTCGACCGCATCGAGCGTATCGTCGAGGAAACCGGCCACACCGGCTTCCATTTCGTCGACGAAGCCGCCCCACCCAAGGCCCTGCGCGCCATGGCCGAGGAACTGCAGCGGCGCAACCTGGCGATTTCGTGGTGGGGCAACATCCGCTTTGAAAAGTCCTTCACGCCCGAGCTATGCCTGCAACTGGCCGACAGTGGCTGCATTGCCGTCTCCGGCGGGCTGGAAGTTGCCTCCGACCGGCTGCTGGCGTTGATGAAGAAAGGCGTCTCGGTCGATCAGGTCGCCCGCGTCACCCGCGCCTTCACGGATGCCGGCGTGCTTGTCCATGCCTACCTGATGTACGGCTTCCCGACGCAGACGGTGCAGGACACCGTCGATGCGCTGGAATACGTGCGCCAGCTGTTCGCGGCCAACTGCATCCAGTCCGGCTTTTTCCACCGTTTTTCCTGCACCGTGCATTCGCCGGTCGGCCTCAACCCGACTGAATACGGCATCCACCTGCAGCCCTTACCGCCGGGCAAGTTCGCCAAAAACGACGTGCATTTCATCGACCCCACCGGTGTCGACCACGACCGGCTCGGCAAGGCGCTGAACAAGGCGCTCTACAACTACATGCACGGCATCGGGCTGGATGCGAATGTCCGCAGTTGGTTCGATATTAAGGTACCAAAATCGACGGTACCGAGAGATTTCATCGTCAAAGCCTTAGCCCGTTACTAAACGCGATTTGAATTTACCCCTGCCCGCCGAGCAGACTGTGAAAAAATCATTCTGGTCTGGCTGATTTAGCGGGTATTACTTTTATCTCATCCGCCGCCGAAAACAAAAGCGCCTCGCTGTATTTGCGAGGCGCCTTTTTTTAGGCCAGCTTCTCTGAACGGTATTTACACAGTCTGCAAGGCGGGCTTACGTTAAACGACCGGCAACTCAGGATTTTTTGCGGCGTGAAAACCCAATACCGACCAATCCCAGTCCAAGCAAAGCCAGGCTTTCAGGTTCAGGAACTGTGCTCGTCAGGGGCATATTGATATTGATCGTGTAAGGAGCACCAGCAGCATCTTGTGATCCGTAGTTTGCAAACGTCGCATCCAAATGCGACTTCATGCCTGCCAGTGTTCCTGCGCCACCAGTGACGAAACTCCCATTAAGTCCTCCGTTCGCCGGAGAGTAAGTTCCACCGTTAGCTTCAGCATACTCATAAACGTTATTGCAGCAATAACTTACTAAAACAGAATAAGTTCCAGCGGAAAGATCCTTCAAGATACGCGAAAAAAGGCTATCAACAGGATGACCCCACCAATCATCGTTTGAGACCAAATGCTCACCGGCTGAGTTAAAGAGCGAAAGCGTTGGATCGTCATAGCCTCCGGTAAAAAGAATATCAACAGTACTGGGCGCCGCCACAGAAAACGAAAAAGTGTCATAACCGTAACTATTCATATTTCCAGAAACGACTGTGGCATTTGCTGCACCTAAACTTATCGCAAACAAGGAGAGGGCTGCGATCAGCTTGCGGCTTGAACTAGTAAAACTTTGCATTTTTTTAGCTCCCAAACTATTGAAGGTTCAAACAGGCTCGCGCATCAAGCAAGTTGAATGCCAAATAAATTTTTACATACAAATTCAACACGTTGAAAGACATCTCTCTGTCATCAAGAAGGATTCTGTAAAAAAATCCGACACCAAAATAGACCGTAAAGACGCTGACGAAAATCAATCATCCAAGATTTTCTGGTGAAGGACACCATCGATGTGCTGGAATACGTGCGCCAGCTGTTCGAGGCCAACTGCATCCAGTCTGGCTTCTTCCACCGTTTTTCCTGCACGGTGCATTCGCCGGTCGGCCTCACCCCGGCCGAGTACGGCATCAAGCTGCAGCTCCTGCCGCCCGGCAAGTTCGCCAAAAACAACGTGCATTTCATCGACCCCACCGGTGTCGACCACGACCGGCTCGGCAAGGCGCTGACCATCCCCTGAAATGCAAGTGGCCCGCAAAAGCGGGCCACAGGACCGGCTTCACCGCAACCGCAACGAAAAGTGCCGGGTTATAGCAGGTCTGCTGGAATATTGCCGCCGTTGTCGGCCAGTTTTTGCAGCACAGTCTTATGCAGCCACATGTTCATCTGCGCCGAATCCGCCATTTTTTCAGCTGGGCAAGCCAGTTCAGCGGCCAGTTCCTTGCGGGCGCCAAGACTGCTGTCGAGGCCAAGTAGCTTCATCAGATCAACGATGGAAGTTTTCCAGTTCAGCTTTTCCGGATTTGCCTTGGCCAGCGCATCAAGCTGACCGAGTACATCGACCACGCTGATCGCAACCGGCGCTGCCGGGGCGGCTGCAACCACCTCCACCGCGGGTGCCGAAACCGGTGCCGCAGCCTCGGCAGCGCTATTGTTATCGCCAAAACCGAGCTTGGCCAGAATATTGCTGAAAATTCCCATGGTGATTCCTTTCGAGAGTTGAAGTGTTCGCGACCAACTATTGCGGGGGGCGAAGCCCATCCTAACCGCGTGCGTGCGACACGATTGTGAAGATAGGTTGTCCGGGATTTACACAGGCCTACAAAACCTCTTGCGTATTGCTGAACATCGGCACGCTCGATACGTGACGACCAAGATGGAAAATCATCAAATTTGGCACGATAAAGCACCCGGTGATGCGGCATGGCGTACAATGGCTCAAGACTTCGGATGGGGTGATCACAATGTCTCGCTCACTGAGAATGGTGCTTCTCGCACTGCTTTGCAGCCTGTTCACTAGCGGCGTGCAAGCGCAGGAAAAAGAGCTGCTGATCTACTGCGGCATCACCATGGTCCGGCCGATTACCGAACTGGCACGCCAGTTCGAACAGGCCGAGAAAATCAAGATCACCATCTCGCAAGGTGGCTCGGAAGACCTCTATCAGGCCGCCAAGCGCAGCAAGCTGGGTGACATCTATTTCCCGGGCGAACCCTCATACCGCGACCGTCACCTCGCCGAAGGCCTGCTCGGTTACTACCAGAACGTCGGCTACAACCAGGTCGCCATCGTGGTTCCCAAGGGCAATCCGAAAAACGTCAAGCCGGATGTCCGTGAACTGCTGCGCAAGGATCTGACGCTGATCATCGGCAACGTTGAAAGCGGCAGCATCGGCCAGGAAACCAAGCGCATTCTCGACAAGGCGGGCATTTATCCCAAGGCAGTTGCCAAGGCGGCGCTGATGATGCCCGATTCACGCGCCATCAACCTCGCGCTGCGACGTGGCGAAGGGGATATCGCCCTGAACTGGCGTGCCACGGCGTTTTTTCCGGATAACGCCGCGCACCTCGAAGCCGTTTCGCTGGACACCAAACTGGCCGATCCACAGGCACTGTTGCTGATTCAGCTGACCTTCTCCCGTCAGCCGGCGCTGGCGAAAAAGTTCATCGACTTTGTCGCCTCGGCGGAAGGACAGGCAGTGTTCCGCAAATACGGTTTCCTCGACAACAAAGCACGCTAGGTTTGCCAGCGCATTCGCAGTCGCCCGACATGCCAGCCCGAATCCAGCAGCTACCCGGCAACACCCGCCGAGCTACCCTGTGGGTGCTGGCCCTGCTCGGCTTCGGCCTGCTCGCCATTATCATCATCAGCGAAGTCACGACCAATCTGGTCGCAGACCTCGACCAGCGCAGCAGCAACGAGCGGGCAAGACTGGCCATCGGCGAACACATCGTCGATGGCGTACGCAGCATTGAAAGTACCTTCTTCCAGCTGGCAACCGCCAGTCCGGCGTCTCGCACGCGACTCGCCCGCCAGATCAGTGACGATGCACGCGACCTGATCGCCAGCATCGAGGTCCTGCGTAGCGGTGGCTCGGTCACCAAACGTCTGGCCCTCAACATCGAAGGTCAGGACGAAATGAGCCGCGAGGTTCATTACCGCCCTGAGCTGCGCGAAGCCGGCACGGTACTGGAGGTCATCGAGATCACGCCGCTGGTTGAAGAAATGGAGCAGCGCGCGCAAAAACTCGTCCAGCAGCTCGACATGCGTGATGCCTGCGGCGGCAAGCGGGCGTGCATCGACGAGGCTGATGCAGCCCTTTCCTTGCAATACAAGACCATTCCTTCCTTCTTCTTCCGCCTGAACGAGAACGCCAACCGGCTTTTTTACGCCGGTTACAACAGCTTGCAGCAGCTTGAAGAAAAGCACGACCGCGAGCAAACCACCTTGCGTCGCCTGCAATACGCCCTGTTCGGCATCATTGCCCTGCTCGTCCTCGGCCTGAGCTGGCATTTTCTTGGCGTCATCCACACCACCCAGCAACGCCTGCGCGCAGCCAAGGAGGCGGCGGAAGCAGCCAATGTGGCGAAATCCCAGTTCCTGGCCAACATGAGCCATGAGATCCGCACCCCGATGAATGGTGTCATCGGCATGACTGAACTGCTGCTCGGCACGCAGCTGACGCCCGACCAACGCGAACAGCTCGGCGTCATCAAGTCCTCTGCGGAGCATCTTCTCGACATCATCAACGACATCCTCGATTTCTCCAAGATCGAATCCGGCAGGCTGGACCTCGAGGCAGTACCCTTCTCCGTGCAGGAACTCCTCAAGCAGGCTCAGCAGCCGGTGCTGATGCGCGCCCGCGACAAGGGGCTGGTCATGAGGGTCAGCGTCGCGCCGGATGTGCCGCCGGCACTCGTCGGCGATCCCGTACGTCTGCGTCAGGTGCTCATCAACCTCGCCGGCAATGCCATCAAATTCACCGAGCGCGGCAGCATCACGCTCGATGCCCGACGCCTGCCGGAGAGCGAACCCGGGCGCTGCCATCTGGAGATTGCCGTGCGCGATACCGGCATCGGCATTCCCGAAGACAAGCGAGCCCACATTTTTGAAGCCTTCACCCAGGCCGACAGCTCCACCACCCGCCGCTACGGTGGGACTGGTCTCGGCCTGTCGATCTGCAGCCGGCTGATGGCACTGATGAGCGGCGGAATCCGCGTCGAATCCACGCCCGGCGAAGGCAGCAGCTTCATCATCAACATCGACCTGCCGGTTGCCGATACCGTGCAGCAGCCGGTCGCCGTCGATGCCCTGCCCGAAGTCATCAGTCGGCCGCTGGACATCCTGCTCGTCGAAGACAACAAGGTGAACCAGATGCTCGCCACCCGCCTGCTGGCGCACGACGGCCATAGCGTCACCCTCGCCCAGCATGGTGGCGAGGCGCTGGAACGCGTTGCCGAAAATCATTTCGACCTGATCCTGATGGACATGCAGATGCCCGTCATGGGCGGCGTCGAGGCCAGCCAGCGCATCCGCGAACGCGAGGCACAAGAAAAACTCCCCCGCTGCCCGATCATCGCCATGACCGCCAACGTTCTGGACAGCGACCGCGAGACCTGCATCGCCGCCGGTATGGACGATTTCATCGGCAAACCGATCCAGGCTGCCCAGTTCAAGGCCATCATCGCCCGCTACGCGGCACTGGCAAGACGTTGATGCCATCCGCCGTGGCCAATCTTTTCGCCGACCTGCCTGCGTCAAGCGGTGAAACGGAGGAGTTTCACGACCTGCTCCAGCGCCCCGGCCTGCGTATCGAGCGCATCGTCTCCACCGGCCAGTGCAGCCCGCCTGACTTCTGGTACGACCAGGCGGAAGGCGAATGGGTCGTCGTCCTGCAGGGTGAAGCCCGCCTGCGCTTTGCCGACGAAGCCGAATCCCGCCACCTCAGGGCCGGCGACTACATTGACATCGCGCCGCACCGCCGCCACCGCGTTGAGTGGACACTTCCGGACAGCCCGACCGTCTGGCTGGCGGTTTTTTACGCCGCGCCCTGACCGCAGGCCTCGGCGGCACCCAGCCAAAAACACCTCATTTTTCGTCATTTTCCGGGTTCACCGCAGCAGTACGCCCGGCACTGGCGGACTTCAAGTAACATCGCGCCTGCCTGATTTTTTGCATCGACCATGAACGACCAGCCCGATCTGTTTGACGCTTCGGCACAAGCCGAGCCTGCCGCCCCGGAAAACATCACCGAAACCCAGCTTCCGGCGGCTGCCCTTGCCGACGAACCAGCCGAAGCCATTCTGGCGGACTCACCGCCACCCCTGCCGCCGGCTGCCAGCGGCCCGGCTGATGATATTCCGCCGCCGGCCGACTATGCCGCCCGCCGCTATCTCGAATACGCGATGAGCGTCGTCACCGGCCGCGCCCTGCCGTCCAATGCCGACGGCCAGAAGCCGGTGCAGCGCCGCATCCTCTACGCCATGCACCGCATGGGCCTGTACCGCAGCCCCAAGCATGTGAAATCGGCGCGCGTCGTCGGTGATGTGATCGGTAAATACCACCCGCACGGCGACTCGTCGGTCTACGACGCCATGGTGCGCATGGCGCAGGACTGGAGCCTGCGCTACCCGGTGGTCGATGGTCAGGGCAACTTCGGCTCGCGCGACGGCGACAACGCCGCTGCCATGCGCTACACGGAAACCCGCCTGACGCCGATCGCCGAACTGCTGCTCGCCGAACTCGACGAAGGCACGGTCGACTGGAAGCCCAACTACGACGGCGTCAATGACGAACCCTGCCTGCTGCCGGCCCGCCTGCCCTTCTGCCTGCTCAACGGCGCTTCCGGCATCGCGGTCGGCATGGCCACCGAAATCCCGTCGCACAACCTGCGCGAAGTGGCCGCCGCCGCCGTGGCGCTCGTTCGCAACCCGGAAACCACTGAAGACGAAGTGTTGCGCCTCGTCCCCGGCCCGGACTACCCGGGCGGCGCGCAGATCATTTCCTCGCCTGAAGAAATCGCCGCCACCTACAAGACCGGCCGCGGCAGCCTGCGCGTGCGCGCCAAGTGGAAGATCGAACCGCTGGCCCGCGGCCAGTGGCGCCTGGTCATCACCGAACTGCCGCCGGGCGTTTCCACCGCCACGGTGATGTCGGAAATCGAAGCCTGCTCCAACCCGGTGGCCAAGGAAAAGGCCGGCAAGAAGGTGTTCACGCCGGAACAGCTCAACCTCAAGGCGGCCTTCCTGTCCGCCATCGGCGAGGGCGGCGTGCGCGACGAATCGGGCAAGGAACACGACGTGCGCCTGGTCATCGAGCCGGCCAGTTCGCGCCAGGGCCAGGACGACCTCGTGCGCCTGCTGCTCGCCCACACCAGCCTCGAAACCAATGCCTCGATCAACCTGACGATACTCGGCCTCGCCGGTGCACCGCGCCAGGGCACGCTGTACGACATGATCGCCGAGTGGTGCCGCTTCCGCCTCACCACCGTCGAGCGCCGCACGCGCCACCGCCTGACCGCCGCCGAAAAGCGCATCCACATCCTCGAAGGCCGGCTCGCTGTACTCCTCGATATTGACCGGGTCATCAAGGTCATCCGCGAATCCGACGACCCCAAGGCCGACCTGATCGCCGCCTTCAATCTCAGCGAAATTCAGGCCGAGGACATCCTTGAAATCCGCCTGCGCCAACTGGCGCGACTGGAAGGCATCAAGATCGGCGAGGAACTGGCCAAGTTGCGCGAAGAGGCCGATGGCCTGCGCAAGCTGCTCGACTCCGAAAGCGAACTGCGCGCCTGCGTGGCCGAGGAAATCGAGGCCGATGCCAAGAAATACGGCGACGACCGCCGTACGCTGATCGAAGCCGACGCCAAGGTGACGCAAGCCGGCGCCAAGAGCATTTCGATCCCCGACGAGCCAACGACACTGATCGTCTCCAAACACGGCTGGCTACGCTCGCGCTCCGGCCACAACGTCGATCCGACCCAGCTCAGCTTCCGCTCCGGCGACAGCCTGCTCGCCTGCATCCCGTGCCGCACTGTCGATCACCTGATCCTGCTCGACACCAAGGGCCGCGCCTACTCCATCCCGGCAGCCGACCTGCCAGGTGGCAAGGGTGACGGTGTGCCGGCGACCTCGCTGGCCGACTTCCAGGATGGCGGCAAGACGGTGCTCGCCTGCGCCGTCTCGGCGGAAAAGATTTATCTGGTTGCCGGCGAAGGCGGCTACGGCTTCCGCGTCAAGGGCGAGGATTTCATCTCCCGCGGCAAGGCCGGCAAGGCCTTCCTGACGCTCGACGACGGCGAAGCCCCGGCCATCTTCCAGCCCGCCCCGGCGGCCGGCGAGATCGGCGTATTCACCAAGGACGGCCGCGCCCTCGTCTTCGCCATCGACGAAATCCGCCAGTTGCCCAAGGGCCGCGGCCTGAAGCTGATCGACGCAGCACCGGGCAAGACCGCACTGGAGGCCATCGAGCCCGTCATCGACGGCATCGCCGGCAAGCTCAAGGGCGAAAAGCTGGAAAACTGCCGCGGCAACCGTGGCGGCAAAGGCAAGCCGGTCAAGGCGCCGCGCAAGTAAGCATCTGCGGTCAACCTGAAAAACCGGCCCAAATCAGGGATCGCGGTCGGTCCGACTCACCGGCCCGTCATCGTTCAACGAAGTTCAGGGCAGCGTCAGGTCCCGCTCGACCAGACGCTGCTGCAAGGCGCGCTCGTGGGCGTGGCGGGCACGCAGGCGCGGATCGGTCACCAGCTGGCCGATGGTTTCCCCCAGCACCATGATCACCCCCAGCACCGGCAGCACCAGCATCAGCCCCGGGACCCCCGCGACAGCACCGCCGACGAAGATCATCAGCACCGTCAGCAAGGGGTGCATGTTCAGACTTTTGCCGATGGTCATTGGCATGAAGACAAAATCGTCGAGCAGACGTACCGCGACGAACAGCCCGACCGCTGCATAGGCCACACCGGGATCCCCTGGAAAATCCGTAGCAGCCACCAGCACCACCAGCACACAGCCCAGCACCGAGCCGATGTACGGAATCCAGGCCAGCACGGCCGTCAGGAAACCCAGCAACAGCGGACCGGAGACACCGATCAGCCACAAGCCGCCGGCCAGACACAGCGTGTCGAGCAGGGTCAGCTGAATCAGTCCGACAAAATACAGCCGGGCGGTACGATCCACCTGATCCATCAGGTACAGGCTGCGTTCGAAATAGGCGTTGGGGACAGCGCGGATCAGGAATTTACGGAAACGCCAGCCATCGCGCAGCATGAAAAACGCCAGAAACGGCGCCAGCAACAACGATGGTGACCAGGCCGCAACGCCCATGGCGATCACCGGCAGGTATTTTTCGGCAAATTGCGCGGTGAACAAGGCAATCTGTTCCGCCAGCGTCTGGCTGACGTGCGCTTGCGCGAGGATGGAAAAACGCCCTTCCAGCTGTTTCAGCGTCGCAGCCAGCATGTTCAGGCCACCATCGAGATAGCGCGTCGCCGACGCCTGCCAGCTGACCGACTCGGCCAGCAGCTTGGGGGCGCCGATGAGCAGGAAGGCCACGAGCAGGACGAAGGACACGCCACTGACCCAGGCCGCCGCGCTGTCGTGCGAAAAACCGCCGAGCACCAGCCGGAGCTTCAATGGCAACAGCGCGTAGTAGACGATCAGCGCCAGGATGAAGGGCACGACCAGCCAGAGAATTTTCTGAAAAAGGAAGAGCACCAGGCAGGTGGCGGCGATATTGACCGCCCAGACCACCGGCCCCGGACGATAGACGCGGATCACGGCGACTCTGCCTGTTGCAGCATCTGGCGCAGACGCCGGCCCAGATGCCGCGCCAGCTGCAGCGCAATCTGCGATGCAATGCGGCCATGAGAAGCCATCAGGCGCTCGAAATCACCGCGAAAGAGCACCGCCAGCTCACACGGTGCGGCTGCCCGCGCCTGTGCCGAGCGCGGCCAGTCATCGAGCAGGCCGAGTTCACCAAAGAAATCATTGTCCTGAAGCGCAGCCAGGGGGGACTCATGCTGTCCCGGCAAGCAAATCGCCACCTTGCCGTGAACAATGACGTACAAGGCCTGCCCTTCCTCGCCAGCATCGAAAATCACTTCGCCGGCAAGAAACTGACGGTAATGGATAAAACCATCGACAATCCGCAGATCGCGGTCACTCAACTGGCCGAACAGCGCCGACCCGGACAGCCGGTGCCGCCCATTTTGTTCCTGCTTTCCTGCAAACCACGTCACCATCCGCTCCCCTCGCGCCGATGCGGCATTCTAGCAGCCCTCAAAATACAAAAAGCCGGAGGCTGGCTCCGGCTTTTGCGATCAGGCGACTGAAACTCAGGCGGCCTTCTTGGCAACCGCCTTCGGCGCGGCAACGTTAGCAGCCTTCATGGTCGCTTCGGTGGCGGCAACAACGCTGGCTTCGGCCACTTCAGCAACCTGCTTGGCCGCCTTGTTGATGCCTTCGTAGGCTTCGTTGGCAGACTTCATCGCGGTCTTGACAGCAGCGACAGCAACTTCGGAACCGGCCGGTGCGGAAGCCAGAGCCTTCTCAACCAGGCCATTGACCTTGGCATTGGTTTCAGCAACCTGAACTTCAACTTCCTTGGCGATCTTGTCCTTCGCTTCGTTGGCGATGGCGATCACGTTGCGGGAATACTCCATGCCCTTTTCGATGGACGGCGCAGCGAGATCCTTCTGCAGCGCAACCAGGCTCTGCACGTCCTTGGCACCGAGCAGCGAGGTGACGTTGGACAGCGAGGCTTCGAAAACGGAACGGGCAGCGGCCAGATTCAACAGGGCCAGACGCTCGATACCATCAAAAGCGGTATTGGCGAAAAAGAGGGCAAAATTGATGCCGGTCTTGGCGAACTCTTCGGGTTTGACGAACATGGTAATTTCTCCTGGGGTTGGGGGGAACCTTTCGGTACACACTTATTGTGCACCGCAACATGACTTTATTCTAATCATCCAGAAGCCCATGTCAAGCACTTTATTGTGCGCTGCACCATTTCATTAAAATCACCATAACCGATTGAATAATTTAATTCGATTGCAACCCAATGCGCTGAATTAATGCACGCATTGCTGCAGCGGCACCCAGCGGCAGATGAAAATTGACGACTTCGCTCAAGGGGGTGCGTGACGGATTGATCTCGACGGTCGGTGTCCCGCTGCGTGCTGCATAAACAACCGGCTGGACGATGTACGGAAATACACTCGAGGTGCCAATACTGAACACCATGTCAAAGCCGGTCTGCAGGGCGTCAATAAAACGGGTCATTTCTGCCTCGGGCAACGCCTCACCAAAAAGCACGACATTCGGCCGCAACAGCCCACCACAGACGGCACACTGCGGCGGTAGTTGGCGCCCCGCCAAGTCCTCAACAACCTCCTCGTGCGCGCACACAGTGCATAACAGATGATGCAGATTGCCGTGAATTTCGATCAGATCGCGGCTACCCGCCATCCGGTGCAGCCCGTCGACGTTCTGCGTGAACACCATGACCCGATCCAGCCGCCGCTCTAGCAAAGCAATGGCGTGGTGCGCATCATTCGGCTGCGCACCGCGACACCCGGCCTCGATCTGTGCAAGATAACGCCAGGTGATATCAGGGCGCGTTTCGAACACCTCACCGGAGAGCGCCTCCTCGATCGCCAGCCCCTCCTCGGTCAGTTCCCCCTCGTACAGCCCCCCCACCCCGCGATAGGTCGGCAAACCCGAGTCGGCGGAAATACCGGCGCCAGTAATGAACAACACGCGCCGGGCACGAGCAAGGCACTCGGCCACCGCATCAAGCCGGGCCACCACCGCTGGTGGGAATTGCTCGTCCGTCATCGTTACTGGATGATGAACTTGGTAAACAACGCCTCATGCACCCCGGTCTTCGGGGTTTCCTTGATGACGGCATTGGCGGCCTCAACCAGCTCTTCCATCAACGCCTTCTTGCCAGCAAGAGAACGCAACCCGGCCACATCCCGGCCCGACAACAGCATGATGATTTCGTGTTGCAGGCGTGGCTTCCAGGCACCCAATGCAGTCGACGCCTCCGGCGTTGCCCCCTCCAGGACAATACCGACATTCAGGTACTGGTTGCTTCCAACGTTGACCGTAAACACCATCTCGCCCAGACCGGCCGCACCTCCGCCGCCGCCCGCCTGTACAGCCAGACTCAGCGCAGTCAGAACAACAAGAACCATGGATTTGATCAAGGCCACAATGATCTCCAAACGCAGCCGGCAATATGCCGAAAGCAGACCTTATACCGCCAGCCGGTAAAAATTACCATCGCCGGCATCCGGATCGGAGAGAGGTTGATCGAATCGTGAGCGAAAAACAAAAAAGGGCACTCGATGAGTGCCCTGATTTGCGTTAGCTTGGCGCGCCCGGAGCGATTCGAACGCCCGACCCTCTGGTTCGTAGCCAGATACTCTATCCAACTGAGCTACGGGCGCGCTGTCAGAGCCGCGCATTATACGGAGGCAAGCGTAGAATGCAAGCGCTTCCAGGAAAAAAACCGAATGTCGACACGCACCATCCACATGCCGAAATATCCAGAGTGCTGGGACAGCTGTGGCTCATGCGCCAGCGGCAAGGTTTTTATCCTGGAAATCCTGGTCAATGAAGGTGACTGGCTTGAGCGGGACGACAACCTGTTGACGCTGGAAACCGGCAAGGTTGCCCTCGACATCCCGACGCCCCATGCCGGCCGAGTGGTCGCGATCCATGTCACAGCGGGCGATACGGTCGATGAAGGCGCGCCGTTGGTGACGCTGGCAACCAGCTGAACCAGCGGTCGTGCCAGCCCGACAACGGCGCGCGCATCAGTTTGGGAAGCCAATCTCCATGCCGTTTCGCACTTCGCGCACGCCGCGCAAACCGCTGGCGAGATCCAGCGCCCGGCGCATCGCACTCTCGTCCGGCACCTTGCCCCGGACGGTGACCACGCCATCGCGCGACTGCACGCGCAAACGCGAACCGACCAGTCCAATATCCGAGCGCAGCAGCGTTTCGACACGATCCGTCAGGGCCGAATCTACCCCCTCTTTCTCGGCAGAAACGGTCCCGCTCGCGGCAGGGTGATCGGTGGCAAATGAGGTCAACGTGGCGCCGACCAGCATGAAAAGAACGAGTACTGCCGCGAAGGCAAGGCGTGATGAATGCATGTAGCGCTCCTTGAGTTAAAGACACGAGCACTACGCGAAGATCATGCCAGAAGGCATTACATATTAAATTCAATCACTTGAAAACACCCCGGTGGGTAGCCCTGCCAGACTCGTCGGGCACTGGCGACAGCTGAATCGATCACTACTCCGAGCTGACCTCGGTCTCGTGACGAAACATGGCCGGCGTCAGGCCGTGTTTCTGGAGCAGACGGTAGAACTCTGTCCGGTTACGGTCGGCGATCCGGGCGGCATCCGCGACGCTGCCATCCGTTAGCTTCAGCAACTGCACCAGATAGGTCCGCTCAAAGCGCTGCTTCGCCTCGGCATAGGTCAGCGCCTCCATCGCGGGAACCCGGAGAGCACGCTGAACCAGCGACAGCGGAATCAGTGGCGTGGATGTCAGGGCGCAGCTTTGTTCGACGACATTGAGCAACTGCCGGATGTTGCCCGGCCAACTGGCCGTGGCCAGGGCCTCCAGCGCATCCGGCGCAAAGCCGTTGATCGGTTTGCCGTACTTGCGCGCCAACAGATGCACGAAATACGCCGCCAGCAACGGGATATCCTCTCGTCGCTCATTCAGGCTGGGCAGGGTGAGCGACACCACATCCAAACGGTAATAAAGATCCTCGCGAAACTGCCCCTCTGCCATTGCAGCATCCAGGTCACGGTGCGTCGCCGAAATCAGACGCACATCGACCGGGTCGGCACGGGTGGCCCCAACCGGACGCACCGTGCGCTCCTGCAGCACGCGCAAGAGTTTGACTTGCAGGGGCAGCGGCATGTCACCGATTTCGTCGAGAAACAGCGTGCCACCATGCGCTGCCTGAAACAGGCCGGTACGGTTCCCGGCGGCGCCGGTAAAGGCGCCGCGGACATGGCCGAACAGTTCGGACTCCAGCAACTGCTCCGGAATGGCGCCACAGTTGATGGCAACGAAAGGGCCGCTGGCACGGGGACTTCCCTGGTGAATGGCACGCGCCAGTACCTCCTTGCCGGTACCGCTCTCACCACGGATCAGCACGCTGGCGTCGGAAGCGGCAACCATGCGCGCTTCGGCGACCAGATTGGCCATTTTGGCACTGCGATAGACCAGCCCGTCCGGCCAATCCTTGCCGGCCACGCCGGCCTGGGGCAAGGCTGAGTCGGCATCGACAGGTGACGAAACAGCCAGCGCCTGGTCAATTTTTTCGAGCAAGATCTGGCTGTCAAAAGGCTTGGTCAGATAGCCAAAAACCCCGCGGGAAGTCGCGTTGACCGCATCCGGAATGGTGCCGTGCGCCGTAAGCAGGATCACCGGCAAAGTGGGCCGGCTGTTTCGCAGCTCTTCAAAAAGCGCCAGACCATCGATGCCCGGCAGGCGAATATCGCTCACTACCACCCGCGGCGGATCAAGCGCGATGCGGGCTAGCGCTGCCTCGGCCGATCCTTCGGCGCTGACCCGAAAACCTCGCGCCTGGAGGCGCATGACCAGCAGCCGCAGGATATCTTCGTCGTCATCAACGACCAGAATGTGGGCCGCGTGAGCTTCGCGTGGCATCATCGCCCCTCCCCCTTGCCTGCCGGCAACCGCTGCTGCCGAGGCCGAACCGTCAGGCTGCGCTCAATGCCGGCGAGGCCATCCAGTTTTTCCTGAAGTTCCTGCTGCCGACGCTGTGCCTCCTTGGCCAACTGGCTTTGGCGCTCGACCTGCGCCTCCAGCTTCAGGCGTTCGGCGTAGTTGTCGGCGAGCACGCGGGCAATGGGCTGAAAGGTGGCCGCAGACGGGTCAATCGATTTGAGCAGGCTTTCGAGTATCTGCTGTGCTCTCGGCAAGTCCGGTGCGATACGCCCGCTGCCCAGCAGCATCGCCATGCGCAGCTGGGTAAAGGGCGTCTGGGGCACGGCGGTAAGTATGGAGCGTTCCCGTGACAACTCGGCGGGGGTCATGCGTTGCAGCGCCTGATAGTAGGACAATGCCGCCCCGGGTCCAGGCTCGGCCGACTGACCGACCGGTGGCCGCAGACCGTCGCCGGCGCAGCTTGTCAGCGCCAAAAACGTCAGCGTGCAAAGGGCGCGAATCAAGCGCAGGCTATAAACCTCAAGTGTTGGCATCGGGTATTTCCAGACAAAAATGAGCGCCCTGACCACCGGGCAGCAGGCGCACCGAACCGCCCATTGCCCGCGCCAGCTCGCGAACGATCGACAGGCCCACGCCACTGCCCTGGCGCGGTGCCGGTGCCTGGCGCTGCCCTTGGACAAACGGTTCGAAAATCCGCTCGGCGTCTTCTTCGGCAATGCCCGGGCCTTGATCAATACATTCGAAACGCCAGTTTGCACCATCGCGCTGCACGCTCAAGCGGATTTCGCCATGCTCGGGGCTGAAGTCGATGGCATTTGACAGCAGGTTATCGAGCATGGCTTTCATTTTGTCCGCGTCGAGCATTGCTGGTACGGCCGGCACCTCGATCAAGACTTTCAGGTGTCGGGACTGGATATGCAATTCCCGTTGCCGGACCACGGCCTGCAACAGCCGATTCAAGGGTGTCGTGACTAAATTGAGGCGGCGAGCTTCGAAAGCTGCTGCATTCAGACTGAGCAGGCTCTCGATCTGCGCCTGCAAGCTGACGACGTTATGCGCCAGGATGTCGACGACCTCCCGCTGCGCGCCGGCCAGAGGCGCCGGCACCTCCTCATCAAGCAAGGCGACGCCTTCTTTAAGGGCGGTCAAGGGCGTTTTCAGTTCGTGAGAGACATGACGCAGGGTCCGCTCGCGGTCATCCTCAAGTTCGGCAAGGCGCTGGCGCAGCCAGTCAAGACGCAAACCGAGCTGGCGCAAATCGTCCGGCCCGCCAACCTTGACCGGTTCGGCAAAGCGATTCCCTCCCAGCCGAACAATCGCCTGCTCAAGGTCGCGCACCGGCCGCACCAACCACCAGGCCATTCCCACGGCGACAACGATTGCGCCGAACAAAGCCATCGCTATTTGCATACCAAGCCGCCAGCGACTGGCTTCCAGCGTGCGGATCAGCGTGGCATTCGCCGCATCGATCCACTGTTGCCCGGCAGCACCCAAACGTTGGTTCAGCTCCGACAGACGCGCCAGCAACGGTGCCAGTTCGCTGGCCGGCAGTCGTACATCCAGGCCACTACGCAAGGCTTCGGCCACCATCCGCCAGCCACCGAGCAAGGCATTGACTGGCTCAGCGCCGAGCGCCTCGACCCGCTCAACGGTCGCCAGCGACTCGGCCAGATGTTCGTCGAAACGTTGTCGGAAAAGCGGGTCGTCAAGCAACAAGGACTGACGCGCGCTACGCTCAATATCGACCGAACGCTCGCCGAGTTCCTGCAAGGCGGCACTCATCGCCAGCGCCCGTTCGTTCAATGCCCGGCTCTCGTCCACCAGGCCTTCAACGACCCGCCAGCCGTGCACCGCGGCGCCACCGAGCAACAGCACGATCATTAGAAAGCCAAGCAACATGCCCTGGCGAAATGAAATGCGCTTCATGGGTTCCGATTTTGGCAAAAATTCAGTGTAGACCGCAGACGATCGGCCATACCCCCGAACACCTCCGCCAGCGCGAATAAAAATCTCGTTAATTCAGACAATTACGTATTGTCGCAAATTAGCGACAGTCTGGAACGGCGGTCACTCCGTAATTTCCCCCGCGCTCAAAAAAAGCTGTCGTAAAAAAACGACGGCAATCCTGAATTTGTTAAACCAATATCTTAGATATTGAACTTAATTGATTGTTTCAATTGCATTGTTATTCTTTGGCACGCAAATCGCTAATGCTGCTTCCCGACTCCACTCAAAGGAAGATGCATGTTCAGCAAAGCCAGTGCCATCCCCCGCCCGGAAACGATTGTTCGCAAGGATGCCTTGCGCCCACTCAGCGGCAACGCAAGCCCGGTCAGCACCGACAGCGCGCCACCCAGCGAGGTCATTCGCAGCGAAGCCCCGGCGACCACCGACAACAGCATGGGCGCCCGACTGATCGTCGGCCCGGACGTCAAGCTCAAGGGTGCCGAAATCCTCGACTGCGACACGCTGGTCGTTGAAGGCAGGGTCGAAGCCACCATGGATAGCCGTGTGATCCGGATCAGTGAAGCCGGCCGTTTCACCGGCAAGGTGAGTATCGACATTGCCGAAATCCACGGGCAATTCGACGGCGAACTGACGGCACGCTCGCAGTTGATCATTCACACCACCGGCAAGGTCACCGGCAAGATCCGCTACGGCAAACTAGTGATCGACGAAGGTGGCGAACTTTGCGGCGACATCAATGCCCTTTCGGCGGAGAAGCCGGCCCAGTCTGGTCGTAGCGAAACTGCCGGCTTCCCCGCAACAATTTCGCCTTCAGTTTGAGGTTGATTGTCATGCAAGCCCTCCCTACAATCGCGGCCATGCATCTGTACGCCACCCTGCCCGTCTATTCGCCGGCGCCAACTGTCAGCACGCCAAAATTACGGGCGGTGGATAGCGGTTCGCCGCGAATCAGCGTCCATGTCTCGGCTTCCGCCCAGGATCAGGCCGCCTGCCGGGCGCTGGTTTGCCGCATCTATGCCGAGCGTGGCTATCTGACGCAAGCGATGGATGCCGCATTGGATCAGACACACACCGTCGTGCTCGGCGCCTGGGTGGGACACCACCTGGCGGCAACGCTGACCATCCGTCGCGACTCGGCGGCCGGATTGCTTGCCGACACGCTGTACCCGGAGGAGATGCGCTACCTGCGCTCCGCCGGCGAGTCCGTCTGTGAGTTTTCGCGACTGGCGGTTGATCCGCAGTTCAGTTCTCGCGCCGTGCTTGAAGCCCTGTTTTCCCGCAGCTATGACTACGCGCATGCCGTTTTCGGGTGCAGCGACGCCGTCATCGAAGTCAATCCGCGCCACGCCGGCTTCTACAGCCGCCGTTTCGGCTATGCCCGAATCGGTGATGAAAAGCCCTGCCCCCGGGTCGATGCGCCGGCCGTCCTGATGCATCGCCGCCGCGAAGACGCCCCTCGCTGATTGCAGTCGCCCCCGGGCACTGGTCATTTTTCAAGAAGCCCCGTAGACTTTCCGTTTTGCCGTTCGGGCAGCCGGTCGTACAAACCGTCTGCCTGACCTCGCCACCGTCTCGACTCCGCTCTGAAAAAGGTACCCAGATTGGCTCAATACGTCATGTCCATGCTCCGCGTGAGCAAGATCGTCCCGCCCAAGCGCCAGATCATCAAGGATATTTCCCTCTCCTTCTTCCCCGGCGCCAAGATCGGCCTGCTCGGCCTGAACGGCGCCGGCAAGTCCACCGTCCTCAAGATCATGGCCGGCGTAGACAAGGAATACGACGGTGAAGTGCAGCATCTGGCCGGCGTATCCATCGGCTACCTGCCACAGGAACCACAACTCGACCCGGCCAAGACCGTACGCGAAGAAGTCGAGTCCGCGCTCGGCGAAGTGATGCAGGCGCAAGCCAAGCTGGACGAGGTGTATGCCGCCTATGCCGACGAGAACGCCGACTTCGACAAGCTGGCCGAGGAACAGGCCCGTCTGGAAGCGATCATTGCCACCGCCGGCTCGGACACCGAGCACCAGATGGAAATTGCCGCCGATGCGCTGCGCCTGCCGCCCTGGGATGCCATCATCGGTAACCTCTCCGGCGGTGAAAAGCGCCGTGTTGCGCTGGCCAAACTGCTGCTCGAAAAGCCGGACATGCTGCTGCTCGACGAGCCGACCAACCACCTAGACGCCGAATCGGTCGAATGGCTGGAGCAGTTCCTCGTCCGCTTCCCCGGCACCGTCGTCGCCGTCACCCACGACCGCTACTTCCTCGACAACGCCGCCGAGTGGATTCTCGAACTCGACCGTGGCGAGGGCATTCCCTGGAAGGGCAACTACTCCAGCTGGCTGGAGCAGAAGGAAGCCCGCCTGGAAACCGAAAACAAGCAGATCGACGCCCACATGAAGGCGATGAAGCAGGAACTGGAGTGGGTGCGCTCCAATCCCAAGGCGCGCCAGGCCAAGTCCAAGGCCCGTCTGTCCCGCTTCGAGGAAATGTCCAGCCACGAATACCAGAAGCGCAACGAGACGCAGGAAATATTCATCCCGGTCGGCGAGCGCCTTGGCGATCAGGTCATCGAATTCAGCGGCGTCACCAAGACCTTCGGCGACAAGCTGCTGATGGACAACCTGTCCTTCACCGTCCCACCCGGCGCCATCGTCGGCATCATCGGCCCCAACGGTGCCGGTAAATCGACGCTGTTCAAGATGATCACCGGCCAGCAGCAGCCCGATTCCGGCGAGGTGAAGATCGGCCAGACGGTGAAAATGGCTTATGTCGACCAGTCGCGCGACTGCCTCGACGGTAGCAAGACGGTGTTTGACGAACTCGCGGAAGGCCGCGACATCCTGCAGATCGGCAAGTTCGAAATGCCCAGCCGCGCCTACATCGGCCGCTTCAACTTCAAGGGCGCCGATCAGGGCAAACTGGTCGGCAACCTCTCCGGCGGCGAACGCGGCCGTCTGCACCTGGCGAAGACGCTGATGGCCGGCGGCAACGTGCTGCTGCTCGACGAACCGTCGAACGACCTCGACGTCGAGACCCTGCGCGCGCTGGAAGACGCCCTGCTTGAATTCCCCGGCTGCGCGCTGGTCATCTCGCACGACCGCTGGTTCCTCGACCGCATCTGCACGCACATCCTGGCGGCTGAAGGCGAATCGCAATGGACCTTCTTCCCCGGCAACTATCAGGAATACGAAGAGGACAAGAAGAAACGCCTTGGCGAAGAAGGTGCCAAGCCGAAGCGGATCCGCTACAAGCCGATTTCGCGCTAATTCTGGTGACGCGCAGCGTCGGCGACGGGGCTGCGGTCAACCTGGAAATTCGTCGAAAATCGGCAAAACAAAACGGGCGCCTTTTGGCGCCCGTTCTTTTTTTCATCCCCCCGCAATCGCGGAAGGCGGAAAATCGTATCGTATCAGTGTTTCAAATTTGCGGAGAAGACTGCCTTCGACTTCTCTGAGAACTGGAATTCACTGAAGGCCTGATCGATGGCTGCTTCGTTGGAGCCGTTGCTGCGATCTTCAAAGCAGATACCGATGGTCTTGCCGTTGGCGGCGAGCGTCTGGAAGGCATAACGCCAGCGCTGTGCTTCAGCGAGTCGTTCGCGCAGCTGGGCTTCGTTGGAAATCGCGATGCCGGCCTTCTTCAGGGAATCCAGAAATTGCTCGAAGGATTCGTTGCTCAGACTACCCATTTTGTCATCTCCGTTGGTATGCGGTGTTTGATCACCATGAGCCGAATAACGAGGTAGCCAAAGATCGGTTGACACAAAAGTTATAGAAAGTTGAAGTACTTTCTCAGTAAGCACGAACAGCCGATTCGGTGCCGGGTAATGCGATAATCCGGCCCCATGAAAAAACCGAACGCCACCGCCGAAATCCCGGAAATTCGCCCGGGCCAATCCATTGATTTGCTTAAGGAATTACACATCCTGACGCGCGATGGCAAGCTCAATCAGGACACCCGGCGCAAGCTCAAGCAGGTCTATCACCTCTACCAGTTCATCGAGCCGCTGCTCGACGGCGCGCAGACGCTGGTCGATCACGGGGCCGGCAAATCCTACCTCGGCTTCATCCTTTACGACCTGTATTTCAAGTCGCGTGAAGCTGGCGAAATCATCGGCATCGAAACGCGCAAGGAACTGGTCGACCGCTCACGCGAACTGGCCACCCGCCTCGACTTTCCGCGCATGCGCTTTCTTGCCTGCACCGTTGAGGATTCGTTCGGCGCTGCCGAACTGCCGGCCACCGTCGATGTCGTGACCGCGCTGCACGCCTGTAATACCGCCACCGACGACGCGATCCGCTTTGCCCTCTGCAAGCAGGCACAACACATCGTCCTCGTGCCCTGCTGTCAGGCCGAAGTCGCCGCAGCCATGCGCGCGCACAAGAACGAGTCTCTGGGCAAGACCCCGCTCTCGGAACTCTGGCGTCATCCGATCCACACCCGCGAACTCGGCAGCCACCTGACCAATGTCCTGCGTTGCCTGCTGCTGGAATCGCATGGCTACGACGTGACCGTCACCGAACTGGTCGGCTGGGAGCATTCGATGAAGAACGAGTTGATCATCGCCAGCAAACGGGGCAAACCGCGCAAAAATGCCCGCGAACGCGCCGAAGCCATCCTCCGCGAGTTCAATATTGAAGAACTTGCCCCGCGTTTTACCTATTGAACCGAACATGGCACAAGACAGCATTTTTCTGCCCGTACTGGCCTTGGTCGGCTGGACACTCCTCGTCCTGTTATTAATTCCCTATCGCCGCTTCCGGGCGCTCTTTGCCGGGCGCGTCACGGCAGAGGATTTTCGCTGTGGCGAGAGTAATGCAGTACCGGCTGACGTGAGACAACCCAACCGGATGTTCATGAATTTGCTTGAAATGCCGGTTTTGTTCTACCTGCTCGCGCTGGTTTTGTACATCACCGGGAACGTAGATGCCTTTGCTGTTGTCTTGGGGTGGATCTATTTCACCTTGCGCGTAGCACACAACCTGATTTCGCTAACATACAACCACGTCTTTCAACGTTTTCTGGTATTTGCATTTAGCAATATCGTTGTGCTCATCCTCTGGTTACGCACGATCCCGCTGTTTATTCATTGATTCCCATGCACCAACCCCTGCAACACCCTCTCGAACTCCTCGCGCCGGCCAAGAATGCCGATTTCGGCATCGAGGCCATCAAGCACGGCGCCGACGCGGTTTACATCGGCGGCCCGGCCTTCGGCGCCCGTTACGGGGCCGGCAATGACGTGGCCGACATCGCCCGTCTGTGCGAATTCGCCCACCGCTACCGCGCCAAGGTCTTCGTCGCGCAGAACACCATCCTGCATGACTCGGAGCTTGAAGCCGGCCGGCTGCTGGCCTGGGATCTTTACAACGCCGGCGTCGATGCGCTGATCATCCAGGACATGGGCCTGCTCGAACTCGACCTGCCGCCGATCCAGCTCCACGCCTCGACGCAGACCGACATCCGCAACCCGGCCAAGGCCAAATTCCTTGAGGACGCCGGTTTTTCGCAGATCGTGCTGGCGCGCGAAATGTCGATCGAGGAAGTTCGCCAAGTCGCCGATGCGACGACGCTGACGCTGGAGTACTTCGTTCATGGCGCCCTCTGTGTCGCCTACTCCGGCCAGTGCTACATCAGCCACGCGCACACCGGGCGCAGCGCCAACCGTGGCGAATGCTCGCAGGCCTGCCGCCTGCCCTATACGCTGGTCGATGAAAAGGGCAAGGTCATCACCGAAAACCAGCATCTCTTGTCGA